>ERZ773359.91-NODE-91-length-107442-cov-11.064328_pt1 | contig 107442 bp, 92 predicted proteins | sample MGYA00374955_ERZ773359 | MGnify/ENA primary metagenome ERZ773359 (study PRJEB29098, sample SAMN04486028) | biogas fermenter metagenome | study: EMG produced TPA metagenomics assembly of the Biogas fermentation microbial communities from Germany - Plant 4 DNA1... | reverse complement strand
TAAGAATTTCCTGGGAAATCATGACTTTACCAATATCGTGAAGTATAGAACCTACACCTAATTCCCTAAGTTTGTCACCGCTATATCCAAACCCAATTCCAATAATCAAAGATAAAATGCATACATTTACGCTATGAGAAAAAGTGTAATCATCAACAGAACGAATATCTGAAAGATTTGCAACAATGTCCTTATTTAACAAAATGTCGGTGATTATTTTTTCAACTATTTTCATGACCTGAAAGCCGTCAATGCTTGTTTTTATAGATGGGTTATTCATCATTAACTTAATCTTGCGCTTCGCTTCGCTAATGATTTCCTCATGAACAACTTCAGGAACATGCAAGTTTTTTGAAATCTCGTCCTCAATGTATATCTCTGTTATCCCATTTGCTTTAAGCTTTCTTTTGTATTCTTCTGTAAGCTTCATTCCGGAAGCAAGTAACACTCTTCCCTCTAATGTCATGACTGTCTTTGCAAGTATTGCCCCGGACTGAATTTTATCCAGGTTGACCCTGCGCACCTACAGTTGCCCTCCCAACACTATCAAGTAAAAAACAAAACCCTAATTATTTATTATTATCGGTTATTATTCAGTTTAGATTTAATTTGTTCGGGAGGGAATACCGTACTATAGTCTTTTCAGATATTTTTTTTATGGGACTGTCTCAACCATAATTGAGACAGCCTGGTTTTCAGCTCAGGAAATCCAATTGTTCTTTTCGATGCTCCTGTTTTTCCAGGGTTTTTTCTAACGTCTCTTTGTCCATTTTATCTGCATTGTGATTTATATATCCGTCGGTATATTCTAGATTTCTTCTTAGGTTCTCAACCTGATCCTCCTGTTGATGTTCACCGTAAGCTATGATATTCTTTATGTTTTCCATCTGCTGCAATCTTTCGTTTTGAATTCTTTCACTATGCTTAATATTTTCAGGGTCAGCTATGTCTGAATGCTGTTCAAGATGTCTTTCAGTTCGGACATAACGATTGCTGATATTCAATAATTCGTTAATTCTTCTTTCATTGGCCATTTTTAGCTCTTCCTTGCTGTCTATGGCTTTATCTTTCGATTGCTCGCTCAAGTTTATCCCTCCTTTCAGGATTTATTATTCCCACGGAGGAAATAAACTAATAAAAATACAAAAAGTATTTAATGACAAATTAGCCTCGGGCTAACATATTAAATTTAGTGAAAACTATTCCAACAAAGGCTTAATTTTTGACAAAACATTCCTTCGCAAATTTTCAAGCGCCATCTCTGAATCAGAGTCTGAGTAACCCGAAACACCATAATAAATCTTAATTTTAGGCTCGGTTCCTGAGGGCCTTATACAAAACCAGAAACCTTCCACGGTTTCATAATAAAGTACATCTGACTCAGGAAGTGACAGCTTCTCTTCCAAACCTGTTTTTATATCTGTTTTTGCACCCTTTTTGTAATCTCGAACGGCTTTAATAACAGTATCTCCAAATTTTTCGGGAATTTCTTTACGCAAAAGCATCATTGCATTCTGTATTTTTTCTACTCCTTCTTTTCCTTCAAGGGTAAAGGAATCCAATGCTTCCTTTGCATAGCCATATTTCTCATAGATACCGATCAATGCATCAAACAGTGTTAATCCTCTTGATTTATACCATGCAAACATTTCAGCAATTAACATTGACGCAACCACCGCATCCTTGTCTCGAACGTAAGTGCCTGAAAGATAACCATAGCTTTCTTCAAAAGCAAAGATAAAATTCTCGTCACCCTGCTCGTCTCTTATAAGAATCTGTTCGCCTATAAATTTAAAACCCGTTAAAACCTCTATCATCTTTACATTATAGGCATTGGCAATATCCCGGGCTAATTCGGTAGTTACAATGGTTTTTACAACAAACGGGTTTTCAGGCATTTTACCCTGTTCAGTTAAATTAGACAGAATATACTCCATCAGCAGGCATCCGGTTTGGTTCCCATTTAAAGTTATATACTCACCTTTTTTATCTTTAACTACAATACCCACCCTGTCACAATCGGGATCTGTGCCTATAATCAGTTCTACATCCTTCTCCTTAGCCATTTTAACAGCCAGTTCGAATACAGCTTTATCCTCCGGATTAGGATATTTTACCGTACTAAATCCAGGATCGGGATTTTCCTGTTCGGGTACGACATACACATTTTTAAAGCCCGTTTCTTCTAAAATACGCCTTACGGGTTTATTCCCCGAACCATGTATAGGAGTATAGATAATTTTACACCTGTCAAGTATATCAGGGGATAGTTTGGTAACGGACAAAGATTTTAAAGCCTTTATATATTCATCGTCAATGTTTTCTCCAATTAGTTCAATTAAACCTTCCTTCAAGGCTTTATCAAAATCCATTACTTTAATGGAAGTGATATCACTTATGGCATTGATTTCTTCCAATACAGCATTGGTAAGATTAACGGGTAATTGTCCTCCGTCTTTTCCGTAAACTTTATAACCGTTGTACTCCTTAGGGTTATGACTGGCGGTAATTACAACACCGGCATCGCAGTTTAAATATCTTACTGCAAATGATAATTCAGGAGTCGGTCTTAGGTCATCGAACAAATATGTTTTTATCCCATTCTCAGCAAATACACATGCACTTTCTTCTGCAAACTCACGGGACTTAAACCTTGAGTCATATGCAATAGCAATTGAAGGCGATTTATTTCCTTTAAGAAGAAAACTTGCTAATCCCTGAGATGCTTTTCGTATAACATATCGATTCATCCGGTTCGTACCTGCTCCTATAATACCTCTTAAACCTCCGGTGCCAAATTCAAGGTCGCGATAGAACCTGTCCTCTATCTCTTTTTCATTATCAGAAATTGATAATAATTCAGCTTTTGTTTCTTCATCAAAGTAAGGATGATCTAACCAGTTTTTATACCTTTCGATATAATTCAAACATATCACTCCTTAACACTATATTGCAATTATACCCTATATATTTATTCCTATGAAATGAATCAGTTATAGGTTTCAGAAATTCTTATAATATCACGGGCATGCCCGGTTTTTTCATCTATATCAATTATTACAGCGTTAAGGCATGTTCTTCCTTTTGCAGGTTCAAAGTGAACGGGTAGCCCGGTCATAAACTTTTGGATGATCTGAGTTTTATTAACGCCTATTACTCCGTCAGCCGGGCCTGTCATTCCTACATCGGTGATATACGCCGTCCTGTTCTCCAGAATTCTTTCATCGGATGTTTGAACGTGAGTATGCGTTCCAATCACCGCGCTTACACGACCATCAAGGTAATGTGCTAAAGCAATCTTTTCACTGGTTGCTTCAGCGTGAAAATCTACGATAATGATCTGACACTGCTGTCTTAATATTGATATATCACGGTCAGCAGTTTGGAATGGACAGTCTGCAAAGGAATCAATATACACACGTCCAATTAAATTAATTATCCCAATTCTAACTCCGTTTTTTTCTATAATTAATCTACCTTTACCGGGAACACCTTTAGAATAATTTGAAGGTCTGACAATCTTATTGCAGGAATCTATAAAGTTAAATATTTCTTTTCTCGCCCAAGTATGATTGCCCAGTGTTATAGTATCAACGCCAGAGTTAAATATCTCTTGAGCTACATTATAATTAATACCTTTTCCACCAGCAGCATTTTCAGCATTAGCAATACATACATCCCATCTATATATGCTTTTTAATTTTTCCAAACGGTTTGCTAATACGAGTCTACCAGCTTTTGCAAAAACATCACCTATAAATAATAACTTCAATAAATTTCTTCCTCTCAAAATGCAAGAAGCGTAAATTACGCTTCTTGCATTTGAAAATAAAAATAATTACCTTATTTATTTTGCATATTCAACTGTGCGTGTTTCACGAATTACATTTACTTTTATTTGTCCGGGATAATCAAGCTCATTTTCAATGCGCTTCACAATATCCCTGGCAACCAGAACCATGCCCTCATCGGATATATCCTCGGGTTTAACCATAATCCGAACTTCACGCCCGGCCTGAATAGCAAAAGATTTTTCAACTCCTGCAAAGGAGTTTGCAATATCTTCAAGCTTTTGAAGCCTTTTGATATAGGATTCAAGTGTTTCCCTTCTAGCTCCGGGGCGGGATGCAGAAATTGAATCAGCTGCCTGAATCAGTACTGAAATAACTGATTTCGGTTCTTCATCACCATGGTGAGATAATATTGCATCAATCACAACTTCACTCTCATGGTATTTTTTACACAAATCAGCTCCTATTGAAACATGTGAGCCTTCCATTTCGTGGTCAACAGCTTTTCCTATGTCATGCAATAGCCCGGCACGTTTTGCAAGGGCAACATCTTCTCCCAACTCACCTGCCATTAACCCTGCAAGATGAGAAACTTCTATTGAATGATTTAGTACATTCTGACCGTAGCTCGTTCTGAAATTGAGCTTACCAAGCAACCTGACCAGTTCGGGATGTAAACCGTAAACGCCGGTCTCGAACGTAGCCCGGTCACCTTGTTCACGTATGGTATTTTCAACTTCTTTCTTGGCTTTTTTCACCATTTCCTCAATTCGAGCCGGATGTATTCTGCCATCAAGAATGAGCTTTTCAAGGGCAATCCTGGCAATTTCTCTACGTATAGGATCAAACCCTGACAATATAACCGCTTCGGGTGTATCATCAATAATCAGGTCAATCCCTGTAAGAGTTTCAAGAGTACGAATATTTCTGCCTTCACGGCCAATTATTCTACCCTTCATTTCATCATTCGGAAGAGATACAACAGAAACTGTAATTTCTGAAGTATGGTCCACGGCACATTTTTGAATAGCAGTTGACAAAACTTCTTTTGCCTTCCGGCTGGCTTCTTCTTTCGCCTTTTCATAAATCTCTTTTACCAGAATAGCAGCTTCATGTTTTACTTCGCTTTCAATATTGTTCAGCAGGTATTCCTTTGCTTCATCCACCGACAAACCTGAAATACTTTCAAGTTTTTCAAGCTGTTGCTGGTATAAACTTTCAATTTCCTGCTGCCTGGTTTCAATTTCTTTAATTTGCCTGTTTAATCCCTCTTCCTTTTTCTCCAGGGTATCCATTTTCTTTTCAAGAGTTTCATCCTTTTGCTGGAGACGACGCTCGGTTCGTTGGATTTCCATCCTTCTCTCCTTAACTTCCTTCTCCAACTCCACTCTGCTTCTATGAATTTCCTCCCTGGCTTCGTAAAGTGCCTCCCTCTTTTTTCTTTCAGCAATTTTTTCAGCTTCACTTACAATACGTTGGCTCTCTTGTTCAGCACTGCCGATTTCGGCCTCTGCAATACGTTTTCTATGCTCAATTCCTTTACGGAACATAATAAGTGAACTGACCACCGCAATTATCAGGCCTATTCCCAGACCTAGCAGTAATGAACCATAATCGATCTCCCTCACCTCCTTGTCCACTGTATCCTGCAATTTCTTATCTCCTGTAACAACGCAATTCTTTTTAAATATATTTCGCTGTTATAAGAAAATATGCAAGTATACTTTTTTCTCTTCCTGGATTTGATTTTTTCGATTAATAAGCAAACAAATGCAAAATTAAACACAGTATGAACAAAAAAGCCCATACTATAAGTATTTTAAACTTATTTAAAAAAGGTGTCAAGAAACAGCCACCCAATTTCAAAATGATGAATATTTAACTATTTTGAGAGTTCGGCAGACATGACCGTGTTTTTCATCAGCATTGTTATGGTCATTGGACCAACTCCCCCTGGAACAGGAGTTATATAAGAAGCTTTCTCCAGCACACTCTCAAAATCAACGTCACCACATAATTTTCGGTTTTCAAGACGGTTCATTCCTACATCAATAACAACCGCACCGTCTTTTACATATTCAGCATTAATTAACTTCGGTTTACCAACAGCAACTATCAAAACATCGGCACGCCTGCAGACATCCTTCAGGTTTTCAGTTTTTGAGTGGCATATTGTAACAGTGGCATTGCTGTGCAATAAAAGCATTGCCATTGGCTTTCCTACTATATTACTGCGTCCCACCACCACGCATTCCTTTCCCTGTAAGTCAATTCCTGTCCGGTGTATAATTTCCATAATCCCTGCAGGGGTGCATGGCAAAAAGCAATAATCACCAATCATAATTCTGCCTACATTAAATGGATGAAAAGCATCTACGTCCTTATTGGGTGAGATTTTCAGCAATACATTATCGGTATTAATATGCTTTGGCAGCGGTAACTGGACAAGAATGCCATGTACAGACTTGTCCTCATTCAATGTTTCCACAAGCTGAATCAAATCTTCTTCGGATGTTTCTTCATGAAGAACATACTCAAAGGATCGGATTCCTATTTCCTCACAAGCCTTTTTCTTATTATTAACATAAATACGCGAAGCGGGATCATTGCCCACAAGGATAACTGCAAGCCCCGGATGTAAACCATTTTGTTTCATACTCTCAACTTTTTTCTTTAATTTATTCCTTATATCATTAGAAATTTCAAGTCCGCTTAATATAACTGCACTCATGCTTATTCTCCTTAAATGTAAAAATCTTTGAATCTCTGTATTTATCTGAAATTGATTTTATGGTCTTTTGTGGAAATTGTCAAGTAACACTGTTGAATAGACCGAAATCTCTTTCAAAAAAGCCGTGAACTGTTCTATGAAACTGACCTGTTCTGTCCTTTCCTGCTTCGTTAGCAACCGATTCAAACAGGATATCAACTGATGGACAATGGCCACTTACCTTATCTCCTTCAAAATACTCTGCTTTATACCTGCCCGATACTTTCCTTATTCCCAAATGTTTATCCCAGGGCGCTATAAATGTCTTCCCTGTTCAACATAGTCGCCGGTCTCTGTTTCTTTTACATTGAGATTAGTTGTTATATTCAGTCTTTCGGCAAAAAGCCTTGAAAATTGCTAATCTTCATTAAATGCTTCCTGCAAAACAGATTGCATTAACAGTTCGCTGTCCTGTTTTGATTGTTCAATGTTCTTTTCAAGCTCATCACATAATTCCATTAATTGGTCCACTTTTTGTGCAATACGCTTTTGTTCATTTAGTGGGGGCAAAGGTACAACAGTATTTATAATTTTTTGCTTTGATATATTAGGCTGCGCCCCACCCGCACCTTGTTCTTTAAATTTTCTTCGCAGAGATAACAATAAATAAAATAAATACCTGTTATAAACTTGTGAAAATGGAGTACAACCACAGCAGGCTTGGTTGGTAGTTGCTTCTACATTCAATATTCCAAGTTTGCCTATTGTGGCTCCATACATTGCTATTAAAACATCGCCGGGCTTGTTTAATCTTAACGAACACTCTTTCAATGCCAATTCGGTGATTTTTTCTTCTGAATCATCTATATATCCATCATTTAACTCACCTGTTTTTAACCATAATATTTCACCGTTATAATACCTGGGATCATTTCTTGGTGGAGTTGCTCCTGCTCCCCAATCGCCAATATCCCCCAGCCTCACCCATTCCCAACCCTTTGGTATTTCATGGGAAATTTCAACTTCTGTAATCGGTGGCAATGGCTTTTCTTTCTTAATTTTACCTTCTTTTATAAGCCTTTCTTTTTCCTCTTTTATTTTTTCTAAAAGAACACTTGCCGGCTCATCATTCGGATCCTGCGGCACAAGTTTTCCCTGTACAGCTTCCTGAAGGATACTTTTGCGGAGTTTATTAATATAATCCTCCGAATCATTTATAATATTACTAATTTCTCTATGATAGACCTTGAACTTATTATGTTTTTTTAAAATTTCTTTTTGCTCACTTATACCGGGCAGAGGGATTTTAACCTGAAACAATCTTTCAGGATGTATTCTTTTTGTGGCACTTCCGCTTGCGATACTCTCTAATTCCTTATAAAAATTATCTTTTGTCAATATTAGCATTAACCACTCGGGTAAAACCTTTGATTTATCAATATCAAAAGATGGCAAGTCAATAGTAGACTCAAATCCATCCAATTCTTCCGGGATAATACCAAAAGCTCCTTTGTGAAGGTTTTGTTTACCGTATATAAACTGTCCGGCTTTTCTAATATAGTATTTTGTAGCACCTTTTGTTTCCTTCCTGTATGGCCTTTTTTCAACACCTTCTACATTTAATCTGACAGTTATTCTCTTATCAGGATCGGGATTATCAGATGGTATCTTGGACTCAATCAATAATTCGCCTAAACACACATTATTCCATTTATCCAATTTAATTCACCCCTTTATCAGAAAGTGAATTCTTAATATCATTAAGAATTAAATTTAATCTTTTAAAATTAATATCTAATTTTTCTATTATCTTTTCACTTGATTCCAGTTCATTCCTTTTATTGTTATTTGGATTTTTTATATCCAGATTGTAATTTCTTCTCTTTATCTCCTCTATACTAACCTTCCAGGCATATTCATTCTCTATCCTGTTGTTCCACCACTGCTTTTCAAGTTCAAATTCTTCTGTTCTGACAGGTTTTGTTTTTGTGTAGTTTTTATATCCCTTGGGAAGGGGATGTTCAAAATACCAAATCTCCTTTGTGGCCTTTCCCTTTTCAAGGAATAAAAGATTGGTATTAATTCCTGTATAAGGAGCAAATACACCATTAGGCAGTCTTACTATTGTATGAAGATTGAATTCCTCAAGTAACTTCTCTTTTATAACAGTCTTTACTCCCTCACCAAAAAGGAATCCATCAGGCAGTACAATTGCCGCTCTTCCCGTATCCTTTAATAAATACATCAGAAGAACCAGAAAAAGGTCAGCTGTCTCCTTTGTTTGGAATTGTTGTGGAAAGTTAACCTGTATGCCATCTTCTTCAATACCGCCAAAAGGTGGATTGGTAACAATAATATCGACTTTATCTATTGGTTTGTAATCCCTTACATTCCGAGCCAGAGAATTATCATGCCTTATCTTTGGACTATCTATATCATGCAAAATCAAATTGGTTACTGCCAGCATGTATGGTAAGGGTTTTTTTTCAATGCCCAGTATGGTTTCCTGTAATGTTTTCTCATCCTCTATATTCTTCACCTGTTTCTTCAAGTGCTCTAAGGCGCATACTAAAAATCCACCTGTCCCGCAGGCAAAGTCCAAAACTTTTTCCCCCAATTGGGGATTAACCATATCCACCATGAACTGGGTTACCGGTCTTGGAGTATAATATTCACCAGCATTCCCCGCACTTTGCAAATCTCTTAATATATTCTCATAAATATCGTTAAATAAATGCCTATCTTTTTGTGTTGTAAAATCTATTTCATTTAACTTATTGATTACCTGCCTCATTAAAGTTCCGGACTTCATATAATTATAAGAATCCTCAAAAACAGCTTTTACAATAAAGGCCTTGGGACTGCTGTTTTCGTCCAGTTCCATTTCTTTTAACTCTTTAAAAAGCTTATTGTTTACAAAATCTAACAGTTCATCGCCTGTAATACCTTCATCATCTGCAGCCCAATCTCTCCAGCGTAATCCTTCAGGGATAATTGGAGTGTAATTATCATCAATCAGTTCCCATTCTTCTTCTTTTGCATCAAACACTTTTAAAAAGATCATCCAAACAAGTTGTGATATCCTTTGTGCATCTCCGTCTACACCCGCGTCTTGACGCATTATATCCTGAACCGTTTTAATCGTTGCGGATATCGACATTTTTACATCTCCTTCCTAGTTATGCAGTATATATTTCCTTTTGAAGTTCTTTGATTGCTTCCAGGTATTTTTTCTTGCCACCAAATCTTCTGACTATCTCGATAGGGGAACCAAACTTTTTGAAATCAGGAACTTTAAGTATTTCCATGTTTTCAAGGTTTTCTATTCCCTCGTCGGCATACTTGTCAAGGAGTGCTTCTAAAACCTCTCTTGCACTTTCGCCATACTTTGTGAAGTAATTTCTCTTCTTAACATTATCAGCCCGCTCTTTTCTTGTGAGAGGAGGCATGTCAAAGGCTACGTGACAAATTAAATCGAAGGGGTCTAAATCTTTTCCTACTTCATCCTTCAATTCTTCAAAAAGTACACCTCGTTCTTCTAACTCTTTTATGATGGTTTCCTTTCTATCTGCTCCCTTCCATTTTGTCAGGAAATCATCAAGGGTTTTAAATTCGTTCTTAATATTTTTCTTTGTATAAGCCTCTAGAGTTTCGGTAATCAGCCTGCCATCCTTGTCATAGTAATAAACCCTCTCATGTATAACCTTTACAGGGACATCATTTACATAATACTTAACCGGAGATTTATTAACATCCCCGCCATCTATAATTTCAGGAGGAAACTTTTCTACGTCACCTTCTTCATGCTCATGTTCGCCGTCCAATTCCCCTTCTCCACCTTCAATCTCTTCCTCTTCTTCAATCGGAATATCCCCATCAGTGGTTTTAACGATTACAGGGTCGCCATCAAAGTCCGGGTCTGCAAATAACTTTGTAACCCCTCGGAAGTCAATGATAGTAAAATACTGTTTCCCATAATCCTCCCTAATCCTTGTACCTCTGCCTATAATTTGTTTAAACTCAATCATGCTGTTTATATTAGCATCCAAAATGATAAACTGGCAAGTTTGAGCATCTACTCCTGTGGTCATTAACTTGCTGGTCGTAACCAAAACAGGGTATTTACTTGCAGGGTCTATAAAATTATCCAGTTCAGCCTTGCCTTCTTCGTTATCTCCTGTGATTCTCATGACATATTTGGGACTCTCTGCTACTAAGTCTGCATTTTCATTTACCAGTGCCTGTCTCATTCTTTCAGCATGTTCTATATCTACACAAAAGAATATGGATTTTGCAAACCTTGAATTGTTTTTCTTCAGATAGTCCGATACCTTTTTAGCAACCATTTCTGTTCGGTTTTCTAGGACCAAGTTTTTATCATAGTCCTTTATATTATACTCCCTATCTTCAATTTCATAGCCGTATCTGTCCCTTTTCCCTTTTTCAGGCCTGTACCCTTCTACGTCTCTATCCAGCAACACTCTAATAACTTTGTATGGAGCAAGAAAACCATCTTCAATTCCCTGTTTCAACGAATAGGTATAAATAGGCTCACCGAAGTATTCTATGTTTGATACATCTGTCGTTTCTTTTGGAGTGGCTGTAAGACCTATTTGAGTGGCAGGATGAAAGTATTCCAATATCTCTCTCCAGGCAGAATCTTCTTTTGCGCTTCCTCTATGGCATTCATCAATAATAACCAAATCAAAAAAGTCTTGCGAAAACTTCTTATATACATTTTTGAACTCTTCCGCACCCGAAATTCCCTGATATAAAGCCAGATATATTTCATGGGCTTTATCTATTTTTCTATTGGTGATTTTAGTCATTTTATCCCCAAAATATTTAAAATCATTTGCCATGGTCTGATCTACCAATATATTCCTGTCAGCTAAAAAAAGGACTCTCTTTTTGGTCCTGGACTTCCAAAGTCTATAAATAATTTGGAAGGCTGTATATGTTTTTCCCGTTCCCGTTGCCATCACTAGCAGGATTCGGTTTTGTCCCTTTGCTATTGCTTCTACTGTTCGGTTTATTGCAATGCGCTGATAATATCTTGGAGTTTTCCCATCTAGTTCATAATAATATTCCTGTGTAACAATTTCCTCTTCTTTCCCGTCAATTCCTTTGGCCTTTTTATACCTATTCCATAGTTCTTCAGGAGAGGGGAACCGGTTTAGAGGTATTTCCCTTTCTTTTTTGCCTTCCTGAATAGTTCTATCATGTTCCAAAAAAGCATCTCCATTACTTGAAAATACGAAGGGAATATCCAGTATTTCTGCATAATTCAATGCCTGTTGCATGCCAGCCCCTATCGGATGCTTATTATCTTTTACTTCTATGATAGCAAGAGGTAGATTTGACTTATAATACAGTATATAGTCGGCTCTTTTCCTTTTCCCTCTAGTAACTAATTTTTTTCTAACAATAATTCTTCCATCAGTAAAGGACACTTCTTCTCTAATCTGTCTCTCTAAATTCCATCCTGCGTTTATTAAAGAGGGTGTAATATACTTAGAGCATATATCCCTTTCAGATAAATCTTTCATATTCACCTATATCACCCAGTTTCTTTGCATAACTAAGAGTCATAACAGAAACTCCTGTATATACAGCTATACCGCAGTGACATTCTTTTTCCGTGTTTTTCTCCCGAACCAGGATAACACAGAAAAAAACACGACTAAATCCAGTCATGTGTTTTATACATCGCGGTTCACTTTATGATGCTATCAGGGATTTATATCCTTCATGTTTGCATAATGTTTTAAAGCTGGTATCTCTTGTTATTTTGGATTTGTATGAAGGATCACTTTCAAGTACTTTTCTTAGAAGATCCACTGCAAGGTCCTTCTCTCCCATCTGGGCATATACTTTGGACATACCATAATAAAGCTCGGCATCTTCAGGATAATTTGTAAGAGAGGTTTTGTATATTTGCATGGCTTCTGTATACCGGCGGAGCTTTATAAGAACAGCAGCATAATTGTATATTAGTACCTGATCCTGCTGATTCAGTTCATAGGCCTTTGCAAAGGAAAGCGCAGCGTCCTCGAGCCGTCTTGACATCTCCAGTACAATTCCACGGTTGAAGTAAAGCCGGTAAGAGCTCTCAAAAACTTTAATGCCCCTGTCAAATACCTGAACGGCTTCGCGGTACCGTCCCAGTTGACCCAATAACACACCAAGGTAATTGTATGCATCTTCCAGCAGTTCATCACCTTCTAAGGACTTATACAGGTAATGCACCGCCCGTTCCTTATCACCCATTTCATCAAGCAGGGTTGCAGCGTTATAAAACAACATGCTGTTATCTGAAATAACAGATATACCTCTTTCATATGTTTTTAATGCTTCTTTATCGCGCTTTAATTCACGCTGCGACAGTGCCAGGTGGTAATAATTCAAAGGTTCGGAAGGCTCTAGTTCTATTAGTTTTTCAAAGCATTCCTCAGCCTTGTCGAATATTTTTTCTTTTAAAGCGGCTTTTCCTTTGTACTTTAACGCATCAATCTGTTTTGTTTCAGATGCAACAATTTCGTCTAATACCTCGAGAGCTTTTCGGGTTTCGCCATTTTTGTAGTAAATACTTCCCAAAACAATGCGTAATAAGCTGTCTCTTAAATCAAGACGTCCTTTTTCCAGATATTCAATGGCTTTATCTTCCATATTGATTGCCAGATAAGCCCTGGCAATATTCTTGTATGCAACTGTCAGGTCGGGGTTAATATCTGTAACTTTTTCAAAGCACTTAATGGATTGCTCAAACCTGCCTGAATTGTAAAGCGCATATCCGAGGTTAAACTGAATCATGGCTTCAAGCTGATCTGGCAAAATTTCTTTATTTTCGGTGTGGTTTTTCTGTTCCTGTTTAAGTAATTCTCTTGCCCTGTCTAATATTTTATATGCCTCCCGGTATTTTCCAACAAAGCAGTTCAGATATCCTGCATTATATGCTACCAAAATAGATTTGGGAAAAACAGAAAGGAGAAATCTGTACTGCATAGCAGCAGAATTATACCTTTGAAGCCTGATTAACTTTTGGGCAAGTATTAATTGTCTTTTTATGTTTTTGGATATATCCTTGTCCTGTATATTCAAAGATTTAAAAACAGTAAGTGCATCAAGTTCCCCCTTATAGAGTTCGACATTTTCTGTAAAATATGAAAATTTTAACTCATGAGCGTTGTTTCTGGCTTTGGGCTCAATAATACGAATATTGATACCCTGTTCTTTTACTTTTCGAATCATTTTAACATAATCATATATAACAATTGCAGATGGTAAAAAAACACCTCCAATGATTATAGAAAGCTCAACTTCAGGAGTTGTTAAAACATCTTCAAAAAGAGAGAATGTAATTACCGTTGCCGAAAGAAACTGTGCCAGTAATACAAAAACCGAACCTAAACCAGGCCTTTTTACAAAACGGTTCATCATATAAATAGTCAATAAAGAAACAATAAATGCAACAAAAACTAACGGGACATTCATTCCTTATCCTCCAGGTTAAATATATAGGTTAATAAAAATTTTCGGCTTAACTGTTCATTTTCATTTCTTCCCACTGTTCCTTGCTTATAAGCACTCTTCTAGGTTTACTTCCTTCAAAACCGCTGATAATACCTCTTTCAGCCATTTGATCCACAATTCTTCCCGCGCGGGCATATCCTACTCTAAATCTCCTTTGTATAAGAGAGACAGATGCCTGACCGCATTCAATAACCAGTTCAATAGCCTGAGGCAACAGCTCATCAGCATCAAGCTCGGGACTACTTGATTCTTCGTTCTTTGCAGTAATCTGATCAATAATATCTTCATCATATTCTGCAGGTATTTGGTTTTTAATATACTCAACAATATGTTCTATTTCTTTATCGGATATAAAGCATCCTTTAACGCGAACGGGCTTTTGCATGCCTACCGGAAAATAAAGCATATCTCCCTTCCCAAGCAGCTTCTCAGCTCCTCCCATATCCAGGATGGTTCTGGAATCCACCTGGGATGAAACTGCAAAAGCTATTCTTGATGGAATATTAGCTTTAATAACACCTGTTATAACATTTACCGACGGGCGCTGTGTTGCTATTACAAGATGCATTCCTGCAGCACGTGCCATTTGTGCAAGACGGCAAATAGCATCTTCCACATCGTGGGGCGCAACCATCATCAAATCGGCAAGCTCATCAATTATTATAACTATTTGGGGGAGTTTAAAACCTTCACCCTCTTCTTCAATGACTTTGTTATACCCTTTTAAGTCACGCACCCCTTTATCAGCAAAAAGTTTATAGCGTGTGACCATTTCCTGGACCGCCCACTGAAGAGCCCCGGCTGCTTTGGCCGGATCGGTGACCACAGGAATAAGCAAATGAGGGATACCATTGTAAACTCCAAGCTCTACTACCTTAGGATCAATCATTAACAGTTTTACTTCCTCAGGGGTAGCCTTATAGAGCAAGCTGACTATTATACTGTTAATACAAACACTTTTACCCGATCCGGTTGCACCTGCAATTAACATGTGAGGCATTTTTGCTAAGTCTATAATAACATTATCACCCGAAATATCTTTTCCTAACCCTACTGCTAGCCTTGACTTGAATTTTACAAATTCGGGAGTTTCAATCACCTCGCGCAACATAATGGGTGCAACTTCAGGGTTTGGTACTTCTATACCAACAGCAGACTTCCCCGGAATTGGAGCTTCAATACGAATGCCTTGTGCTGCAAGGCTAAGAGCTATATCATCTGTTAAATTAACAATTCGGCTTACTTTCACACCGGGACTGGGTTGTACTTCAAACCGGGTAAAAGCAGGACCAACAGATACATTTACAATTTGAGCACTTATACCAAAACTCGATAAAGTATCTTCAAGTTTCCTTGCATTTTCCAGCGCGGTTTGCTTTATTTTTCTGGTATTTAGCCCTCCATCGTCGGGAGCATTCAGGCAGGAAAACGGAGGAAACTGGTATTCAGAATCCTGCATCGGTATTTTTCTTATATCCTTAACGGGAACATCTTCATGTTTTTTTGCTCTTTTTTCTGCTTTATTGCCTTTCACATGAACAGGTATATCCTGCTCTGCTTTTTGTTTTTCTATATTAACTTCGTTTTTCTTATCTCGTTGATTCTTTACAAGGGGAAAGTCTATTACCTTTCCAATATCCGAATCTTCCCTTTTACTGCCAGCACCTGTTAATGGCTCATCTAACTCCTTTATAAATATCGGTTCATCCAAATCCTCATCTTCAAGAAATTCAATTTCAGATATTTTACTCTCCTTCAGACTGTTAACTTTTTCCACTGTGTTTGTAGCCATCTTTTTCAGTGAGACTTCGGTTATCATCAGTGCAACAATAATACTAAAAGCTCCCAGCACAATAATAGTACCTGCCTTCTGAAACACAAAGCACAATGGCACACTAATAAGACCTCCTGCTACACCACCATTAAGGGTGTACGGAATTTTAGATACACTTCTTCCCTGTTGATAAAAGTACTTCAGGTACTGAAAGAAAGTCATATTTACATAATCCGATTTATTAAATGAGCCGGTATTAAAAATACCGCCTATCAATATAAGTAATAAAAAGATCTGATATAACTTCTTCCTGATTTGTGGCTTATTAGGGTAGAAAATTAATAAAACCCCATGAGCCAAAAACAGGGGTGGTAGTAAATAAGCTATAAAACCAAACATTCCGGTGGTTATATGTACAATTATTTCACCGAAAAGCCCTGTCAGATTTTTATGGTATATACTAAGTGCATATAATATGCCAAAAGCTATGGTTAGAATACCGGCAAACTCTTTTTGCCGTCTTTTTTTCTTAATACTCATAGTTTTACCATTCGTATTCCTGCTTTTAACATTTTTATTGCCACTTTTCCCTGCTCTTTTTTTTGCTCCGGATTTTGTGCCTGTACGAACGCGTGTACTTTTTGTTGATTTTTTCCTTTGTGTTTTCCCTGGCAAATTGTTCCCTCCAAATCAAAAATCTTTCGCAGTATATAATATACCATAATAACCCTGAAAACTGCAAATTAAGTAGCTTTCAATTACACCAGGTAATCACCGTAATACCCTAGCCGATGAGTGAATCACATCTTTTAATAAACTCCATACAAGCTCTGCTGTTATGATATGGACATTTCCATGGTTCCACCTTCGGAAGACTGTCAATGGTTCTGCCATTCCTCTCAACTGAATGGAACCACTCACCATAGCGATGATCAATAATATTCATGTAAATAAATTCCCATGTTTTCACAAGAGGTGCAAGGTATCTATCCTTACGGGTAATTTCAATTGCATTCATCAAACCAACGATCATCTCTGCCTGTGGCCACCATTCTTTTCTGAAGCTTTTTCCCGAAGAGTCTGCCTGGTCATATATGCCTCCAAATACCTTGTCATATCCTTCCTCTATTACTTTGTCGGTCATTTTAATGGCGACATCGGCTGCTTTTTCCTGCAGTTCACCGTCCTCAAGAACCTCGGCTGCTTCACATAGCAACCAGCTGCATTCAATATCGTGGCCATAGGAAACAACATCGGACATCGAATCCCATTTTTCGTTAAAGAACAATTTTAAATGGAAGGTATCAGGATCAATTATTTTTTCAATAAATAATGTAATTAAATCGGTTAGTTTTGCCTTCAGCTCATTGTTTTTCCACACTCTGTACAGATTTGTATAAGCCTCAAGAATGTGCAGATGAGTATTCATTGTTTTTGGTGCATTAAGATCTACCGAGCTTAACCTCATATCGGATGTTGATTTCCAGTCCTCTGAAAATGCATCGATATAACCACCATACTCCCGATCATAACTGTATTTTTCAATAAGATTAAACAGCAGAATTGCCGTATTAAGACTGTCAGGGTCATTGAACGCTCTGTGATACTCGCTTAAACCATAAATACCGAAAGCAATATTATAGATATGCTTTTTTTTGTTTACAGGGTTCCCAAAGAAATCTACCATCCAGTACAAACCCGAATTATTGTCATCCCAGAAAGCTCTTTTAAGGAATTGATATGCATGATCAGCCATATCCTTATACTCCTGTTTTCCATATTCAAGATAGGCTCTTGAATAAGTCCAAAGAATCCTGGAATTAAGGATACATCCTTTTGTGGCCATTCTGTCAATTTTTAAATCATTTGTAACACTTCCATAAAAGCCACCTTGGGATTTATCTGCTAAAGAAATCCAAAATGGCAGAATGTTATTCTCTAAATCATTGGAGATCTGGCCTCTTAGCTTCAATAATGTTTCGCGCAAGTGAATCACTCCCCAAAAAATTTAATGTATACTTTTCAAGCTTTTCCTCCCCGTTGCTTTATCATTAAAATAGTAATAGTAAGGATATTAAGAACTAAAGCGAACCATCAGCAATTCGCATTCATTCTTACAACTAATGCCCTCTCTCCCATAAAGGTCTTGTCACAGCTCATACCTATAAAATCATCGCCAAAAATATCGTACAGGTTCCCTGAAATATAGAATTCGGGCAATCTGCCAAGTATTTTTTCCCCGTCGGTAAGGTAAGACATCTGCACCGGAGTTGCAAAGTCACCTGAGCTTGTATAGTCCCCACCACTTGCCATAATTACTATTATTGAAGGGACACCGCCGATAAGTTCTTTTAAGGTTTTATTTCCAGGAACTACAGATAGTCCAATATTTGACAATGACGGAACTTCATCATAGTCCCCCGAAGCAGAGCCTGTTAATGGCATTGAAAACCTTGCGGCATTTGTTTTATCCGTATAGGCTTTTTCAATTACTCCATTTTTAATCAAAAAACAAACATCTTTATCCTGAGTAACACCTTCGGTGTCAAAGAAGGGTGTATGGTATTTTTCTTCGGTTCTGTCCTGGATAATACTTAGTTTTGGACTAAATGCTGTTTTATTCATTTTGTCACAGAATAGGGAGGTGCCAAAACCTATTTGCTCACCATTGAGGGATTCGCTTATTTTTGACAGCAACATGCTCTCTTCTACGATAACAGGGATTTTCTCATTCTGAGGCAAGCTCACTTCATTTTTAAAAGCATCCAATAATATTCTAGCATCTTCAAGGAATTCCTTTTTTTGCAGTGTTCTTCCCTGTCTTAATAAACCGCTGTCAAATATGTTCACTGAATCTCTATGTTTAACTAAAAGTATAAATTCAAAGGTTTTATCATAATTAACATAATCTAATCCTGCATCATTTTTAAGCAATGTTTCTGTTTCGCATATTTTTATTTTATGACTGAATATAAAATCGGGGTATTCCAAGTCAAGTATTCTAAGCAAATCTTCGCTTTCTCTGATAAACTCTTCATCGCTTATATTCAGCTGTCTTAAATCCCTGATGCGCTTTTTATTTTTTTCGGGTTCGAATGTATATGGAATACCATCCTTTAATCGTTCCTCGGCCTCTGCCCATGTTTTTTCTGTCGGATCACCAAAAGTTCCCGCAACCCCAATGGCTCGGTTTGCATACACTCGGCAGCCGCTCTTTCTGATGGTTTTTTTCATTATAGAATCAATAACACTGTTAGTTATATTAAGTGATGTCTCACGTATGGTATGCTGATATAATTCCCTTATCATAGCCAAATACCTCCTTATTGCACGTTAACGCCGTTTACACGGATATACGGACCACCAAAACCAACACTTAAGGGGTGTTGTTCCATTTTCCCGCACCCGCCAAGTGGGAAAGAAAAAAATTCAACCTCATTGGAAAAACCGTCAATTTCATGCAGAGTCTTCATTACATTTCCCGTTATAACAGAAATCCTTACAGGTTCAGCAATGCGTCCGTTACGAATCATATATGCCCTGTTCGGAGCTATTGTAAAAGTGGTCATCCCTGAACCATGTTTTACATCATCAATATATATTCCTTCTTCAATGCTGCTTATCAACTCTTCCTTTGTTTGATCGCCCGCTTCGATATATGTTGTTGTCATCCGTACTATGGGCTCGTATTCAAAATTAACAGCCCTGGCGTTTCCTGTTAACCCTTCATTCAAAGACATTGCTGTATTGCAACTGTGCAGCCTTCCCGACAGTACTCCATTTTTGACTATGTAGTTTTTTCTCGCCTTTGTGCCTTCATCATCGAAGGGTACATATCCCGCACCGGCAATAAGGCCTGTATCAACTATGTTCAGTTTTGGGGAACCAACAACCTTTCCAATGGTCCATTCCTTTTTCATTGTTTCATCACCAACCATAAAGTCCGACTCACTTTTGTGGCCAAAACTTTCATGGGCAAAAACTCCTGTAACAACAGGAGAAAGGACACATGTATAAACTCCGGGTTTTACAGGCACAGCCTGCTTGCAGTATTGCAGATCCTTATTTATTTCAGCCCTTATCTCATCCTGTCTGTTTGCAAGATCTTTAAACTCCAATTCATAAATATCTCTGCTTCCATTATGGGGCGTATCCCCTTCCTGCATTCTGTACCTGACAGTTATACAGCTGTATTGAGCATCAAATTCCTTTTGATGAGATAATCTGCTTTTCTGTATACCTGTCAAGGTAATAAACTCTTGACATTTTTATTTGAGGAAATTCTTTAACTACCTGAACATAAGTGTTAAGGAGGTTTTTCTTATCATCGATATTAATCTTTGAGACATTTGAGTTCTGGTAATTCAAGAGTGTTTCTTTGTTTATTTCAAACTTTTTAACAATCGGATCATTATATATGAAAGGATTCGGTTTAGCCATTTGGGCAAGATTATCTACTTCTTTCTGAAGATTAGATACATCTGTTGTCGCACTGTAGTACCATCTTGCCCCGTCATAAATTCTAATCAAGGCTCCTTTTTCCTCTTTTATTTTCTTTTGTTTTAGCTGAAAATTCTCAATTAAGATCATTGTTTTATAAACTGTTTCAACTCTGATGTCAGTATATAAATCTTTTGGGAACCGTATCATTTTATGACCCCCTTTAAAACTGCTTTTCGGTAAACCGGTTACCCTGTCATAACCAAATAACCAATTTTCCAGAAAGCCCACAAACTCTTTCTATATATTACTAATTCTATAATACTATCTCTAATAAAACAATATTAAATTGGATGCGCAAACAAACCCTGATTATTCAGGGCAATAATTCAGGGATCGGTATGTCACCGATCCCTTGCTATACATTTACTGATAAAGTGTTACGAAATAAGTAATTTAGAATATAAATTCACATATTTCCATTGACTATTTGCAGATAAACCTGTGTTGATGATATGTCCGAATGACCAAGCATTTTCTGTATATCTTTAAGATTCCTGCCCCTTTGCACAAGGTGCGCTGCAAAAGAGTGCCTTAACGTATGAGGAGTAATATCTTTATTTATATTGGCTTTGGATGTATAGTATTTGACTATCTTCCAGAACCCCTGTCTTGTGAGCCTGTTACCATTTGTATTTACAAACAGTGCCTGCTCATTCCTGTTCTTTAACATAAATGGTCTTACTTTATCAAGGTACTCTTTCATAATATCAATGCATTTTTTTGCTATTGGTATGGTACGTTCTCTGTTACTGCTTCTGCATCTTAAGGTACACTTTTGAAGATCCAGATCTGATACATCTAATGAAATTAGCTCTGATACCCTAATACCCGTTGAATATAACAGCTCAAGCATTGCTCTGTCTCGGATTCCCTTAAGCCCCATTTTTTTTGGCTGGTTTAAGAGTATTTCAACTTCTTCGACAGAAAGTATCTGAGGTATCTTTTTTTCAACTTTTGGTGACTCAACACCTATAGTCGGATTTCCTTTCATGAAATCATGAGATATCAAAAATCTGTAAAAGGCACGAATGGATGCAAGGCTTCTTGATATCGTAGTAATAGCTCTTCCCTGACTATTCTGATATTTCACATATGTGGATACTGTTGTCTTGGTGCTCTGTTGGATATTCTTAACATTCATTTCCTGTAAAAACATAATATATTGCTCTATATCCCTTTGGTAAGACAAAAGTGTATTCTGAGAGAGTTTCTTTTCGTCCCTTAAATATTGAATAAATGCTTTAACCAGATTCTCCATTGATTCTATCACCCCTGAATTATTAAACTATTTCCTGACTTTACAACAGCTTGGGCATAATACGGTACAAATAAAAGTTATGGCAAAATTAGTGATCCCCTGCATTAAAAAGAATTATTCACTAAGGTATAGGGGTTCTAATCAAATGTAGTTCATGTCAAAGCTCATTCAATGGCAAGCAAAGATGTGTACTATTAAGTATTTAATTAATAATTTACCACTTAATTCATTTTTATGCAAACTTAACTTAATTTATTCTCTCCCTTTTTAATTCTGTCGGCAAGAAAAATGCCAATAATGGTCTTGGCATCTGTAATATCGCCTTTTTCAATCATTGATATTAAATCTGAAATTTCATATAGTTTACATGATATAAACTCTTCTTCATCAGGACATGCTTTTTTCTCAACCAGATCTGTTGCAACAAACATATGAAGTACTTCATCAGAAAATCCAGGGGTTGAATGTATAGTTAATACCTTTGTTATTTTCCCTGCAATATACCCTGTTTCCTCATGCAGTTCTCTTTTTGCACATACTTCGGGTGGTTCACCTGCATCAAGTTTGCCTGCGGGTAATTCAAGGGATATCATTTCGCACGGTTTTCTAAATTGTTCCACCATAATTATTTTACCATCATTCGTAATGGGCAATATAACAGAGGCACCCGGATGACGTACAACATCCCTTGTGCTCTGCCTGCCGTTTGGAAGAACAACTGTGACTTTATCAACATTTATTATATTTCCTGTATACTTTCTTTCTTCTTTAATTGTTTTTTCGTAATAGTTCATGATCTATCTTCCTTTACTTTCGATATTTCACCCGTTGCAAGTTTATCACAGCGGTTATTATATTCATTATCCGAATGGCCTTTAACCTTTATCCATTGTACCCTGTGCTTTTGAACTAAACTGTCCAGTTCCTGCCAAAGGTCGGCATTCTTTAGTTCTTCTTTTTTACGTCCCCTTGACCACCCATTTTTCTTCCAGTCGTCGATCCATCCGTTTTGAAAAGCATTTACCACATAGGCACTGTCACTGTATAATTTTACACTGCAGGGTTCTTTCAATGCCTTTAGGCCCTCTATAACTGCTTTTAATTCCATTCTGTTGTTAGTAGTTTGTTCTTCAAAGCCGGATAATTCTTTTTCTCTTCCTTTATAAATGAGTATTACACCCCATCCACCTTTACCAGGGTTCCCAGAACATGCTCCATCGGTATAAATTTCAACTTCTTTCATCTGTCAATACCTCTGCCAATTTCTACTGCTCTTCTTGTACATTCTTTCATTGCAGCCATGATTGCATTTCTAAAGCCTTTTTCTTCTAATGTATATACAGCTTCAATGGTTGTTCCTGCGGGGGAACATACCATATCCTTTAACTCTGCAGGGTGTTTTTGTGTCTCAAGAACCATCTTTGCAGAACCTAAAACTGCCTGTGCTGCGAGCTTGTAACAAATACTCCGCGGAATACCCGACTGTACTGCGGCGTCGGCCATTGCTTCAATCATCATATATACATAGGCGGGACTGCTCGATGTAAGTGCTGTTACTTCACTCATTAAGGATTCATCCAACTCTTCTACAGAACCTATGCAGCTGAAAATCTCTTTTACTAATTGCTTTTCATCAGGGGTGATATTACCTCCAAAACAAACAATGGTAATACCTTCACGCACAAGCGCAGGTGTATTGGGCATTGTTCTGACTATTTTTTTATCTTTACCAAGTTTGCCAGAGTAGTATGCTATTGGAAGACCTACCGCTACCGATACAAATAAGGTAGAACGGGACAATGTTTTTTCGCATTCTTCCAGTATACTCTCCATACACTGAGGTTTTACCGCAGCAATAACAATATCACATTCTTTTGTCAGTTCCTGAATTGAAGGCATTACAGTAATCGAATATTGTCTTTTAAATTGCTCTGTTAATCCGGTATTTATATCGTAAGCATAAATTTCATACGCCCGCTTACTGCTGCAAAGCCCTTTAATTATTGCTCCTCCCATATTTCCGGTACCAATTATTCCAACTTTTACGCTCATATTTCTTCCCCCATGCTATTATTACTAATACAGCATACTTATCTGATCATCCTGTTCGTGCTCAATATTTAAATGTTCATATGCAAGCCGGGTTGCCTTCCTCCCTCTCGGTGTCTTTTGTAAAAAGCCTATCTGTATCAGGTAAGGTTCGTAAACATCCTCTATTGTGTCTGCCTCTTCCCCTGTTGCAGCTGCAAGTGTATCAAGCCCTACAGGTCCGCCATCAAATTTTTCAATTATGCATAATAATAAGTTCCTGTCAACGTTATCAAGGCCTTTTTCATCTACTTCAAGAGCGCTAAGGCCAAATTTGGTAATATCAAGATCAATTCTGCCGTCTGAATGTATTTGCGCAAAATCTCTTATTCTTTTTAAAAGCCTGTTTGCTATCCTTGGTGTGCCTCTGGCCCTGGAGGCAATTTCCACAGCCGCATCGTCTTCAATATCTATATTCATTATGCTTGCCGATCTCTTCACAATTTTTTTTAGCTCATCATTTGAATATAGTTCCAGGCGATTAATAATTCCAAACCTGTCCCTTAAAGGAGAAGTTAAAAGGCCTGCTCTTGTAGTGGCACCTATCAGTGTGAATTTTGAAAGCTCAAGACGTATTGAACGAGCACTGGGGCCTTTGCCTATTATAATATCCAAAGCGTAATCTTCCATTGCAGGGTAAAGAATCTCCTCAACAGCACGGTTTAAACGATGTATTTCATCTATGAACAATACATCGAAAGGACTTAAATTAGTTAATATTGCGGCCAGATCACCGGGTTTTTCAATGGCAGGACCCGACGTGATTTTGAAATTAACACCCATTTCTCTTGCAATTATAGCAGAAAGGGTTGTTTTTCCAAGGCCCGGCGGGCCGTATAACAGCACATGATCAAGTGCCTCATTTCGTTGCTTCGCAGCTTCTATAAAAACCATCAGATTACTTTTTACCTTATCCTGACCAATGTATTCGTCAAAGGATCTTGGCCGAAGACCTGACTCATCGGAATCTTCCCTGCTAAATTCGCACCCTACCAATCTATCATCCAAAATAAACGCCTCCAAATCTATCTATTAACCAGCCAGGCTTTTTAGTGCATCCCGGATAATTGTTTCGAGATCTTTTTCACCGTTATAAACAGAAGATACCGCTGCATTTGCCTGCTGACTTGAATACCCAAGCATCACCAGAGCGCTGACAGCATCATTAATCTTATTTTCAGGTTTCTCTTCAATACTTGCCGAGAGTCCTTTAATTTCCCTTCCCTGCTCCTTCTTAAACTTATCCTTAAGTTCGAGAATAATTCGCATGGCTGTTTTTTTTCCAATTCCGGGCACTTTAACAAAGGTATCAACATCATCGGTTAATACGGCGAGCCCAAAATGCGACGGAGATATATATGAAACCAAAGACATGGCTGCCTTTGGACCAACTCCCGTAACCTTAATCAATTGTTCAAACATTTTTAACCCATCATCGTTTAAAAAACCATACAAAGTCCAACTATCTTCACGGATGTGAGAATAGGTATATATCTTAACTTCAGAACCTACTTCAGGAAGTTTTTCAAAAGCTGATAACGGTATTATAATATTAAAACCTATACCTCCCGTCTCAACAATAACAGAATCATTTTTCACTGCCTGTAGTAAGCCTTTGATGTAAGCCAGCATAGAAATCTCCTTTCTGTGGCAAATGATTGCAACCAGATTCAGCCTTGATTTAAACTGAATTTAAAACCTTACTCATGCTCCCGAAACTATGGGCATGGCATATGGCAACAGCAAGGGCATCTGCAGCATCGTCAGGTTTTGGAACCTCCGACAGGCCAAGCAGTATTTTAATCATTTGCTGAACCTGTGTTTTTGCTGCCCTTCCATAACCTGTAACCCCCTGCTTAACCTGAATGGGTGTATATTCAAAAACAGGTATGTCTGCACGGGCAGCACATAGAAGGGCAACTCCTCTGCCCTGACCAACCTGAATGGCAGTTTTGGCATTACTGTTAAAAAAAAGCTCTTCAATCGACATAGTTTCCGGCTTGTATGTATTTATAATATTAACAAGGCTTTTTTCAAGTAAAAGAAGCCTTTGTGGATGTGGAAGATCTGCCTTTGTGGTAATAACACCGAAATCCATAACTTTGAATTTATTCCCAACATAGTTTATTACTCCATATCCGGTTATCGCAAACCCGGGGTCAATACCCAAAATAATCAAAATATCTTCTCCTTTGCATACTTCCCGTTTCTTCCCGGTCTTTGTAATGAATGGGTGAAAAAGCCGTATAGCAACAGGCCCTTAATATATTTATCGGTAAAAGTCTCCAGCATAGTTGAAGCGGTGTGTTAATACTGCTTAGCTTTTTCTTTGCCTGTTCTAAAAAAGGTGTTGCATATTTATACAGCAAGATGTATAATTATTAATAATATTTTATAATAATACGGTATTATTCTAACATAGAATGGAGCGATTTTGTATGGGTAAAAAGGAAAAAGTTGTACTGGCCTATTCGGGCGGGCTTGACACTTCTATTATTATTCCCTGGTTAAAGGAGAATTACAACTATGAGGTAATTGCTATGGCCGCTGATGTAGGACAGGGAGAAGAGCTTGATTCGCTACACGAAAAAGCAATAAAAACAGGTGCTTCCAAATTATACATAGAGGATTTAAAAGAAGAATTTGTTACCCAGTATATTTTCCCCACTTTAAAGGCAGGGGCCGTATACGAAGGGAAATATCTTTTGGGTACATCTTTTGCCAGGCCTATAATAGCAAAAAGGTTAGTTGAGATTGCAAAAAAAGAGGGGGCTGTCGCTATTGCCCACGGTTGCACCGGAAAAGGAAATGATCAGGTTCGTTTTGAACTTACAGTTAAGGCACTTGCACCCGAGATGAAGATTATTGCTCCGTGGAGAATTTGGGACATCCGCTCCAGAGAAGATGCAATTGATTATGCCATGAAGAGAAATATCCCTGTTCCTGTTACAAAAAAGGATAATTACAGCCGTGACAGAAATCTGTGGCATTTAAGTCATGAAGGTTCCGAACTTGAGGATCCTTCATTGGAACCATTATATGACAATATATTAAAGCTTTCTGTTACACCTGAAAAGGCACCAGATAAGCCAACATACATTGAAATTACTTTTGAACAGGGTATACCTGTTGCAATAAACCGAGAAAAACTAGAACCCGTTGACCTTATTATGAAATTAAATAAAATCGGCGGGGAAAATGGAATTGGTATTATAGATATCGTTGAAAACCGTCTTGTGGGAATGAAATCCCGTGGTGTATATGAAACTCCTGGGGGCACTATTTTATATGCTGCCCACCGCGAACTTGAGCTTTTGTGTCTGGACAGGGATACTCTCCACTATAAGGATATTATATCCCATCGCTTCGCTGAGCTTGTTTACTATGGACAATGGTTTACTCCTCTGCGTGAAGCTCTTTCAGCTTTTGTTGATGTTACACAGAGGAATGTGACAGGCACTGTAAAACTTAAACTGTATAAGGGAAATATCATACCTGCAGGAACTACTTCACCATATTCACTGTTCGACGAGGAATTATGCACCTTCGGAGAAGACGATGTTTATAATCAAAAGGACGCGGAAGGTTTTATTAACTTGTTTGGTCTGCCTGTAAAAGTTCAGGCAATGATGAAAAAGAAAAATATGGAGGAGCCCAAATGAAATTATGGGGTGGTCGTTTCTCGAAAAATACAGATAAACTAACCGATGATTTTAATTCATCTATAAGGTTTGACAGCCGCCTTTATAAACACGATATTAAGGGAAGCATTGCCCATGCAAAAATGCTTGGCAGGTGCGGTATTATTTCTGTGGAGGAATCAAACCTTATATGCCAAACCCTTGAAGAGATTCTATCTGACATTGAAAACGGGCAAATTGAATTTGATATAGAAGCCGAAGACATCCACATGAACATTGAAAAAATACTAATATCAAGAATCGGTGACACAGGCAAAAAGCTTCACACCGGCAGAAGTCGCAATGACCAGGTTGCCCTTGATATCCGTATGTATTTAAAAGATGAGATTAATAGTATTAAGGCAAAAATTATTGATTTAATTGCTGTTTTAATTAAGACCGCAGAGAATAACATTGATACGATAATGCCGGGCTACACTCACCTTCAGCGTGCACAACCCATAACCTTTGCTCACCACCTTATGGCTTATGTGCAGATGTTCCACAGGGATTACAACCGTTTATCCGATTGCTGCAAAAGGCTTGATTCCATGCCGTTGGGTTCGGGTGCACTTGCGGGTACCACTTATAAACTGGACAGATCATATGTCGCATCAGAACTTGGTTTTGGTTCCATAACCGAAAACAGCATTGATGCTGTTTCGGATCGGGATTTCATAATTGAACTGAATGCCGATTTATCAATAGTTATGATGCACTTAAGCCGGTTTTGTGAAGAAATTATTCTTTGGTGTTCCTATGAATTTTCTTTTATTGAGCTTGATGATGCATACAGTACAGGAAGCAGCATTATGCCTCAAAAGAAAAACCCTGATGTAGCAGAACTTATCCGTGGGAAAACCGGCAGGGTTTACGGGAACCTGATAACTTTACTGACAGTTATGAAAGGTCTTCCCCTTGCATACAATAAGGATATGCAGGAAGACAAGGAAGCAATATTCGATTCGATAGATACAGTTAAAGCCTGTTTGCCTGTTTTCACAAAGATGATTGATACAATGACTGTGCATAAGGATAAGATGCTTTCAGCTGCTAAAAGAGGTTTTTTAAATGCAACTGATTTGGCAGATTACCTGGTTAAGAAAGGTGTTCCTTTCAGGGATTCCCATTACATTACAGGAAAGCTTGTAACCTACTGCATCGAAAACTGTAAAAATATTGACGATTTAAATATGCATGAGTTTAAGAAATTTTCAGACAAGTTTGAAGAAGATGTTTATAAGGCTATTTCCCTTGAAACGTGTGTTAACGAACGAAAACTTCCGGGAGGTCCCGCATTTGAAACTGTATCTGCTTCCATACAAAAAATAAAAGACATATATGATATAAAATGAAACAACCACCGTAAGGTGGTTATTTTTTTTTGATTAAGCATGTAAAAAGAAAAGTAAAATTAAACTCCGGCTAAGCCTCCGGAGTTTTTTAATAAGGTTTTGCTTTTTTATCCAGGGCTTTTCCCATACTGTACCATGAATCCCGAAGTTTCTTTCGCATAGTTTCATCCAGAGTACTTTCAATGACATCATTGAACTGTCTGCGCATTTTATGGTATTCCCGAATGTCAAACTCCTCTTTCTCCAGTAAAGCATCCATGTCTTCAAGCCAGGCCTGAAGGTAATCCATACCCATAAAATCGGTGGAGGCTTTCCTCTTTAAATGAGCTACTACAAGTTTTACCGCCTTTCTTTTTACATCAGCATCGGTTAGTTGTTTCTTTTCTTTTTTCTCTGTTTTGGTGCTCATCACCAATACTCCTTTCTTTACATCTATATTTATAGTTGTCATGCTAAAATAAATTAAAATTATTTATACACGGTCTCTTTAATTATTACAGTATAGCAATATAAACCATTTCTCTTAATAATTATTCAGTGAGAAATTATTACAGTGTATGGTTTGTCATTTATACATCTAATATATTCTATTCTTGCAGTAAATTCTGCAATTTGATTTAACTAAGAGGCGCACAATAAAAAAGATAACTGAATGGTTACCAGATATATAATATATCTGGTAACCATATTATACCTTAGTATTTTTAAAAAAGCAAACCAATCTTTACTTATCCTGTAAATTTAGTACAGGATTTGAAGGATTTGCTTCGTTTTTCTTGGTTTTAAGGTCTTGTTAAGCAAATTGCGGCATTAAAAATGCCTACTTTTTGTATGTAATTAAAGTTTTACCATTTAATTTTTCCATATTTATTTTACTTTCCATACCTTCGGGTACAACTATGGTATCAGGATCACCATCGCTGATGTACATTCTTTCCCTTGTCATTTTGGGCAACCAGAAGGTCAAATCATAATCTTCCTGCACCTTCCCCTGTGCACGAATACGTCCCACATAGGTCGGATTAAAATCCACATGTATGGAAGGCATACTCGGCTGTGCACCAACTGCCATAATTGTTTCATTGTTATATTCCACACCTTCAAATGTACCGGTTACCATTGCATCACGTAAACTTTCGGGCGGCCTGCTTCCAAAGGGAAGTGCAAGAGAGTAAAACCCGACTCCTTCAATTATTTCCCTTAACCTCTTCTCGTTTTTCCCAAGCTTCTCATTTATTTGCTGCTTACTTTCAGCAGTACTGAAATCAAAATGTCCCCATGCATGGTTACCTACTTCAAATCCATAGCTTAAAAGAATTTCAAGTCTATCCTTAATTGTACCTGCTCCCTCGAAGGTTTTATTTTCCTTATCCATATTTAAATAGAATATGCCTTTCAAGCCAAAATCCGGATATTTTTCATTAAACTTAAGCATTATACCCACTGCAGATTTCGGATTAACCACAAGCTTCCCGTTTTCTTCAATGAGGTTGAACTGCCCGGAGGTTCCGTCATCGAAGGAAAATATCATGGGCTTTTTCCCGGCAGGAACATCTATATTGTGATCTATAAAATCACGCATACTTATAAGCCTGTAGCCTTCATTGTAAAGCGTTTCAAGCAGCTGTTCAAAAGCACTGAAGGAAGTAGTGTAGAGGTTATCTGTTGTACTGTCCAGATCTTCTACAAAATTATGAAACATCACGATGGGAATCTCCCCCGCTTCATTTGGCTGAACCACTGAATAATCAACAGGTTCGCGCCTTTCAACCGGTTTTTCGGTAGGAGTGGGCTCTTTAGGCGTATCTGTAGGCTCGGGAATCTGTGTTATATTACTTTCTTCAGAAACTGCAGGTGTTGGTGTTGTTCGGCCGGAGTCTTCCTTCCTTTTAGATTCAGAAAATTTACATGCAGAAAAAGTAAAGAGTACTGAAACCAATAAAACAAATACAGTTAATTTCCAACGTTTCATCTTCTGTACACTCCTGTTAAATTAGTATTCTATGCCGCATCTTGCTTTAATACCTCTGTCATAGGGATGTTTCAACGAACCCATCTTTGTAATGTAGTCTGCTGCTTCATAAAAGTCCTTTGGAGCATCTCTTCCGGTACAAACAATTTCTACCTTTGCAGGCCTTTCAGAAATGTCCTTTAAAACCTCCCGTAAATCCAGAAGATCACATTGAATGCAATCAAGTATCTCATCAAGTATTACAATATCATAGTTACCAGAAAATATTTCTGTTCTGATTTTTCTCCAGCCCCTTAAAATATCCTCTTTTGTTTCAGAAAGCTCTTTTTCGGTCATATTCCAGAGGAATTTACTATGGCGCTGAATGAGCCGAAAAAAAAGAAGTTTTTCAGGAAAATTATCGAGAATATTTCTTTCTCCGGTACTGGTAGTTTTCAAAAACTGGGCAAATAATACATTCATGTTCCAGCCAAGGGCTCTTATAGCCATGCCTATTGCTGCTGTTGTTTTACCCTTGCCATTACCAATGTAAAGGTGAATCATACCTTTTCTGTCCATACAAAATCCCCATAACAAAAACCCCGGATTTCGAGGTTCATTAACAAATATACGGCACAAAAGTATGGATATATTATAAACTATATTTCTACTGACATCAATAACATGGTTTTTATTTGAGTTCCTGTTCAAAGGAAATTTTATGTATAATTGCTTGCTATCTGCGGTATTTTTTCAAAAGATCATTTCCTTTGCCAAAACGGTTTACCCTGCTTAAAGGTTTGGATTTTCTATTTATCCCTATAATACCTCCAATCGCACCTGCAAGAATACCCGTTATTATCATAATAACCGAACGTGGGTTCAAAATAAAATCATTAAAAATGATACTGCTCGCAATATATAATATAAGCATATATGCAAAACCAGTAAGTGCACCTCTTATCATCCCGTTTTTTTCATTGTGAACTCCCGTCTTAAATCCTGCAACAAATAAACTCGAAAGAGTAGCTATCAGAACTGCAATTGTTTTATATTTCTCAGGAAAATCAGTAAATGTTAAAATTGCGGCGAGAATGAACATAGCTGGTATAGTTATAGCAAATGCTGTTAATAAAGCCTGCGAAAATCCAAATCCGGATTTTGCTGTCCCACTTCTTAAACCTGATTTTTCCAGCATAATAATTTCCTCCAAAATTTTCTATGCTTCAATTTATGCATCGTTAATGTGTTTTAGAACAAGTCTTAAGAACAAGTTTATTACCAATTGTTTCTAAATTGAAATGTAACATCATTACGTCAACTTGAATAAACTGATAATGTAATAAAAAAGGAGGGGGTTAAGAACATGGGAGGCAGACGAGGATTCTTTTATCATTCTATTCCTACTCCTGTTCTGGGACAATGGATGCTGCGATTACGATTAAACTAAAAAAAGTTCGTCCACTTTACTAAGTAACAGGTAAATGCAGATAGCTTGTTTGTGGCCGGCTTTCTGTCAGAACAAAAGTTTTATGCCAAGTAAAATCAGAGCCTATTGCAAAGGAGGGGATATAAATGGCAGACGGCATGTTCGGTGGCTGGAATAATAGTGAGGTTTTATTCTTCATCCTTATTTTCCTGTGCTTGTTCTATAATCGCGGCTATGGCTACGGCGGTTGCGACAAATGTTAGGAAAACCAGGGCTGTAGTTTAGAAAGTAACCTATAATCAATCGAGTAAGAGGCTGTCCATTGGTCGGGTAGCCTCCTACTTGATATTTTCTTATTCGGTTTTGCCCTTCATCTGCTTTAAGAATCTGATCAGATAAAAAGCACCTGCGGTAAATGATACCGCCAAACCTGCCCAAAGCAGGTATTCTGCAACGGATATATTAAGAAAAGACAGTACTATTCCTGCAAAAATAATAGCCGAAGCTGCTTTTCCAATCCAATTAGAATAAACAACAACATCTTTTTTTAAGAAAAACAATGCCCCGATAATCATGGCCAATTCTTTTACACAGAGAATATTAAAGAAAAGCATTGGAATCCTGCCACCAGTTGACAACAGCAGAAGAGCTGTTAGCTGCAGCAGTTTATCAGCAAGTGGGTCTGCCAGTTTTCCAAAATTTGACGTAGCCCGAAACTTTCGGGCAATATAACCATCTACCACATCGGTAATTTCAGCCAGAACAAAAATAACCAAACTTATAACCCACTCTTTCAGAATCATAAAATATGCCATTACTGGTATAACCACAAGCCTGAGTACAGTTAATATATTTGGTATGTACCTCCACTTACTTTTGCTTATTTTAAGCACTTCCTTCCTCATTATATATGGCTTGTATCATATTAAACAAATCAGGTTTATATTTTCTCATGTTAATAGGTTTTAAATCATTATTAACCCATATATGTTCTGTCTCTCCTGTAACAATAGGTTTTAAAGAACCTCTTCTAATCACTTCATAATAGAATGTGATTCTTGTAGGTGTTAAATCAACAATACGGGTTTTTACAATTATCTCGTCCTCATAAAATGACGGGTGATAATAATTGCATTTAAGGCTGCGTAATGGGAGCCTTATCCCTTCTTCCTCCATTTTGCTGTATGTAATACCTGCTTTTTTTATAAAATCCGTTCTTCCGCATTCAAACCAAATTGGGTAAACTGAATGGTGTACTATACCCATTTGATCGGTTTCCTGGTACCGAACAATAAGCTTTGTTTTTGAAACCATGTTCTATCCTCTTCCGGCCTGTGTATTTCACTATAAATGGCCTACAAAGCAAGAATTTTATTAAGTTCAACCATTTCCTCATCAATTGTCTTTTTCATTGAAAGGGCCTCATCAATATCAAAATCGGTGATAATTCCATTTTGCATTGAAACAACCCGGTTTTTAGAGCCATTTTTCAGAAGCTTTACCGCATAGGCACCCATACAGCTTGCTGTGACACGATCGTATACTGTCGGGCTGCCTCCGCGCTGAATATGACCTAGTATTGTTGCTCTTGTTTTTATGTCGGTCTTCTCTTCAATATACTTAGCTATTTCAACCGCACCGCCCACACCTTCAGCAATTATTACCAGGTAATGCTTTTTGCCACGGTTTCTGCCTTCAATAATTGGTTTTATGATATCCCTGTCTATATCAAACTCTTTCTCAGGCAGAATAACAGCTTCTGCTCCACCGGATATTGCAACATTTAATGCAATATATCCGGCCTTTCTGCCCATAACTTCAAGCACGCTACAACGTTCATGGGAATACGCTGTATCCCTTATTTTATCAATTGCATCCTGAACAGTATTCAGTGCAGTGTCAAAGCCTATAGTATATTCTGTTGAAGCAATGTCGTTATCAATAGTTGCAGGTATGCATATAGTTGTAAAACCCTGACTGCTAAGATCCCGCGCTCCTCTGAAAGAACCATCCCCACCAATTACCACCAGGGCATCAATGCCAAAAACCTCTGCAATTGTGATTCCTTTTTTAACTCCTGCTTCAGTGTTAAATTCCGAAGACCTGGCAGTCTGTAAAACTGTACCTCCACGGTGAATCAAGTCTCCAACAGAGCGCAGGGTCATTTCTTCAATATCACCGCTTAAAAGCCCTGCATACCCTTTGCGTATGCCCAATACTTTAAAACCATAATAAATGCCCGTTCTAACAACTGCACGAACAGCTGCATTCATACCGGGGGCATCTCCACCACTGGTCAAAACTCCAATTGTCTTAATTTCGCTCATTTCCTCACCAACTTCTGTAATAATGTTGAATTTGCTGATTTTTTATTTAGGTGTAATTAAAACCCGTGCATTCTACACGGGCTTGTAAAGATTAGCATAATATAATAAATTAAAACCCTTTTTCAATGATTATACTATGCGCCTCTTCTACTTCACCTTCAGGAACAGAAATTTCAAAACAATTATCACTCTTCTCCTTTTGGCTAACGGGACTAACTTTTACCAAAATACCTTCTGCTTCCAATGCTGATTTTAACTTCTCAGCAATTTCCTTATTTTGAGCCATATAAACAACTGTCCACATTCATTGTTCCCCCCTGCCAATTCAGGTTCTTAGGTTCCTAAGGACACCAATACGCAATATTACTGTTGTTTTACAGTTGCAGATATTTGCTCGATGCAAAAGAAAAAATATTCCTGTGATTACTATATATTATTTTCCTTTAAAACGCAAGTCACAAACCCTTTTAATAAACAGCTGTTTTCTCATATTTTATGTTTTCCTCGCCAAGCAGATTTATGAGTTCGTTTAATAGTGTCCTGTTGCAAAAGACGCGGTACTTCTTATTTACAGTTCCATTGTAATACAAATAAACAGGCTCTGTTCCCTCAAAATATTTCAGAAGAGAACAGACAGCAGAAATAATTTCCCGCTTTGTATTTTCGGGTATACGAACCTTAATGCAGTTAATAAATTCCTGAAATTTATTATTGTTTTCCTTTGGTTCTTTGCTGCCAGGACTGCCATTTTCGGTTTTAACACTGTAAAAAGCTCTGCTTTCACTAATAAAACTATTGCTTGAACCACTTTTATTTTTAGAGTCATTCGGAAAATTTTCACCTTTTACAATTGGTTTTACCATTTCAACAAGAATTTTTGGCTGTTCATCTTCCCTTATGCTTAATTTCCCTTCAATCCAAACAGGCAGCTCAGGTTTTACCAGTTCACCATATTTCTCCAGGACACTTGGAAAAATAATAACCTCCATCTGACCGGTAAGGTCTTCTACAGTTACAAATGCCATCAATTGATTATTTTTTGTTGTAATGGTTTTTATTTCGGTAATAATGCCTGCTATTCGCGCAAATGAACCATCTGAGAACTTGTTATTAATATGCCCTGTGTCCTGTTCTTCAACAAATAAATCCGAAGAATACAAAGTTGCATGTTTTCTGATATCCTCTTCAAATTCACTTAAAGGATGCCCCGATACATATAAACCCAGAACATCTTTTTCCATTGCGAGCAATAGCCTGAAATCATATTCCTCCAGATCCGGATATGAAACCTCATGTACAACAGTTGAATCAGCACCCGATGCAATATCGAATAAAGACATCTGACCTTCTATTTTTCTTTTTCTTTCATTGGCAATATTATCAATAATCCTGTCATAGGAATTCATAAGCCTGGAACGATATACCCTGAATGAATCAAAGGCTCCGCTTTTAATCAGGCTTTCAATGCATCTTTTATTCAAATCCCTGCTGTCAACTCTCTCACATAGATCTGGAAAACTCTTAAAGGGGCCATTTTTATTCCGCTCGGCAATAATATGCCTCACAACACTGCTTCCAACATTCTTTACAGCTGCAAGCCCAAAACGGATCTTTCCATTGCTGACAGTAAAACGCTCCCCACTTTCATTTATGTCAGGGGGCAGTACCTGAATTCCCATTCTTCTGCATTCCAAAACATATTGGGATATTTTATTCGGTGAGCCTAAGAAACTGTTCAAAAGTGCAGCCATAAACTCAACAGGATAATAATGTTTCAGATAGGCCGTTTGGACTGCTATAACAGCATAACCGGCAGCGTGGGACTTATTAAAAGCATAACTGGCAAAGTCCATCATTTCATCGAATATCTCATTGGCAGTTTTCTCATCCACGCCATTGCGCACAGCGCCGGGTATCAGCACATTTCCTTCTGAATCTGATTCCCCGTAAACAAACTTTTGACGTTCTTCTTCCATTATTTCCTTTTTCTTTTTAGCCATAGCACGGCGAACCAAATCAGCTCTGCCAAGAGAATATCCTGCCAGCCTCCTTACAATCTGCATTACCTGTTCCTGATAAACCATACAGCCATAAGTAACATTCAATATAGGCTCGAGCAGAGGATGGGCATATTTAATATTCTCGGGATTTTTCTTGTTTCTGATATACCTGGGAATCTGATCCATTGGCCCCGGCCGGTAAAGAGATATACCTGCTATAATATCTTCAATACATGAAGGTTTCAGTTCGGTCATAAACTGTGTCATTCCCGAACTTTCAAGCTGAAATATACCAAGAGTTTCACCACGGCTAATCAGTTGGTATATCCCGGGATCGTTCATATTAATATTGTCAATATCAATTTTTATTCCGTGGTTTTCTTCAACCATTTTTACAGTATCTCTGATTACAGTAAGGGTTCTTAAACCTAAGAAATCCATTTTAAGAAGCCCCAGTTCTTCCAGGGTATTCATCGGGAACTGCGTGCATATATTTCCTTCACTCTGGTATAATGGAACATATTCAGTTACAGGCTCGCTGGAGATTACAACCCCTGCAGCATGTGTGGAAGCATGCCTGGGCATTCCTTCAAGAATTATAGCAGTGCTGATCAGTTCGTGGGTACGCGGCTCAGTTTCATAGGCATTTCTTAGTTCGCTGTTTATTTCTAAAGCTTTTTCAATACTCATCCCTAACTGCATTGGTATCATTTTTGCGATTCTGTCAACCTCCGCATAGGGAATTGCAAGGGCACGCCCAACGTCTCTTATTACAGCACGCGCCGCCATTGTTCCAAAAGTGATAATCTGAGCTACCCTGTCTTTGCCATATTTATTGACAACATAATCGATAACTTCTCCACGGCGTTCAAAACAGAAATCAATGTCAATATCGGGCATGCTGATACGCTCGGGGTTTAAAAAACGTTCGAAAATAAGATTATAACGTATCGGGTCAACATTTGTTATACCAAGGCAGTATGAAACCATACTGCCTGCTGCAGAACCTCTTCCCGGGCCTACCATTATACCGTTTTCCTTAGCGTAGCGTATGAAATCCCACACTATTAAAAAGTAATCAACATAACCCATGTTATTAATTATTGAAAGTTCGTAATTTAGCCGTTCCAAAAGCTTTGGATTATTATTATATTTTTTTTCAAACCCTTTCAGGCATTGTTTTTTAAGGTATTCAAAGGCATCCTCATTGCCAGGCACATCGAATTTAGGCAAGTGTAGTTTACCAAACTCAAGTTCTACATTGCACATTTCTGCAATTTTAACCGTATTGGAAATTGCCTCAGGACAGTAATGAAACTGCTTTTGCATAACCTCCGGTGGTTTCAGATACAATTCATCGGTTTCAAACTGCATATGGTCGTCATCTTCAACGGTTTTTGCTGTCTGCACGCACATAAGAATTTCCTGGGCTCTTGCATCTTCTTTTCTCAAATAATGCACATCATTAGTTGCCACCAGTGGAATCCCTGTTTCTTGAGACAATCTCACAAGACCCTGGTTTACAAGTTTTTGCTCTTCTATTCCATTATGCTGAAGTTCAAGATAAAAATTACCCTTGCCAAATATATTTTCAAACTGAATCGCCAGCTTTTTTGCTTTTTCATAGTCATTGTTCAATAATGCAGTAGGGATATCTCCTGCGAGGCAGGCACTTAAGCCAATCAGCCCTTCATGATACCGTTTTAACAGTTCCATATCAATTCTGGGTTTGTAGTAAAACCCTTCGGTGAATGCTGCAGAGACCATTTTCATAAGATTCTTATATCCCTTGTTATTCTTTACAAGCAACACCAAATGTCCCTGCTCGGAATCAAGCCGTGCGTCTTTATCAAACCTTGTACGGGCTGCAGTATATACCTCGCAACCCAGGATTGGTTTTATACCTTCTTTTTTGCATGCTTTATAAAAGTCTATAACCCCGTACATAGCGCCGTGATCGGTTATAGCAATACTGTCCATTCCCAGCTCCTTAACCCTCTTTACAAGAGGCCAAATCCGGTTTGCTCCATCCAGAAGACTGTATTCAGTATGTACATGCAAATGAACAAAAGAACCCATACAATTCTCCGTTTTCAGGTTTTCCTAAATTTACCTTTATCTGATTGTTCTCTCAACAATTTTCTTATTATGAATTCCCAATATAAATATTATAGTAACAGAATGATTTGTGCAAGATATTCTAAACAGACTTATATCAAGATATCTGGCGCATCACTTCCAACTTTAAACAAAATCTACCCGTGTTCCACCTTTAACCTCTACTATTTTCCCATCAACACTTAACCATACGGAATGTGCCAATGGATTTATAACAAACTTTAAAGAAGCAGAGAATTTTAACAATTCATAACTTTTCAGATAATCCACAATTTCAATATTTGTTGCATACCAAATGTCATCTCTGTTTCCTACCATTTTACAAAAGCTTTCAATAAGAACCCAGTTATTGTCATTGTCAAACTCGTAACTGTGTCCCCATACATACATTAAATACAAATATTGCTTTTTATGCAGATTAATAAACTTTTCACCAAGCTCCATAAGACCACGATTATGATGGCATGTAGCCTTCCAACGGAAAAAATCTTCGGGCAGGCCAAAATCTCCTGTTTCCTCAACAGTTCGTGCATACTCGTACCCCAGATTCGGCAATACTTCTCTGATCTGCTTGTTATATGATCCATTGGGGTAAGATAAGCCGCGTATTGGATAACCCACTATGTCTTCAAGATTTACACGATCACTATACAGTTCCTGTACTATCTGCTCTTTCGGACACCTTGCTATCGTTGGGTGGGTACATGTATGTGCCGAAATTTCATGACCCTTATATAAACCTTCTATTTCTTCGGCTGATATGCGTTCGGGCTGGTTTAACAAATCTGAATTAAGATGGAATGTTCCTTTAATGCCATACTTATTAAAAATACCGACAAGTCTCCTGTCCTGTATTTTTCCGTCATCGTAGCTCATTGTTAAAGCCTTGTGTTTTCCACCTGGGAAACATAAATAAACCTGCATGAAAATCACTTCCCTGCCTAATTTTTTTCCGGTTAAATAAATTACCCGCCAATGCCGGGGTCTAATATCTTTTTTCTTTTGATATAATGACCCTGTTTTCTGTAATAATCGCCATCACATTCATATCATGGTCTTCTACAGGCAATTCATTAACTATCTGGGATTCAAATGCAATACCTATTGTCCTGCATTTATCGGACAGCTGTGCTAAATATTTGTCGTAATACCCACCACCATATCCAATACGGAAGCCATTTCTATCAAATAAAAGCCCCGGTACTATTACCAAATCTATATCCCCTTCGCCAATTGGCAATAAGTGAGGCTTGGGCTCCATTATATTAAAAAAACCCATTTGAAGATCATTTTCAACATTAGTTATAGGAACAGCCTCCATTTTTACACGGGGTATAACCCTGGGAACACAAACCCTCTTGTCCATTGTTATTGCTTTTTCAATGATGCCCGATGTTCTTACCTCATTGCCGGTGGATACATAAACAAAAACAGTTTCACTATGCTCAAACCATGGATGATTACACACCCTGTTTTGAATAATATCGCTAAGCTGAATAACACTTTCCGTATTAATTGAATCCCGTAATTCTTTAGCTTTCTGTCTAAGTTCTTTTTTCGTCATTTGTCCCTGCCATAAAAAGTTTTTTAATAAAAGAAAAGCACTTCAGGAGTAGCCTGAAGAAGCATTCTTTAATGAAGGTATTATAGCAAATTTTTTATGTCTTTATTGTTTTGCTCCACATTGAGGACAATAGGCAATATCTTTACCGATTTCTGTTCCACACGAATGACATTTTTTAACGTTTTTAATTTCAAGAATTTTCTGTTGTAATTCTTCTATTTTTCTTTCATGTTCGGCAATAACAGTACATTTTTCACCAAAACCGACATCGTTCCCTGCTATATACTGCTCATATACTGCTTTTCCTATCTCAGAATAAATTTTGTTGATTTTGTCTTTCTCCTGTGAAATACTCAGGTTGAGTTTAGAAATTTCCACCATGTCACCTGTTTTTTGAGCAATATTTTTCGTAGCTTTTTTCAGATCATCCAGAAATGCCATTTATGAACCACCTCCAAAAATTAACTGATTATTAATAGAATATAATTATTCTCTGTTAAAATCAAGATTTCTGTAATATTTTCATAGGCTTCAGTCCAATGATATTTCCCTGGCTGATAAACTTACACTGAGGTTTGATGATAAAATAACCCTGTTAACTGTCAGCTGATACTGGTGCTTTTCTGTCACAAAGATTCTTTTATCCACAACCTGTACCACCAGTTCCAAGTCTATTTCACTGATTTTTTTCCCTAACAGAATATCATATTTCTGTTTTACTGCCTGTTCAAGAACCATTTTTTCAAGTACATCTTCAATATCAATCTGTACAGTAATACCTTTTAATGTAAGTTCTTTTTCGGGCTGGGATTGTTCAAGTTTTTCAAGCTTAATTTTATAATCTTCGACCATGCTTTCAAGGTATTTGTTGCGCTTGTACAGGTTGTCTATTTTTGCTGCCAATAAAAGATTCCATAATAATATACCCATTATAATACCTGAAACCAGGCCTGTAAGAAACACAGCAAAAACGCCTTTTTTGTTCATGGCATCTTATTTCCGACGAGAGAAATAAGTTTTATTATATAAGCACCAAGATTAGCTCCTATCATAGCAACAATTATATAAATAACCTCACGTATCATAAGTCTTATCTGCCCCTGTAAAATTCCCTTTTCAAACATTTCAAGGGAATCGAACGAACCTCCAAGAGCAATGGCAATTGCCCACACCTTTACAAAAGATGACATATCCCCCATAGCTTTCATAGGCGGCCTGTCATTAATTACTGCTGCTATACCAGAGAAACATCCTGCTCCAAATACAACCCCGAAAGCAACTAAAAAATGATTTATCAGATTGTCCCAGAAAGACATAAAATAATCCCTGCTTTTTTTATTAATTTTATGCTTACAGGGACATATTAATGTCTGTTATTTAAGAGGCAAAGAAATTATCAGTTAAATTCAGCACATGGTTTCAACCGGATGATTTAAAGAGAATAAATTTAAAGTTTTTTTCTCAGTATCGAATTTGGCATAATAGTCTCTGGTACTTTCAGGGTATATTTCATCTGCGGATGAGGAGTACTGTCAATTCTGTTCCCTTCCATATCCCACATATCGGTAATTTTCATTGAAATGTCCCGGCCGTTGGGCTGCATTATTTCAATTTCTTCCCCCGAGAAAACTCTGTTCCTTTGTTCTATTAACGCTGTTTTTTCTTTCTCATCGAATGAAAGAACAATACCAACAAATTCATGGCTCTGTATATAACTGCTTGTTCCATAATTTTGGCTGTCTGCTCCGGGTCTGTTGAAGAAAAATCCTGTTGTAAAACTCCGGTGGCTCACTTTTGATACCTCATCAAGCCACTCCTGACTGAATACATAATTTTCAGGATCGTTTAAATAGGCATCAAGTGCCCTGCGATAAGCACGTACAACGGTTGAAACATAAAACGAACTTTTCATTCTGCCCTCTATTTTAAAACTCGAAACACCGGCAGCAACAAGTTCGGGTATATGTTCAATCATGCATAAGTCTTTGGAGTTTAGTATAAATGTTCCTCTTTCATCTTCTGTGATAGGATAGTATTCACCCGGTCTTTTTTCCTCCATAAGGTAATATTTCCAACGGCATGACTGGGCACAGTCCCCCCGGTTTGCGTCTCTTCCGCACATAAAGCTGCTTAAAAGACATCTGCCCGAGTAGGAAATACACATTGCTCCATGAACAAAGGCCTCTATCTCTATTTCAGGAACTTTTTGATGTATAAATGAAAGCTCTTCAAGAGATAACTCCCTTGCTGCGATAATCCTTGATGCACCAAGCTCTTTATAATACCTGGCAGTTTTATAGTTAGTAACATTAGCCTGAGTGCTTATATGAACAGGCATTGAAGGATTGATTTCCTTTATCACCGATAAAACACCTAAATCGGACACTATAATGGCATCTGCACCTAAATCTGAAATCCGGGCTATATAATCTTCCATGCCTTCAAAATCTTCATTATGAGGCATAATGTTCATTGTAACATATACCTTTTTATTTCTCTGATGAGCAAACTTAATACCTTCTTTCATATCTTCATAGGTAAAATTGCCAGCACCGGCTCTCAGGCCAAATCTTGGCCCGGCAAGGTAAACCGCATCTGCTCCATATATAATAGCCATTTTTAACTTTTCAGGATTACCAGCAGGGGCAAGAAGTTCTATATTCACGAAATCTCTCCTTTTAATAATTCTGAAACAAAATCTAAGTTATACAGGAAAAAATAACTCAATTCTTACGGATGCCCGTTTTAACACATACTGCAATTCCGTCGCCTGATGGAACTATGCTTGTAATTAGTTCATTGTTTTGACGCAGAAGCTGAATGTATTCTTTAAGTTTAACTATAATTGTGCGATGTTTGTGTTCAACGAAACCCTCTTTAGCTACCATACCCCTGTAAAGAACATTATCGGTAACAAAAATACCACCTGATTTAAGAAGCCTCAGGCAATGGGGCAGCATCTCAATATACTGGCCTTTTGCAGCATCCAGAAAAATAAAGTCATATGGTGTGCTGAGGCATTGTAACACCTCTGTTGCATCACCGTTTATAATTCGTATTTTTTCTCCTAATCCTGCTCTTTTAATATATCCAACAGCCTTTTCAATCATTTCTTCATTTATTTCAATTGTATCGATTACACCACATTCATCCATGGACTTAGCAAGTATTATAGATGAATAACCGATGGCTGTTCCAATTTCAAGTATCCTTTTGGGCTTTGAAATATAGCATAAAATTTTCAATAAATGTGCAGATTCAGGCTGTATAATGGGAATGTGGGCTTCTTTGGCATGTTCCTCCATTTCCTTCAGCAGTGGATCGGTCTGTTCTAAGATGCTGGCTAAAAAATTGTTAATATGAGGGTAAGTAATTTCATTTTCCAACAAAAATCTACTCCCAAAACTATTTATATGTCCATATTAATCTCAATACACCGTTTAAGCTAATCCAGCATTCCATGTGCAGCAAGATCCTTGTTATGCCCGCTAAGTGTTTCATTGTATATAACTGTTCCGTCAGGCGGCGAGAAAAAGAAGAAATAATTAGTGTCTTCGGGATACAATGCTGCTTCTATAGCCTCTACCCGTGGTGAACAGATAGGCCCGGGAGGAAGCCCTTTATTGGTGTATGTGTTATACGGACTGTCTATTTCCTTATCCTTATTCGTCAGAATCTGAATTCTTCCAAGACCTGCCATAATTCTTGCATATTGCAGCGTTACATCGACCTGCAGATATGGAAAAGCTCTACTGTTCAACCTGTTATGAAGTACACTGGATATTTTTTTATAGTCGGTAAGATATTTTGCTTCCATTTCAATAATGGATGCAAGGGTTACGACTTCATCAATTGTCATTCCTAATTCTTCTGCACGCTCGTAGTATTCAGGCTTAAAAATTGAATCGAATTCTCTGAGAAGCCTGTCTACAATTTCTTCCTCTGTCCAGTCTACTTCAATTTTATAAGTGTCGGGGTACAAATATCCTTCTAAAGGATATTTTCTATCGGGAACATTTTCTAAAAATTTGTATTTTTTGATTTTTGTCTTGCATAAGGATTCAAATTTGTCTCTATCAACATAGCCTCTTTCGGACAGATAATCTATTAATTCAACCACAGTGAAGCCCTCGGGAATTCTTATATCCTTTGTTGGGTTCGAAACAGGATTGCTGGTTAATACCAGCATAAGTCCTTCATAATTCAGTTCCTTGCTTACAATATGTTTTCCTGCTTTATACTTGCCGTCATAACCGTTAAGTTTCGAAAGAAACCTAAACAACCATGGATACTCAACAAGTCCTTCCTTTTCAAGCAATGCTGCAACATCAGCTGTTCCGTACCCTTCAGGAATTTCTATTTCAATCTGTTCCTCCTTAGGTATCTCGATTTTTCCTTTGGAAACATATTCTATCCCATATTTTGTAAGGTAGGTGTAGGATACATATGCCGAGGAAAAAAACAGTGCCATGCATACTACAACAAATATTAAAAATCTAAGAAACCTTCTTTTCTTTTTTCTACCCTGTTTTGACATAGGATCACCTTCCCATGCATGCAATATTCTATTTGTCCTTTTTCTTTTCTTTAGCTCTTAATGTATTACTAAGAACCCTTTTTCTTAGTCTGATATGTTTAGGTGTTACTTCAACCAACTCATCATCTGCAATAAATTCAAGGCATGCTTCAAGACTTAAAACCTTGGGTGGCACAAGCCTGAGTGCTTCATCCGAACCTGCAGCCCTGATGTTTGTTACATGCTTTTTCTTACAGACGTTTATAACCACATCCTCAACCTTTGAGCTTTCACCCACGATCATGCCCTCGTAAACCTTTTCACCTGGACCTATAAATAAAGTGCCCCGCTCCTGTGCATTATATAATCCGTAAGTGATGGCTTCTCCTGTTTCCCAGGCTATTATTGATCCACGGTCCCGGCTCCTTATCTCTCCCTTATAGGGCTCATATCCATTAAAAACATGATTCATTATACCATTTCCCCTTGTAGTCGTCAAAAGTCTTGACCGAAAGCCAATCAAACCCCTGGCAGGTATTTTGTATTCAAGTCTTGTAAATCCCTGATGCGGGGAATTCATATTAGCAATTTCGCCCTTTCTTGCGCCCAGCTCTTCCATTACAGAGCCCATATATTCTTCGGGTACGTCTACAATCAGATATTCAATAGGCTCACATAATACTCCGTCAATATACTTTGTAATTACTTCTGGTTTTGATACCTGAAATTCGTAACCTTCCCTTCGCATGGTTTCAATAAGGATGGATAAATGCAATTCACCCCTTCCCGACACCTTGAAACTATCTGGTGAATCGGTTTCTTCAACCCTAAGGCTTACATTTGTTTCCTTTTCTTTGAAAAGCCTGTGTCTCAAGTGTCTTGAGGTTACATATGTACCCTCGGTGCCGGCAAAAGGACTGTTGTTAACAAGAAACTGCATAGATATGGTAGGTTCATCAATGTCGACAAAGGGCAGAGGTTCCGGGTGTTCGGCATCACAAATTGTATCTCCGATAGTTATATCCTCACATCCTGTAATACATATTATTTCTCCGGCCTGGGCCTTTTCTACATCCAGCCTGTTTAAACCGTTGAAGACCTGAATTGATCCAATCTTAACAGGCTCTATCAAACCATCATTTCTGCATACAACAACCCTGTCACCTTTGGATATAGTCCCCCGCTCAATTTTTCCAATAGCGATTCTTCCTACATAATCATCATAGTCAAGACTTGATATCAGCATCTGGAAAGGTGCATTAATATCTCCCCCGGGTGAGGGAACATGCTTTAAAATGGTATCAAACAGCGGACTTAAGTCTTTTGATTCTGAGGTCTTATCCAAGAACGCAAAGCCATCCCGCCCTGAAGCATAAACTACGGGAAATTCGAGCTGATCATCGTCTGCTTCCAGTTCTATAAAAAGCTCAAGAATCTCATTAATAACCTCTTCAGGTCGTGCTTCCCGGCGATCGATCTTATTGATAACAACTATCGGCTTTAAATGTAAACTTAATGCTTTTCTTAAAACAAAACGTGTTTGAGGCATCGGACCTTCGTAAGCATCAACTAAAAGAAGAACACCATCAACCATCTTAAGAATCCGTTCCACTTCCCCGCCAAAGTCAGCATGTCCCGGGGTATCTACTATATTAATACGGACATTTTTATATAAAACGGCCGTATTTTTAGACATAATGGTAATTCCCTTTTCTCTTTCAAGCTCGTTGGAATCCATTACGCGTTCAACAACCTTTTCATTTGCCCTGAAAATACCGCTTTGCTTAAGCATTGCATCAACAAGAGTTGTTTTGCCATGATCTACATGGGCAATTATGGCAATATTCCTTATATCGTCACGTTTCTGAGTCATTGTTTCACTCCCCTACATTACTTTTCCCATTCTAAGTCAATGTATTAGGAAATGTCAATAAAAACATTGTTGAATATTGCCATATATTGCTAATCAGACAGAAAAAACCGGTATTACCCTTTGAATAATAAATACCTGTATAAAAGTTTTTTCATAAAATACATGTCCCTGCCGGTTTTTGATTTTATTTCCGAAACAAAAGAGAAAACACGTTTTAAAGTTTTTTTGCCTACATCGCAAGAACCAAACCTGACGCTATAATATAACTCCACCATTTCAGACATGCTCATGCAGTTAAAGCTATACCGCCGGTCTACTATTTGTGCATATTCCTTTGGTGTTTGTCCGGGTTGTAAAACACTTCCAGCCTGAGACAATAAAGAAACAGCATAACGGTATAATAGCAGAATGCTCTTCTTCGGTGAAATTATATTCAGAATAATACGCCTGACAAGAATAAACAATAAATTCATTATCAAAACAACCAGTACAAAAGCAATTATGAAAAGAAGAATTGTATTTATTGTAATTACAGGAGTATCCGAAGGACTTTCTTCAATTTCTGGTATAAAAACATTCGGCATCGGTCTGCCCTGTTCATATTCATCAGGTATTTCGGGAATAAATCCTTCATTACCCGTTCCTGTTTCACGAAGGCTAACATAATAGTTTTGCGCATTTGCCATGGGTGGTGTAGGTTCAAATGTCACCCAGCCAACACCCTCCAGATAGACTTCAACCCAGGCATGGGCATTCTGGTTCGTAACCTGATAGCTATTATCCCTTCCGGATTTTTCAGGTAATAAAAATCCCTCCACATACCTTGATGGTATTCCTATTGCTCTTGTCATTACACAAAGAGCACTGGCAAAATATGAGCAATACCCCTCTTTCCCGTCAAACAAAAAATAGTCTACAAAATCCTGTGTTAATGGTGGGTATGAAGGATTAAGAGTGTAATGATAATTTTGACGTAAATAGGTTTCAAGGTTTTTTACTTTGGCATATGTCGTGTTGCTGGAAGATGTAATCTCCTTTGCCAGTTCTATAACTCTTTCTGGTATTTCTTCGGGTATATTGGTGTAAAGCCTGTATATTTCTTCTTTTCGTCCTTCAAGCTGTTTATATATATCCTGTACATCGGTAAGCTGTTGTATTAGTTTGCTTTGATTATCCAGGCTCTCATGTTCTTCAATAAACTTTTCCAGATACTCGTTAAACTCTGAGTACAAACCCGGTTTACTAAGATTAAAAAAATTCTCGATTTCTTTCATTCCATAAGCAGGTTGAAGGTACTCAATATAATAAGTGCTTCGGCCACGCAATCTCCTGTCTGACTGAAATATGCCTTCAGCATTCTCATTAAGTTTGTATAAGTTTGAAGAAAGACCCGTAATTGGCACAAGCAATTTAAGTGGAGTAAACAATGACTTTGTTCTGACATTCAGATGCTGCACCGTAATTTTTTCTTTAGGGAAAAGTTTCAATAAAACCTGAGGTTTTCTGTTAATATTAAAAAACTCAAGGTACTCTTCTGTCGAAACATTTGTTCTTTCGGATGGCACTTCTCCATTCAGAAGGTATTCATTATACTCACCTGCAGATAAAATACCTAATTGTATGCAGGTTGCTTTCCATCCATATGTAAGCTCTGTGTGATCATAAATCCTGTCTTCAAGTAAATACTCACCGCTCTTCTCTGCCATTTGCCACCCTGCACCTGTATAACTGTCGTAAACAGCTCCCCTCAAATACACACGTGTTGGTGCATTTACAAATAGAATAGGGGTATTATCGGCATGCACAGGACCTCCCAGGCGTGAAGGGTTCCCAAAACCCGTTTTGGCAAGAGAAAATGTATCGTACCTGTCAACCGAAAGTTTCTTTTGCATATCCCACCAGAGATTGTATATCTTATTATCTAACCAGGGCCATTCAATGGGTTTTTCACTCACAGTAACAGTAGTTGAAACAAGAATAACAACCAGTGCAATAGGCATGAAATGAATAAGCATGCTTCCACTATTTAATGTTTCTTCAGAACTTCTGTTATTTTTAGAATTTATTAAATAGATGTGCCTTATATAGCATACAATGGCAACAGCAATAAATATATAAAAGGAAAGCTTATCCACATGCCTGTTTAACCCCCACACAGTCATGAAAAAGATTAGGCCGGGTGTAAATAGGATATAGAACCTGAAACGCCTGATTAAAAAAAAGTAAACAGGCAAAGCTACAATAAGTGAATACACACCGACAGCGCAAAAAAGTTGGGAAACAGGTATAGTATCGTCATAGTAACCTGTTCCAACCTGAATTATAACATTTATCAGTTTTATAACAGATGTGAATGTTCCCGACAGGTTTGAAAGTCCACTTTTAAAAACAAAAAATACAGCAAGGCAGAGTCCTGCTCCTGCCACAGACAAAAAAACTATACGTCCGACTTTTGTATTTACAAGACAATAAAAAATCAAAGCCCCTGTTGCAAAAAGAAGCATATGCCACATCTTGACCGGAACACGCATTGGAACAAGTGTTGCTTTTATAACAGAAAAAATAAAAAGAATTCCGATAAATGCAAGGGTTAAAAAATCATAATACCGTTTTTTCATGAATTCTCCCCTTCATAATACTGAAAAACTATATCCTTTCAGTCATTCATCCTTGATACATTTTTAAGCAGATTTACCGTCCTTATGCCAAGCTCAGGCAGTTCCTTTTCCAATGCCTTTTCTACCTCTTTTTTAATTTCACTTTCTTCCACGTGACAGTAAAACAGTGAAATATCGTGACCATTTACAGCCATTTTATGTAGACAGTCCAGCTGCTTTTCATCAACCAATGGAGAAAAAATCATAACGCTTTGCCTTTCGGGCATACTTTCTGAAAATAGGTTCATTATATCTTCAAAATGTGCATTTTGATCAAAAGGTATAAATGACATAAGTTCGTAAATTTGTTGAAACCCTTTATTTTCGGAAAAAGTTAAATATACCTGTTCAGATCTGTAAAAGCACAGCTTTATATTGAAACCTGAACTTAACAGCATCCTGGCAAGCGAGACAAGAAACTCCACCGTCCTGTCCTCTATCATTAAAACATCTTCGGCCCTTCCATACATTTTAGAAAGGTTCAAAAGAATCCAGAACTCTTTTTCCGACGACGCATTAGTTTCCTTTACCATCCATTTATTGTATTTTGAAGACAGCTTCCAATGGATTTTTTTAAAACTGTCTCCATACATATAGTCCCTGATATCTCTGATTTCTGTATGCCCTGTGTCTTTATTCTGCGACAGGTATTCATTTTCCGACATTCTTACATATGGAATATCCAGTTCTTGAACCGGCAATATACGCGGAAAAACACGTATTTCCTTTGTTTCACCCGGTAAATATTTAACAGAAATCAAATTAAGAAAATCCTTAACCTCTATATGGGATATACCAACTTTATACTTTCCTCTGTACAAAATTGGAACGTTAAATTTAAACTCCTGCACACTGAAGGGTTTAAGTGTAAGCTGCTCATTTTTCATTCCTTTTATCAGCATCTGACCTTCCATATGCATGTATACGTTAAAATATGTGATATAAAGTGGCGTAACATTGTGAATCCGTAGGGTATAATCCAACATTTCACCCTTCTGGTATTCCCGTTTTTCAAGTTTTTCGGTGTATTTAAAAGTATTGAAAACAATTATTAAATAAGTAAAGGATGCAGCAGGAAGCAGTAACACAATAAAAAAAAGTGTGTAAGGAAGAAATCCTCCGTCAAAATATATATATACAAAGGATAAAAAAAGTAATATTAAATACCTTATTCTGCTTCTTTTCATAATACTGATAATTCCTTCTACATCTGTTTGAATGCAACAGAATAATCGAATTTCTTTAAAACCGATGTTTTTCGTAAAGCCGGTTCGGCTGATTGCTTAAATCGGTACTCTTATGTTTTTTATTAAACCTGAAAGCACACTTTCAGCTGTAATTTTCCTAATTTTTGCTTCCTGTTTTAAAATCATACGATGGGCAAGAACAGGTATAACCAAATCTTTAACGTCATCAGGAACAACATAGTCCCTTCCCATATAAAGAGCAAGTGCCTGCGCTGCTCTCATTAAATAAACAGAAGCTCTCGGGCTGCACCCTAACAGGACATGTTCCTGTCTTCTGGTACTTTGCACAATCTCGACAATATAATCTCCTATTTCCCTTTCCACGTGAATATCCCTTACCTGCCTGCGTAATTCTGATATTTGCTTGCCATCAGCAACAGGTGACAGTTTATCTAAAGGATTTGTTTTCCGGAAACGGAAAAGAATATTTACTTCATCTTCCTTGTCGGGGTAACCCATTGTAATCTTCATCAGGAATCTGTCAAGCTGAGCCTCTGGCAGTGGATATGTCCCCATGTATTCTATAGGGTTCTGGGTGGCAATAACCATAAAAGGCTCTGGTACATTGTACGTTACACCATCTACAGTAACATGTTTTTCTTCCATTACCTCCAGCATACTGGCTTGTGTTTTTGGTGATGTACGGTTAATTTCATCAGCCAGGATAATATTGCTCATGATGCTGCCCTGTTTGTATTCAAACTCACCTGTTTTTGGGTTATACATGGAGAAGCCAGTAATATCAGATGGCAATATATCAGGGGTAAACTGAATCCTGTTAAAGGATACCCCAATGGATCTTGCAAGAGCATTAGCTATTGTAGTTTTACCAATACCCGGAACATCTTCGATAAGTACATGACCGCCAGCAGCAAGACATACTACCATTAACTTAGCAGCACCACTTTGGCCTACCATAACCTTTCCGATATTTTCTGCTATACTCTGCATAATAGATTTACTCTCCATCGTAAAACCCCCTGTTTGTTTACAATTGCCCATTTACAGCCGGGCTATAGTTGATGAACCAACTCCTTAAAATGATTTCCTCTTTCCATAAAATTCGAATACAGGTCAAAGCTTGCGCTTGCAGGTGAAAGGACTACAATGTCACCACTTTGGGCCAGACGATAAGCTGAATTCAACGCATCCTCCATATTCCTGACCCTGACTACCGGAAGCGGTTCGACATTTGCTTTTCTTGCATAATTTTTGTAAGCCTTTTCAATTTTATCTGCAGTATCCCCCATAAGCACCATTAATTTTACATATTTGTGAATAGTTTCACCAAGCTCATCGTAACAGAGTTTCTTATCATAGCCTCCAGCGATCAAGATAACCTTTTTTTTGAAGGATTTTAATGTTGCTGCGGTACGTGTGGGGCTTGAACCGATTGAATCATTGTAGAAGGATACACCATTTACAGTTCTTACAAATTCGTTTCGGTGTTCAACACCTGAAAAATTCTTTGCTACGTTAACAATGGATTCATTACTTACTTCAGGCATTACTGCTGATATAGCCGCAAGATAATTTTCTACATTATGCATGCCAGGAAGTTTTATATCTTCAATGGGCATAATTTCCTTCTCCATACCGCCTTCCCTGCAAATAATGAGATTTCCTTTCAAAAATGTTCCGGTTGTACACTCTTCTTTTATGCTGAATAATATCAGCCTTCCCTTCACCTCGGGTATAAAGCTTCTTGTTATCGGGTTGTCGTAATTTATCACAACTCTGTCTTTATCTGTCTGATATCTGTATATGTTCTTTTTTGCATCTATATATTCTTCCATAGTTTTATGTATATCAAGATGATTGGGTGAAAGGTTTGAAATTACAGCTACATCGGGACTGTTTTTCATGGTTAATAGCTGGAAGCTTGAAAGTTCCAATACTACTCTGTCGTTAACATCTATTTCTTCAACTTTATCAATTAACGGAGTACCTATGTTTCCGCCTAAAAAGCAATTATAACCTTCCTGTTTTAACATTTCGTAAATTAGTGTTGTTGTGGTGGTTTTGCCGTCACTTCCGGTAACAGCATATATCTTGGCAGGACATATTTTCATAAATACTTCCATCTCGGATGTAAGTTCGGCTCCATCAGCCAACTCCCGTTGAATTTCAGGAATATCAAAGTGCATGCCCGGAGTTCGAAAGATCACATCAAAACCTTTAAGGTTATCTAAGTATCTCTGACCAAGAGAAAACTTAATGCCAATCTCTTTATATTCTGAAAGATCCGGAAAATCTCCTTCATTTTTTCTGTCAAAGACTGTTACATCAGCTCCCCATTTAGCTATTGTTTTTGCCAGGGGTCTGTTGCTTACTCCAAAACCAAGAACAGCAGCCCTTTTTCTACTGATTTTCTCTTTATATAATTTCAATGCTTCGTTCAAACTTTTCCACCTTCCAAAAGAACCGTTAATGCTTTAACCCGGAATAAATTTAAAGCAATATCGATTATTAAATTCATTATATAATAATTTACCGAAAGTAAACATATTCCATAAAAAAAATAGGATATAATGACAGAAAATCAAAAAAAACAGGGTTATTTAATCAGATCTTTTATGACTTCACCGGCAATTATCAGGCCTGCAACAGACGGAACAAAAGAAATGCTCCCAGGAACCTGTCGCCGTACCGTGCACTTGCGTTCAGTTCCCTTAGGACAAACGCAACCTGTTCTGCAACTGTTTTCTTCAGTTTCGTCGGGTTTTGTGGGTTCTTCTTTCGAATAGACTACTTTTAGTGAATCAATGCCCCGTTTTCTGAGCTCTCTTCGCATAACTTTTGCAAGGGGACATATTGAGGTTTTATATATGTCGGTAACTTCAAACCTGGTAGGATCAAGTTTATTTCCCGCCCCCATAGCACTTATTATTGGAATATTCAGTTTTTTTGCATTAACAATCAAATCTATTTTTGCAGTTACGGTATCAATGGCATCAACTATATAGTCTTCGTCACCACGTATAATTTCCATGGCGCAATCGGGCATATAAAACTTTTTTATAGCAATAACTTCGGCTTTTGGGTTTATTTCAAGGATTCTGTCGCGCATTACTTCAACCTTGGCTTTACCTATTGTTTTTCTAGTTGCATGAAGTTGGCGGTTAATATTCGTCAAACATATCAAGTCATCATCAATAAGTACAAACTTGCCTACACCGGACCTTACAAGGCCTTCAGCAACAAAGGAGCCTACACCTCCGATTCCAAATATAGCAACTCTGCTGTTTTTAAGTTTATTTAATGCGTCCTTACCTATTAAAAGCTCTGTCCTGGAAAATTCATGAAGCATATTTCATACCTTTCTAATAAATTTTTATGCATTATTTATCATTTTATGGTAATGGTAAATTCCTTTTTCAGACCTTTCTTCATTAAAAAAAATGCCATTATAACAGCAATTACCGGAATAAAAATAAACAGAAAAACAACAACCGTTTTCCACCTCTTTTGCTTATCACTTTCATTCATAAAATTCCTCCATCCCTTATTATTACCATATACTTTTTTCAAATCTACACCAAACATAACGAGGCTAAAAATTACATCATCATCTTACAGGCAGCGGGTACTTGTTTACCGCAAAAAGCGAAAGACCAGCTTAAATTAATTATACAACAAGTACAATGGTTAGAAAAGAAACAAAAACTAATAATCTTTCCGTAAAAGTCCTGGACGGTTGTTATCTTGTATAAACGCCAATCCAATTTATCGATGTAAAAGGCTGATATGAATGCAAATGCATTCTATCATTTATATATTTAATTTACCTGAGAATGGGACCAAGAGCCAGCTGGATTGAAGGCTTGATGAATGATCCCGACAGGTTTATATACCACACAAACAAACTGTTAATTTCATTGCCATCTGCAGGTGAGTACAGCTCTGAGCTTAACAAATTAATAGATGAAGCTTTTATGTCAATCATAACAGGTGATAAACCCATCAGTTATTTTGACGAAATGGTTAAGCTATACTACAGTAACGGTGGTGAACAACTTACAAAGGAAGCCAATGACTGGTATATAAATATTAAATAATATGCATTTACATAACTTTTGGCTTCTATTTACTATTGACAAACCAATTTCTCCACTTTATAATAAACATTGTTGCAATAAACATATCATGCGAAAGTGGTGGAATTGGCAGACTCGCTAGATTCAGGTTCTAGTGTGCGCAAGCACGTGCGGGTTCAAGTCCCGCCTTTCGCACCAAGGGTTCCAGGATTTTGCTGGAACCCTTAATTTTTACCCTGACATGGCACTTAGACATGAGTGGCTAAAACCCTCCACGTAAGCTTTCGCATATATATTGCATATATTCACTCTCAGCTTCTATGAATTCTTTTTCTTCTTTTGAGTAAATCCTGAATTCATCGTCTGATACCAGTGAAATGAAAAAACTCTCCGGGATAAACACAGAGAGTTTTTTATTTTTCTAAAAAAGTTATATCGGTTGAACTTCCAATATGCTTTCTTTTGCTTCAATCCGCTTTTTTATTATAAAATATGTTATAAAGTGTATCAGGAAGGTTGCAAACCAGGATACCGGGTAAGATAAATAAAGTGTTGTCAGATCCCGGTTTTGAGCAAAAACTATGAATATCCATGAAATTCTTATTCCACAAACACCCACAACTGATACCACCATCGGCATAAAGGATTTACCCATTCCCCTTAACATTCCAACCATAACATCCATCATACCGCATAAAAAATAGGTTTTCGTGATAACAGACAAGCGATTCATTCCATATTTTATAACTTCTATATTATTTGGCGCATATATTCCTATAAGTTGCCTGCCGAAAACCAGTACAAGCATACCCATTCCAAATCCGATAACAAAAACGGTTGAAAGGCATATTCCAAGTATGCGGTTTATACGGTTGTACTTTTTTGCACCTGTATTCTGGCCTGTAAAAGTCAAAGCCGTGTTATAAATAGCATTCATTGAAACATATATAAAACCTTCAATGTTACTGGCTGCAGAATTTCCTGCAACAACGGCAGAGCCGAATGAATTTACAGATGATTGAACCAGTACGTTTGATATAGAAAAGATTGAGCCCTGTAACCCGGCCGGCAGGCCAATCTTCACTATTTCCCAAAGCTTATCGCGATAGATTTTTATATCCTTTAAAACAAGTCTGCAGGGTCCGTTAAACTGCGTCAAGCATGTTATGATTAACACAGCCGAAAGAACCTGTGAAATAACCGTTGCCCATGCAACCCCTGCAACTCCCATATTAAAAACAATTACAAAGAACAGATTTAGTACAACATTAACCAAACCTGATAGTGACAGGTATATAAATGGCCTTCTTGTATCACCTGCAGCTCTCAATATGGAGCTTCCGAAATTATAAACCATTGAGGCAGGCACTCCAATAAAATATATGCGCATGTATAATGCTGCCTGATCCAAAACATCATAAGGAGTGTCCATTGCAATAAGGAACTTTTCAGCCATGAATATTCCGATTATACTGACAAAAATACCACAGATAAAACTTGTAGCAACAGAGGTATGTACAACCCTGCTGACATTCTTCCAGTCACCGGCCCCATAGTACTGCGCAATAGTAACACTTGTTCCCACAGATAAACCCATAAATAAACTGATTATTAAGTTTGTAAGCGAGCCAGTAGAACCCACTGCGGCAAGAGCAGTACTACCGGAATAACGTCCTACAACAATTACATCGGCTGCATTGTATAGTAACTGTAAAATTCCCGATAAAATCATAGGAATTGAAAAAATAATGATTTTCCCTAATAATGGCCCATTGCACATATCTATTTCATGGTTTTTCTTTAGCAATTTATAATCTCCTTTTCATAAAAAACTAATAGCAAAGTATGATAGAAAGAATGGATCTGACATCTTTCAACATAAAAAACGCAAACTTAGAGTATAATATATTCTTTTTAAGAAATTTTCAAGTGGTTGGGGACAATTTCAAATTCCTTAAAGATTCAAAAGTCTCATAATTGTATTCATTGTAAGAGCAAGATCTTTTTCACTTCTCAGCCTTGCAATTTCAAATGGTACAGCAACCCTATTAATACTCATTATTGCAGAAACTCCTGCATTATAAATATCTTCAATTCCGTCACCAATATCTCCAACAACAGCAATAACAGGAACACCGTATTTTTTGGCCCTTATAGCAACTCCATGGACCACCTTGCCTCTAAGGCTTTGCCCGTCAATCCTCCCTTCTCCGGTAAAAACCAAATTGGCTTGGTCCAGCAGCGTATTAAAATCTACAGTATCAAGAACAACATCTATACCCTGTTTCAGTTCTGCATTAAGAAAAACCGCGACTCCTGCTCCCAGTCCTCCTGCTGCACCAGCTCCCGGCATGTCAATTATATCTTTGTTAAGCTGTGATTTTATAATATTTGCGAAATGTTTTAAGTTTCTATCAAGAAGTTCTGTCATTTCCTTATCGGCACCTTTTTGAGGGCCAAAAATTTTAGATGCTCCATTTTCACCGCACAAAGGATTGTTCACATCACACATAGCTGTAATTGTTAAACCCGACAAGTCCAACATTTCCGATGTGTCAATTTTCTTTACTTGAGACAGGGTTCCCCCTACGGGTATAAATTCCTTCCCTTCTTCATCCGTGAATTTAACACCAAGAGCAGCTGCCATGCCTGCTCCGCCATCATTCGTGCAGCTTCCGCCAAGACCTATTATTATATTTTTGCATCCCTTTGAAACTGCATGTCTTATTAGCTCCCCAACACCATATGTGGTTGTTGCAGAAGGATTTTTTCTGTTTTCTACCAGTGGCAATCCTGCTGCTGCTGCCATTTCAATAACGGCTGTTTCTCCATCAGACAAAATTCCATAGAAAGAATCTATGGTTTCAAAGTACGGATCCTTAACCTTCACAAAAACTTTTTTACCTTTACCTGCTTCTATCAGGGAATCAACCGTTCCCTCACCACCATCCGCAACCGGAATTTTATTTATTTCTGCATCAGGGAAAAACTTTCTTATCTCTTCCTCCATAATGTCACATATTCTTATAGAGCTCATGGTACCTTTAAAAGAATCAGGTGCTATAATTATCTTTTTCATGTAAAAACCCCACTCTTTATTTTATAAATCCCCCAAAATTCATTTTAACAAACAGTGAATCTCTTTTTAGTATCAGCCTTCATATTTTATCATATCAATGCTTATTATGCTATCCATCGCTTTGTAACCATTTCGGGTTAGTATAATATGATGTTATAGCAGGAATTTTCATTGTGTGGTGATTTTATGGAAACATTAAGGCTTGGTTCCAGAGGACCATATGTAAAATTAATTCAAAGTCTGTTGGCAAGAATCGGTTATAATCCCGGGCCTGTAGACGGGATTTATGGTCCGCAAACTCAGCGCGCGGTAATAGCTTTTCAGAGGGATAATGGGCTTACACCCGACGGAATAGTAGGGCCTGTTACTTGGAATTATTTTCAAAGTTTTCTTCGAGGATACGATACATATACAATTCGTCCGGGTGATACTTTGTACAAAATTGCTCAAAGATATTACACAACTGTTAATGCTATACTTACTGCAAACCCGGGTGTAAATCCGTTATATCTCAGAGTAGGACAGATAATTACCGTTCCCTATGGTATTGACGTAGTCTTTACCGATATTGATTATACATATGATATCATGGAAATGGATATTGACGGGCTTGAGGCCAGATATCCGTTTATCGAAACAGGTATTGCAGGCAAAAGTGTACTTGGCAGAAACCTGTATTACATCAGACTGGGCACAGGTCCTGTTGAAGTTCATTATAACGGTGCCCATCATGCTCTTGAATGGATCACAACTCCGCTGCTGATGAAATTTATAGAAAACTTCTGTCGTGCATACGCTTCAGGGTATTCTATCAGAGGTTATAATGTTCGCGAAATATGGAACAGAAGCAGTATATACATTATACCAATGGTTAATCCTGATGGGATAAACCTCGTACTTGAAGGACTTAAGCCCGACAATCCGTATTACGATCAGCTTCTTCAGTGGAACAGAACAGGACTGCCTTTTTCACAGGTTTGGCAGGCAAATATAAGAGGTACGGATTTGAACAGAAATTATCCTGCAAGTTGGGAGGATGCCAAAGCACAGGAAGAGTCTCTTGGTATCTTTGGCCCGGGACCCACCCGTTTTGGAGGGCCTTCTCCTTTATCTGAGCCCGAAACTCAAACCATGGTTAATTTTACAAGACAGCATAATTTTAAACTCGTAATTGCATACCACACTCAGGGAGAAGTTATTTTCTGGCTTTATAAAAATATGCAAATCCCAAGGGCAAGGGAAATAGGTGAAATATTTGCCCGCGCAAGCGGTTATGCACTGTCTGAAACACCCTATGAAGCTGCATACGCAGGTTTCAAGGACTGGTTTATTGAAGAGTTTGGAAGGCCGGGCTACACAATTGAAGCAGGGCTGGGAAGAAATCCGCTCCCCATTTCTCAATTTGATACAATCTATAATGATAACGAGGAAATCATGCTCCTTGCTCCTATTATATAATCATTTAACATAATACTAAGTTACTTTCGTATATCGAAACTGGATTTCGATATTTTCTTTATTTTTATGGAGCTCTTTAATGAGCTCCGGATAAATCTGTTTCTTTATTTAATTACCGACAGCAGCTTCTCACAGCGTATCCTTTAACAAAAGACTTCTATACACTCTGGATTTTTTGATAGAAAAAGGTATTAACGGGTTTTAAGCCATATTTGCTTGCTCCAATTATTTGTTCTGTACTGCCTATAAATAGTATTCCATCGTCCACAAGGGCACGGTTAAAATTAACATATATCTGGGATTTAGCTTCTTCTGTGAAATATATCAGCACATTACGGCACACTATCAGATCCATTTGCTGAGGGTATGGATCACGAAGAAGGTTTAACTGTCTGAAATCAACACATTTTTTAATATCGTCAGAAATTTTATACGAGTCATCACTAATACGTGTAAAATACTTATTTAAATATTCTTTTGGTAAATCCTTAATGCTTCTTGAAGAATATAGTCCCTGTTTTGCTTTTTCAATTGCAGACAGATCTATATCAGAAGCTATAATTCTAATTTGAGATAAGGGGAAAAAATTGCTTAGTATCATTACAAGTGTGTAAGGTTCATCCCCTGTGGAACATGCCGAACTCCAAATTTTTATTCTTTCAATTGAACCCTTCTTATCAATTATCATGGGAATGATTTTGCTTTCCAGTATTTCCCATTGATTTGGATTCCTGTAAAACTCCGAAACATTAATGGTAAGATAATTGATGAATGTCTGATATAAGTTTTTATCTTTAAGTGTTGCCTGGAAAAAATCCATAAAGCTGGAAAACCCGTTTCTCTCAACCAATGACGTCAGACGGCGTTTCATCTGTTTTTCCTTATAAAGGTTTAAGTCTATTGTTGAGTGTTCGTAAAAAGCCTTTTTAAACTCTTCGTAGTCGAACAATATTATCACCTGTTTGTTATTATCATATTTGTTTAACAGAATTTATTACTCACATAGGAAATAAGACCGGAAACATCCGGTCTTATTAATTATATCGGTAAAATTCATTATTCCTTGATAATATCTGCTATGGTAGTTTTCATTTCTTCAACGTGAGTGGTAGGAGTGTCATCCTGTTTAGCTTCTGCGGAATCATCACTACTGCGTTCGGGATCTATGGGCTCCACTTCACGAATGCTAAGACTGATTTTCTTTAATTCCGGATTAACTTCCAAAACCTTCATTTTTACAACCTGACCAACCGAAAGAACTTCATCGGGCTTAGCCAAATGCACATTGGAAATCTGTGAAATGTGAACTAACCCTTCGACACCTTCTTCTAATTCAACAAAAGCTCCAAAGGGAACCAAACGTATTATTTTACCTTCCACTACGTCTCCAACTGAATACTTTTGTTCAATATTATACCACGGATTGTCCTCAGGTTTTTTGTAGCCAAGTGAAACTTTTTGCTTTTCCTTGTCAAACCCTAAAATTTTAACAGTAACTTCCTGACCAACCTTTAATACTTCTGAAGGTTTGTTAATCTTTTTCCATGATAATTCAGAAATATGAACTAAACCGTCGACTGCGCCAAGATCAACAAATGCGCCGAAATTAGTAAGACTTTTTACTGTACCGGTATATTCCTTTCCTACTTCAACGTTGTTCCAGAATTCTTCAAGTTTTTCTGCTTTCTCTTTTTCTAATACACTTTTACATGATCCGACTACTCTACGTTTATTTTTAGACATTTCAAGAATTTCAAATTTTACTTTTTTGTTCAGGAATTCATTTAAATCTTTAACAAAACGATCCGAAACCTGTGATGCAGGAATAAATACACGGATACCTTTGTAGCTTGCTACCACCCCACCATTTACTACTTCTTTTACAACAGCCTCAAGCGGCTTTTTTTCATTGAAAGCTTCTTCAATTTCTTCCATTCCAAGAATTAAATCCACTCTCTTTTTGGAAAGAGATACATTACCTTCTCCATCATTCACTTTAATGATATATGCGAGAATTTCATCTCCTTCCTTTAAATCCTTTTCAGGATCGAAATCGGGATCGTCAAGAAATTCTTCCATGGAAATAGTTCCATCTGCCTTATAGCCAAGGTCAACAAAAACTTCGCTGGTGTTGTATCCAATTATGCGACCCTTTACAACTTCACCGGCTCGTAGGCTGTTTACTTCGGATTCTTCGAATGCCTCTTTAAAAGACATTTCATTCTCTTGTTTGTTCATGATTTCTTCCATTGTTTCAATAACCTCCTTGATTACCCAGTCGGGCGTGGAAGCCCCTGCAGTAATCCCAATAGTGTTGATATTCTTTATATCCAATGGGGGTAGCTCCGCCACGGTTTCAATTTTAGTCGCACTACATATTGTATCAAATTTCATTGTAATTGCAAACTTTTTCTTAATAAATTCATAAATCTCGTCATACTTTTCGGGTTTCATCGTAGTTTGGGCAAAAACACAAACACAGTTGGGGAAATCAGGCAAAGCTTCAACTTCTTCGGTGCTCGAAACAACATAGGCTTTGTTCTCACACCACCCGTTAATTCCTATTACTTCCGGATGATTCTTATCTCCCACAATAATAATTGTGCATCTATCGGCATATTTTTGTCTGACCAGGTTATGTATTCTTTTTACATAGGGGCAGGTTGCATCATGTATAACAGCATTCCTGTTTATTAATTCCTTATACACATCTTCTCCGATCCCATGCGCTCTTATAACAACATGTTCGCTGCCCTCCAGCTGGCTGGGGCTTTGAATAACCTTTATCCCTTCATTTCCTAACCTCTCCAGAACCTGCCTGTTATGAATTATTTCTCCCAAAGTATATGTGTTATCAGGGCTTTCAATTAATGTCCGGAACGCGAGTTTAACCGCATTATCAACGCCAAAACAAAACCCTGCTGTCTTTGCTAATATAATTTTACCCATTTACCGAATCCTCCGAAATTTAATGCCTTTATTCCTGCTCGAGAGAATAAATTTTATCCATTAATTCATCAACCATATCTTGCAAATCAGATTTGGAAGCTTTTTCGCTATTTTCCCATACGAGTTTGTATGGTTTACCATAAACTACTCTAATCTTTGAGAATAACCTGTAATTCCCGAATATTCCAACAGGAAGAATGGAGGCTCCTGATTCGAGGGCAAATAACGCTGCACCACTCTTGGGCCTGACTCTGCCTTTGGCTTTATTGCGCCTGGTTCCTTCGGGAAATATCCCCACTGCCTTACCTTCATTCAATAACTGCAGTGTGGTCTTTGCTGCATTCAAATCCCCATGACCTCTGTTTACCGGAAAAGCTCCCAGAGCTTTAATGATAACATTTACAAGCGGTATTCTGAACAGTTCCTTTTTGGCCATAAAATATACTTTTCTTGGTATACGATGGGCAAATAAAAACATATCCAAAAGGCTAATATGGTTACAGCACACTATTAATGGTCCTTCTTCAGGCACATTTTCAAGACCTTCATAATTCACCCTGAAAAAAATAGAAAAGAAAATTCTGCATAAATTCGCTACGAACCGATAAAACATAACTAAAGCCTCGACTTAATAATATCTAAAATGGTTTTTGCAGACTCTTCAACTGAAAAGCCTGTAGTGTCCAATAAAATTGCGTCATCTGCTTTTTTCAGTGGTGAATGTGTTCTGCTGCTGTCGTTTTTATCCCTGTATTCCATTTCCTTTTTCAGCTCTTCAAAAGTCTGTTTCAGCGTACCTTTTTCCTTAAGTTCTTCATATCTTCTTTTTGTTCTGTCTTCTATAGAAGCAGTAAGAAAAATCTTTACATCTGCATTCGGCAATACATGTGTTCCAATGTCACGGCCATCCATTATTACGCTGCTTTTTTCTGCAATCTCGCGCTGCAATTCCACCATTTTCTCTCTAACTGCAGAATTAACCGCCACATCAGATGAACCTACGGTTACAGCAGGTGTACGAATATCTTCGGTAACATCAGTTCCGTCCAGTATAACTTTTTGAATACCATCCTCGTACACAATCTGCAGGTCTATGCCCTTTACCATTTCAGCCAAAGCACTGCTATCTTTTGTATCAATTCCGGACCTTATTGCTTTTAATGCCACAGCGCGGTACATAGCCCCTGTATCAAGGTATAGGATGCCTAATTCCTTGGCAATCATTTTTGCCATTGTGCTTTTTCCAGCTCCTGAGGGACCGTCTATTGCTATCTGTATATTTTTCACAAGAAATTCCTCCATAATGCTATTTTATTATTAACGGCTAAACCACTCGGTGTCCTACACCAATTGTTATCTCATTCAGATGCAGAAGACCTACGCCAAAGAAAACGCAAACCGCAACATGATCGCGATGCCTGGCAACCCCAATTTTACCACCAATATTCAAGCCAATAGCTTTATTGGTAATCTGGTTCAATGCCTCTCTGGTGGCACCGGCAACTGCTCCTTCCTCCGCGTGACTTTCAATAATAACACCTTCCCGTTTTGCAGAAACCACAGCCCTTTCTATAATTTTTACAATTGAAGTTATAAAATCACCGCCGTAATCAACCGCACAGCATTTTATTCCCTTTTCATTATATTGATGTTTCAAATACCTCTCTTCATCCCGGGTATCAGACAAAGCCATAGATATAGCTGCTTTAACTATATTCTTGCTTCCAAACTCATGCTTAAATCCGTTCATTATAACCCTCCACTACAGAACCACAGAGCAAACTATATTTGTACCAACATTTATCATTATATAAAACGAAATCGGGTAATACAAGAATAACCCTGTTGATTTTTATTATTAAAGCTGCCTGTTCAATAATAATTAATTTTTTATAAACACCTTAGCTATACGGTGTAATCCTTTTTCAAGGGGTATCGATGTTCTGGAAAATTTGAGTTTAATGTTATCTGATGCAGTTTTTGTTATAAGAGCAGCACCCGGAAGTTCTTCAAGAACCCAAACTTCAAGAACATCGCCATCCATTAGTTTTATTGTGACAGGAAACTGTTCAACAAGAAGAAATCGTTCTCCATTTTTGAAAAGCATTACTGCATGTGGCTTGTATTGGCCTATAACATCCAAAGTAATACTGCCACGCTTGATTAAAGACCGAAAAGGCAGTAGGGGTTCACCCTGGTATGGATCTTCAGGAATCTCCACCCCCAATGATGGATAAACTCTAATGATTTGTACACCAATAAGTATAATACACATTATGATTGAAACTGCAATTAAGAACCAATTAAACTTCATGCTTTCACACAGCTTAAATAATTTTTTAATATTCTTTCCAATCTTATTTGTTTTAAACCTTAAGCTTGCGAAAGCATGGTATGCATTTATTGCAAATAAAAACTAAACACTGTTTCCGGCAGTAAATCCGGTTGAAAATGCAATAGTCAGATTAAACCCACCGGTATAGGCATCAACATCCATTACCTCACCGGCAAAATATAAACCTTTTATTATTCTGGATTCCATAGTTTTGGGTTCAATTTCTTTAACACAAACTCCTCCGGCTGTTACTATGGCCTCTTCAAAGGAACGGGAACCTGTAATTTCACAGGTCAGATTTTTAAGAAGATAAACCAGATTCCGCCTTTCGGTTTTGGTAATCTGATTAACAGGTTTATCGGGAGAAATCCCACTTAATCTTACAATAACCGGAATCATAAGATTTGGCAGCAACTCATTGAGAGAATTTTTAAACTGTTTTCTGGAGAATTTGTTAAAGTCCCTTTGAATTCTGTTATCAAGTTTTTCTTCCGATAAAGCAGGTTTTAAATCAATTGAAAGGAACACATCTTTATAATTGTATTTTAAAATATGACGGCTTGCACTTAAAATTACAGGCCCGGTTACACCAAAATGAGTAAACATCATTTCACCAAAATCTGTGTATATGGTTTTACCTTTTCTGTCCAGAAGCTTAATTGCGGTATTTCTAAGCGATAAACCCTGCAGTTCTTTAACCCAGTTCTCTTTTACTAATAATGGAACCAGGGAAGGTTTTAACGGAGTTATTGTATGACCGAGTTTTTGCACCATTCTATGACCGTCACCGGTGGAGCCGGTGCCCGGGTACGATATCCCTCCGGTAGCAACTATGACTGCATCAAGCTTTTTTTCTTTCCCGTCCGAAAGTCTAACACCTGTTACATACCCGTCCTTTACAAGTATTTCCTCAACTTTGTTTTGAAAACAGAAATTAACCTTATGCTGCCTGGTATACTCTACAAGGACATCAACAACATCCTTCGCATTATCGGATTCAGGAAAAACACGGTTTCCCCGTTCCACCTTTATGGGAAGACCCATTCTCTCAAAAAACTCCATAACCTTCTTGTTTGAGAAAAGGTTAAATGATGAGTACAGGAACTTACCATTCCCAGGTATATTTGAAATAAGGGTGTTAAGATCGCAATCATTGGTAAGATTGCATCTACCCTTTCCGGTTATACGGATTTTTCTGCCCGCCATTTTATTCTTCTCAAAAATAAAAACACGGTGCCCCCGTTCTGCTGCTCTGCCTGCGGCAATCAAACCGGCTGCGCCTGCCCCAATCACACCTATATCTTTCATTAAAAATCAACACCATCTTTGGTAATTATAAAAAATAAGTTTGCCTCAAAGGAATAAAATTAATTCGTAATTATGAATCACCTTTTTCGTAAACCTGGTATTCATCCCATATTCTTTCAAGTTTTTCAAAGGTATCCTGTATTTGTTGTTTCCTTTTCAATCCTATAGCCACAATTATCGCATTAATTATACTAAGAGGAGCAACAAGGGAATCTACAAAAGAGTTCATATCACTTCTGGCAAAAATAGAATAATTAGCGCACTTTGCCAATGGTGAACTTGGGTTATCGGTAATTGCAATGGCCGTAGCCCCCTGTTTTCTTACAAACTGCATAGCCTTTGTTGTTCTCCTGGAATACCTGGGAAAGCTAATACCAATAACCACGTCACCCTCCTTAGCTTTTAAAATCTGTTCGAACATTTCACTAACACTGGTAGTATGTACTAATCTGACGTTTTGAAAAATCAGATTAAAATAAAAGCCAAGAAAGCTTGCTAAGGATGCGGAACTTCTTACTCCTAAAATATAAATATGTTTGGCATTTAGAATTTCTTCTATGATAGTATTAAAATTCTCTTCATCTATCTCTTCCAGCGTCCTTTTAATTTTATTCATATCGGCTTGAAGCACGCTTTTTAAAACATTTTCCCTGTCAATTCTGCTGGAAGAAACTTCTAGCCTTTGTACCGATGTAAGTTTGCTTTTTATAAGTTCCCTTAGTTTCTTCTGGAGTTTTGGGTATCCGTCAAACCCTAGCTCGGCAGGAAAACGTACAACAGTTGATTCACTGACACCAACTTCTTTGCCTAACTGGGCAGCAGTCATAAATGCAGCTTTATCATAGTGATTAATAATATACGTTGCAATTGCCTTGTGACCCTTACTGAAGGTAGGATATTTTTCTTTTATTAAATTGATCAAATTATCCATATTAATACATCCTTAAGTGTTTTAACCATTCAATTTATCATTAAGTCTGTTTATTTTCTGTTTTTTAAAATATATTGCAGATATATATTTAATATATTATGCTGCAGGATTAAAATCAAGATCCTGCAAAATCAAAACTAAAAGGATGTTATTATTTTTTATTCATAGTTCAATATAAACTTTTCTATGACATAAGCAACACCATCGTTTTCATTTGACAGCGTTACAAAGTCTGCTGCCTGCTTTATTTCTGAAGGGGCATTCTCCATAGCAACCCCAAGACCTGCATATTCTATCATGGACAAATCATTAAAACCATCACCGATGGCAATCATCTCATCCCGGTTTATACCATAGAATTCCCCCAGTTTTTCAAGAGCAATGGCTTTTGAAGCATTTACATCAACAAATTCAAGAAAAAATGGCTGGGATGTATGAAAATTAATAGTAGGATTTACTACATTCTGTAACTCTTTCTGAAAGGCATTGATGCGTTCTACTTCATCGTACCACAGAATTTTATTTATTCCCTTAGTTATTAGCCCTTCAATATCTTCGTACAACTTGGGTTCTGTACCGCTTAACTCGCTGTATTTTGCAGCCCGTTCATCAGCCCGGTTAACAAAAAGCTGGTTATCTGACCAGATAGCAATGGTTGTATTCCGCTCTTTTCCAAGACTTTCAACCTGTATTGCATCTTCCGGTTTCATTGTGCATGAATATATTACTTTTCTGCTATCGCCGGTAATCACCATAGCACCATTGTATGTTATTACCGGAACATCTGCTTCCAATTGCTTGGTAATAAGCTGTACCCCCTGGACAGGCCTTCCGCTGCTGATAGTAAAAATTACTCCTTTTTCGATTGCTTCGTGTATTTTTTCTTTTGTTTTCGGTGTAATTTCCCTTTTGTTATTTACAAGGGTTCCGTCAACATCAACGGCTAATAATTTGTATTTCATTTATACCTTCCTTCCGGTTTGCTATTTTGCATATTTACAAGCCGCAAATAACGGCCCACTTGTAATTATAGCAAAAAACCTTTTATCTTCAACTTTATTATACTGTAATCCTTACCTTAATCTTTTGCACTTTCATCTTTTCAGGTGGATTTCATTATTTACAATACTTAATATTAAAAGTATAATAGACTTTGCTCAAAAGTTTTATGGATTCATAACGTACCTGTTTGCTGGTAAAAAACTTCTGCTTGTTTTAGCCTTCAGCAAAAAGGTGGATTAATTACATTTAAAGGAGGCCATTAACTTTGAGGCTCAGAAATGTTCCAAAATCTCTGGATTTTGCATATAACCATCCGAATTTTATAGACAGACCTGACAAGTTAATAGGAAAATGGGCGCAGGAATATTTTCATAATTCGAACCCTATACACTTAGAAATTGGTTCGGGAAAGGGTAACTTCATAATAACTCATGCAAATCAAAATGAAAAAATCAATTATATTGGTATGGAGAAATATATGCCTGTTCTTGGCAAACTAATAAAGAAATTGCCCGATGAAGGAATACAAAATCTTGCTGTAGTAAACGCTGACGCTGAAAATTTAACGGAATATTTTGAAGCTGCTGAACTTGATTGTATTTATCTGAATTTCTCCGATCCCTGGCCAAAGAAAAGGCATGCAAAACGCAGATTAACCAATTTAAGATTTCTTGAATTGTATAAGAAAGTGCTAAAGAAAGACGGATTAATAATACTGAAAACTGACAATAAAGATTTTTTTGATTTCTCCCTTGAACAGTTTGAATTAGCAAGTTATCTTCTTAAAGATATCACATACGACCTCCACAACAGTCCTTTTGTAGAAGGAAATGTAACAACTGAATATGAGGAGAAATTTATTAGTCTTGGGTTACCTATATATAGATTAACAGCATATAAAAACAATGATTAAGATGCAGATTTATAAAAATCCTTATGTTTCATATTGACATTTCATGTGTCTTTATTGTATACTTTAATTCGTCACCAAAGGGGAGTAGCTCAGTTGGTAGAGCATCGGTCTCCAAAACCGAGAGCCGCGGGTTCGAGTCCTGTCTCCCCTGCCAGATGAAAGCCTGTAATCGCAATGGTTACAGGCTTTTGGTTTTTGTTTCAATATGGTATTTATAATACGTCTTGACTACCCTTTGGCTACTATAGCAATGAAAAGTTATCAAAAGATATGAAAAACTATGAAATTAAGGTGGGTTATTATGCCCGCTTTTGTTTTACCAGTTTATCTTTTTTGTAGCTAAATAGATTATCCAATTTCTCTGCTGCTTCTCTATCCGGCCTTCTCAGGAAGTGAGAATATATTGATGTCGTAGTTGTCGGTTTTGTGTGTCCCAGGCGTTTAGCAACTGAGAAACTGTCTGAATGTCTGTTCCTACACTGATATGCAAACTGTCGTTTGTGTGTCTTAGACCGTGGAAATTCATTTCAGGAAGTCCATTCCTCTCCCTGAACTTCCTGAACCATATTGATGGCGTTGATGGGTGAATAGGCTTCCCATTCCATTGCACAAACACACGATCGTTTTCCTTATCTTAACCGATGGTGATTCCAAATATGCAACTCGAAATTGGTTAAATAACAACTTCGCAGATATTAACCATGGCAACGCTGCAATAAATGAAATAATAAACGCTCTCGATGAGCGTGTGTATTATTACCATTAAAAGATGAGGGGCTTATCCAGCCCCTTGTATTCTCTTTATCGTATTAGACAACAAAGAATACGCAAAATACATTGCCTTTTATAAAATGGGTTTATTTTAGTGTAAAGAAACTGTAATCTGATTTCATTGTTATGATGTCATTACTTCATGTTGCTTACCATTTATTTATATAAACTAACCTTATATCTCCTCTCCTATTATAACCCACCATGGATCACCTGTATATACCTGTCAACCTGCTTAAACATTAATTTTTAATAATTCAAGTGATATTAATGGTGATTTTAAAGGTGATACCATAAACAAGTAACAGGTAATGATAACATCATGACGTCATTATGAAACCTATCTGTTTCGCCCCAGGATCGATTTTAATTTCAGTTTAATATAAATCGTTTTTCTTATAAAAACGTCTGGAAATCGAAAACAGAGTACCAAACTTCAAAAACCAGTTCTTTTAAAATATTTATTTCATTTCCTCACATCATTATGATATAATTTTTCACAAGAACAAGGAGGCGGTGCAGGTGGAAGATAAGGTTTTTGAACTACTGGAAAAGATGTATATTGAATTTTCAGAATTTCGGAATGAAACAAATTCAAGGTTTGATAAGGTTGAAGCCCATATCATACGAATCGAAAATGAACACGGTAAAAAGCTCGATGCCCTTTTCGATGGCTATAAACAGCTTGCGGAAGGACAGGAAGAATTAAAGTCGCAACTGGCAGAATTATCGTCCGAAGTAGAAAAACAGGATATGAAAATTACAGTTCTTAAAGGCAGTAAAAAGGCAACAAAATAGACGCCAGGCTTCCTCTCCCTTAAAGTATGCAGCCATGATTCAAGCTTGAGGTTCTGGAAGATGGAGGGGAAATCAACATTAATGAAATATGTATTCTCTTAACAGGCATTTCATCCTACTTTGTCTCCATATGGTGATAATAATGAGTTTTGCACTTCCGCGCTGTATGATTAAATTCTTAGTTTGCTGTGAATTTAATGACATTAACTTGTCAGGCACGAAATTGATTATATTAAAAAATAATAATAAAGTCATTTTTTTAGTCTGCGTTAATTTTTCTCCCGTTTTATTGATAAAGAAAGTTAAAATAAGGATGCAGAAAATAGACAATATTTCTTTTTTCCCGTAATATATTTCGTAGCATGTTATAATAAAGACATGTATATTGTTTCTTTAAACGGGAGGGGAAACTGTGTTAGAAGATAGGATTTCAATATTTAAAGCCTCATTTCAGGAACACACAGAGCTAAGAGCACAGGTTAATACCAGAAGACAGGTTACACTTCTTAATGGAAACCTGGTTAACAACCTGCGTTCCGATGAAAGCGGAGTTTCTGCCAGAGTATATAAAGGCGGTGTATATGGGTTTGCTTCGGGTGCAGAATACACAGACGAAAGAATAAAGGCTGTACTGGCTGCAGCAGAAGAAAACGCCAAATTTATGGATATGAGGATTAAGAAAAATAAGCCTCGCCTTCCCCTGGTGGGAACAGGAAAAAAGGAACTTCTGCACGATGTAAAAGATGTTGAACAAAAAGTATACATCAACTATGCAAAAGAACTTGATGCCTATATCAGCGAGAGATATCCAAACCTGGCAAGTCGCACTATTGCAGTTCGTGCAGACAGTATGGAAAAACTTCTTGTAGTAAGTGACGGATTTGACTCGCACTCGCTCATGCCCCGAAGCTTTGTTTACATATTTTTATCGGCCGAGGCCAATGATGGCACCACAGTTGAATTGTTTAAGCCCATAGGAGGTTTTGGCTATTTTAATGAAATCTTTACTAATCCGGATGCCCTATATGAAGATATAGACAAATTGTATACCGAACTTATGAAGAAGGCAGAAGGTGTGTACTGTGAAGCCGGTTATAAAGATGTTGTAATGCATCCAAATCTTGCAGGTATTCTTGCCCATGAAGCGGTCGGACATACTGTTGAAGCAGATTTGGTACTGGGTGGTTCAGTAGCTGCACATAACCTGGGCAAGCAGGTTGCAAGCGAACTGGTAACTATGGTTGATTTTGCCCATACAGCCCTAGGAGAGACTGTGCATCTGCCCGTTTATGTCGATGACGAAGGAACTCCGGCAGAAGACGCAGTTTTAATAAAGGACGGTATTTTAACCGGATATATGAACAACAGAGAAACCGCCCAGCATTTTGAAATGAAACCCCAGGGAAACGCACGGGCTTATCTTTTCTCTGATGAACCCTTAATCCGCATGCGGAACACGGCAATTCTTCCAGGCAAGGACAAGCTTGAAGATATGATTGCATCTATTGAAGACGGATATTATTTAACAGAAACAAATAATGGCCAGGCTGATACAACCGGTGAGTTCATGTTCGGCATATCTATGGGTTATGAAATAAAGAATGGAAAGCTTGGAAGAGCTATTCGGGATACAACTATTTCGGGTGTTGCCTTTGAAATGTTAAAAACTGTAGATATGCTCTCTGACGACATGGTATGGTCATGTTCAGGTATGTGTGGTAAAAAACAACCAATGCCCGTTGGCATGGGTGGACCTGCAGTAAAATGTAAAGTCAACATCGGTGGAAGGTAAGGAGGTAGAATAATTATGAAGGCAAATAAAGAAATAGCTGCATACACGCTGGATGCCCTGAAAAAAGCTGGTGCAGATCATGCACAGTGCATTGTATCCTCCGGTAAAGTGGACGAATTCAATGTTGATGGTGGCGAATTCAGTTTATTAAGAACACTTTTTAACAGTTCCATAACAATGAAGGCTTTGAAGGATGGTAAAAAGGGTGTCATTTCAGCAAACAAGCTTGATAAGGAATCAATAGATAATGCAGTGAAACAATGTATTTCTGCTGCTGAATCATCGGTCAGTGATGAAGCTGAGTCAATTGCCCCTAAAATCAAGAATGACAATTTTGTATCAGGTGCTCTTAGCCCTGATAGAGATAAATTTTTTGACAGGCTTCAGGAGTATGTGGCTGATGTAAAAAACGATTACCCGAAAATTATACTCGAACAGCTGGTATCCAAATACGTTCACTCCGAAATTATTTTTATGAATACTAACAGGGCTGAATTTACCTATACTTACGGGAATTATGACTTAAGCTCGATGTTTTCAGCGCATGAGGGTGAAAAATCGTCTTCATTCAACGGATACTACGCCAAGTTCGATTCTCTGGACAAAAAACTTATAGACATTGGTATGCAAAGAACCCTGTTTGCTGAAAGTGAACAGCAAATAGACACCAAGCCCTGTGCCGGCAAATTTGTTGGCAAAGTAATAATTACCCCTGCCTGTCTTGCAGATATTTTATTGATTTCCTTTGGAAATTTTATTTCTGACTCCACAATTATTGACGGAACAAGCCCATGGAAATCCATGCTTGGAAAACAGGTGGCATCAGATAAGCTTTCTGTTTACACAAAACCATTGGATGAGCAGGTTGTATGCGGGGAAAGATTTACTGGCGAAGGTTTCATGAGCGAAAATATGGAAATTATTAAAGACGGTGTGTTAAAAAGCTTCATGCTCTCAAACTACGGCTCAAGAAAAACCGGTTTCCCAAGAGCTTTAAATTCAAGCCGCAATCTATTTGTACAGCCAGGTGATACAAGCCTTAACGATCTTGTTAAAAGTGTTGACCGTGGTATTCTTCTTAACAGGTTCTCCGGAGGCCATCCAAGCACAAACGGTGATTTTTCCGGAGTTGCAAAGAACAGCTTTTTCATTGAAAACGGCCAAATAACCAACGCATTAAGCGAAACAATGATAAGCGGAAACCTGGTTGACATGTTTAAAAACATAACAGGCATCTCCTGTGAAACAATTAGTGATGGCGTAACAGTTCTCCCCTATATTCTGGTTGATGGCATTACCATTTCAGGCAGGTAATTCTTATAGAAGTGTTAATTTAAAATAATAAAATAAATTATTTTCTGATAAAACCCGGGTACAATTTGTCTGCCCGGGTTATTTATTTGTGTTTTACAAATATTGTTATTATATTATTCGGAACTAATTCTAATATACACGCGTCAATTAGATGTGACCGGGTAACGGGTACCTGTTAACCACAACTGGCGGAATTTTAAATCATTCCGCAATAAATTTCAAATAGAAGGAGATAAATCACATGAAAAAACTACTTTGTTTAAGCATTACACTGATTTTAGTATTAAGTTTCGCAGCTTGTGGAACCAAGCCGGCAGATTCAGACCCGACCAATACACCTACCCCCGCTGAAACTGTGGAACCAACCGAAACACCAGATTCTGACAGAACTTCAGATAATGAATTCTTACTTGACCAAAGTCTTGAAGGTATTCTGGAAAAAATATATGAAACTGCTGACTTAAGTGAAGACTTTAGAGATTATATAAAAAATGGGCTTCAGACAACAGAAATTACCGAAGAAAGAAGTGCATATTACCTGGGTAAGGAAGGCATTGAATTTGAGGAAGCACTGGCATCTGAACCCATTATGATGCCCTCAGCCTATGAATTAACGCTTGTGCGCGTTAAGGAAGGTGCAGATATAGAAAAAATAAAAGAAGAAATCAAGGAAAACGTTGATCCACGAAAATGGGTTTGTGTTGGTGTAGATCCTGAAAATGTAATAGTAGACAGCATTGATGACGTAATAGTTATTATTATGAGTGATAATGAATGCAAAGCCCTTCACGAGGCATTTCTTGCATTGGAAGGACAGAAATAATCATGGTATTTTCCAGCATAAGCTTTTTATATTACTTCCTTCCGTTGGTTTTGCTTTTGTATTTTTTAGCGCCCCGAAGAGCGAAAAACCTTGTTTTACTTATTTCAAGCCTGTTTTTCTATTTCTGTGGCGAGCCTGTTTACTTATTTCTTATGATTGCTGTAACTTTTTCAGGTTATCTCCACGGTTTATGGATAAACAGGGCTAAAGACGGGAGATATGCGAAAGTTTCGCTTATCTCCTCCATTTTTTTTGGTGTGGCACCTTTGCTGTTTTTTAAATATACAGACTTTGCAATAAAAAATATTAACTTATTTTTTAAATTAAATATACCTGCACTAAAACTTGCTCTTCCAATAGGAATAAGTTTCTATACCTTTCAAATTCTCTCCTACACAATTGATGTGTACAGAGGAAATGCCAGGGTACAGAAAAGTTTTATAGATTTTTCAGCCTATGTCTCTTTGTTTCCACAGCTAATTGCAGGACCAATTGTCAGATACACCACTGTTGAATCCGAACTTTACATCAGAACCCACTCGTTAAAAGATGTGGCCAGTGGTATTAACCGTTTTATTATAGGACTTTCTAAAAAGGTTCTAATAGCAAACTCCCTTGGTGAGCTTGGAGATATAATAACAGAACTGAACGAAAAAACAGTATTGTTTTTCTGGCTTAAGGCAATTTCTTTTATGATACAGATTTATTACGATTTTTCAGGGTACAGTGATATGGCCATTGGACTTGGACGTATTTTTGGTTTTCACTTTCCTGAAAATTTTAACTATCCTTTCATTTCAAAGAGTCTTACCGAGTTTTGGAGAAGATGGCATATATCACTGGGTACATGGTTCAGAGACTATATCTATATACCTCTTGGAGGAAACCGCAAGGGTATGGCTAAATGGCTTCGGAATATTTTCATTGTTTGGTTCTTAACCGGGTTCTGGCATGGTGCCGAATGGAATCTTATATTTTGGGGACTTTACTTTGCAGTATTTTTGTGCTTTGAGAAATTGTTTTGGCTTGGTTTACTTGATAAAATCCCGGTATTTTTAAGGCGTATTTATACACTGTTTTTTACTCTGATAAGTTTTGTTTTGTTTAATGGCGATGGGTTAGGTGAATGCTTCTATAATTTGAAAGGAATGTTCGGTTTTCTTAATATACCATTTTCAAATTCAGAAATCTATTATTATTTAAAGAGCTATTTTATAACCTTACTTGTAGCTGCTATAGGGGCTACACCTTTACCAAAAACATTAACAGAACATTTAGGAAATCATAAAAAAACCAAAAGTATATTGAATATTATAGAGCCCGCAGTACAGGTATCACTGCTGCTTCTCGTTACCGCTTATTTAATAGACGGCTCATTCAATCCATTTTTATATTTCAGGTTTTAATGGGTTGAATTTGCCATGTTTGAAACCGGCTTTCTGTATATAAAATGTTTTGAGGGATGATATGGGTATGAAAAATATTGTTACAACCTGTTTATTTATTATAATTATTTTTGGCTTCATGATTGGAAATATAATCACACCAGATATTGAAATTTCCTTCAGTGAACGCCGTACCTTAACCCAAGCACCCGGGTTTTCAAGAAGGGAACTCATCAGCGGAGATTTTTTCGGTAAATTTGAAAAATATACCCTTGATCAGTTTGTTTTCCGTGATAAATTCAGAGGCCTTAAAGCCTTTATGGAATTTAAAATATTTAAGCAAAAGGATAATAACGGAATTTATATAGTGAATGGAAACATTAACAAATTGGAGTATCCACTAAATGAAAACTCGGTTCTTTATGCCACAAGCAAAATTAATGATATATATAAAAAACATCTGATAAATATAAACACAAGCTATGCAATAATACCCGATAAGAACTTTTTCCTGGCATCGGATAATGGATATCTTTCAATTGACTACGATAAACTTGCAGAAATTATCAGTGAAAGCATAACTGACGGCGTAAAATATATAAATATTTATGATATTCTTTCAGTTGACGATTATTACCGGACCGACATTCACTGGAGCCAGAACAGGCTGATTAGAGTTGCAGATAAGATACTTACCGGACTGGGAAGCAATAAAAAAGCATCGGACATTAAATATATACAGAAAGAACTGTATCCTTTTTTTGGCTCTTATTATGGTCAAGCCGCTGTTAATACAGAACCCGACACTCTTATTTACCTGACAAATGATACCCTGGAAAAAGCCCGGGTTTTTGATCATTACTACAAGGAAAATATTAGTATATATGAACCCGAAAGGTTTAATGGAGTAGATCCATACGATGTATTTCTTTCGGGTCAAAAACCTTTAGTTACCATTGAAAACCCGGACAGCTCAACAAAAAGAGGCCTGCTGCTTTTCAAAGATTCCTTTGGAAACAGTATCGCTCCTTTACTGCTTGCAGGCTATTCAAAAATAACTCTTATAGACCTTCGCCTTGTGTCAGCCGATGCATTGGATAAGTTTATAAACTTTGCGGAATACCAGGACGCTCTGTTTTTATACTGCACTCAAACACTGAACAACAGTTATATGCTTAGATAGCTAATCAGGATCAACCTCGGCAAGCCACAAGGCAGCACTTGCATCACTGGGCATTCTCCAGTCTCCTCTAGGTGAAAGGCTTACCGTTCCAACTTTCGGGCCGTCTGGCAGGCAGGATCTCTTAAACTGCTGGCTGAAAAATCTTCTATAAAAGAATTTAAGCCATTTTCTTATTGTTTTTTCATCGTATTGATCTTTAAATGCAGTTTTAGCAAGATACAGGATTTTTTCAGGCTCTGCTCTGTATCGTAACATATAATACAGAAAAAAGTCATGCAATTCATAAGGGCCAATTATATCTTCTGTTTTTTGTTCAATCTCTCCGTTCTTATCCGGAGGAGTTAACTCAGGAGATATAGGAGTATCAGCAATGCTTTTTAGCACCCTGGCTGTTTCATCGGTTGCGACATTTTCTGCAAACCATTTTACCAGCCGTTTTACAAGAGTTTTTGGAATACTGCAGTTTACCGAATACATCGACATATGATCTCCATTATATGTGCTCCATCCCAGTGCCAGTTCTGATAAATCTCCGGTACCTACTACAAGGCCTCCCTCCTTGTTGGCAATATCCATCAGAATCTGTGTGCGTTCCCTGGCCTGAACATTTTCGTAGGTTATGTCATAAACATCGGGGTTATGCCCGATATCTCTGAAATGCTGCAGGCAGGAAGCCTTTATATCTATTTCGCGGCAGTCTACATCCATTGATTTCATAAGTTTCAATGCGTTATCATAGGTCCTTACTGTGGTCCCGAACCCCGGCATTGTAATTGCAATTATGTTCTTTCTTGGCAAGCCCAGCATATCCATTGTTTGGCCGGCAACCAGCAATGCAAGGGTAGAGTCCAGGCCTCCGGATACTCCTAAAACCAGTTTATTAAGCCCAGTATGTGTTATTCTCCCAGCAAGGCCGGCTGTTTGAATCGAAAATATTTCGCTGCACCGATCATTGCATACTGCACTGTCAGATGGAACAAAGGGGTGCTTATCTATTTTTCGTAACAGGCTTTCAAGCTCAAAAGAAACGGGTTCCAGTTTTATTTTACGGCATGTACTCGTTAAATCTGACTGGGCAAAAGAAGTTGAATTCACCCTTTCATGATACAACCTTTTAACATCTATATCCTGCATAATCAACTGGGATTCTCTTTTAAAACGCTTATTCCGGGCTATGATGGACCCATACTCGGCTATAAATGCCTGCCCTCCAAATACAAGGTCGGTTGTTGACTCGCCAACTCCCGACGAAGTGTATACATATGCTGCTATGCACCTGCCAGATTGGCTTGTTACGAACATTTTGCGATATTCATTTTTCCCTACAATTTCGTTGCTTGCTGAGAGATTACAAAGAATTACCGCACCGTTCTTTGCGTGGATGCTGGATGGTGGTACAGGCATCCATAAATCTTCGCATATTTCAACTGCAAAACTTAACTCAGGTGTTAATTCATCCTGAAAAATCAGATCATCCCCGCATGGGATGTCCTGTCCAAACAGATTAACAAAATCGGTTGTTAAATAACACCCTTCGCGGAACCAACGTTTTTCGTAGAATTCATTATAGTTTGGTATATACCTTTTCGGAACTATGCCACAAACCTTTCCCTTTTGTATTACTGCAGCGCAGTTATATAACTGCTGATCAATTAAAAGAGGCAGCCCAACTATAAAAACATTTTCCCATTTTGACGATTTATCTACTATTTCTTTTAAGGATTCTAAAGACATATCTTTAAGCAATGACTGCTGAAAAAGATCTCCACAGGTGTAACCCGTTATGCAAAGTTCAGGGAAAACCGTTAAATATACATCCTTATCTGCCGCTTCCTCCATGATTTCAATAATCTTCTGTGTGTTAAACTTACAATCTGCTACTTTCATTTCGGGCACAGCTGCACCCACGCGAACCAGTCCGTATTTCAACAAATCAATCACCTGTTTTCATTAATTTTTTCACTGCATTAACCATCATAAAGCTTATTTTGAACTTCAAAATGAAGTACTTTAAAGTTCAGTACTTTTAAGATATTATACCATATTCTTCTTTATTCAATCTTGAAAATATTATTCACATAAGCCTTTTTAATATTTCCTCCTGGCATTTTTGCATCTCTTCAAAGTTCATGTTTGGCACATAGTAGCCTTCAAGTTCATCGTGTTTTTCCTTGGCCTGTTTTATTGTTGCTATAGCCCGGTCCAGGAGCATTTCAAAATTATTCTGATTAAATTCTATTTCTTTGCTGTGTTTCTGTATTATTGACGAATCTAAAAATTTGTTGAAATCAATTTTCATGGTTGCATTCCTATCAATATGGTGTATTTCGTTTGATGTTGTCATTGATACATTAAGCTCGGGTATTATAAGGTGCTCAAGTTTATGCGGGTTTAAGGCGCAATAGAAGGACTCGGTGTATAAACCGCGCTCAACAGCAGCACCCCTTACCCTCTCCAGCAGGCGTTCGGTACCGGTGCCTGGCTTTCCTTCTATAACTATTATTTCTTCGGTTGTAATAAGAGAGGACAAATAATTCACCAAGCCTTCGGGTGTGATTGCAGATGCAAAAAGATGCCTTTGTTTACCTTCAATCTCCGAAACATCAACCCCTGAAAAAATTGTATCTATTGTTTCGGATATAACAACATTTGCTTTTCCGTGATCCATTGCCAGGTTATAAATTATTTCATTGTCCCTGTAAAGGCTGTAACCTGCCTGGATGTATCTGTAAGCTCTTTGGAACAGACTGCTTATTTCCATGTTGGTCTTAAGTATTTGATCTCTGTTTTTAATTATTCCGTCATCGTTCCAAAACTGGCCCAAGTTTATTATTTCATCTACCGCGCCCGGATTCTTGGGATCTATAACATGTGGAGCAGTTCCATCAATTATAGCCATATTTTTCTTTGGAAAAACAACACCATCCAGGCTTGAAGGATCACTTGAACAGTGCATATATTCAATATTGCAGCCTTCACTGCACAAACTTTCTGCAATATTTCTCATGAAAGTGGACTTACCAACACCTGGCCCGCCTTTTAAAATAAAAATTCTTTCTGCCCTTTCCTGAGGGAGTACATAGTCGTAATAACTGAAAAAACCCTTTGATGTGTTTCCGCCTGGAAACATATGCCTGATTTTGTTCTTTGCCATTAAAATACCCCCGTAATATTCTAATCAGTAATCACACTATACTTACCCGTTTTACCGGTATTAAATTGCGGGCTACAACTTGTATTGAATAAGTTTGTAAAGCCGCTTCGTTATTATATGATACATCTAACCGAATTATAACGCAGCCAAAGAAGACCCCGAGCAACCTTTAACAAGTGGCTGACCGGGTGTGATGAAATACTTTAATGAAAGCAGTAGTCCCGGAGCGATAAAAAATTATGTAAAGCTTGTTGAATAAGGTTTCTATGATATAATTAGCATAGTCTATAATATTGCTTGATTGCTCTTAGGAGGTGGCTACATGAATTATTATTATGAAAATGACATGTTTAGACTGGAAGGTGTTTCAAAAGAGCATACCATATCAGATATTGACATATATATCGGTAAAGGTATTTTAAAAAACACCTCGTACTATGTTCAAAAAAGAAATCTGGGTAAAAAGTGCCTGATTGTCGCAGATAACAATACTTACCATGCTGCCGGCATGAAACTGTCTGAGATTTTGAACAGGGGTAATATTGAAACTGATGTTTGCCTGCTCCGGGACAGGGAAAACGAAAGAATTGAAGCTGACGAACTTGCAATCGGCCAGGTAATGATGTCTTTGGAGCCTGAGCCGGACTTCCTTATTGCATGTGGTTCGGGTGTGATAAACGATATAACCCGTTTTGTTTCATTTATTACCAAAAAACCTTTTGTAAGCATTGGAACAGCTGCTTCAATGGATGGATACACTTCTGTAACATCGCCGATGATTTTTGACAGAAAAAAAGTTCACAGACATGGCAGTGCTCCTAAAATTCTTGTTCTTGATACAGAAGTTTTGAAAAATGCTCCTACAGAACTTACAGTCGCTGGTTTTGGCGATGTGTATGGAAAGTATATTGCGAAAGCAGACTGGCTTTTATCCAATATAACAACGGGCGAAGAAGTTGACAAACAGGCTTTAAGCCTTATAACCCAGGCCCTGGCAAAGCTAACCGACAATGTTGAAGAAATACGCAATGCCACCGATGAAGGGCTTAAAGCAATTATTGAAGGCCTTATTCTTGCCGGAATAACCATTTTCACCACCGGTCAGACCCGTGCGGTGGCTTCTGTGGAACATAATCAGGGACATATTTGGGAAACAAGGATGCTGGAAGCAGAAAAACCATATGCACTGCATGGCACAGCAGTGGGATGTTCAACAGGCTATTATCTTAGAATGTATGAGTACTTTAAAAAGATAGACATTTCCAGCCTGGACAGGGAAAAGGCAAAACATAGGATTTTAAACCGTGAAGCTTTCAGGAAACAGGTTGTAAAATGTTTTGGTGAAAGTTTCCTTTCAGTTCTTGAAAAATCAAATAAGTGTTTAAATCTTACCGAAGAAGATTTTGAAAATCATTATAATTCCATAGTTAATAACTGGGATAAAATCATTAAAGTTCTTGATTTTCTTCCAAGCTGGGATGAGTATAAGAACATATACAAAAAATTCGGACAAACCATTCATGCTGAGGAAATAGGGATACCAACCGATTTATTAACATACACACTTCCCTACTCCACTTTTTACAGGGACAGGTATGATTTTGTGTTTGTAATGAATATCCTTGGTGTTATTGAGGATATTACCGAAAAAACACTAAAGGATTATCAGAAGGAAAAATAGGCTTACTTCCATTTCTTCCTTCTGTTAAGCAGTGCACCAATATGATCCTTTTCTTCAGGAGCTCGCTTTTCGGGCTCCTTTTCAGTTTGTTCTCTTTTATCGTCTTTTACTGTTATTGAGCCAGGAACATCTTCAGGGCCGGCGGTTTCGTTTTCCCCTGGCAAATCTGTGTATCTTTTTGCTGTCGGTGTAAATTTAATATTTCTCTCCCATATCAGTTTATTAACCATGCCGTTAATAACCGAAGCCATTCTTCTATTATAAAACTCTGCAAGCCAATCTATGGAAATTTGAAGTTTTCTGAATGTAATGTCCAGAAGGAGCAATATTAACGATAGTATAATGAAAAGATTTGATATATTCCTTATACTTCCGGTATTTTGCACATTGCCACTGAAAACCTGTTCGGGATCTGTTAGAATCCTTCCCCCACCTGCTTTTGCAAGCTTATTAAGGAAATTGCCTGCATCCCCCAATAGCCTGTACTCACCGGAGTAAGGCATGGCAATACCCGTACTTATGGTATCCAGCGCGGGAGCCTTAAGGTTTATTATATATGCTCCCGGATCGTTTTTATCAATCTCGCCCTCATATATACCCGGTTCTTTCACATAAAGCTTTATATCCGATGTAGTGCCGTCAGGGGCTACAACAACTCCTTCAATAGTGTCATCCCGTGGAAAATCCTTCTCGAAGGTTAGTGTTATCACACCCCTTCCGTCCCTTAACGCAGTATCAACGGAATAGCCGGTGTTGATGTTTTTCTGTATAAGCCAGCTGACAAGGTTTCCCCAAAACAGAGGGGCATTCTGCCACATTGACCATTGCGAAGTCCAAACGCCCTGGATATCCGAAGTCCAGGCAGCTGTTCTTCCCAGCCCGTACTGCCATACTGCCAGAACCGGGTCGTCGGTATCACTTCTGAATATTGTATGGGAGGATGGCTTTATTTTTGTCGCAACATACCCATCAAGAGGTGGTAATGCTTCAATTCCCTTTAAAAGTCCCATTGATGACACAAGTTCAGGGTAAAAGTGGCGATTTTGAAGATATTTCTGTCCTGCAAGAAAGGTTTCTTTTGCAAAGATGCTTGGTATATCAGAAAATTCGTCGGTCTGATAGAATCTGCCCATTCCACCATAAGCAAGGGCTTTCAATAATAGAGTGTCTGCTCCCTGTCCCACGGCAACGGTTGACAGGGTAATACCATCCTCATTTAAACCATGAATAACTCTTTCATAGCCATACTTTTCAGCCTGTCCATCGGTTAATAAAATAATATGCTTAAGCTTTGTATCTTTTTCTCGAAGATCCTGCCACGCTGCTTCCAGGGGGTGAAGAATCTGGGTTCCTCCTCCGGGCCTTATCGAGCCAATCATATCAATTGCCTTCTTTTTATCGGTAATAGGCTCAGTTTTTACAACCCATTGTAGTGCATCGTCAAAAGCGATTACGCCAAGCTGATCGGTATCTTCAAGCACTTCTGCTGCACGTATTGCCGCTTCTTTTGCAAGTTCCAGCTTTGATACCCCGTATTCACCACCCGACATACTTCCCGATTTATCTATTACAAGTACAAGTCCGAGGTTGGGGTTTTCTTCTTTCTGGCTTATATCCATATTTACCGGTAAAACAGTTTCAAGAGGTGTACCGTTATACCATCCAGGAGCGTAGCTGTTTTCACCGCCTGTTACCAGAAGTCCTTTGCCCTGATGTTTAATGGCCTGCTCAAGAAGTGTCACAAAATCCTCGTTAAGCCACTCATAGGAAATATCAACAAGGATAAAAGCATCATATTTAATTATTTCCCGCATTGAAACAGGCACTTCATCCGGATTTACCCTGATAATCTGTGCATACTCGTCAATAAAGTTCACCAGGTTTTCACCACTGTTTCCTCTTTCAACAAGCATTATACATGGCTGGTCTAAAACCTGAGCAAAAGCAGACAGCTGATTGTTCTGAAGTACAGTATCACGGTCTGCAACAATCTCAGCAGTATATGTAACAATTCCGCTTTCTTCGGAAGTATCTGTGAAAGTAAAAAGATTTTCACCCCTGTAAAGTTCAACCTCCTTTTCCTGAGCCAGGGTCCTGTTTTGATAAAGCCTTATTACCGCTTTTGTATCTACATTGCTGTTTACTTTTAATGATATATCATACCGCTCCTTTGCATTTACCTGTTTTGGAGCGGCAAATTCCTCAATCTGCACTTCATTTTGGATATTAGTTTCAAAAGGCACTATATCAATTGTATATCCAAGCCGATTTAACAGCTTTGCTTTTTCAACAGAATTCCCCGATGTCTCTTTTCCATCGGTTAAAAGCACTAATCTCTTTGCTGTGTTTTTAGGCATTATTGAATGGGCCAGTGTTAATGCGTTCTCGATATTAGAACCATCGGTCTTTACCATGGTGTTTAACGGAGAAAATTTATTATTCGGATCGGGCATTTTAACAACCACTGCATCACGGGCAAAGGATATAATACCGGTAATATCCTTCTTTGTAGCATAATTTAAGGTTTCTTGAATGAAAGATTCCAAATTGCCGCTGTTTTGGCTTAAGCTGTCGGTTACATCGGCAATGAAAATGGTGCAGGTCCGGTTTAAGGTTGTTTTTATATTAGGGGATGCCAATGCAATGGACAAACATAATATAAGCATAATCCGAAGCATTATCGTTATGCGTTTCCTGAACACCGAATTAAAATAAAGGTTTTTGCTAACTATTACTATAAAGGCAATAAACACCGGAATAAGTGCCAAAGCCCACCAATTGTCAAATGTAATTCCTGTTTGCATAGTACCACCATTCAAATAAAAGTATTGCAATTACCATAGATAACAGAGGCAGCGTTAATTTAAAGGATGTTTTTTGCAAGGGTACACTCATTTTATATTCAGTACCTGCGCCCGTACTGCCTGTATATGAATCTTTCTCCATAAGCCATTCATCGAGGATGTTTACATCGAAAAATGTATTTACACTGCCTCTGTCTTTAATCTGCTCGAGAATGTAAATTCCAGGTTCACCGGTATCCAAAAAAGGTTCGGCGGGGATTGGGGGCGCTATTAACAAACGCTTTTGGTCGGGAAGGTGAACATAGGCTTTAAGTGTATCAGGGTTTAAGCGAAACTGTACCGCATCACCTGTAAACAAGCGCTGTATCACAGTTCCCCTGGAAGGGGCGTATTCATTAACGATATTGGAGATTAAAATTGGAAACTCGGTTCTTAAAGGAAGATCTGTTTCTAGTAAATCAAACCCGAATATCAGAATTCTTAAATTTCCAACAGTGCCTTCCATTATAATCGGATTTCCATTGTGCTCCATTATTACTTCAGCCCACTCAGGTTTTTCAATAATACGCGTTCTGCCAATGGAAAAGGTTAATTTGTCCAGATACTTAAATATTTCATGATCGGACAGACCAACTTCAGGCGTATCCATCCATTTACCAACAGAAAAAAGATTATTGGGTGGTGGTGCGAAAAGTAAAATATTTCCGTCTTCAGGAAGTCTCGAAGGCACCAGGCCATCAAATACATATAAGTCGTAACCTTCGTAAATCTCATCCTCAGGTGATGTTCTGATTAGTTCTGCCCCTTCTATCAGAGAAAATACCTTTTCAAGAAATAAATTCCCACCGGATACCAAAAGTACTTTTACAGTTTCTTCTGAAAGTATTACCTCATAAGCATTGTTATCATCGGGTAGTATGTCTTCAGTTTCTATACTTACCCTCATGGTTTTTACAGTACCCGGTATTCTATCCCACCATACGGTTTTTGTTTCAGAGGCGGGTACTGTAACCCATTGAGAATCAAGAAACTCATTGTCTCCGTATAAACTGACAATTATTTCAACCTCACTGCTCCCCTGGTTTCGTATAGTAGTAACAGCTGTAATATTTTCACCGGTTTTTGTATGGGTGAAGCCCGTAACAGCAACATTGTCGGTCTGTTTTTTATATTCTGAAAACTGTATCTGTTCATTTCCAAACCTTAAAGGTGTATCTGAAAAAAGGACAATTTGTGCATCGGGATCCTCTCTTTTAAGCGATAGAACCAGCTCTTCTGCTTTAACCATATCTGCATAGCCGGATGACTGCTGTATTGACTCAATACTTTTTTTTATATCCTTCTTTGATGTTGACGCATAAATCAGCACATCGGCTTCTCTTCCGATGCTTACAACAGTTACCCTGCAGTTATTGGGCAGAACATCTATATATTCTGCCGCATCCTTTTTTGCAGCACCGAGCCTTGTGGGTTCTATATCGGTGGATGCCATACTTAAGGAATGATCAATCACAATAATCACCGAATTGGCTGCATTCTGCCCATGTAATATCGAAAACCCGGTTAATGCAAGAACAATAAGAATAGCAGCCATTATCTGCAGAAAAAGAAGCAAGTTTTTTTGAAGTTTCTGCCATGGGGTCTTTGCCTGCATGTCGCTTAAAACCCTGCTCCATAAAATAAGGCTGGGAACCGTAACCTTCTCCCTTTTCTGTTTCAGAATATACAGTAATATAATCAGAGGTATTGCCAAAAGGCCAATAAAACCAAAAGGCGTTTCAAACGACAAAAGCTCACATCCTTTATAAAGGCCCCTAAAGAGGCACTTAAATCAGGTAATAATTGATTTTAACATTAAATCCACAGGCATATCCGAAGTCAGCGTTGTAAAGTGAACACCCCATTTTCTGCACTGTTCACCTAAACTCACCAAATGCTGCCTCAATGATTCCTCATACTTTTTTAATAAAGAAGCCGACACTGTAACTTCAATTGCCTCACCCGTTTCACTGTCTACAAGTTTAAGGGCACCGTTCAAAGCAGGTGACATTTCTTCAGGTGAAAGTAACAGACACAGAAAAACATCCTGGTTTTTGTATTTTAAATATTTAATACCTTCTTCAAGCCCGTCTTTTAAAAGGCCATCGGTGATTACTACGCTAACCCCCCGCCCGGCTTTCCACTCCATATACTTAAGCGCATCTGAAAAGTTACTTGCACCTGAAGCCCTTAAACCGGCAAGTAAAGCATCAACCTTCGCATAGGCCGACTGGGTACGGAAGGGACCGAAAGTACCCTGTACTTTATCATTCCATGGATTTATATATACGCTGTCGTAAGATAAAAGGCTTATATACGAAATTCCAGCAGCCAGTCTGCACGCAGCTGCAAACTTGTTTGGGTTTCCATAATCCATCGACAAACTTATATCAGGAAAAACCTGAACAGGGGCTTCCCGCTCTTCCATATAGAGCTTTACAAAAAGCCTGTTAAAACGCCCATAGGCATTCCAGTCTATACGCCTGAAATCATCACCGGGTGTGTATTCCCTGAAATCTGAAAACTCTACAGAGCTGCCTTTACTCTTCGATTTTCTGTTTCCCGTTGCCTGTCCTGAAACGGGAAGTTTTATCTGCATGGAAAGTGAGTGAATTTTTTTCAGTTCGACGCTATCAAGAACTTTCACTGATAAGTCTTCACATCCTTTGTTATTCCGTCAATTATCATATCAGATGTAATGTCTTCGGAAACTGCATCAAAATTAACAAATATCCTGTGCCTTAGTGAAGGATATACTACCGTTTGAATATCCTCGAAGGAAACATTATACCTTCCGCTTAAAAGAGCTCTTATTCGTGCGGTACTGATAACTGCCTGGGCTCCGCGTGGGCTTGAACCATATCTTACGTATTTTTTAACCGGTTCGGGTGATGCTTCATGATCGGGACGTGTAGCCATAACAAGCCTTATTGCATAATCAAGAACCGGCTCTGCTATTGGAATTTCTTTTGATACTCTTTGTATTTGAAGTATTTCATCGGCATTTGTAACCGTTTCAACAGTTTCTTCCCTGTTTGTGGTAGTTAAAAGGATAATTTCCTTCAATTCGTTAAAGTCGGGCGATGGTACATTAAGCTTAAAAAGAAATCTATCCATTTGTGCTTCGGGCAAAGGATATGTACCCTCCATTTCAATCGGGTTCTGAGTGGCTAGTACAAAGAATGGTGCCGGCAGTTTGTAAGTAGTATTTGCCACGGTAACCGTTCGTTCCTGCATTGCCTGCAGCATTGCACTTTGGGTTTTCGGAGTTGCCCGGTTTATTTCGTCGGCCAGTACAATATTGCTGAATATAGGTCCGGGCTGGAAACGGAACATCCCCTCTCCGCTTTCTTTCCTGTCCACGATACTTGTACCTGTAACATCCGCAGGCATTAGGTCGGGGGTAAATTGAATTCTTGAAAATTCAAGCCCCATAACTTTCCCAAGTATATTGACAAGCCTTGTTTTGCCAAGCCCGGGCATTCCTTCAAGAAGTACATTCCCTCCTGCCAGAATGCACATAATAACCTGCCTGATAATTTCTCTTTGCCCTATCATATGCCTTGAAACTTCGGTCTCTATTCTGGAGACAGTATCCAATACTTTTTCAAAACTTTCTTTACCGTTATGCACCCTTCAATCCTCCCTGATTATTAACTCAATAAGTGCTTGTATAAATTATGAGATAAACGCGAGCAATAAAGCGTTCTTTACACATTTTGCAGCAAATGCCCTGCAAGCGTTTTTAACTATTTAATCCAGTGTACTGAAATAAGACTTAACAAGTTCTTTCATACCAATGGGTATATCCTGCCTTTCCATGGTTTGAACTGCTTCTTCCCGGTATTTACTTAACACTTCCCTGTATGGCACCATTGCTCCTTTTTTTACAGGTGCTCCGTCTGCTTCACTATAAGTGCTGCTGCCCGAATCCAGCTTCCGACCTGGCAGATTGGTCTCATCACCCTCGCCTCCTAAACGCTCCGGAACATAAATTTTTTTATATTCTTCCTCTTTTCTTTCGCCCGGGGCTCTTCCACGGCCTGGCAGGTCGCCTTCATTATATCCCATGTCAATGCTTGTCGTTCCTTCTCCGGCACCAGCACCTGCACCGGCACTCTGTTGATTACTTCCACTTTCATTACCGCTTTGGCTTCCACCTTGACTTTCACTTCGGTTTTCGCTGCCTGCCCCTTTTTGGCTTTTCCTTCCACTTCCTGGCTGTTGTCCACCTTTCCCCTGATTGCTGCCATTGTTACCTTCCGATTGTCCCGTTTTTTTGCCTGCATTATTGGAAGCTATTCTTTGAACAACTGCAGTTATTGATCTTCGTGCTTTTTCCAAGGCCTCACTGACATCTGCAAGGGCTTTTTTAAAATCCTGCTGACCCGATGCATTCTCTTCTGTTTGCTGGACTATTTCCATAAGCCTTTGAGCCAGCTCATTTCGGCTTATACTTTCGGAACCTGCTGTTGATGCAAGGTTTAGAAGTGCGTCGGCAAGCATGGAGTTATCACTCATATTCATTGCTGCCTGATTAAGCATTTCGGTAAATTCCTTAGCTTTCTCTTCATTTTCAAGTTCCTCTGCCAATTGCTCGAGGGCTTCCTGTAAAGCCTCTTCATGATCATTTTTAAGTGCTTCTGCTAAATCCTTTGTGAGTGGCGAGTCGCTTAAAATACTTTCCAGAGTTTTTAAATCATTGAGGGGATCCTGCACCTTTAGCTTTTCAATCAGATTTTCCATTTGTGCCAAAGCTTTCAGGGCATCCTCTTCAGATTCGGATTTTTTAAATTCCTCTTTAAGTTTTTCAAGAGCTTCTTTCAACTGGCTCAATTGCTCATCACTGATATCAGGACTTTTTTGCTTCTGACTATTAATCTCTTCTTCAATCAGCTTTTCATGCTCTTTCATTTGCTGTATAAGTGATTCTCTGATTCTGGTTTCATTAAACACCCTGCCGGGGATAAATGTTAATAAAAAGGCGGTTGTTATAAAACAGATTGCGAGTATATATAGGCTTTTTTCAATTGACATTTTATAAGCTGCGGTAAGCTTTGTGTTTTCAAGCACCCTCTTCGTATCCTGTCTTTGCAGTGCAGCTATTTCCGAATCATCATCAATCAGATACCATGCGGTAATAACTCTTTCTTTTAATCCCAGACTGTCTGCAGTCATAATAAGCTGTTTTCGGGAAGGGATGAAATACAAGGACACAAAAAGTGCCATAAAAAAGCCTGTCACTGTTATCATAAACATTTTATGCCTGACGAAAGGAATAACAGCAAACCGGGAAACTATCACTAATATCAGCGATATAAAACCCGAAACAAGCAATGCAGACAGAAGTATCTTTATTGCTTTATGAAGATAAATCTTTATTTTCAGTGGCCTTAAAGCCTTAAGAATATATTTTTTATCCATATATAATTTATCTCTTTCTTTTTATAGGATTAAGGATTGCCGCACTTAATAAAATAAGCAGTATTGAAGCAATTATACTAAAAAGACCGTTTGCAATCCACGGTTTCAATAGCCTTAATATCCCTGTTTCCTGGGCAATGTAACCATCAATGTACATAGCTACACTTCCCCATAAATCATAGCCATAACCATAATAATCTGAAGCTGCGCTGAAGTAGAACGAAGTAAAACCGAATACCGGTGAGGGGAACAGTATCCCTAAAATTTCTGCATAACTTAGACTGTATGCAATAGCTGTGGTTGTTTCTTTTATATACATGTGTATTAGGAACAGTATAAACGGTCCGAAGGTTATAAAGCCCAAAAAAAGGTAAGTCGTAATAATGGCTGTAATATTTCTTCTGAATAATGTGGAAAAGAATACACCACTGCTTGCAACAAAAAATGCAGTAAAAATATAAAATAACAATAGTTTTGCAATATCTGCAACTCCAATACCCCCAAAGAAAAATACCACACCCAGTACAGGCATTGAAGAGATTAAAAGAAGCATTGTATGAGCAATGGATATAACAATTTTACCAATGATAATCTTTCTGGGAGGGGTTTTGGTTACAAGCATCAGATCAAGGGTTTGTCTTTCACGCTCGCCGCTTATGGATGTTGCTGTTATTGCAGGTACAGCAATAAAAAGTAATGCAAACTGAAATACAGTCAAAATGTTATAGGCATTTACTGCAAGCCGGGGATTAAAGCCGCTCACATTATAAAAACTCAGCATGTCACTGCCGGCAAAATACAGAATCAATACAATTGCTAAAAGTACTATATAACAACTTATAAGAACAGGTGCTCTCCACCCGCGCAGTTTTGTTTTCAGATCTTTTTGCAGAACAGGATTAATTCTCATTTTGGTCCCCTCCTTCGGTTAGCTTCATGAAGACAGCTTCGAGAGAGCTTTCTTCAGGATGGAATGAAACAACAGGTATTTCATTCCCGACGAGAGTTTTTAGAATTCTGACATAAACATCTTCTCCGCCATTAACTTTGACTTCCAGAACTCCTGCAACCGAGCTTAGCTCTGCTATTTCAGGCATTTCCATCAGAATTTTCACAGCTTCCTCCTCTTTTTCCGCTACCTTGATTTTTATCAGTCCCGATTGGGACAGTTTTTCTGTAATATTTGCTACAGAACCGCTTGCAACTAAGCGCCCTGCATCTATTATTCCAATCGAAGTACAAAGTTCGGATAACTCGGGAAGGATGTGAGAGCTAATCAATACAGTCTTTCCCATTGAACGAAGCTCCTTCAGTATTTCCTTCATCTCCACCCTCGCCCTTGGATCAAGACCTGAAGCAGGCTCATCCAGAATAAGAAATTCAGGATCGTGGATCAGGCTTCTGGCAAGGCATAATCTCTGTTTCATACCTCTGGACAACGTATCCACATAGGCATCCTTCTTATGTGTAAGACGAACCAGTTCTAAAAGAGAATGGGTTAACTCAATGCATTTTGCACCGTAAATTCCCTGAAGCCCGGCATAAAAAGCCATATACTCCGACACCTTTAAATCATCATATACACCAAAAAAATCCGGCATATAACCCATTCGTTCCTTAACTTTTAAAGGTTCCTTCGAAACATCAATTCCATCAATTAAAACCCTTCCCGATGTAGGAGCAAGAAGCCCTGCGATAATTCGCATGGTTGTTGTTTTTCCTGCACCATTGGCTCCTACAAAACCATAAATTTCACCTTCGGGGATCTCCATGTTAAGCCTGTCCACAGCCAAGGTCCCTTTAAATTTCTTCGTAAGGTTTTCTACTACCACCATCATCTGGATACCCCCTTTATATAGATTTCGGGCATTGTGATTACTTCTTCGTAATAACTATTATACACTTCCTCTTCAGGACGCCCCAGTTCTACTACGCTTATTTTCATGCGCACTACATTTCCCAAACCAATGTATTGTGATGCATTATCTCTGATTGTTGTATCAAGAATATAACCTTCATTGGTATCATATTCCAATTCATCCCAGGCTTTTGTTTTCACATTGTACAGGTAGAATTCGTATTTATTTGATAAAATATCAATTTGCCCTGGTGAATTCTGATTCATTATGTACTTTGCACTTAGTGGTATATAGCTTTCTACATAAAGACGCATTTCGTTTACAATTATATTATCCGGCAGTAAGAATTCAAATTCCAAATCCCCTGTACTGTGTATCAGTAAGTTGTTATTCTTTTCATACCACGCAATGTCCTTTTCCTGGTACATACTGGGGATTACAATTCCTGCCGGTATTTCCACTTCCTGCCCCGATTCAAAGCTAAGGGCAGAATCCATCAGAATAAGATTCTTATTATATTTCTGAGGTTCCTTTTCATTCACCGTCAAGCCATAGTCAAATTCCTGCTCATTCATGGCAAGCAAAGTAAATGCTGGCCTTCCCCAGTTGGCATTGTAATACCGATTCAGGTAGTTCTCAAAAAGCCTGCGTTTTTGATTCATTTCCCTGAAATTCTCAGGATATTCTTTGGGAGTGCTGTACCATGTCCTTCCATACATTGCATTAAGATACTCCTCGGGCTGTTTATATACATCTTCGCTGTCGAAAGGAATATCCAAAGAAATAGAATCCCATGCAACAATATCACCAATTCGGATAATATTGTTTCCAATAATAATCACAGTATCAAGCAAATCATAAGGTGTTGAATTCTCAATAACACCCTTAAGGCATCCATCCTTTATTGTGATATTATTAAGAATATCCCCTTTGATTGGGATAGTTTGCTGAGCATAAAGCACCTTGGGTGTCCATAGTGCTACATCATACTTCTCTAATTTGACCTGATCACTTATTGTATATTTTGCAACAACTTTACCTTCGGTTTCTCCACCGTAATATCGATGATAATTATCCTGATCAATGAAAGGCGCCTGAATACTGTTTTCGTCATCATACTCAATTGACAGGGTGCCTCGGCGGTTGTTAAAAATACCTATAGCCGATGATACATAAGCTTCGTTTGAACCCGGTTTTATTTCAATCAGTGAAGCTGTATTTACTATTGCAGTGTTATACCTGGTTTTAAACCCGAAAAGATACATACCCGAAAGGAACAAAACAGACAGTGCAGGAATCAGTACCCATGCCAAGTCTCTCCTGTCGGTAATTTTAAGAATAATGTATAAAGCCGGCCCTGCCAGTAAAATATAAATGCCTAGAATTATAAACATTAATCTGAAAGGGGGTACCTTATCAAAGGGAACATCGGTTGCGAGATATTGGATATCCCAGCTGCTGCTTGAATATTTTCTGTAATAGCCATTGCCATAATCATAGAACCGCTCTTTAATGGCGGTTTTTACATACTTAAAAACATTTTCCATAAATGCTGTCTTTGAATACCACGATGCAAACGGCTCTACAGTAGGATCAAAGGTTAGAATAACAATAGCCCCGTCTTCTTCTTGGTATTTTATTGCTATTGGATTATTATCATCTCCCGCTATAACATAATTATCATAAAGAAGGTATTGATTTTCAGGTCCTGCGTCATTAGGTGTACTGTCGGTTATGTATTCAAAACCAAGCTCACCTTTTGCCAGTTTTAAGTTTATACCATCGGCCTCTCTGCCTGTAAACTTTTCTAAAGTTTCAGCAGTTTCAACATCCTCGATTCCTGTTATCGAAAATGGTTTAAGGTCTTCCGGCAGTCCATGATATACCTTCTGCCATGAAAGTCCGGTACCGGCAATTAATACTCCGCCCGATTCAACCCATTCTTCAAGAACAGAAATCTGTGTATTGTTTAATAAAGACGTATCATATTTACTGATAATAAGAAAATCAAAACCATCCATTACTTCGATTAATTCAGGAAAAGAATTTCTATTCAGCGGAACAACAACAGCTTCGTATTTCTGGAAATAGTCTTCCTGCACCGGAACGGCTGATGCTGTAGACGGACTTAACTGGCCGGCCGCTATCATCAGTTTTATTCTTTCGTCCATTTCTTTACCGGTTGCTACCGGAACAGTATTTCCGTTTAGCCAGTTAAAGGCCTCGCTGTCTTCCGATAAGACACCAATCATCATAACATTTGGCGGAAGAAGCCTTTTAAAACTATAAGTCATCTCAGCCCGCACCTTTTTATTTTCTGTCAGCCGGATCTCAATACCTTTTTTAGCAGTGACCACAGGAATTTCAAAATGCACTTCCTGTTCAATACCTGCAATCAGCTCAACAGGCTTTGAAACAACTACTTTCCTTTCCTGGTCAGTATTTACTTCAATTTCTATTTCACCTGAAATGTTCCTGTTTAACGAACAGATTCTGACCGATACAGGAGACCAAGCACCCAGCTTTGCAATACCACCAAAACCTCCTTCAACTTCGATGTTAATATCGGCCTGAACCGGCTGGGCAAATACTTCTGTCTGCTGTGACATTAGTATTGCAGAAATGCTTACTAAGAGTATAAGCAGTAAATTGATACTTTTTCTGTAAGGCAAGATAAACAACTCCTTTAATAAAAAAGCTTATCTTTTGTATTGCTTCTTTATATGCTGTTTCTTTTATATAAGACGAACCATATTATAAAAAGTTTCATAAATTCAAAATGACTCCTTTTATGTTAATTCATCAAATTTCAATCCGGTACTTTCCACCCGGCTCACGTTTAATAAGCCCTTTCATTTCAAGGCTTAACAGAATACTATGTAATAAAGGCATTTCTATAGATAGCTTTTTTTGAATTTCATCTATTTGCAGGGATTCAACCGAAAGCAGCCCAATAACATCCTTTTCTTCAGTACCAAGTTCATCGTTAATTTTCTTGTTACTTCTATAACTGCTTAAGTCTAATACATTTTTCGTATCAAAGCATTTATACCAATGAAGTTCTTCAAGTATATCCTGGACAGATGTTACTAGCTTTGCCCCATCCTGTATCAGTTTATTTGTACCTTTGCTGTTAATGCTTATTACGTTCCCTGGCAGTGCGTAAACATCCCTGCCCTGCTCCAATGCCAGATGTGCTGTTATAAGAGAGCCGCTTTTCTCACCGGCTTCAACCACCAATACACCAACCGACATTCCACTTACAATTCTGTTCCTTACCGGAAAGTGATGAGGTGAAGGTTCGACACCGGGAGGGTACTCGGAAATTACCGCACCGTTTTCTATAATATTTTCCATCAATCTTTTGTTTTCAGGCGGATAAACCACGTCAAGTCCGCATCCTAAAACTGCTATTGTCCGTCCCTTAACAGATAATGCCCCCAGGTGGGCAGCTGTATCTATTCCTCTGGCCATACCGCTTACTATGCAAATATTATACTGCGCAAGTTCACTGGAAATCTTTTTAGCAAGAGAAATCCCATAGCCCGAAGCCCGTCTTGAACCAACAACGCCAATTGCCAGCTCGTCTGCAATTAGTTTCCCTTTTACGTAAAGACATATTGGAGGATCGCAGATATTTTTCAATGATTCAGGATAGTTACTGCTGTTCAGAGTAATAACATCTATATGCTTCTTGTGTATTTCCTCGATTGTTCTGTCAACCGATTCTCTGTATTCTTTTGATAATATGGCAGTAATATTATCACGGCTCAGCACACCGGTCTTTGCCAATTCAACAGCATCAGCTTTGTATATTTCTGCCGGGCTGTCAAAAATTCTCAGCAGTTCTGCCTTTTTTCTTGTGATAATACCCCTCAGATTTGCAAACCAAATCCACTCTTTCAAGTCCAGGTTCATGCCATCCTCCTGTTAATACAAATTTCTGTCCAGTATCCTGTATTGTATGGCTTCTGAAATATGTACAGCATTAATGTTCTCTGCTCCGTCCAGATCTGCAATAGTTCTGGCAACCTTCAGGATCTTGTTATGAGATCGTGCAGTAAGTCCTAATGCAGCAAAAGCTTCCCTTAGTAGTTCAGATTCTTCTTTTCCAAGGCGGCAGTACTTTCTGACCATTGGTGAAGTCATTTGGGCATTACAATAGATGCCCGCTTGTGAAAAACGCTTTCTTTGAATATTTCTTGCTTTGTTTACTCTTTTACGTATAGCACTGGAGGGCTCTGAAGCTGTTTCAGAATGCAATTCACTGTATTTCAAGGTAGGTACATCTACCTGAATATCTATTCTATCAATTAATGGCCCCGACAGTCTTCCCAGGTAAGTTTTCACCTCCTGTTGTGAACAGGTGCATTCTCTTGTGTCATCAAGATAAAATCCGCACCTGCATGGATTTGCTGCAGCAATTAGTGTTGTATTGCATGGATATGTTATTGATGCGTTGATTCTTGAAATATGAACAAATCCATCTTCAAGGGGCTGTCTGAGGACCTCAAGGGCGTTTTTGCCAAACTCGGGCAGTTCGTCAAGAAAAAGCACACCCAAATGCGCCAGGCTGACTTCCCCAGGTTTGGGAATTCTCCCGCCGCCAATCAGTGATATTGCGCTAACTGTATGATGAGGAGCACGAAACGGTCTTTTTGTAACAAGGGATGAATCCGGGGGCACAAGGCCTGCAACACTGTATATTTTGGTTATTTCAAGTGCCTCATCAAAAGACAAATCGGGCAGTATTGATGGCATTCTTCTGGCAAGCATTGTTTTTCCGGAACCCGGACTTCCTATCATTATCAAATTATGCCCACCTGCGGCTGCAACTTCCAATGCTCTTTTAACATGTTCCTGTCCCTTTACATCAGCAAAATCGGGTTGGTTTTTACAGTCTTCATCAGAAAGGAAATCCTGCTCCCTCTCAATACAATGTAAGCTAATTTCGCCATTTAAATGCTTTACCAGTTCGGAAAGGTTTGTAACGGGTATTACTTTTATACCTTTTACTACCGATGCTTCTTTAGCATTTTCATAAGGTGTAAAGATTATTTCAAAACCCTTTTCCTTTGCAGTTATTGTTTTAGGCAGAACACCATACACAGGGCGAAGTGTTCCGTCCAAAGAAAGCTCGCCTGTAAGGACACAATTTGAAATTGCACTACATGAAATGACACCGGTTGCAGCAAGAATTCCTGCTGCTATGGGCAAATCATAAGATGTTCCTTCTTTTTTCAGGTCTGCGGGAGCAAGGTTAATGGTTATTCTGCGCGAAGGAAACTCAAAACCTGAATTTCTGATTGCAGCCCGTACCCGTTCCTTTGCTTCCTTAACTGCCACATCTCCCAGACCAACTATGTCAAATGCCGGTATGCCCTTACTTATATCGGTTTCCACTGAAACCATATATCCGTCAATACCTAGTAATCCACATGCATAAACTTTGCTTAACATACTAATAAACCTTTACCTGCTAAAAATTCATTGCAGACAGGATAAAAGAGGCAGCTGCAAAACCATTTTTTCATAAAATTGTCTGCAGATATACATGTAAACCAATATAGATAAAATTTATCAGTTAAACCTTTTATCAACTATTATATTGCTTTTGTTGGTACTAATCAACAATTTAAGTAAAATAATGTGAATATATGATAGAATTTTATAATTCATGAACATAACATATTAGTTGTTGGAATACATTTTAATATAATAGACGGGAAAGGAACCTGCTTAATTTCGGTTCCCGAATCAGTTTATACTTTATAATATATATTTTTCCAACTGTCAAAATTTTCGAATTGATTTATTTAAACGGAATAATTCAATAATCTAAGAAAAATATTATAAATAAAGACTTACCAGTTGAAATATAACAATTATCAGATAAGTTAATAAACTAAAAAGGCATATACAAGCCGGCAATAAATCGTTAGTCATATATATTTCCTGTGAAAACATGTTTCTGTTGTAAAAATGAATTTATTGGGATATACTTAAAATAACAGAAATTACCGTGTTTTAATGGTAAAAAAGACCAATTATCAGAGGTGCATCAGATGTCAATTATACTTGAGCAGGGTCCGGTTAAGATAGTTGTATCGGGCGATTCCATATCTAGAGGAGTTGTGTACGATGAAAATAAAAAGAAATATACAATTCTTGAAGAAAACTATGTTGAGCTTCTTCGGGATAAGCTAAATGGCATTGTTCACAATGCTTCCCGTTTTGGCAGCACACTTATTAAGGGTATCCAAAAACTAAAGAACAACATTTTCAATGATAAACCCGATATAGTACTTATTGAATATGGCGGAAATGACTGTGATTTCAACTGGGATGAAATTGCCAAAAATCCTGACGCCATCCATTTACCAAGGACAGATTTTCAAACTTTTGAGAAGGCTCTTTTTGAAACAGTAGAATTTGTAAGAAAAAATAAAAGCATTCCGGTATTAATGAATCTTCCACCGCTGAACGCTGACAGGTATTTGAACTGGATCAGTAAGAACAATCCTGTTGCACAGGAAAATATTCTTAAATGGTTGGGGAGTGTTACCAAAATATACTGGTGGCAGGAGCGTTATAATTCAGTTATACAGAAAATTGCAGAAGAAACTAAAACCCTTTGCATAGATATTAGAGGGGCATTTCTTCGTTTTCCTGATTTTACAGAGCTTTTATGCATAGATGGAATTCATCCGAACAAAGAGGGACATATGGTTATTGCAAATAAAATAATTGATTTTATAAAAGGCGAATATAATTTTCTTTTAAAAAACCATTTTACACCTACAGGGCTATGCACAGACTGAACCACACCTGATTATCTGCGTATCCACAAAAGGTACAATGGGAATATAATGCAAATAATGGATAATATAAAAAGTGCAATTCCGCCTTTTTTATTTTCCCTGAAAGTCCATACTCCATAACTGATGGTATATATTCCGGCCCATAACAGTATTATTAAAATAATTAATACTACTACCGTATTCACCTGATATCTCCTTTCAATTGATTTGCAGGTACTTGTTTCACCATTATACCCGAGCGTCTTATTTTTACCTCTACATCTACGACAAAATCGGCGTTTTCATACTCCTCTGCCCAATTATAATTAATCCAGTCGTCCCAAAGCAAAAAGGTTTTCTTTACAGACTTTCCTATGAAACAGATATCGCTTTTAAATTCGTCCCGGGTTTTTTCAAGAAATGAAATAACTCTTTCTTTAACATACCCTGAAGCATAGTTTTCAAGTTTTTTTAGGCCTTCACCCGTCGAGTAATCACTATTACCGGTTATTGACAGTATATCTCCTTCCAGTGAAACCTGAACATTTACGACAGGCCTATTCTCCTTGATTTTGACATTGATTTCAGGTTTCCTTGCCTGCCCTAACCTTAATGTAATATACTCTCTTTTTCCTGTAATATTTTTGGCCCCTTCACCAGGATCGGGCAATGTATAATACGCCTGTCCTAATTTGCCGGAAACCATAAGATAATAAAAGGTTTCACGGCCTGTCAGTTCTCCCACCATTTTATCGGCCTTAAAAACAGCCGTACCCATTTGCCTTACTTTATTTTCGTATACAATCGGCATATCTGTAGCGGTGTAATCTCCTTCCAAAACTTCACCTTCAGAATTTTTCAGATTATACATGACTTCGGTTAAATCTTTTGAGTCCTCAATCTGCGAAATATCCAATAAAATAGCCAATGCTTCATTGCATGTACATTCCATTCTGGAATAAAACTCTGCAATGGTACTTCCGTTTGAAAAACCGGTATATTCAAAGGATTCCATGATCAATTCAAAGTGTTTTGACGGATTGAATTCAAGAACGGGTTTACTTTCTTTCAAGAATTCTTCTGCGCTGCCTCTTGTTATACCTATATGAGTGTCCGGCCTGAATTCCCTGAACCTGGCAAATGTATTTATAAATCTCTCTACTCCCTGTTCTGCAAGTTCCTTTGATATAACAATAAGCTTTGCATGGGTAAAATTAATACGTTTACTTATAAGTGAGTTTACTATATTTATACCTCCGAGTATGGTGGGTGCTGCAACTGTTATTATATTTGTTGCATTTTCAATTTCACCTGGTTCGGGCCCAACCCCCACCGCAATAGGCACGGCAAGCAACAGCGTTATAATTAAATTACCGTCGGCTCCGTCATCCAATCCCAGGGCAACAACATAAGCCAACTCATCAGGTTCAAAAGCATCAAAGCAACCACTTAAAAATATCATTGAAATAATTATTAAAAATATCAGAATTGTTTTCATACGTATAATCATGGCTTAGCTTCCTCCCTGCGCTTCTTTGATCCAGTCCGGACTGAGGCAATAATAACCAATATTAGCGGAAAAACAAGTGTGAATATCCAGGAAAAAATGCGATATATGTGCATTTCTACCCGCAGTGTAGAGTACAGGTTTTCAGGCAGCAGACTTAAAGTAAAAATAAGAATAATAAAAGGAACTATTAATGGCTTACGGTACTTAAGGTTAAAAGTTCTTTGAAAAATATAGGTAATAAAATACAAACTGGAGCTTAGATACAGGAAAGCACTCGAAGCCCATATTAATATAAATGCCGCCTCTATCCTCGAAAAAAACCTGCCTATTTTAATTGTTCTGGCCAATTGATACATTGGCAGGAAAAACTCGGTTGAAGTTGGATATTGATATACCATAAGATAACACAACGAGGACAAAACAAGAAAAAGTCCTGAAAAAAATATTCCATACCGTCCTATTTCTGCGAAACTATTTTTCTTTTTCAAAAATGGCATTAAAAAAAACAGTGCAATTAATTCAGAGAAATATGACAGATTTATTATACCCTTTTGCAGTATTGCTTTAACGCCCAATCCCAACCATGGTGAAAGTCTGCTTATGTCATATCTGGGGATATTAAATAAAAGTATTAATGTAAAAGCAGCAGCTAAAAGCGGTATCGCCAAAACATGGAGTCTGCTGATGGCTTCAAGCCCTAAATAGGCCCCCACAATCATCCCTATAGAGAACAAAAGGATCACTATACTGACAGGAGTGGATGTAAGACTGATGACTTTTATATCCTCAGCAAATTGCCTGAGTACAACATGAGTTATATACATAAACTGGATTAGAAAAATAATACCTGCAATTATCCTGCCAATTTCACCAAGAGCAATCTCGCCTACATCTAAAAGATCATTTCCGGCAAATTTCCTATATAGTCGGGATATAAGCAAGAACAGTAAATATACAACCACCGAATCCAGCAGAATCATTATCCACGCAGCGCTTCCTGCATCTTCAGAAACAGTCCTGGGAAAATCAAGTATAATTTTGGATAAAATCAAATTCAGCAACAGGCAGGCTGCTTCGAAATTACCGATTGTGGTCTTCTGATCCATCTGTGTTTACTCCTTTCTCCGATATTACCCATTCCCGGCTAATAAAAGGCTGCTGCTTAATATCCTTTGGATTCACAAAATCAGGTCTGTCTTCTTCTTTCCAAAGGGGTGCTCTAAATATGGTATTAGTTCTTTTCCCTGTGGTTTTTGGTGCAAATGGTGCAAAGAAAGGAACACCAAAGGATTTTGCATTTACCAGCAAAAGAAAATGTATGAAAACTCCAAGAGTTATTCCCAAAAGACCTGCAAAACCTGCCAGAAGTATATAAACAAAGCGTAATGCACGGAAAGAGTATCCCAGTGAAAAATCGGGAACTGCAAAAGAACCAATTCCTGTAACAGCCACAATAATTATAAGTATTGGACTTACAAGATTCGCTGAAACAGCAGCCTGGCCCAATATTAAACCACCAACAATACTAAGAGTTGGGCCTATCGGACCCGGTATTCTTATTCCTGCCTCACGGATAAGCTCAAAAGCTATCTCCATGATAAGAATGCTTGCAATCGTCGGGAAGGGAACCTTCTCCCTTGATGATGCAATAGCAAGAAGTAAGTCGGTAGGCAGCATCTCCTGATGGTAGTTGGTTATGGCAAGATAAATTGAAGGAAGAAAGAGTGTAATCAGGATACCCAGAATTCTTATAAAGCGAAGTAAAGTGGAGTAAGGATACCTCAAATAATAGTCCTCGGGTGAATGGATAAGGTTGAAAAAAGTTACCGGAACCACTATTACAAACGGGCTCCCATGAACTATTATTGCAACACGGCCTTCTCCCAAATATGCTGCCACACGATCGGGACGCTCGGTTAATAATAATTGTGGCGCGGGAAGAAAAGTGTCGTCCTCCAAAAACTGTTCAAGCTCGGCCGAGTCACGTAAGTAAGCGATTTTTACACTTTTAAGCCTCTTGCGTACTTCGTCTACCAGTCTGGTATTTGCTATGTTTTTTATATAAACGATACTGCAGGGAGTCTTGCTTCTTTCACCAACCAGTACATCTTCCACAATCAGGTTCTCATCTTTAAGTATTTTTCTAAGAAGGGCAGAGTTAGCTCTGTTCGTTTCAATAAAAGACTCTCTGGGACCGCGTATATTCAGTTCAGATGTTGGTTTTTCAACACTTCTGTGCTCCCAGCCCTTCACATCTGCAGCAAAAGCCACATCCAAACTGTCAATAAAAATTCCAATGCCTCCGAAATTAACTTCGTCAACAACTTCCTGATATGTTTTGCACATTTTAATCTGGTTTTGCGGAATTAAATGGCTGTATATAATATCTCTTACCGATTGTTCTTCCGTGTCCATCGGCATAACCGACAAAGTCATTAACGGAACAAGAATATTGTTGTTAATAATAGAACTGTTTACCAGGCCATCGAAAAAACAAACGAAAGCAGGATAAACCTTATCTTTCACACGTACTTTAAACTCACGTATTTTAAAGTCTCCATTTATATCTGCGCTATATCTTTTTTTTATCACTTCAAGACATGTCCTGAAAGAACTGCTGATTTTCCCATCTTCGGCATGTTCTTTCTCTTCTTCATTATTCTTGCCTTCATTATTATCTATTGGAATTGGTTTTGTTATCTTTTTTTTTCTTTCAGTTTTTCTATTGCAATCATTATTTTTATCGTTATCGGCCTTTTCTTTCTCCTCATCTCCATCAGGGACATCTGCATTTTCATCTTCTGTTCTGTTTGATGCATTCTCATCGTGCCGGTGTTCAAAATCATCAAGAACAAAAGGTTTCTTGGGTTCTTCGGGTTTAAACAGAATTATGGATTTAAGATAAGAAGCTATTTTCAAAAAACACCCTCCCCGAAAAGTACAGTTTTACGATAGTTTTCTCAATGAGAACCGATGTTATACCCTTTTTGCTTATTAATCAGGTTCGGAGCCGGTGTAAAAATAGTTTACCCCTATTGATAATTTTTAAATTCTTGTGTATAATTAGTTACGCGGGAAGGGTTAAGCAAACACTCAGAATTGTAATGATAGTTTTTGGTTATTTAATGGAATTTTAGTTGATTAGGTACGAAACGCAGCTTGAAAACCGCTAACAATATACGTTACAGTTATTTAGTAATAAATAATTATACGGGCGATTAACTCAGTTGGTAGAGTGTCACTTTGACGTAGTGAAAGTCGGGGATTCGAGTTCCTCATCGCCCACCAAAAAAGGCTTTCAGTTTATGCTGAAAGCCTTTTTATTGCGGTTAACAGTATTTAAATATATGGCTGTAAATTCATTTCTTCAATTAAATTTAATGCTTTCATCGTGGCCTTTATTGCCGAAGCAGTCTGATCTGAGTCAAGACCCCTTGTTTTAAATTCACGTCCAAGGTACCAGGTAATTGATGTTTCAACAAGTGCATTTGTTTTTCCCCCTGGTGGTATCGTTACTATATAGTCCACTAATTGGGGCATGGGCTTGTTAACCATTTCATATATCTTTGTGATTGCTTTCATAAAAGCATCGTACTGCCCGTCCCCATTTGAGGTCTCTTCATAAACCTCTCCGTTTATCTTTAAGCTTACGGTTGAAACAGGTTTTAAATTTCTGGCATGGCATATGTAGTAATTCATAAGTTTTATCTTTTCATCTATCTGCCTTGTTCTTAAAACATCCGAGATAATGTACGGAAGATCATCGGTGGTTATGTTTTCTTTTTTATCGCCTAACTCTACTATTCTGTCGGTTATTTTTCGTATTGATTCCTGATCCAGTTCTATACCAAGCTCTTCAAGGTTCTTCTGAATACTTGCTTTTCCTGAAGATTTACCCAAAGCATATTTTCTAAGTCTTCCAAAGCGTTCAGGGATTAAGTTGTTGAAATACAGGTTGGCTTTATTATCTCCATCGGCATGTACCCCACTGGTCTGGGTAAAGCAGTTCTCTCCTACAATTGGTTTATTTGTCGGTATTCTTATACCAGAAAAGGCTTCGACAATTTTGCTGATCTTAGCAAGCTTGGTCTCGTCAACACCTAACTCAATGCCTTCGCAGAAATCATTCAGCACGCCAACAACACTTGCAAGGGATGCATTTCCTGTTCTCTCTCCCAGACCGTTTACCGTAGTATGAACTCCTACAGCCCCTGCCTTAACAGCCATAAAAGTATTTGCTACTGCCAGATCATAATCGTTATGGGCATGAAAATCAAACCTCAGTTCAGGATATTTATCTACCATTAACTTAACTAACTGATATGTTTGCTCAGGATGCAGTACACCTAAAGTATCAGGAAGCATGAATCTGTCTATTTCCTGTTCTTTCAGCGCATCTAACAGCTGAAAGACATACTCCGGAGACTGTACAATACCTTCGGACCATATTTCAAGGTATACATTAACCCGTATTCCCTTTGAACGGGCATAATTAACTACTTTTACTATGTCATGTATATGCTCTTCGGGCGTTTTTTTCAACTGATATTTAACATGCTTAACAGAACCCTTGCACAAAAGATTTAATACTCTTGCTCCCGATTCGTAGATCCAGTCCACCGATGCAGTACCATCAACGAAACCAAGCACCTCAATACGGTCGAGGTAACCTTTCTGTGCACACCAGTTTGTAATCAGCTTAACGGCCTCCATCTCGCCCTTAGAAACTCTGGCAGATGCTACTTCCACCCTGTCAACCTTTACTTCTTCAAGAAGCATTCTTGCAATATTGTATTTCTCTGTATGAGTAAAAGACACACCTGGGGTTTGTTCACCATCCCTTAATGTTGTATCCATTACTTCTACTCGCATAAGGACTTCTCTCCATTCCGCTCAAAAATATTTACACTATTTTACCCCAAAAGAGTTGTATAGTAAAGATAAAAAAAGAACCTACTCAATTTCGGTTCCGAATTAGTTATATTATGCTTCAAAGAAACAAGTCAAATTATCGGTTAAGCCTGATTGCATTGGTAAGTAAATAAATGGAATCATTGTTACCCTTGCATCTTCTTCCACTGGTTTGTTGTTACAAGTAATGGGCACAGAGGTTTTTTAGTTATACGTTACATTATTTTTTCCCTATAGGAGTTATGCTATAAAGGCAAAAAAAAATCACGGTTCAATGTTATATTATATTGTGCTTCAAAGCATAAATCGCCGCTTGAGTCCTATCTGAAACATTTAATTTTTTAAAGATGTTGGAAACATGGTGCTTCACAGTTTTTTCGCTTATATAAAGAGTCTTTGCGATCTCCTTATTCAAAAGACCCTTAGCTATCAACCTTAATACCTCAAGCTCTCTTTCACTAAGGATATTGCTTTTCTTTGCATTTGCTTTTCCTTTTTCCAGGTATTTCTTAAATTCCACAACCAGTTCTTTAGCCATAGCAGGCTGAATATACGTCTCACCGTTGTATACCTTTCTGATCGCCTCTATAAGCACATATCCGTCAGCATCCTTAAGTACATACCCGCTTGCACCAAGCTCCAGTGATTGAAATAAATATTCCTTGTCCTGATGAAATGTAAGCATGATGATTTTAGCATTTGGATCCCTTTGTTTAATTAGCTCTAAAGCCTGCAGCCCGTTTTTTTTTGGGCATATTAATGTCCATTAACACTATATCTGGTTTTTTTATCTGATAATAATCGACAGCCTGGATACCATCAGCAGCTTCTACTACCACCTTAATGTCACTTTCAAGTTCGATTAGCTGCTTTAATCCCTGGCGAACCATGGAATGGTTTTCTACCAGCATCACACGAATTCTTTCCATTGAATAACCCCTTTCAATTTAATCATATGGAATGACAGCTTTAATGATTGTTCCTTTACCTGAACGGGATTTTATTTCCATAGTCCCATCAAGCAGTTCGATTCGCTCTTTTATACTAAAAAGACCGAATCCTCCCAAGTTATCATCTTTATCTACTTTTATTTTATCTATATTAAACCCCTTACCCCTATCAGAAACTGTTAATATAACGTTAAAAGGAGTAAATTCAATGCATATCTCTGCAGTTTTTACTCCTGAATGTTTACGGATATTATTCAACGTTTCCTGTATCACTCTGAATATCGTAAGTGTTAAATTTTTATCACCTATTTCCTTTTTTACACCTCTTGTTTGAAAATTAATAACAATGCCCGTTTCTGAGGAAAATTTATCTATATATTTTTTAAGAGTTGGTATAAGACCTATATCTTCAAGGGACATAGGTCTTAAAGCATAAATTATTCTTCTCACATCTACTAACGATTCGCGTACTATTTGTTTAAGCTTTTTCAACTCTTCCTTTGCCTTATTTATATCCGAATCAATTAACTTTTCACATATCTCGGCTTTTAGTACTATGTTGGTCAATGTTTGGGCCGGTCCGTCATGAATCTCTCTTGCAACCCTGCTTCTTTCTTCTTCCTGAGCCTTAATAACACGGATGGCGAGGTACTTTCTTTTTTCTGCATCCTCAAGTTGAATATTTAAATTATTTAAATCTCCGGAGAGGTACTCCATTACGGTACCCACCTGGTTTATAAGTAACTCTGCTTTGTTAACTGTTTTTAAGGCTTCCTTCAAACGCCTTTCCAGATCATTTCTACGAATAATGGCAAACCTTTCTCGTTCCCTGTTGACTGCAAGCTCTATTCTTATCCTGTCGGCTTTTTCATATGCCTTACGTATATCATCCTGAGTAAAATTTTCAAAGTCCTTACTTACCATCGCAAGATTTTCACGGCTCAGTTTTAAAGCAACTTCCAGTTCATCATTCTTTTTAATAATTCTTTCAACTTCAAGCTTCAGCTCTTCAAGATCATTACGAAGGCGTTCACATTCGTTTCTTGCACCCTCCGCAATATCGTATATTGCTTCTCGGCTTTTGTCAATCATGTTAATAGTATCCTTAATGATTTTATTTAGTCTGGATACATAAAAAATAGCCAAGTTTGTTACCTCCGATTATTTTTCTTCAATGATTTTTTGCAGCTCTGCCATAAATGTATTTATATCCTTGAACTGGCGGTAAACCGAAGCAAAACGGACATAGGCTACCTCATCAAGTTTTCTTAATTCCTCCATAACCATCTCTCCAATAACAGTACTGGTGACCTCTCTTTGAAGAGTGTTATGAATTCTGGCTTCAACATTATCGATTAATTCCTCTAACTGATGTATAGAAACAGGCCGTTTTTCACACGCCCTTAAAACACCATTTAAAAGTTTTTCCCTGTTGTAAGGCTGGCGGGACTTGTCCTTTTTAATAACAATTAAAGGCATGTATTCAACTTTTTCATACGTTGTAAAACGCTTCTGACATGATAAACATTCTCTTCTTCTTCGAATTGTGGCTCCTTCATCGGTGGGGCGAGAGTCGATCACCCTGTCTTCAAGGTGGGAACAATAAGGGCATTTCATAGCTTGCCTCCTTTGTACTTTTTTTATTTGGCAATACGTATTTTCATATTTTATCTTTTGCTATATTAGTTTCTTCTTTGAATAGATATTATATAATTATACATTAACTATCGGCAATTTTTACAATTTTTTTTTAGTAAAGTATTATATATTGTCTGTATTTCTACTTATATGGTAATTAATGTGTATTAGTGTTGTCGTTCTTTTATTTCAACAAGAATTATATCATCACCTATCTTTT
>ERZ773359.88-NODE-88-length-108865-cov-18.990286_pt1 | contig 108865 bp, 91 predicted proteins | sample MGYA00374955_ERZ773359 | MGnify/ENA primary metagenome ERZ773359 (study PRJEB29098, sample SAMN04486028) | biogas fermenter metagenome | study: EMG produced TPA metagenomics assembly of the Biogas fermentation microbial communities from Germany - Plant 4 DNA1... | reverse complement strand
GCCCTGGCTTCTACGATGAGATCCAGGCCGGCGACTTCGTGGTGGCGGGCGAGAACCTGGGCGCCGGTTCGTCCAGGGAGCAGGCGCCGCTGGTCCTGAAGGCCGCCGGCATCGGGGCCGTGGTGGCCAAGTCGTTCGCCCGCATCTTCTACCGCAACTGCATCAATGTCGGCCTGCCCGTGGTGGAGGTCGACACCTCCGACATCGCGGAGGGCGATGTGCTGCAGATTGACATCGAGAGCGGCATCGTTAGGAACGTGACCAAGGGCGTCACGCTGCAGGCCCAGCCCCTGCCGCCGGTGATGATGAAGATCCTTGCCGATGGTGGTCTGGCCGAGTACATCAAGAAGAACGGCGGTTTCGCCCTGGAGGACGAGGAGCCGTCCGACTGAAACCCCTTCCCCCCTATCCTTTCTTTTTCAGTTCGAAGCGCATGGCATCGTTGATGGCGATCTCGGCGATGTCCGTGGCATACATGATCGTCCTGACCAATGAGTCCATGACCGCGGTTCGGCTCATGGTGCCCTTGCCCCCGGTCCCCTGCAGCCGGGGCAGCAGTTCGCCCCCCGCTTCCACCACGCTCTTCGACTCGTCTATCACCGTGTTGGCCATGGTGATGTCCTGCATGAAGAACGCCTCCACCGCGCGCTTCAGCATCTCCACCGCGTGCAAGCTCAGGTCCTGCATCTCCGCCACCGTGGGAGGTTTCTCCTCACTGGCGGTGCCCACCGCCTGCTGGGCGATCTTCTCGGCGTGATCTCCCACCCTCTCCAGGATCCTGGCCGCCAGATATCTGGAGCGGATAGCCGATCATGCCTGCAATATCGGCGAGAGAGTGGTGTTCATGGTGTCCGGAACCCGAGTGGACCATTACGAGTTCAAGAGAGTGCCCCGGTTGGCCTACAGGGAGGGACCCACGCAGCCGGAACCTTCCACCGACGGATATTACGTCACTCGGCTGGACGAGAAGTGACCTATGGGGTCCAGCGGCCCCGGGCCTCGATGCCGCCCACCGTGCTCTCCAGGCGGACGTGGAACGAGGATGCGGCCGGATGGCCGCTCGAGGCCCTGGTACCGTCATGGCACCTGAACCCGTCCTGACAGTCCATCTTGATGTCCCCCCGAGAGGTCGCCTCCACCGAGCCGCCGACATCGCCCCTCAGCTCCATATCGAGGGACACGGGCCCTCCGATGCTCTTTCCGAGCAAGGTCACGGTGCCCTCCATGCTGCCAGTCTGGTCGATCATGGCTCGAAGCACCCCCGACGATTCCTCCATCGTCACCAGGCGGTCCCCGCTAACCGTGAGGTTGTTCCAATACAGCTTGGTGCCCCCGGTGGCAGTGCGGATGTGGACATCCCCGCTCAATATGGTGCCATTGTTCAATGCCACCACCGACCCGAGGGATGTGGCATCTATGTTGAGTCCGGTGATGTTGCTTCCCTCGACCGTCCGGACGATCGCGCCCCCTGTCACGACGGTGATGTCGATGTGTGTGGCCAGAGAGCGGTCTATGTCGATCTCGAATCTCACCTTCTCCAGCATGTGATAGGGCCACGGGGCATCGACGTCCATGATCGCCGATACGTTCACCACGCCGCTCATGGCATCAATGTCATATGTAACGGTAGTGTTGAGGGGGATATCGCTTCCGAACATGCTGGCGGTACCATGCAGGCTTGCGGTCACGATCACGGCGTCGCCGTCGAGATCGGCGAAGCCTACGTCCACCTCGCCGCGACTGGCCACTACGTCGAGCCTTACCTCTTCTATCCCCTCTTCTAGCGGGACGATGTAGCTCTCCGATACTTCCAGGGAGCGTACCTGCAAGGACATGGCCGATGCCAGCATCAGCATGACGGCTACGATCAATACCGCTGCTGCAAGATGGGTGGAAAGTATCCGTCGACCTCTCATGCTCTTGGAGGACATCTATTCAATCGAGTGAATCATTCTCACTCTATTAACAATATCTCTCAGGAAGCCCCCATCCCGGACTCTATGGAGCAGGGTGGTCGAAGCAAGAGGTCTGGGCCTCAAACCTGCGGGTCAGGTCGCGGGCGGTTCATAACCAGCCTCTCCATTCCTCCCCTGCGGCGGTAGTTTCCGCGAGGAACGATGATATCGAAGCGCGCTCCCTTGCCCATCTCCCCACGCTCCGTTATCCGTATACCAGTGAGGGCGAGGACCTCCTTCGTCAGGTATAGGCCGCGATGGTTCTGCGCCAGTTCGAAGATCTCATCTTTCCTTTCCTGCGGTATCCCCTTGCCATCATCTGTATAGACGATGCTTAGGCCTTGAGGGCCCTCCTCCACGGAGACCTTTATGGCCGTGACCTCGCCATGCCTAAGGGAGTTGTCCAGAAGGTTGTGGAACACCTTCTCCACCATCCGATCGACATAGAGCTCGACATCATCGTCCTCTATTTCGAGCCTCACGTTCTCCAGATGGACCGTCGAGGCGCCTCTCTTCACCGCCTCCTTCAATGGGACCCATTCGGGCGACGATTTACCCATCTCGGAGTAATCTCGGGCGAACGCAAGGTGTTTGGCGATGTTCTCGGCCGATGCACTGGCCTTCTCCAGATATCCCAGCGTATCATCCGTCGCTCGGCCTCTGGCAAGCTCCAGATAGCCGCTGAGCGTGGCGATATGGTTGAGCAGGTCGTGCCTGGAGATCCGACCTATGAGCTCCAGCTTCTTGTTGACCTGTTCCAGCTCGTCCTCTCGAGATTTCAGCCTATGCACCACGTCGGCATTGTTCAATGCTACGCTGGTCGAGGCCGCAAGGGGCTCCATGAGGCTGAGGTCCCATGGGTCGAAATCTCCCCTCCGTTTGTCCTGCGCCCACAGGGCGCCGGCAAGCTTGCCATCCTTCCCCAGCATTGGCACCACGGCCAAGTTCCTATATTCTCCTCCTTCCGACCGGCTCGAGACATACGGCTTCATGCTCATCAACGCCCTTCCCAGGCCTCCTTCCTTCAGGGAGAGGCTCAGGTCCACTGGTACGATGACACCTTGGCGGCTCATCTCCTTGAAGGCGATCCGACCGTCGGACACGGTGCCCATCATGCATGCTTCGCAGTCCAAGAGGTCGCATGTCGTTCGGACGAGCGTCCGAAGGATCTCCTGCTCATCCAATATGGAGGTGAGGTTTCGGGATGAGAGGTTGAGCCGTTGCATCTGCCTGCCCCGGCGGGAGAGCAATCGATGCGTATGCAGGCTGTCCGCGTGGTCGCGGAAGGCGGTCATGCCCCTGGATATGTCATTGGCCACCTTGGTGAACAGTCCGATCTCCTCTGGATCGAAGGAGTTCGGCTCCGAGCTGAACAGGGTCAGGACGCCTACCGTTCTGCCATGCTGATTGATCGGCAGGGATGCGCAGCTTCGCACCCTCTCCGTTCCCGCGGCCCCCCGGTCAGAGTAAGAGGTTGAAAACTCGTTCTTCCAAGCCGGTTTTCCGGTCCTCAAGGCCTCCCGGGACACCAGGCCTCGATCCAGGGATAACAGCTCCGCCCCGTCAACGATCTCAATTCCACATGATGCCACGACGCGAGGCCATTCCCCTTCCTCGGCCAGGGCGATGCAGGCCAGCGCATGGCCGCTTGCCGAGATGAGCTTGCTGCAGACCATGTGATACAGCTCGTTCTCATCGCTCGCCTGGGACTTGGCCTGGTCTCCGACGGTGAGTATGCGCAACGATCGGTTCAGCCTCCGCAGCTCCTCCTCCGTACGCTTGAGGTCGGTGACGTCATGACCCATGATCATCCCCCCGTACACCTCCCCGGAGTCGGAGAGCAGTGGCCTGAAGAACAAGCGGTATGTATGTCCCATGTAGTCGACCGTGCTGACAGAGGTCTCCCCCTGGAGCGTCCTTTCGTATGCGCCAAGGTCAAGGCTGAAAGGACCGGTCTGGAAGACCTCGTCGATCATCCTCCCCTCCATGCTGGATGCTTCGAGACCCATCGCCTTGAGCCCAACACCTTCTGCCAGGGTGAGCCTAAGGTCTCGATCGTAGAGCAGGATCATGCTGTTCGGAAGGTTCCTCACCAGATCTCGATACCGCGCCTCCGACCGCCTCAGGCTCTCCATGATCTCCTTCTGCTCGGTGATGTCCTGGATGAATCCTATGCCGAACTTCAGCCGGCCCGAGTCGTCGCGCACGGCCGACCCCGTGACCCGGACCCATATGATCTTGCCGCTATTGGTGAGCAGCCTTCCCTCCAGGGAATGTATGTCTCCATGGCGGACGAGCCATTCATCATAGCTCCTCTCGTCTCCCTCCATGTCCTCCGGCGGGACGAAGTCCATGTAGTTCTTCCCTTTCAGCTCCCCTTCGCCATAGCCCATCATACGGCAGAACGCCTGATTGACCTTCACGATGTTCCCTTCGACATCGACCACGACGATGCCTATGGCGTCGGTGTCGAACACCGCGCGAAGCTTCGACCTGCTCTCCGCGATCGCATCCCCTGCTCCGACCGGATCGGTCTGTTCCAGGAAGCTCCACGCTCTGACCGCGGAGCGGTCGTTCAGCCAGCTCGTTCCGGCGACGAACTTCACTTTGGTTCCGTTCTTGAGCGTCATGTCGAACCGCTCTTCGTCGGAATCCCCTGCCGCCAGCCGGCTCAATCTGGATCGCGCCCCGTCTCGATCCTCCAACTTCGGTAGCATGATATCCAGCAGATCGGAGAGAGGCATGCCGTGGCATCCATCAGGAAGCTCCCACATGTCCATGAACTGGCCGTTGCATGCCTGCACGGTGCCATCTTGTGAGATCACCAGGGTGGCGACGGGGATCGAGTCCAAGACCCCTTGCGGAAGGGCGCTTGACTCATCTGGCGGTTCCATGCGATGATGCCCGGTGATGTCTACGCCCGTGCACAGGACCTCCTTCCTGCCATCTCCCATGTCCATCAGGCGGTTGGTCCAGGCCACCCACGCGCGCTCCCCGTTCTTCTTCATGTTCTGATTGACGTTGGCGATCATGTTATCCTTCGGGAGGACGATCTCGTCGAGCATCTTGCGCAGATCGCGTCCGGTGCCTTCTTCCACCTCTGGGAGGATGGTCCCTACCGCTGGCTTCCCCACTATCTCATCCTCGCTGTAGCCGAAGAACTTCTGGGCAAAGTCGTTCATCCACGTCAGCCGACCGCCCTGGTCCAGGCCGAGGACGATGACGTTCCCGCCGTTCAGTATGTCCTGGTACCTCTTGTTGATGAGGGACAGCTCCTCTTCGAACCGTTTTCGGTCCTCCACGTTTCGAGCGCTGAAGATGGACATCAGGATGTTCCCATCGTCATATATCAGGTACTTGCCTCTCGCCTCTGACCAGGTATAGGTCCCATCCTTGTTCAACTGGCGATATTCGAAGGTGGCCTCTTCTCGTCGGGCTATCGCCATGTCGGCATCCTCGACAACCCTCTCCACGTCGTCTGGATGCACGAAATCGAGGATCTTGCGTCCGATGACCTCTGCTGGCGTGAACCCTGTCGCCTCTATGGACGGACTGATGTAGTCTATGATGTCCTCGCTGTCCGCCCGGATGACTATGTCCTGCATGTTGTCGGTTATCAAGGTGAGGATCTCTTCCCTCTCCTTCAGCGCCTTCTCGGCCCTGCTGCGCTGCGCTAGCTGAAGGATCACATTGCGAAGCTCCTCGAACTGGACCAGGGGGTTCCCGCCCTTCTGCATGTAGAAGTCGGCCCCGTTGTTCAGCGCATCGACCACGACCTCCTCCCGGCCCTGGCCGGTGAAGATGATGAAAGGCGTGTCTGCCCCCTTCTCCCGGAGCATCTTCAGGAACTCGATCCCGTCCCCATCTGGCATCCTGTAGTCGGAGATTATGACATCATACCGGCGGCATGCCGAGTCCTCCAAGGCCTTCTTGACGGATGTGGAGGTGTCGACGACGATGTCCCCCTCCATCTCCAGGAACTCTCTGGATATGTCCAACATCGACGGCTCATCGTCGACGTAAAGGACCTTCACTATCGTATCATCCAGACCTTGCCAGGGGACCATTCTCTGATCATCTAGCTTCAACTTGCACTTCCCCATCATTGGATGTTGACCGCTCGATATATATCTACGCAGTAGTGGGGTAGTTGAAAAAGAGGGAAGGGGTTTGAGATACGGCCGCGCTCAGGCCTGTTGGTTCTGGTAGCTCAGCCACTTCTTCTCAAGGTCAGGGTCTCGCACGGTGTCCAGGACATACTGCGCGAACTCATCGCCAGTGGCGCCGTTGGAGCGTCCGGTCATGACCTTGGCCTTCTCGAACTGGGTGCATATCTCGAGAGCCATCTCCAGTTTCTTTCCCTTGTCGACATATCCGATGTGGCTCAGCAGCATGGCGGCGGCCTTGATCATGGAGGATGGATCGGCATATTGGGCACGCCCCTCCTCTACCATGCGTGGCGCGGAGCCGTGGATGGCCTCGAACATGGCATAGCGCTTGCCGATGTTGGCGCTGCCTGCCGTTCCGACGCCTCCCTGGATCTGGGCCGCCTCATCGGTCAGGATGTCCCCGTACAGGTTGGGCAGCGCGATGACCTTGAAGTCCTTGCGGCGGTAGGGATCGATCAGCTTGGCGGTCATGATGTCGATGAACCAGTCGTCCCATTTGATCTCGGGATAGTCCTTGGCGACCTCCGCGGCGATGCTGAGGAACTTCCCATCGGTGGTCTTGACGACGTTGGCCTTGGTCACGATGCTGACCTTGTCTATACCGTTCTTCCGCGCATGCTCGAAGGCGAGCCTGATGAGTCGCTCCGTTCCCTGGGTGGTGGCGACGCAGAAGTCGATGGCCAGGTCATCGGTGACGTTGATCCCCTGGCTGCCAAGGACGTAGCTCCCCTCGGTGTTCTCCCTGAAGAACACCCAGTCCACGCCTAGCTCCGGTACCCTGACCGGACGAACGTTGGCGAAGAGGTCGAGCTCCCTCCTCATCGCAACATTGGCGCTTTCGATGTTGGGCCAAGGATCTCCCTTCTTGGGAGTGGTGGTCGGCCCCTTCAGGATGACGTGGCACTTCTTCAGCTCTGCCAGGACGTCGTCGGGGATCGCCTTCATCGCCTTGACCCGGTTCTCGATGGTCAATCCTTCGATGTCCCTGAGCTCCACCTTTCCTTTCTTGATCTCGTCGGCAAGAAGCGATTCCAGCACCATCCTGGCCGAACGGGAGATATATGGTCCGATGCCGTCGCCCCAGCAAATGCCGATGATGATGGTGTCCAGGCTGGCATAGTCGGTCCATCCCTGGTCCTCCTTCATGGCCTCTATTCTTTTGAGCTGTTCCTCAAGGATCTTGCTGAAATGCTCCTTTGCCCTCTCTATCGCCTTCGTATCAGCCATATTATTCCTTCGCAGTAATCGGGAACACACTATTTTACTTAACTCCGCTCCGGCGTCACATCTTCACCATCCTGCTGCGATGGTCCACGCCCTCCACGTGGCGTTTGCCCAGCATGTTCCTGTGCTCCTTCGATCCGATGGGGTCTGGAACCGGTATTTCGCGGCCTTCAGCATAGAACAGGTAAAGGACGGCGTTGATGAACCCGATGTGGCTGAACGCCTGGGGGAAGTTGCCGAGCTGCGCACCGGTTCGGGGATCGAACATCTCGGCGAAGAGGCCAAGGGGGGAGACCACCTCGCTGGCGTTCTCCAGAAGCGACCTCGCCTCCCGCACCCGTCCGGACAGGGCCAACACCTGAACGAGCCAGAAGGTGCACATGATGAAGGAGCCCTCGCCCCTCTCCACACCTTCCGTGTTTCGGGCCAGCATGCCTCCCTCCAGAAGCTCCTCCACGATCCGGTCGATCGTGCCCTGCACCCTGTCATCGTGGAACGGCAGCATCTCCATCAGGGGTATGCGAAGGTTGGCCGCATCGAGGGCGTCGCTGCCGAAGTACTCGGTGAACGCCCCTCGCTCATCGGAATAACCTTCGCGGAGAACCGCTTCCGCTATGCGGTCCCCGGTCCTCTTCCATAGGTCCACATCTCCCTTGAGCCCATATATCTCCGCCATATGGATCGCGCGATCCAGCGCCACCCACAACATCACCTTGGAGTAGGTGTAATGATGCTCCTCCCCCCTCCTCTCCCATATGCCGCTGTCCGGCTGCTCCCAGATCTCGCATACCTTGTCGGCGGCACGTCCGAAGAAGGACATGGTCTCCTCATCCAATGGCACACCATGTCTAATGAGCTCGTAGCCGGTGGACATAAGCTCGCCATACACCTCATGCTGGCGCTGCTCAGCCGCTCCGTTGCCTATCCTGACCGGACGAGAGGAGCGATAGCCGTCGAGGTGGTCCAATTCCACCTCCTCGAGGTCCGTCTCTCCATGGATGCCATACATGATCCTCGGCTCCCACCTCACCGCACAGGCCGCTTCGGAAACGTCCCTGATCCATTCCAGATATTCCATGGCCTCTTCATGATGCCCCAGCACCAGCAATGCCTGGGCCGCCATGGAGGCATCTCGCAGCCACGTGTACCGGTAGTCCCAGTTCAGCTCCCTTCCTACGACCTCCGGCAAGGAGGTGGTGGGGGCGGCGAGGATCGCTCCCGTATCATCATGGATCAGCAACTTCAATGCCAGCTCCGACCGTGAGATGAGGTGCGACCACTCCCTGGCCCAACCTGGATTCTCATAGTCCATCGGCGTCCTCACCCATCTCCGCCATGCCGCGATGGTGCGCTTCATCAGGTCCTTGCTCGAATCGACCGAGCAGGTCAGGTCATCGGAGCAGTACCGGGTCACCAGCGAACGCTCCTCGTCCCTTTCCAGGCGGAGCGTGCCCCTGACGACGGGTCCGTACCCGTCGTCCTTCACCTCGCCATCGGGCAGGCCGCATAGGGACAGCCACTCCTCTCCCCATCTGGCCACCCACGCGTTCCCATGGCGTTCCATCTCTGCGCGCTTCCGAGCGTAGTCGGGTCGAGGGCTCCATTCGACCTGTACCTCGACGGCCCTCCCCCTACAGCTGATCAGACGCTGCACCTCATCAAGGGCGGTGGAGCGCCCCTTGCCGCGAAGGTCCCCCCATAGAGGCATGAAGTCGTTCACTCCGACTATGGAGCCCTTTGGGAGGAAGGCGGTCCTGAGGACGTTCGTCCCATCGACGTACCTCTGCCTGGTCGACGCCCCATCCACCCACACCCTGAAGCATCCCCCTTTCTTATTGTCCAATATGGCGCCGAACACGCCGCCTCCACTGGTGTTCGGAAAGCACAGCCAGTCCAGGGAGCCGTCCGCGCCTATGAGCCCGACGGTGCGGAGGTTGCCGATGGCCCCGTAGCTCTCGATGGGCTTGTATGGTTGCTCAGCCATCAAGGATGAGGGGTAATACCTTCCTGCCGAAGTCATCGATGAAATCCTCCTGTTCCCGGTTCACGTTATGGATATAGATCTCCCTGATGCCCATCCTCACGTATCGTTCGATATTCTCGACATGCTCGTCCAGGTCAGAGGAGGTGAACACCTGCTTCCGGACGTCCTCTCGTCGCACGGTCGACGTCAAGGCGTCGAACTGCTCCGGATGCTCTACCTCCGTGGTGATGGATGAAGGGAACACATGGGTTCGCCACTGTTCCCAGGCTTCCCGCTCCGCCTTCTCCTCATCGCGGCAATATGAGATCTGGATCTTCACCACGATCGGCCCTTCTCCGCCTCCCCGGCGGAACGCTTCGATCATCCCCTTGAGCCGGTCCGGTGGCATTGACGTCGTGATCATCCCATCCGCCCAGGTGCCGATCGCCTCAGCCGTGGCCTCGGTCTGTGCCGCCCCGATGATGGTGGGAGGAGTCGCGGGCAACGAATAGAGCCTGGCCCTTTCGACGGTCACCAGCCCGCGGTGCGTCACCTCCTCTCCGTTCAGCAGCCGCTTGATCACAGAGGCCGATTCGGCCAGGCGGGTGTTGAGAACATCCTTTGGAGGCCATCCTTGTCCGGTTATCCCTTCGTTCAGCAGCTGTCCGCTTCCCAGTGCGACCCAGAGCCGGCCAGGAAACATCTCCTGCAAGGTGGCCGCCTTCTGCGCCAGGATGGCTGGATGGTATCTCTGACCTGGAGCGCACACCACCCCGAACGGGATGGAAGTGGCATGCATGGCCGCCCCCAGGAACGCCCACGCATAGCCGCTCTCCCCCTGCGCCTCGCTCCATGGTTTGAAATGATCGGAGCTAAGGGCCGCGTTGAACCCCGACCCCTCCGCCTTCATGACCAGCCGGAGGAGCTGGCTTGGAGGGAACTGCTCATGGGAGCAGTGATAGCCGATCCTCAGGTGCCCAGTCTCTCGGCCGGTCAACATGATTTTCACTTGAAACCATGCGTATAAATTGATTCGCACAAGGCAGCCTTGCAAGGTTCGTCATTGATGCGCATAGGCGTATCGGGTGCCGCAGGCCGTTCACGATACACCCCGTCAGCGTCAGTGAAGGGGTCCGTCCCACGCCGGCCGGTCCCTGCCCTGGCATTCCTTCATCGCCGACGGCTACCGGCGCCTCAGGTCGCTTCATGTAATATATGAAATACTCGATATATCCTAAGCTCCGACAGGCCGAACCGCCATGGATGGACCAGGGTGGATCGTGAGGCGGCAGGGCATCGAGGTGTCCAGTTCCGGACGCTGTTGTGTCGGTCATCTTGCATCCGACGGATTCGACCAGTCCAATGACGAAGGTGGGCTCAATGTTCCGAAAGGCGGTTTTTCCAGGAAGATACATTCAAGGGGCCGGGGCGATAGGCGAGCTGCCCGCGGTGATGGACGGGCTCGGAGAGAGGGGGTTGGTGTTAGCATCCCGTTCGGTGATCGATTAGGTACTTCCTCGTTGCTGCCTGGACCTGGATGCCATGTCCGTCCGCATCGAGAGGTTCGGAGGGGAGTGTTGCGAGGAGGAACTGGTCCGACTGTCCAAGGTCATCTCCGAGCATAGGATCGGTGTGCTGGCAGGCATGGGCGGAGGGAAGACCATCGATACGGCGAAGATCGCCGCCGATCGAGCTGGCATACCTGTCATCGTGGTTCCCACCATAGCATCGACCGACGCGCCATGCAGCGGTTGCGCGGTGCGGTACTCGAAAGATGGGGTATTTGACTCGGTGCTTTACCAGAGATCGAACCCCCAGGCGGTACTGGTCGATCTGGAGATCATCGCCTCGGCACCGGCAAGGTTCCTCGTGGCGGGGATGGGCGACGCCCTCTCCACATGGTTCGAGGCGAGGTCCTGCCACCGTACAGGGTCGATGAACGAATGCGGCGGCCTTGGCACCGTGGCCGCCCTGGGCATCGCCAAGCTTTGCTACGATACGCTTCTCGCCGACGGCGTCGAGGCCAAGAAGGCCAACGAGGCCGGGGTGGTCACCCCGGCGTTCGACAGGGTGGTCGAGGCCAACACCTTGCTGAGCGGCCTAGGCTTCGAGTGCGGGGGGATCGCCTCGGCCCACTCCATCCACAACGGCCTGACCGCCCTGGCCGAGACCCATCCCTTCTACCACGGCGAGAAGGTCGCCTTCGGTGTCCTGGCCGGGAGGCATCTGACCGGTGATCCGGGTGAAGAGGTGGACAGGGTGTATACGTTCTGCGAGGAAGTGGGCCTGCCCACCACACTATCGGACATCGGCCTCGGGGAGGCGGGCCCGGAGAGGCTGGCGATGGCGGCCGAGAAGGCCTGCGCCCCTGGACAGGCCATATGTCACGAGGGCGGGACCATGACGCCGAAACGGGTGCTGGACGCCATGCTAAAGGCCGATGCGATGGGCAGGGAGAGGCGACATGGCAAAGCGCCCGTCCGGTAGGTCCGCATCGGGAGGTCTCACCGTACGAGGCGCCTCTCCGCTCGAAAGGTGTCGCGCCCTCTTCAGGCCCCAGGCCGCTTCCATTAACCCGTAAGGCCGCTCGGTGACGATGAAACTTCCCAGCAGATGATGGGCCCACGTATCGCACTGGTGAAGGCTGCGCGTTGATGCCGCCCGCGATCCGGCAACGCATCCCCCCTGACATATGAAAGAGGTTGGACGGGATGACATCGAGCGGCAGGGGCCGCTGTGGATCGAGATGCTGGGTAAACATCCGCACCGATCGGACCTTGCCCTGGTGAACCGTCGGTAAAAACAAATGCTCGTGATAATAATTTAATATCATGGATGCCGAGGGCAATTACCTCATGGTCGATGGGACCGGGGCCGAGCTTGGGAAGGGTGAGACCAGGATAGTCTTGGCCGGGGACGGTCTTGAGCTGAGACCCCGGTCCGGACCATACCGTCTACTGCCACTGAGGGACATCGTCAACGTCGCCAATGCCAACTATCAGGTGGACGTTCTCATGCGTGATGGACGGCGGCTTCGACTGTCCGCTCTCGGCCGAAGGTACGAGGACCTTGTCAGGGAGATCCACCGCTCTCGTAACGACCTCATCATGCGCGATCTGCTCATGGAGGAGAAACTTCGCAAGCCTGGCGTCAAGGCGGAGCTGAGGCCGTTCCGAGGGGCCGATGGCCCATGCGAGATACGCCTCTATGAAACGGCCATGGTGATAATTCCCCTACGCCATGGCCTTATGCGGGTCCGCTACAGCGACATCGAGGGCATCGAGTCTCGCGACCACATCCTGCGAATGGTCCTCTCTTCAGGCGAACTGCTCGCCCTGACCATGCTGGGGAGGGAGATGGAGCCGCTGTGGAACGCAATATCGAACGCCATGGCAGAGATGTCGAGGGAAACACAGGACGTCATACGGTCGGCCTATCCGCAGGCCGACGGACGGACCCTGGAGGCCGCCGCCGCGCTGTTGAAGGAGGGGCGGGCGGCGACCAGATGGGAGATCGAGGACATATCCCCGGACCTGTGGAAAGGCCTGGAGGACGAGGTGAAGGCCAGGGGGCTGGCTTTCGAGTACGCATATCTCACGTCGCGCGGCCGCAAGGACATGGTCCGGATAGGGATCAAGCGATCCTTGATGGATGACGTGTACATCTGGTTCGCAATCCCCATCCTTGGTCCGCAGGGCAACGCGGTGGCGGTGGAGGCGACATCCTCGGACAATTCCGGCCGGGCAACGTACTTCTTCAGGATAGCTCCTCGGTCTTCATACCACACCATGGACGAGGAGAGCAGGGAATCCCTTGCGGCCGCCTGTATGGACACTATCACTTCAGGCCTGAGGGAGATCAACTTTCGCCGGCAGCCGATATATCTCACGGATGAGCAGCTACGCGTGGAGCCGTGGTCGCGATACCGCTTCTCGGTCATGCTCATCCCCGAGCTGCGGAATCTCAGGGCTCGCTTCATCGGTCGCGTCCCTCATGCAGGGGAGGAGGCGTGGAAGGACAAGGTGGAGAAGCTACTGGCCTTCAATGCCGCGGCCAAGGACGATTCTGACAGTTGGCATGATGCGGACGAGCTTGAGGAAGAGGTCGAAGGTCAATAGAAGGTTATAAAATAAAGATTCTCAAATGCTAAAATGAGCTGTTAGACCATGCCCGGATACATGCAGCCGTGCCGTCATTGCGATAGGTTGGTGCCTCCCGACTCCGAGGTCTGCCCCATATGCGGAAAATGGGATCCACTGGGCGATCCCAGATGCCCCCGATGCCGCTCACCCGTCAAGGAGGGTTGGACAGCGTGCTCGAGCTGCGGGCAGAGTCTGAACATCCAGTGCATCGCTTGCGGAAGGGACACCTTCTTCGGAGGTCAATGCCAGCATTGCGGTACCAGGCTCATGGTCAGATGCCAGCAGAGAAAGTGCGGGTTCGAGCAGCCTCCCCTCGCCCCGTCATGCGCCAAGTGTGGGAAGCCCATATCGAGAGGGATAAGATGAGGAACCTTATCGCGTTCAACGACAACTATTCCGACAACAGCACAGAGGCCGGCTTCGAGTTCACGTTCTACTGCGATATCTGCCATGAGGGCTACAGGACGCGGTTCATCCCGTCCAAGACCTACAAGAAGAAGGGCTTCTTCGACAACATCGGCAGGGTGGCCAGCATCGCCGGACAGCTTTCAGGGCAATACAACATAGGCTACGCCGGTGAGCGTGGCGGAGATATGCTATCGTCCAGGTTCGATGGGATGTCCCCGGCGTGGCACAAGGAGCATGAGGCCGCGTTCGAACTCGCCCAGAACGAGGCGAGGGGCCGCTTCCACCGATGCCCCCGTTGCGGAAAATGGGTGTGCGGAAACGACTGGAACGAGGAAGCGTCGCTGTGCGTGGATGACGCCCCTCGCGAATCCGTGGAGATCGCCGCGGCTCGTGCAGACAAGATGAAGGAGGACATCTGGGAGAGGTCGAGGAACACGCAGGTGTTCACAGGGGAGATAGATCAGAGGCAGGCCATGTGCCCCAATTGCGGCAAGCCCGCTGGCCAGGGCAAGTTCTGCAACAATTGCGGGTCGCCGACCTCACCGCCCAAGTGCCAGCAGTGCGGAGCGGAGAACCCTCCAGGCGCGAGGTTCTGCTCCGAGTGTGGCGACAGGCTCCGATGACCACGTGTCGACGAGCCTGACGGTCCTGGCACTGGGAGCGTGGCGGATCGCATGATCCCACATCTCCCTCCATGGTGCGAGACGCATCGACCGAAGCTCTATAATCGCCCGCCGCATACGTCGGAAGGATGCGTTGCACCCACTGCCAAAGATGCTGCCGCGATACCATGATGGAGTTGTCGGAGGCGGCCATCGTTCGCCTGGAGCGTCGCGGCCACAGGCGGGACGTTTTCGTGGTGATGGGCGAGGACCGCATCCCGCGCCTTCGTAACGTGGATGGATGGTGCATCTTCTATGATCCCCGGGCAGGCCGTTGCCGAGAGTACCGCTCTCGCCCCCTGGGTTGTGTAATTTACCCGGTGAATCTGGACGAGGATGGGGACATCATCGTGGACGATCTGTGCCCTCAGGCCGGCACGATCCCCGCTAGGGAGATGGAAGAAAGAGGAAGGCGGCTGAGGTCGCTGCTCGACACGATCGATCGGGAGGCAGAGGGCCGCTAGATGGGATCGAGGGCCAGGGATGCCGCGCCGATCGCCCCCGCCATCTCTCCCAGGGCCGAACGGACGATGAGGGCCCTCCGATGGCTGGGAAGGCAGTGTTCCAATGCACCGGCGGCGCACATCTCATACAGGCCGGGCATGTCCATGACGGATCCGCCGAGCACCACGCGTTGTGGTTCCAGGCAATTGATGACGCTCCCGATGGCCGATGAGAGGGCCAATGCCGCCTCGTCCCGCAAGCGGACCGCCATCGCATCGCCCTCCTCCACCGCTCTGGAGATCGCGCGGCCGTCGATCTCGCCGACCAGGGACAGCGACGAGGACGGGAGCGACGGATCGTTCTTCGCTCTTGACGCTAACCCAGTTCCGGAGGCATAGGCCTCCACGCATCCCCGCCGGCCGCAGCCGCATGGAGGGCCGTCAAGCTGCACTGACACATGGCCGAAGTGGCCCCCGCATCCGCTTGCCCCCTCCAGCAGCGTCCCGTTCACGATGGCGCCTCCGCCGATGCCCGTGCCGGAGAACAGCACGACGATGTCATGGCAGTCACGCCCCGCTCCATGTCGCCACTCGCCGATCGTCGCCATCACCACGTCGTTTCGCAACACCACGGGAACGCCTAGGACATCAGACAGGCGATCGCGGAACGGCACGTCCGGCCAGAACAGATTGGGACCGTGAAGGACCACTCCCCGTGCCGTATCGCACTGGCCAGCGATGCCCACGCCCACCGCCCGGACGTCGTGTCCGCGGGCAAGACGTTCGAAAGCCCTGGCGACCTGCCGCTCCACGCCCTGGGGGCCGCCGAGAGCGTCGGTGCCCTCCTTGATCGATGCGACCAGCTCACCGTTCGATCTCACCAACGCCGCGCGTAGGTTGGTCCTCCCGATGTCGATCCCCACCGCATAGCGCCCCATGGAACGGCGATAGGTCCGTCGATGATAATCAATGTCGCTCCCGCTCGCGCTGCCGGATGCTCGACCGTTGTCCCGTCCCCACGACCGCCGGCCAAGCCTTCAAACACGACTTCGATGAACGTGGCCGCATGCGATGCGGCCTCACTGTCATGGGGATAAAAAACGTAGGGCGATGGAGCCCCCTTCTGCATGGAAGGCCTGCGAACCATCACCCGTTCGGACCCATATGTCAGTATCCGGACTTCTTCCCCGTGATGGACTCTATGTCTATCCGGATGATGGCCATGTCCCTGAACTTATCGTCGGAATACTTGTAATCAGCCTTTCCGAACATCTGGGTCATGATCACATCAATGCCCTTGCGCTTCTCTTCGGGATCCTCCACGAAGATGGCACGTCCGGTGCCGACCACGCTCTTGAACTTGATGGTGGAGTTGCAGGACATTTCGACCGGCCCCTGCACCAATTCATGAGCGGTGTCCACGACGAAGCATACCCGGTTGTTCTCCTTAAGAACCTCGATCTTACGACCTTTCTTAGAGGAGTGTATGTACAGATGGCCGTCCGAATAGCCATAGTTCGTCGGCAGCACGTACGGGAATGCGCCATCGCACATGGCGAAGTGGCATACCTTCTGGCTCTTCAGCAGTTCCTCTACCTCGCTCCTATCGGTGATCTCCTTCTCCCTGAGCCGCATGGATTAAAAATCGGTATATTTTCCATATATAGATATTGATTATTTGTTGTTATTTCGTCGCGTAACGACCGATGCCCCGCTAGACGACAGTCGATCGTCCATCGAGTCATTGCGGTTGGAGAGAATCCCTCGACAAAGACGAGAGCACATTGAACCTATTTATGGTGGGATCGATGAAGAACGATGGTGGGGCCGGCCAGATTTGAACTGGCGTCCAGGCGTCCCGAACGCCCGAGTATGGCCAAGCTAACCCACGGCCCCACGTGGAAGGAGGCTAATGGATATTTTGGTTAAATAGGTATCGTCATCTTGCCGTCATATCGAGCGGTGACCTCATCCGCCCGTGTTCGGCAATGGACGCTCGATGTAAGATGCATCCAAGTTGGCCGGGACGGATCGTACGACACTTGATCGGACAACGATCGACAAGATCTGGCAGGTCCTGGATACGGTCATTGTCGATTACCCCTTTCGACATTTATAAATACATACTTGTTGTCACGCCGGACGATGAGGGACCAGCTGCGCGAGAAGATCGCCGGGGAAATAACCCTGTCTGCGGATGCGGGTAAGACGATCCGCAAATGGAGAGAGGAGTTTGGCATATCCCAGCAGGAGTTGGCCAAATATCTAGGTTTCTCACCATCCGTCATCAGCGATTACGAGTCTGGAAGGAGAAAATCGCCGGGTATAACCATCGTCCGCCGCATAGTCGACGGCCTCATCGAGCTGGACGAGCGCAGCGGCGGACGGGTGCTCAAGCGCTATGATCTGGGGGAGAAGCACGACTGCATCATCAGCATCGATGAGTTCCGCACGAGCCTCACCGGCAAGGAGTTCGTCGAGATAATGGACGGTGAGAACCTGACCCCCAGGGTGCCGCTGGAGTGCCATATCCACGGCTATACCATAATCGATTCCATCAAGGCGATAACCGCCCTCAACTCGTTCGATTACCTGAAGATCTATGGCTGGTCCAGCGAGCGAGCGCTCATCTTCACTGGTGTCAAGTTCGGCCGCTCCCCCATGATCGCCATCCGCGCCCACCCCCTCAAGCCAAGCATGGTGTGTTATCATCGGCCCGAGCACGTCGATGACCTCGCATTGAAGCTTGCCACGTTGGAAGGCATACCCTTGGTCAAGATAGGGCTGCCTATCAACACCATCGTCGAAAGGCTCAGGAATCATATCTAGAAGAGGATACCATGGACGTAGGAATCGTTAGCTATGGCGCGTACATCCCGCGCTACCGCATCGTTCCGCAGGAGATCGGAAAGGTGTGGGGGACCGACGGCGAGGCAATGAGCCGCAACCTCTACATCCTATCCAAATCCGTGCCGGGACCGGATGAGGACGTGATCACCATTGCCGTGGAAGCAGCCCGCGGAACCTTGCGCCGGTGCGGCGTCGATCCCAAACGCATCGGGGCCATCTATGTAGGTTCGGAATCTCATCCCTATGCGGTCAAGCCGACCTCCACCATAGTGGCAGAGGCCATCGAGGCCTCCCCGAACATGACGGCGGCGGACTTCGAGTTCGCCTGCAAGGCGGGGACGGCGGCCATCCAATGCTGTCTGGGCCTGGTCGGTTCGGGCATGATCGAATATGGCATGGCCATCGGCGCGGACACCTCGCAGGGGGCTCCCGGGGACGCCCTGGAATACTCCGCGTCAGCGGGCGGGGCCGCCTATCTGATAGGTTCAAAGAACCTGATAGCAAAGATCGAGAACACGGTGTCTTACACCACCGACACCCCTGATTTCTGGAGACGTGAAGGGCAGGACTACCCATCCCATGGAGGGAGGTTCACCGGGGAGCCCGCCTACTTCAAGCACATCACCTCCGCGGCCAAGAGGCTCCTTGAGACGATGGGCACGAAGCCTTCCGATTATGACTACGCGGTGTTCCACCAACCCAACGGCAAGTTCCCCATGAGGGTCGCCAAGCAGTTGGGCTTCACAGACCAGCAGATCGAGGCTGGCTTGCTGACACCGTTCATCGGCAACACCTACTCCGGCGCGGTGCCGCTAGGCCTGGCCTCGGTCCTGGACGTCGCCAAACCCGGGCAGCGCATCTTCGCAGTGGCGTATGGCTCTGGAGCGGGTTCCGACGCCTTCGACATCAGCATTACCGACGGCATCGAGGAACTGGACAGAAGTGCCGCGCCATCCATCAGGGAGCTGGTGGAGCGCAAGAAGTTCATCGATTACGCCACCTATGCCAAGTACAAGAACAAGATCAAGCTGAAGGAGGCAATAGAATGAGAGAGGTCGCCATCATAGGCGTCGGAGATACCAAGTTCGGGGAGCTGTGGGACATGTCCCTGAGGGACCTTGGTATCCAGGCCGGCCTGTCGGCCGTGTACGACGCCAATCTGTCGGGCGATGAGATAGACGCCCTGTATCTCGGCAACATGTCCGCAGGCAAGTTCACCGAGCAGGAACATATCGGGGCCCTCATATCCGACTACTCTGGACTGGCTCGCGATCACATCCCTGCCACAAGGGTCGAGGCGGCCGGAGCGTCCGGCGGACTGGCGTTCCGACAGGGCGTCATGGCCGTGGCCTCGGGCATGCACGACATAGTGGTGGTAGGAGGTGCGGAGAAGATGACCGATGTAGGGGACACCCTCTCCACGGAGATCCAGGCCATGGCGGCGGATCAGCAGTGGGAGACCTCCTTCGGCGCCACCTTCCCGGCATTGCACGCCATGATCGCCCGCCGGCACATGCATGAGTATGGAACCACGAGGGAGCAGATCGCATCGGTCGCGGTGAAGAACCACAAGCATGGGTCGCTCAACCCCAAGGCCCAGTTCCAGAAGGAGATCAAGCTCGAATCGGTGTTGAGGTCATTGCCCGTGGCGGAACCGCTCGGCATGTTCGACTGTGCCCCCGTATCTGACGGCGGCGCCGCCGTGGTGCTCTGCCCCCTGGAAAAGGCGCGCAAGTACACCGACACGCCGGTCAAGGTCCTGGCGTCCGCACAGGCGTCGGACACGCTGTCACTGGCCAACAGGGAATCGCTGTGCCGCTTCGACGCAACCACCGTGGCGGCCCAGAGGGCGTTCAAGATGGCGGGCCTCGAGCCCAAGGACGTGCAGCTGGCTGAAGTGCACGACTCCTATACGATCTCAGAGATCCTCGCCATCGAGGACCTGGGCTTCTTCCCCAAGGGGAAAGGCGGACAGGCCACCGCCGACGGGGAGACCACGCTGGGGTCCAAGCTTGCCGTCAACACTTCTGGAGGTCTCAAGGCCAGGGGAGACCCCATCGGGGCGACAGGTGTGGCCCAGGTTGTCGAACTGGTCCGCCAGCTCCGCGGCGAGGCCGACAAGCGCCAGGTGTCTGGAGCCGAGGTCGGACTGGCACAGAACGTGGGCGGAACGGGTGCGACAGTGGTCGTACAGATCCTTGGGAGGGTGAACTGATGGCGGTCGCTCGCTTCTGGAGGGAGAACGCCTCCAGATACAACCTGATCGGGACCAAGTGCGGTGTATGTGGTCGAGTGTACTTCCCACCGCGGTCGGTCTGCCCGACCTGCCACCGCAAGTCGATAGGCAAGATGGAGCCGTTCAAGCTGAAGGGCGAGGGAGAGGTGCTCACATACTCCATCGTCCATGAGGCCCCGTCCCAGCTGGAGATGCAGAAGCCCTACGTCATCGCGATAGTGCAGATGGATGAAGGGGTCCGCATCACCGGGCAGATCATAGACGTGGAGCTGGACGAGCTGAAGGTGGGCATGAAGGTTCGCACCACGCTGCGCAAGGTGAGCGACGATGGAGCGGCCGGCGTGATCCACTACGGCTACAAGTTCATGCCCGTCTGAGCTCGAACCTACTTCCCGCCCGATCGTTGCATCGGACAGCGAACGAGGGCTCGACCCTCTTACCTTTTTTCCTTTCATTCGAGACACATCCCCTCACTCAGGACTTGTCAAGAGAAGAGATGGCTGAACGGAACGCAGTTTTGGATCGCCGCGCATATCATTATGCGTCCATCGAGGGCTCGAACGGATGGATCGTGGAAGCATCGGCTCGCATCGGTGACATCAAAGGATCCAATATCTAACCCAGATGCCTCTGTATGTTCGACGGACAATGGCCAGCCTATCGCGGAATATTGTCTTCGAACGTTCCTTGAACCGTTCGGGCGATCGGATGCAGATGCCCCGCTCATGATCCGGCGGGACGACTATTTGTTCATCCTGACGAACGCTACACGCTCCAGCACAAGGTCTTCGACCATGTCCTCCGGGATGGCCTTCAGCTCCTCGGGCGTTATTCCGAACCTCACCGCTTTCTCCACCGATGCGTCGAGCACGTCATCGTCGCGGACCAGCCCAAGGCGCTCCAGCGCTGCATCAGGGTCGTCGACGTCGAAGAACACCAGGGCGATCCGCTCCATGCCCAGCTTGACGCCCATCTTCTTCATCGCCCTGGAGATCTGCCGCTCTCCGGAGGCGTACAGCTGTGTCTCCATTACAACAGAGGAACAGACGTTCTCGCCACGTTCGAACGCCCTGGTGGCGTGGAATGCGGCGGAGACAAGGTGGTCCTTCCCGCATATCATGTCGGCGTCAAGGGCGAGCCCCTCTCCGCCGTTCAGGTCGCGAAGGGCGGCGATGAACGCTTCCATGTCGCCGATCTGACCGCGGGCGCCTAGAACAGTCGTCTTGACCATGCTGAACCGGGATTGGAAATTGCGCTTATGTAAATTTCGTCCATGTCCTGGACTCAAGGCAGAGGTCCACGAGACATGTCGGACATTACAGCTCATTGTCCAAAACATTAATAGTGGGGTGGGAAATGGCGCAGTCACGACCGTCCAGACTGCAACGGGTGCAAGCATGACAACAGACAGGGTAACTGTGGCATCCCCAGCCACTCTCTCCAATCTCGGCTCGGGTTTTGATGTGTTCGGCCTCGCCTTGAGCGAACCGTTCGACGTGATAGAAGCGCGAAGGACCAGCGAGCGGGGCGTGGTCATCGAGAGCATCGAAGGCCGTGGTGCGGAGAACATCACTCGCGATCCGACAAGGAACTCGGCAGGCGCGGCCGCACTGGCCGTGCTCGAAGGGGCCAAGGCGGATTTCGGTGTCGTCCTGAAGATTAGGAAGGGCATCCGCCCATGTTCGGGCATCGGCTCCTCTGGCGCATCCGCCGCAGGCGGCGCGTTCGCGACGAACCTTCTGTTGGAAAGGCCCCTGCAGCTCGAAGAGGTGGTCCGCTGCGCCGCGCAGGCCGAACAGGTCACCTCCGGAAGCTTCCACGCCGACAACGTCGGCCCGGCCGTCATGGGAGGCCTCACCATCGTCAAGTCATACGAACCGTTCCGCATCCTGAGGATGGACGCCCCAGAAGACCTTGGCGTGGTCGTGACCATGCCTGACGTGCTTGTCGACACCAAGGAGGCGAGGAAGGTCCTTCCTCAGAACGTTCCCCTCAAGAGCATGGTGTTCGAGGTGGGCAACGCGGCATCGCTCGTGCTGGGCATGTGCCGTGGGGACATAGCGCTCATCGGGGACAGCATGCGCGACATCGTGGTGGAGCCGGCCCGTGCATCCCTGAACCCGCATCTTCTCGAGGCGGAGCAGGCGGCCATCGAGGCAGGCGCGGCAGGCGCGTTCCTGGGCGGTTCTGGACCATGCATGATCGCCATATATGATCGTTCATCAGGGAACGGGGAGGCGATCGCATCAGCGGTGCGCGAGGTCTATTCGACCAATGGCATCGATTCCGAGACATGGATCACCCATGCGGGTCAGGGATGCAGGAGGCTATAAGATGGCTCATCTCATCAAGTGCTTTGAGTGCGGCGGTGTGGTTGATGACCCCTTCGTGGACTCATGCCCCAAATGCGGAGGCATTCTGGCCATCGAGACCGATCTGGACGAGGCGGCCTCGCTGCGGCCCCGGGACCTCAGGCGTCGGCCCCTGGGCGTATGGAGGTATGCGCCCTTCCTGCCCGTGGACGAATCGCACGCCGTATCGTTGCTCGAGGGAGGGACCCCGCTGTACGATTGCGCCTCCCTTGCCAAGATGGCGGGCGTCCGCTCGCTACATGTCAAATACGAGGGCGCCAACCCCACCGGCTCCTTCAAGGACCGCGGCATGACGGTCGGCGTGTCAAGGGCGGTGGAGCTTGGATGCAAGACCGTGGGCTGCGCGTCCACCGGCAACACCTCCGCTTCACTGGCAGCTTACGCCGCCAAGGCCCGCCTCGGCTGCGTGGTCCTTCTGCCATCGGGCAAGGTGGCCGCGGGAAAGCTGGCTCAGGCGATGTTCTATGGTGCCAAGGTGGTCTCCATCGACGGCAATTTCGACGATGCCCTCAACGTGGTGAGGCAATTGGCCCGCGAGGGCACGCTGTACCTGCTCAACTCCATCAACCCCTTCCGGCCGGAGGGCCAGAAGACAGTGGCGTTCGAGATAGTCGATCAGCTCGATTTCGATGTGCCGGACCGCATCATCCTGCCAGTCGGCAACGCGGGCAACATCAGTGCCGTCCACAAGGCCATGCTGGAATGGAAGAGCCTCGGATGGATAGACCGCGTCCCGAAGATCACTGGCATACAGGCGGCCGGGGCCGCACCGCTGGTACGCGCCTTCCAGGCAGGCAGCGACGACTTCATCCCCGAAGGCCATCCTGAGACCGTGGCGACCGCCATACGCATCGGGAACCCGGTGTCGGGCAAGAAGGCGCTTCGCGCGATCTACGACACCGGTGGCGTGGCTGCCGATGTCACGGACGAACAGATCCTGGCAGCGCAGCGGCTTCTGGGGCGGACGGAGGGCGTGGGCGTGGAGCCCGCATCGGCGGCGTCCATCGCCGGCCTGTTGAAGCTGGTCGAAGAAGGTGTCGTCGACCCGGACGAGAGGGTGGTATGCATCTGCACCGGCAACGTCCTCAAGGACCCCGATACGGTCATCGGCAACTGCGAACCCGTCATCCCGGCCAAGGCAAGCGCCGACGCCGTTCGCAAGGCCATCGGCGCCTGATCCTCCCGGCCTTCAGGGCCGGGCACCGCCATAGGTATCCCGAGGGGAGCGTCGAGGCGGGTCGGGGGAGCGCTGGTCCGCCGCCCATTAAAAGGCGACGTCAGAAGTCCAGCAAGCTTCGCTGCTTCCCGTCGCTGGGTCGCTTCTCTTCGATCACGACCTCTTCGATCTCTTCGGCTGGAACCTCCTCATCCTTTCGGAAGCGCGAACCGCCGACCTGCGACAGCAGGCTCTTGGCCACCGAGTCGCCGATCTTGGGTATCCTGGCAAGCCGCACGGGATCGACGTTCTGGATGTCCTCCACGCTCCTTATCCCATGATTGAACAGCGAACGCGCCCTGGCCCTTCCAACGCCGCGAAGCCGCACCAGGTCCAGCAGTTCAGGTCTTACGCCGTACCGGATGCGGACCATGAGTTCGGTGAGGACGGGATAGGCGTCCTTGTTGAAGATGTTGGAAAGTTCCCTCATGGAATATATCAGCCATTCTCCGACGTCCATCTTGTTCCGCAGATCGCCTGGCCCGATGCCGTACTTCTTCAGCAGCTCATCCTCCTCCATCTCCATGATCCAGTCGTCGATGGAGCAGGCGGTCTTCAGCTCAGCCAGGTAGAAATCGAACTCGTCCAGGTCGCCTGGGGGCAGCAACAGTTCGCCCTCCCGGGTGGCATACACCTCTTCCACCCACTCGTAGTCCGAGCGCTTGAGGTACATGGTCAGCATGTCCGGCGAGGAGCAGACCGCATGTAGCAGGCCGAACGGCGATCCGCCCGGCTTGAAGTTACGAAGGGCGTCCCGCAGCTTCACGGCCGTCAACGGATCTATGTACAGGTCCGACACCCTGCGGCCGAAGAAGGTCGGCACTAGCCGCCCATCCACTGAGCGTATCATCTCCTCCTCCAGCAGGAAATCGATCACGTTGTCTGCCGCCTCCTCGAGACCAAGCATGGTGGTCTGGTGGGCGAAGAAAGTGGAGTTGAGGAAGTCCATGAGCCCGTCCTGGGAGGAGGCGGTTCCCGTGGCCAGTGTGGCGAGCACATGGGAGCGCAGGACGGGTTCGCTTCCCAGCTTGGAGTAGATCTCCTCGGACTCTCCGAGCAGATAGTTGTCCCGGAGGAAGCGATAGTTGTCCTCGTCCTTGGCGATCAGCACGGCCTCGCCATAGGGGTCGAAGCGTGGACGGCCGGCCCGTCCACACATCTGCTTGATCTCCATCACCGGGATGGCGGATTGCCCACCGTTCTCGAATCGAGTGACGTCGCGTATGATGACCCTTCGGGCTGGCAGGTTGATCCCGGCCGCCAGGGTCGGCGTAGCCACGATGCATTTGATGTTGCCCTTCTTGAAGTTCGATTCCACGAACCGCCGCTGTTCGTTGGTCAGGCCTGCATTATGGAACGCCACTCCCTTTTTCACGCATGAACGCAGCGTCTTCCCGATGGTGGTCTGCTCCCCACGGTCCTCTGCAAGCTCATCGACGCCTTCCATCGACGGTTCGCCCATGACCTCCCCTGCGAACCTTGCGAACTTGGTGGCCAATGTCTCGGTCGATCGCCGGGTGTTGACGAACACCAGACATTGGCCGCCTTCGGCGATGGAATCGGCGACAAGGCTCCAGAGCGGGTCCTTCTTCACCGGCACCTTCCGACGGGTGTTGTCGGTGAACAATATCTCGCCATCGAGGAACACGCCCTCCTTGAGGGGCGTCGGCCGCCATTCCGAAGTGACAAGCTCCGCGTTCAACCAGTCGGCCACTTCCCGGGCGTTCTTGATGGTGGCCGACAGGGCGATGACCTGGAGCGAGGGGTTCAGCTTGCGGAACTTGGTCAGGGTCACCTCCAGTGTCGGACCTCTGCCTGGATCGTGTATCAGATGGACCTCGTCCGCTACCACGAGGGTGATGTGCCCCAGCCATGCGCTCTGATGGCGGAGCAGGGAGTCCGCTTTCTCGGAGGTCGCCACGATGATGTCGAAATCATCCAGCTGAGGGTCCGGCGAATCGAGGTCCCCGGCCGACATCGCCACCTTGACGCCCAGCCTCTCGAACTTCTTGAGGTCATCGAACTTCTCCGACGCAAGCGCCCTCAATGGAACAATGTACAGCGCCTTGCCTCCCCATTCCAGCACGTGCTTGAGCACGGCGAGGTAGGCGACCAGGCTCTTCCCTGACGCCGTAGGTATGGCAAGCATGAGGTTCTTGCCGTCGAGGGCGAACGGCACCGCCTTGGCCTGGGGAGGGTGCAGCTCCACTATGCCCTCTTCCTGAAGCACCTCGATAACTCCATCGGGCAGCTCCAGTTCATCCACTCTCATTTCGTCGTTCCTCGCCGTCGCTAAGGGGAGAGGCCATTAAGAGCTTTCCTCTATCTTCCATGCATACCGTCGACGTTCAGGCGGGGCGCCTGATCCTTTCGCGCGGGCGGCGCTTCTCCACCTCGTCGGCCGGGGAGCCTCGGGAGTTCATCCTCTCCCTGAAGGAGAAGGACGGCCAGTCCGCCGGGAGCCTCGATTCGGGAATGAACTCTCCATCGAAGGGCTGCAGGTTCACCTGGGTGGAGAGAAGCGCCTCAATGTATCCGATGTTGGGCTTGAGCTCGATCAAGGAGGGGATCATCGCATCGCCGAGCAGCTCATGGGCATCCCGCCCTTCGATGCGTTCCATGAGGGCAACGGCCAGATGGAAGTGTTCCAGCTCCTGCTCCATCAGCTCGCTCCAGAGCGTCCGGATGGCGGGGTCGCTCTCCCCCTTGAACGCGGAGAAGTAGTTGTACGCCTCATTGAGCTCCATCAGCACCAGCAGCTCCATCGGCGTGGTGTGAGGGTCGCCCAGGTCCTCATACTGGGAGAGATGTTGCTCCTCCACCATCGCTATCTCACCGAACAGTCGCCTGGTGAGCTCCTCCGGATATGCGCGGATGGAGCTCTTGTAGAACAGCATCTTCTCCTGCTCCGCAGAGACGATGGTGAGATGGTTCATCAAGGTGCGAAGCGGCACCTCGTCGAGATCGAAGTGCGGCCTCAGCTCGTCCACGGGGTGGCGGTGCTGTGCGGACGTTGGCCTTCCCGCTACGATGGGCGTCCTATCCCGGGTCAGCCATCCGGCGTCCCCTCCCTCCACCATCCTGTACATCAGGGAGAAGCGGAACAGGTGGTCGAGGTCCTCCAGCAACGCAAAGTCCAGTGCCTGTTTGAAATAATCATCCGCTTCGTTCTGCGCCAGATCGGCGGTCAGGTCGACCACCATCTGCTCGAGGCCGATGGCCGTCTCCAGGGGCGTCTCGTCGGCGGGGATGAGCGAGCTCACTGCCTGATGCTGCAGGGACTCCGCCCTTCGAACGATGGCCAAATGCTTCTTCAACGCATCATCGTCCGTGGCTCGAGCCAACCGATGCTTCATCATGACGGCGTTGTTCTCGATGGCGATCATGAGCAGAACCCTCGCCCTGGTGTAAGGGTCGACGCTTCGTTTGTCGTACGGCAGGGAGGTGTGCTCGACGATGCTTCTGAATTGTTCGTTCAACGGAACCGTCCGGTGTTGGAACGGAAGGAAGACGGGCAATACATCACCGGGCGTCCGGGGGAGCGACGCATATTTCACGGTTATCCGCTTGCGGTCATAGGTCCTCGCCGCCCTTCCCGCCGTTGGGGCGAATGACCGAACCGATCTGGAGAAAGCCGTTTGAAAGCAAGGCGGGAGGCCAGGGGCGCCGACGACATCGCTAGGAAATCTGGCTAGGGTGAATGCTTTATATGGTTGGGGAAACCCTTAATTAGTGGTACCCTTATGAGTCGGATATTAGTGTAGGTGTATTATGAGCAGCGAAGTTAAGCCGTCTGAGATCGCGAACCCTGACATCGATGCATGGATCGAGTCCAGGGACTTCGAGACCACAGCGGATATCAAGATCCCGGAGAAGCTCGCCGATCAGGTGATCGGTCAGGATGCTGCTGTCGAGGTCATCAAGAAGGCTGCCGAGCAGAAACGTCACGTAATGCTGATCGGAGAGCCCGGGACGGGCAAGTCGATGCTGTCCAAGTCGATGACCGAGTTCCTGCCCAAGGGCGAACTCCAGGACATCATAGCCTATCACAATCCTGAGGACCCCAATGAACCGAAGGTACGCATCGTTCCCGCCGGTAAGGGGAAGGAGATAGTCGCTGCCCAGAAGAAGGAGGCGATGGCGAAGAAGCAGCAGAAGGCGTCCATCATAACGACGGTCATCGTCCTCCTCCTTATGATGACGGTGGCCATGTTCCTGGTCACACAGGACATCTCCATCATACTGGTCGGCATAATCGCCGTGGCGATCCTCTTCTTTGCGACCAGGTATTCCGCCACCGGCAAGCAGGAGAGCTACCTGGTGCCCAAGCTGCTGGTGGGTCATGATGAAGGGGACATGCCCCCGTTCGTCGATGCCACCGGCGCACACGCCGGAGCCCTGCTGGGCGATGTGAAGCACGATCCGTTCCAGAGCGGAGGTCTGGAGACCCCGGCCCACGAGCGCCTGGAGGTCGGCGCCATCCACAAGGCGTCCAAGGGCGTCCTCTTCATCGATGAGATCAACATGCTTCGCATGGAGAGCCAGCAGAGCCTGCTGACCGCCCTCCAGGAAGGCAAGTTCCCCATCACCGGTCAATCGGAGCGCTCCTCTGGCGCCATGGTGAAGTCCGAGCCAGTGCCCTGCGACTTCGTCCTGGTCTGCGCCGGCAACCTGGACGCCATCCAGGGAATGCACCCTGCGCTCCGGTCCAGGATACGCGGCTACGGCTACGAGGTGTTCATGCGCTCGACCATGGAAGACACCGATGCGAACCGGGACAAGCTGGTCCGCTTCGTCGCCCAGGAGGTCGCCAGGGACAAGAAGATCCCGCACTTCGACAAGCATGCCGTGGGCGAGATCATCAAGGAGGCCCAGCGCCGCGCCGGCAGGCACGGACTGCTCACCCTGAGGCTCAGGGAGCTGGGCGGCCTGGTCCGGGTGGCCGGTGACATCGCCCGCGAGAAGCAGCAGCCACTGGTCACCGCGGAGATGGTCCGGGAGGCCAAGCGCATCGCCCGTTCACTGGAGCAGCAGATCGCAGACCGCTATCTGGAGTCCAGCAGGGAATACCAGACCTTCCGGACTGTCGGAGAGTCGGTCGGAACCGTCAACGGTCTCGCCGCCCTCAACAGCGGAAGTTCCATGGCCGAGTACTCTGGCATAGTCCTGCCTATAGTGGCGGAGGTCACCCCCGCGCAGACCCGCTCGGGCGGCCGCATCATCGCCACCGGTAAGCTGGGCGAGATCGCCAAGGAAGCCGTCCAGAACGTCTCCGCCCTGGTGAAGAAGTACACCGGGGAAGACATCGCCAACCACGACGTGCACATCCAGTTCGTGGGGACCTATGAGGGCGTTGAAGGCGACTCCGCCTCGATATCCGTGGCGACCGCTGTCATATCAGCCTTCGAGGACGTCCCGGTCGACCAGAACCTGGCCATGACCGGATCCCTGTCCGTCCGCGGTCAGGTGCTGCCCGTGGGAGGCGTGACCGCCAAGATCGAGGCCGCATGCGATGCTGGCATAAAGCGCGTCCTCATCCCCCGCGCGAACCTGCGGGACGTGGTGCTGGACAAGCAATACGTCGGAAAGATCGACATCATCCCGGTGGACACCCTCGGGGAGGTCCTGGAGAAGGCCCTCATAGGAGGGCCAAAGAAGGACACCCTCTTGAGGAAGCTCTCCGACCTGGTAGAGCGCAAGGTCTCCATCGGCGTGCCCGCTCCCGGCCGACCAGCGGCCCAATGAAACCCCTTACGATTCTTCTCTTTTATTTGCGCCCGCTCGATGATGACGATATGGCCAGCTGAGCCCAGGGTTTAAAAAGTAAGATCTGGCCGATGGGCAAGATTGCCGCATTTGGCCTAGAGGGGGAAGACCTTCACCTTTGATGGGTCAAAAATCCTGGCCTTTTGACCGGAGCTGTTTACTGCGATGAACATCTTCCGAACGTTCTCAGGGACCGATACGTCCTCGATGTTCTTTTTGCTCGCCGCTTTCTTGGTGATATATTCATGGGCGAAAGATCTAGTTATTGACCTCACGCCCCTGAAGTCCACAATGATATGATCTTCCGCCATGTTGTTTATTTGATCAATTAGGTCTGACGCTGATGCCCTCAAGGCTAGATCATAGGAGATATGCTCACCTATCTTGATCTCTTTAGCCTGTGAATTCATAGACATCTACCTCAGGTGCTGGATATGGGAATCTCATACTCATTAATGTCCCGTAAAACCTACAATCTCACCGATCTGTACTGATATATCCTTTTGGATCGCCATGATGAAATTCGATCGTTCCATTTCTTGAGGCGATCAGCATCGAACCGCCTAGCCCTTCTAGGCATATCCTGGCACTTGATCCCATCCCCCACCCTCGCTCGTGGTTCATTTTGGAAGATGTCCCGTTATTAGCTGCCCCGATTGCCTCAAGATCGTCCTCAAAGAACATGCCCGATCTCTCGAAGCTTCCTGGGATTGAGATGCCATCATCACAGAAGCATATGTCGACAAATCCCGTTGTAGGATATTTCTGTGCCATGACGAGAGCGTTATTGAACAATGAATGTTCGTAAATGTTCGTTACCATTTCGCCGATCAGGTACTTGAATGCATTCTCTCCACCATATCCCACACCATTTTTATGAAAATCAAATGTCCTTTTAAAATATTGTTACCATCTTTCTGATCGGACGGGAGATCTGCGACGGGTATGTAGCTCGAATAAGGGCCGACGGCCGATTCCGGTCTGGTCATGACGGTGTGGATGTAATTTGCCACGGACGAACTATATGGAGGGATGTAAGGTAGTTCCCTCTGTTCCCTCATGAACAGTACAAGTGGCAATAGTGTCGTGGGATTGATCCACTTCAGGGGACCAAGATCCATCTCCCTTGTGATCAGCGATCTAGCCCTGATCCTCTGGAAGCACCTGTAGTCGTCAACGAGATCTGGAAGTGATCTTATCCCCACGAAAACGTCGAACGGCCATGCAGTACATATATGCTTGTTAATGGATTAATTACTGGTCTTGAAGACAAGAAATTTGCGATAGTGGGAGGACCAAACGCTTTATAGGCTGCCAAGGGCTCTCCTACGCAGGTTCATATGCGAAAGCAAGAGGTCAGTGCTCTTCTCATAGGACGATTCCAGCCGTTCCACATCGGCCACCTGGAGGTCATAAAGACGATCTCCCGGCAGTGCGACCGCCTGATAGTTGGCATCGGCAGCGCCCAGCTGTCCCATACCTTCGAGAACCCGTTCACGGCGGGGGAGAGGCACCTGATGATCAACAGGGCTCTTCACGATGAAGGTCTTGACAACTACTTCCTCGTTCCCATGGTGGACATCAACCGCTACGCCGTGTGGGTGGCGCACGTTCAATCGCTGGTGCCGCCGTTCCAGGACGTGTACACGAACAACCCCCTCACCCGCCGCCTGTTCGAGGAGGCCGGCTACAACGTTCGTTCAGCGCCTCTCTTCAACCGCGAGGTGTACTCTGGGACCGAGATCCGCAAGCGCATCATCAGCGGCAAGGAGTGGGAGCATCTGGTGCCCAAGGGTGTGGCCGAGACCATAATCGAGGTGGGGGGCGACCAGCGTCTCCGCGATCTCACCAGGGAGCACTCCTACGAGGTGACGATCTGAGCCTGGTCGATGATGTTGGCGAGCTGTTGCGCTCAAGGGGGAAGACGCTGGCCCTGGCCGAATCATGCACCGGCGGCCTGCTGGGCGCCATGCTCACCTCGGTCCCCGGGTCGTCAGATCACTTCCTGGCATCCTTCGTGACGTACTCCGACCGTGCCAAGGTCGACACGTTGGGCGTTCACGACCGAGTGCTCTTCGATCACGGTGCGGTGAGCGCCGAGTGCGCCGCCGAGATGGCATCCGGGGCAAGGCGAGCAGGCCGTGCGGACATCGGTCTTTCGATCACAGGCATCGCCGGCCCGGGCGGTGGAAGCGCGACGAAGCCGGTCGGCCTGACGTACATCGCCGTCGACGATGGGATGGTGAGCCGGGTGGAGCGGCACGTGTTCCCCGGCGACCGCGAAAGCGTTCGTAAGGCGGCGGCCGAGAGGGCGCTTGAGATCCTGCTCGAACTGATGCGACCGACGTCCTGAAATATTACAGATACGATCACCGGCTGGGCACTGTTTTGTCGTTGCCAGCCCGCTAAACCAGGAAACGGCCTGCGAGAGGTGTTCGCATGGGCCGTCGGAGAGAAAGGGTTGCAAGGTGGAAGCCGTACCACACAACCTGGGCATGGCTTTTCATGGCCTGGATGTTCCTGTACATAGATCGCTCCATCACTGGGCCGGTAGTGGCATGGATGATCGGTTCCGACATCCCCATGGTGTCCGGGTCCTCCATGCCCCATGCCCTGGGCGGGCTCATAGGCGGGATGTTCTTCGCCGGCTACATGCTCACTCAATATCCCGCCGGCTATCTCGGCGACCGCTATGGCCGCAAGTCGATGGTGTTCCTCTCCACCCTCCTTGCCGCCGTCGCCACCTTCCTGACGGGGATGGCCCGCTCCTTCCACACCTTCGTGGCGGCAAGGGTGCTCACCGGACTGGTCGAGGGAGCCTACTACTCCAACGACCGGGCCCTCATCGCCTCCACCACCCCGGCGGAGAAGAAAGGGATGGCCATGGGGGTCATATTCTCCGGACTGGCGGTCGGTCTCACCATCGCCACACTTCTCACCCCCCACATCCTCGGATGGGCATCGGAATGGATGGGCCAGGAGGCATGGACGCTTCCTTTCTTCCTATTCTCCGCCCCTACCCTGCTGGTGGCGCTAGGCGTTTGGCGTCATGTCCGCCCGGCAACGGGGGAGAGGCAGAGGGTGGGGCCGGCCGCCGTCCGCCTGGTAGCGTACAGCGCGGTACTGCTCGCCATCCTCATGGCGGTTTTCATAGCGCTACAGGACAGCGGCGTCGCGGAACTGGTCCAGGTGGGAGCGGTGGCGCTGACCGCCCTTGCCCTCATCGCCGTCATCTATCATCGAATGGGCCGCCGGAGCGCGGCGGTGCTGCGGGACCGCGACCTTGTCCTCATGTATCTGTCCGCCGTCCCCATCCTGTATGCGCTGTGGTTCTTCGGTTTCTGGGCCTTGCTGGTGGTGTCGGAATCGGCCTCGATCGGCCTGGACGGTGCGGCGCTGTACGCCGCCTTCTTCGGCGTGGCCAACGGCCTCGGTTATCCCCTGGGCGGCTACATCACTGACAAGGGGGCGGCGCGAGGATGGCGGAGCAAGCGGTCGTATGTCGGGCTGTGCCTGCTGGTCGCCGTACTGGTGATGGTCCTCGGAGCATACCTTGGCACCGGCGGGAGCGACTACTCCGTCATCGGCATGCTCATATTCGCGATCGGGCTGCCGTTCTCGGCCATGCAGACGGTGCACATGACCATTACCTCCGACCTTGCCCCGCCGGAGCAGATGGGGCAGGCGTTCGGGATGTGGAACCTGGTCGCGGAGTTCGGCGCCCTGCTGTCCCCGGTCGTCGCAGGCTTCCTCCGTGACCTTACCGGGTCGTGGGCCCCACCCGTGCTGGGCACCGGCACCCTTCTGGCCATCAGCGCCGTCCTCGTGCTCCTTGTGCGCCGGTAGCCCTGAAAAAAATCCTTGACATTTTTATATCGATCAATTATGTCAAAAGCTCTATATTCTCTCGTCCGATATCTTCACCGTCAGGTGATGGGATGGGAAGATCAGCGAACAGTATCCCCTCCGGGGTGGCCGATTTCGATTCGATAATAAAGGGAGGGTTCCCTGCAGGTTCGGTCGTTCTGCTGATAGGCGGCGTCGGAGCCGGCCAGGCGGAGTTCGCTCTAACTTCCGCCGCCAAACTGTCCATGGTCATGGAGAATCCCTCTTCCAAGGCCTTCCTCCTTGGGCCGGCGAAGGACTCCACGATGCCAGAACAGATCTGCTACATCACCTTCTCCCGATCGAGGGATGAGGTCCTGCAAGAGCTGGAATTTTCGTTCAACAAGGAGTTCCATGACGCCTTCGAGCGGGTCGTGAAGTTCAAGGACTTCTCCGAGGCATACTTCCGCAAGACCCTCGTCCCCCGCTCCTGGACCGGGGGAGGGCCGGACTCGCTCTTCTCCTCGTCATCGTCCAAGAACGTGCTGGAGTCCCTCGTCGACTATCTGGACGAGAACGCCCCTCGTTCGATGGTGGTGATAGATTCCCTCACCGACCTGGTGGTCAGCGCCAACATCGACATGACCGACCTGGTGGCGGTGCTGAGAGGCCTGCAGCGCGTGTCCAAGAAGTGGGGCGGCATCATCTATCTCGTGCTGACCGAGGATGTTCTGGACAAGAGGATGCAGAACATGATAATGGACTCCGTGGATGGCGCTCTTGCGTTCGAATGGAGCCGCCACCACAACACCTCGCGGCGCCAGCGCTACATGTACGTGGAGAAGTTCATCTCACTTCTGCCACACCTTGACAAGGAGCGCATAGCCAGGTTTGCCACCACGGTCACGGCAAGGAGCGGACTCGTGGTCATCGACGCGGAAAGGATCGTGTGATAACATGGACAGGGTAGGGACGGGCATCGAAGGGCTCGATGACATGTTGGGAGGCGGCCTCCCCAGAGGCCATGTGGTTGCGGTGATGGGTTCCTTCGGAACGGGCAAGACGACCTTTGGCCTGCAGTTCCTGCAGCAGGGTCTTAAGGACGGCGAGAAAGGGATATTCATCAGCCTGGAGGAGGACCAGGAAAGCATCTTGGCCAACGCCCTATCATATGGATGGGACCTTAGGAGGTACATCGACGAGAGGCGGCTGGCCGTGCTCAAGCTGGAGCCCACAGATGCAAAGAACTCCATCGGCCGCATCCGCTCCGAGCTGCCGGAACTGCTACGGTCCTTTGGAGCGACCCGCATCGTGCTGGATTCGGTGTCGCTCCTGAACATGCTCTACGACTCGGACCATGAGAAGAGGATCAATCTGTTCAACCTGATCCAGATGTTCAAGGGCATTGGCGCGACCTGCCTCATGACCGCGGAGGTGCAGGACAGCAACCCGAACGCTTCCAGGGACGGATTGATCGAGTATGCGGTGGACGGGGTGATCGGACTGAGGTACGAGGAGCATCCCGAGGTGGGGGAGATAAAGCTGACCGTTCGGGTGATGAAGATGCGCAGGATTGAGCACTCCCGCCGGGTGAAGCCCTACTCCATAACAAGCCACGGCATCGAGGTCCACAGCGCCGCCGACGCTTTCTGACATCGGCAAACATTAATGGGGAGCGATCGCTTCGGCCGTATGTCCATGGAAGGAAGGCCTCTGCTGTATGTCGTCATCTCGGCCGCCTTGTTCGGCATCAGCCCGCCGGTGGCCAAGGTGCTGCTGGAGGACCTCGACCCGGTGGCGCTTGCTGGACTGCTCTATCTGGGAGCGTTCATCGGCCTGACCATCGTCAGCATCATGCGCCCCTCCCGTGCGTCCGCGGCGCCGCTGGAGCGCAAGGACGCCCCATGGCTGGCCGGGGCCATACTGGCCGGCGGTGTGCTGGCGCCGGTGTTCCTGATGATCGGTCTCACCACGGTCTCGGGCCTGGCCGGCTCGCTTCTGACGAACCTGGAAGGCGTGGCCACCGCCCTCATCGCCGTCATCGTCTTCCGGGAGCATGCTGGCAGGCGGCTCTGGTTCGCGCTGTCCGTCATGACACTGGGCGGCGTGCTGTTGTCATGGGACCCATCGGGCGGCATCATCGATCCGCTGGGCCCGCTCCTCATCGTACTTGCCATGGTATGCTGGGGCATCGACAACAATCTCACGAGGCAAATCTCTGGAAAGGACCCGGTGCGCATCGCACAGGTGAAGGGGCTCATCGCCGGCTCGTTCTCCCTGGGCGTGGCAACGTTGCTGGGCGCCCACCTGTCCCTCGCGCCCCCGCTGTTCCTTGCGCTGCTGCTCGGCGCACTCAGCTACGGTATCAGCCTGGTCCTGTTCATCAAGGCTCTGGAAGGCCTTGGTTCATCGCGCACCGCGACCTTCTTCAGCCTGGGCCCGTTCATAGGGGCTGGAGTGGCGGTGCTGTTCCTGAATGATCCCCTCAGTCCCCAGTTCCTTGCCGCAGCGGCGTTGATGGCGATAGGCGTCCATGCCCTCATGGCCGAGCGACACGGTCACAGGCATCGACACGAGAGGCTGGTGCACACGCATGCCCATGGGCATGACATGCACCATAGACACGGCCATGATGGCGAGGGAAAGCACGCCCATGAGCATGTGCATGAACCTGTCGTGCACAGCCATGTGCATTGGCCGGACCAGCATCATCGGCACGAGCACGACCGATGACCCTCACCGGTGGAACGCCTTCAGGGCCTGCTCCCTTGCTCCCGAGCGGTCGATCAGCGTCTTCACCCCTGGCACGGACGATATCATGGACATCGCCCTCACGGTCCCCCGCTTGGCCTGGATGCGCATCAGCGGCACGTCCTTGGCTCCCAGGCGATACTTGAACTCCTCGGGACCCGCGCCGAAGTCGAAATGAACGAAGCCCGCCTCATGCGCCTCCCTCATGGCGAGGATGGCGACGAGGTTGCCGGGCGAGAACTCCGCGAAACGGTTGTTCATGCCCACGCGGTAGGCGCGCATCACGTCGCCGTCGTCCAGGCATAGCATCTGGGATGCCAGCGTGCCATCGATCCATACCTCGTATACAAGGCCCCTGCCCTCCTCGGAGGTGGCGCGCATGACGTCCCGGAGGAACCTGGAGAGGGTCTCGTTGCTGAATATGCTCCCGCCCCTCTCGTTCCATCTCTCCACATGCTGCAACGCGTACAGCTCGGCGGCCTCCGCAACCTCGTCAGGCAGATCGACGGTGCGATAGCTGATACGATTGTCTCGCTCGAGCATCTCCATCGCCTTGCGGATCGTCCTGCGCGTGCGTGACGATACCACATCCATCACATCTCCCGATTGCGGCAGGCAGGTCCGTGGACAGGGAATCTGGACGACCTCATCGGTATCCCACCGTTCGGCCACGCGCTGGTACAGGGCGTTGTTCACATCATCGTTCCGCAGTTCGTTCAGATGAAGCACGTTCCATTCCATCTCTCCCATGGCGTTCACGATGGCGTCGATGACATCTTCCCGCCCGTCTTGGACCATGATGCCGAGGTCGTACAGCTCCGCGACGCCGGCGCCGTTGCCGATCATGGACAGCTTCTTCATGCGGATGCCCATGGCGCGGTGTTCCATCAGGGCGAACGGGGCCAGGCCGACCAGTTCGCCGTCCTCCTCCACCATGATGATGCGCGGACGGGCGATGCTATCGAAGTGCCGAAGCCATTCGATCGCCCAGTCGAAGGATGAGAATATCGAACCACGACATCTCTTCCTCAACGACTCCCACTCCGCCTGCATCGGCGTCACGTCCTCTGTGTTCTCCACCACCTGCACCGTCAGCTCGGTGCGCCTCCGGACCGATCGGTCCCACTTCCCCACCTGTTCCATCATCATGCTCGATCCTCCTGGTCCCCATCGCTCCTGAAAAGATACTTGAGCCCCCTGACCGGCGCAGTGAGCGGCTCCCTCATCGCTGAGTGCATGTACGATCGCATCACCGCTCGGCGCTTGGTCCGGCGCTCCATGTCCATATACTTCTTGGTTGGGAGGTCGGTGACCCCCATCCTGTTTATGTTGGACAGATCGAAGGTCGCGGCTGCCCCCCAACCCTCCAGGGTGGTCGGGGGTACGAACCCTTCCCTGATCGCGCTCTCGTACAGTGGCGTGCCAGGGTACGGCATGTAGGACAGGAACTCGGTGTACTCCGGGCGGATGGTCCGAAGCAGCTTCTCCGTCGCCCTGATGTCCTCGTCCGTCTCTCCCGGCAGCCCGTTCACCATCATGGCGTACAGCTCCAGCCCGGCACGGTGCACGTCCGCCGCCGCCCGTATCAAGGTCTCGACCGTCATCCGCTTATTGACCGCCTCCAGAAGACGCGGGGAGCCGGTCTCCACGCCTATCAGGACCTGCCGGCAGCCGGCGTCCTTCATCTCGCTGAGCAGCTCCGGTCGGACAAGGTCCGCCCTGATCTCGCAGTTCCACACTATGTCCAGGCCTCGTTCCTTGATGCCCCGGCAGATCTCGCGGATCCTCTCGGGGGAGGCGTAGAACAGATCGTCGATGATCAGGAAGCCGCCTATCCGGTCGTCAAGGGAGAGGACGTGCTCCATGGCGTCGAGGGTCCTGGAGGGCGACAGGGCATGCCATCGGCCCCCCCACATGTTCTGGGCATAGCAGAACCCGCACCTGCCTGGACAGCCCCTCGATGTGACGATCGGGACGGCATTTCGACCGTGCAAGGGGACAAGGTAGCGAGAGAGGTTTCCCAGTCCTTCCCACCAGGGGAACGGGAGGGAATCCAGATCGACCATCCTCTCCCTGCGGTCGGTGACGATCGCACGTCCGTCCCTGGCGAACGCGATCCCCTTCACCGTCGCCAGGTCCCTTCCATACTCCAGGGCTCGCAACAGCTCCGATGTGGTGACCTCCCCTTCGCCCAGCACCGCCGCGTCCACCGGAGCCTGGAGCACGGTCATCACGGGCAGCGTGGTGGGGCCCGGCCCTCCCCATATCACCGTGACCCCGTCCTCCCGGCACCATCTCGACACCTCGAGCGCTCGCAGGATGACCGAGCTAACCTTCACATGGATGCCCACGACGTCCGCATCGGCGCTCCGGAGGGCGGATCGCTTCGCCTCATCAAGTTCTTCCCCGGACCAATCGAAAAGGACGACCTCGCGCCCCTCCCTTCGCAAATAGGCGGCCAGCTGCATTATTCCAAGCGGCGGCGATGGCCTCAGCTCGCTCTCCTCGGGGCCAAAGCCTACGTTCACCAATGCCACCTTCATGTCGCCTCCTCCGCCAGCTTCAGGTAGCGGGCGATATACCTCTCCGGAGTGTGCACCTCCTCGTACCGGCGAAGCGCGTTCGACGCCATGCTGCTCCGCATCGCCTCCTCCTTCTCGAACATCCTCAAGGCCGACGCCAGGTCCTCGACGGTCAGGTCGGCCACGAGGCCGCAGGGCCCGGACACCAGCTCGGGCAGGCCGCCGCGCGGCGAGACGAGAAGGGGGACGCCCATCGACAGCGCCTCGATGCACGAGAGCGGCGAGTTCTCCGCGCAGATGGACGGGGCGACCAGGCACAGGGCGGACGACAGCTCATCCATCATCTCCTGGCGTTCAAGGAAGCCCAGCCCCTTCACCTTCCCGCGCGTGCGCCCCTCATACTCCTTGACCAGGCCTTCCAGGCTGCCGCTGCCTGCGATATGCAGCTCCGCTTCGACACCGGACAGCTCATATGCGTGCAGCAGGAGGTCCAAACCCTTGTGCGGCTCGAGAACCCCTGCGTACAGGAAGTGGGACGGCTCTTTCCCTCGGACGACCGGCCGGGGAACGAAGTTGGGGATGACCGATGACGTGAGGTCGAGACGCTCTCGAAGGATGCCTGACATGTAGTGCGACGGGGCTATGGCATGGTCGATGCCGCCGACGTTGCGTGAGAACGTTCCGTTGCGCCATACCTGCGGCGGACGCCCCGATTGGATCGTGCACGTGGTGCAATCCGACCTCATGCACCTCTCCTTCCCTCGATACATGAGGTCGTTCCGGGGGCATATCAGCCAGTGGTCGTGGGCGGTGTACAGCTTGGGCATCCTGCCTATCCCCAGGACCTCATGGCCCAGCAACGAGATGTTGTGATGATGTATCCAGTCGGGCCGCACGGTCGACACCACATGGCGCAGCATCCTCTCGACCTTCCTGTTCGCCCCTGTCAGGTAGGTGAGGGCTGCCGATGCCGAGCCCATGCTGGTGCTGACCGGGTGGAGGTTGACCTCACTGCTCACCGGTCGCGGGCGGCGCCCCTTGGACTTCAGGTCGTAAGCATCCATGCTGTGCAGGACGTGCACCTCGTGCCCCCTGCGCACCAGCTCCTCCGCCAGATACTTGACGTGGACCGCATCGCCGCCCAGGTGGTACGGGGGATAGAAGGTGGATGTCATCACGATGCGTTTGCTCTCCATTCGTTCACCTAATGTGCGTGCTTCATTCCATGCAGAAGGTAGTTGTTCGCGATCTTCAGCGCATATCGGACGGCAAGGTTGAGGTCGGACGGCTCCCTGAGAACGTGAGAGATGTTCGACCTCCACCAGCTCCCCGAAGTGTACAGCGTACGGTATGCCATCTCCCTCGCCCGGTTGAGGTCCTCGGGGCTGAGATGCTCGGTTCCGACGACGGCGTCGTCCTGGTATAGCTTGCGGAAGTCGACGTCCAGACCGCCGTCCCCGTGTATCTGGTCGTACAGCTTCGTTCCCGGGTACGGCACCGCCACGTTGAACTGCGCCGACGTCGGCAAGGCCTCCCTCACGAAGTCCAGGGTGTCCTGCACCGTGCTCCAGTCCTCCCCCGGAAGGCCCAGGATGAAGGAGCAGAAGGTCTTCAGCCGCGCTTCCTTGGCCCACTGGATCGCGTTCCTCCCCTGTTCCACCGTGATGCGCTTCTCCACCGAGTCCAGGATCCGCTGGCTCCCCGATTCGATGCCGAAGGACACCCCGCGGCAGCCGGCGCTGCGCATCAGCCTCAACAGTTCAGGGTCCACCAGCTGGGCCCTGGTGTTGCAGTACCACTTTATCCCCAGGTCCTCCTCCTTCATGCGCTCGCAGAGGTCCACGACCCTCTTGCGGTCGAAGGTGAAGGTCTCATCGAAGAAGGACGCGGTGCGCAGCCGGTATCTCTCCTTCAGGTATCTGAGCTCGTTCAAGATGCTGTCGGCGCCGCGCATCTTCAGAGGGGTGCCGGCCACCGTGCAGAAGGAGCATTTGAACGGACAGCCCTTGCTTGTGTACAATATGGTGAACGGCCGTCCTGCCGGCGCCGTCACGAAGTACGGCTTCAGCGAGGGAAGGAGGTCGTATGCCGGAATGGGCAAGGAGTCATAGTCCTTCAGGGCAGGCGGGGCGGGCGTCCTGACGATCTCCCCGTCCTCCCTGCTTGCGATGCCCGGCGCCTTTCTCGCGTCGCCTTCCCGCAGGGCGGCCACCAGCGCCGGCGTCGCCACCTCGTATTCCTGCATGATGTAATGGTCCAGGTCCGGCGCTTCCCTCATGACCACCTCCGGCAGCGTGTGCAGCGTCCAGCATATGCCCGCGGTGACGATGCCGCGGTCCACCCCCTTCACGATCGACGCCGTTCTCATGTCCCAGTCGAACGTGGTCGGCGTGAAGCGGAAGATGACGACATCGGGGCGAAGGCGGCGAACCTCGGCCTCCAGGTCCGCATATGGCAGGTCGAAGCCGTTCATGTCGAGCAGGGCGACGTCCTCCCCCTGCTGCCGGAGCAGAGCACCTATCTGCAGCAAGCTGTATGGCTCCATGACCGAGTAGCGCTCGGTTATCTCGCATCTCTCCTCCCTGATGACCGGGATGCCCTCGAACCGTGGTGGATTCACCAAAAGAACCTTCATGAACATTCCTCCAGCGTAGCGCGATATACCTCGGCCGTCTGCCTGGCCATCACCGAGGCGCTAAAGTTCGCCTGCACCTTGTCCCTGGCCCTCACACATAGGGAGCGGGCGAGGCGATGGTCCGATAGCACCGTCGAGATCGCCTCGGCAAGGGCGCGGTGGTCCATGGGAGGCACCAGCATCCCGTCCCGGCGGTTGGTGATCATCTCCGGCACGCCACCCACGGACGACGCTATGACCGGCGTGCCCGATGACATCGCCTCCAGCACGGTCATCGGAAAGCTCTCGGAATATGACGGCAGGATGAAGGCCGAGGCCAGCGGATACAGGTAGGGCATGTCCCCGTACGACACTGGACCGATGAACATGCAGCGGGAGCGGTCCAGCCCCGCCCGGCGCGCCATCTCCTCCCACTGCTTGCTGGATCCGTTCCCGGCGTACACGAAATGAACGTCCCTTCGTCCCAATGTGCGCTGGGCCTCGATGGCGGTGGCTATGCCCTTCAGCGCTATCATCCGGCCGGAGAAGAGTACGATGTTCTCCAGCCCATCCAGCATCGGGAATCTGGCGGTGCATTCCGACAGGTCCTTCGGCCCGAACATGGACGTGTCGATGCCGTTGTGGATGACCCGGCAGCCCTCGCCCACGCCGAAGGAGCGAATGCACATGTCGCGGATGAACTCGGAAACGAAGATCAGGGATCCGCATTTCCTCATGTACAGCCTCTCCGCGGTCCTGAGGAACGGAAGGAGGAGCAAGGTCATCCGCTCGGAGGTCTCCAGCATGCCCAGGGGGAGTCCTGCGGCCTTCGTCCCCATCCTCTGCGAGTCGATGGTCGTGTGGACGGTCGTGATCGATGGCACCTCGCTGCCCAGCATCTTCAGCAGCAGGTCGCTCATCTGCGCGTGGTTGGAGTGCACCAGGTCGAAATGATGGGCATCGTTGAGATCACGGAAGGACCGCCACAATGCCAGCTGGAACTGGTTGTTCGACATGAAAGTGTCCCGGGAGCGGCCAAGATGGTGAACGGTGATGCGGTCGCACTCTCGAGGTTCAGACCTATCGTTCCTGAGGCAGAGCAGGTGCACCTCGAAGTCGGACGGCAGGTTCCTTGCCAGCTGCACGACGTAGCTGCCTACGCCGCCCCAGCTAAGGTATTCTGGAGTGACCATGGCTATGCGCATGGCATCACTCAGAGCAGCTGGAACGGCGCGGGGGAGGGAGACTTCTCCGACCTCTTGGCGGTCTTCATCTCCAGATCGCCGGCGGCGTTGAAGAAGCGTCTCTCTAGCAACTTGTCCAGAATGGCGAATCCGGCCTGGAGGGGCACCAGCTTGGTCTCGCCCTTGCGCGGCAGGTATGCGATGGGGACCTCCACTATATCGAGGCCCTTCTTGGAGGATTCGGCGAAGAGCTCTGCCTCCAGCTCGAAATGCCGGGAATCCAGTTCCAGTACCTCGAGCGCTTTGGCGTTGAAACCCCACATGCCGGTGCACAGGTCGGTGCAGCGCTGCTGGTACAGCAGGGAGGCGATGTCGCTGAGCACGGTGTTCCCGAACTGGTTCAGCTTGGTCATGGCGCCTTCAGCTATGGTGCCCAGGAACCTGGACCCCATCACCACGTCGGCTCCCTTCTCCAGCGCCTCCATTATGTCCAGGATATGCTCCGGCGGGTAGGTCCCATCGGCGTCCAGCATGATCAGGTATTTGGCATCCCTCATCGCCGTGAAGCCTTCACAGGATACGGGGCGCTCATCGGACGCGGGCGTCTCCCCATCCCCGGGATGGCACAATGCCAGTGCCTGCCTCACGCCGAGCCCTTTCCCCTTGCCTTGCTGCACGATGACCCGCGCCCCTTTCTTCCGGGCTATCTCTTGGGTCTTATCGATCGAGTTGCCGTCGATCACCACCGCGACCGCGTCATAGCCCTTGTCGCGAAGTGCGCTGAACGGGATATCGTCGATGACCTCGCCAATGCTGCCCTCCTCGTTCAATGCGGGCAGCATTATCACTACCTTACTCCTCGACAGTACCCATCCCTCCAGATGTTAGAGCTTGAGCTAATGCGATCACCCCTTGCGTATCGAATCGAACCACCCTTGCCAGGCCCGAAAGCCTGGAAATGCGTTTAGCCAGATAGACGAATTTTTCTTATCTGTTGGCGATAATTTTGTACCGTCCCTTACTTATAACTTTCTCAATCCAGAGGATGATAGATCGGACATCGCACCGCACCTCTCGTGGTCCGAGAACGTCATGGGAAACAGGAGCGCAGAGGTGTAGAGGAGAGGGACCGCGAAGAAGAGGAGCAGCAGGTTGCGCATGGCATCGCCCCCTCCTAGATACGGGATTAGGGCGTAGTATCCTCCCTGCAGCAGCGCCATGGCGCCGACCAAGGTCGCCAGAAGGAAAAGGTTCCTGCACTCCCTCCGGTCAAGCTGACGGCGCGAGGAGAACAGCCGGAACGGACCGAACATCGCCAGCAGGAGGAGTGCGATCGATGACAGCATCACCTCGGTGGCGATATCGAACGATGAGTTGAAAGTGTGCAGCTGGTACCACGTATCGTCGAACGGCCAGAACGGATGGATGGAGCCTATGTACAGATCGCCAAGGAGGTGCCCCACCGCCGACAAGGAGGCGATGACGTACATCACTGGCCTCGGACGGAACAGTATCGCCAGCGTTCCCAGCGAGACGATCAGCATGATCGCCAGGCCCGTGAACGAATGGCTGAACGTGCGCAACACGCCGACATGGACGTAATCGGGGAGGAGGGCGAAGAACGCGACATAGTACAACGCCAGAAGACGTTCTCGCTTCACCAGCACCAGCAGCGGCAGGCAAAGCATGAACGATAACGCAAGATGTCCTGGAAGCCACATCTCCCCTTCCTCGCTTCCCCTCTCATAGTTCAACAACTAGGCTATCAACCTTCCCGCGCCCAAGCCATGGCAAAGATTAATGAGCATCGGATTGGCAATAATTCGAAGAATGACTTCGGGGGAGGGGGCCAAGTTGGGGGAGCGAGAGCGAGCCATAAGGCCGTCCTTGCTTTACATGCTGTCTCTCGTGGGCTTCGCCATGGTCGTGGCGTCCTCGATAGGCCACGAGGTGCAGGTCATCCCGGTCGACGCTCCCTTTGGCCTGTTCGGGATGCTGCCGCCCGCGTACTGGGCAGGCATGGCCATCATGCTGCTGTCGCTCGCCCTTGGCTTCCGGCATGGCACGGAGAGCCTGTTCTTCTTCCAGTCGGCAGTGATCTTCCTCGCCCTCTGGGGAGCGCCCACCTTCTTCGAGCGGTTCCCCAGCACTTGGGATTCCACGATGCATTACTACTCGTCCCTGGAGATAGCACGCCTTGGCGCCATGCCCATCGACCCGGCGTTCGCCTACGCGTTCAACTATCCGGGCTTCTTCGTCCTCGGCTCATCGTACATAGTGATGGCCGACCCGCCCGCCTTGCTGTTCCTCAGGTATTACTCCCTCTTCGCGGCCCTGTTCACCATCGCCGCCATATACCTCTTCGTCCGGACATACGTCCCTGGCGCCGACCATCGTCTCGTGTTCCTGATAGCCGCCTTCGCCAACGTATGGCTGCAGTTCAACTTCTCCCCGCAGTCCCTGGGGCTGGCGGCCGGACTGCTCATATTCGTCTGCCTTGAGCGCGACGGGATGGGGTGGCGGCTTGCCGCCCTCGGGCTCTTCACCTTCATCGTGGTGGCGCATCCGACGACGCTGATCTTCGTCCTCGGCGCCATTCTCCTCAAGGAGGTGGCCGGCCGGACGTACCGCCTCATCGTCGGGCGCCACAAGCCCATCAGATGGGACCGGCCATGGCCCCTGGGCGCGTTCATCCTGATATGGATAGGATGGCTGCTCACCGGCTCGGCATCGTTCTCCCGGGGCATCTTCGAGTTCATCACCATGCGTCTCAGCTACATATTGTACGCTGGCCAGACCGTGGTGGAACAGGTCGCCCTGCGCACATCCCCCGAGAACGTCCTCGGCGCCATCTACTCGCAGATCCGCCTGGGATCGGTGGCGCTGTTCGCCGGGGCCACGATGCTGGCCATACTGGTCCTGCTATACTATCGGAAGAAGTCGCCGCGGGTGGTGCCGAGCAACATCTTGGCGCTGTTCATCCTGCCGATATTGATAGTCCCGCTGGACACCCTGTTCTTCAACGGCCAGTTGTACGATAGGGGCATCCTCTACATGATGCTGGTCGCCCCCATAATCTTCGTACCGCTGCTCATCGGGCGGGCGGGCAAGTACGCGAGGCCTGCGCTCACCGTCCTGGCGGTCCTGATAGTGGCGGCAGCCGCTTCCACGGCGTTCTATCAGGAAAGCCTGTACGTATCGAACGAGAGGAGCATCGCCGCGGCGGAATACCTGTCGGAGCGCGGACCTGGATCGTACGTCGTCGGGGGCTTCTACCCATACGATGTGTGGAGCGACACGTCGGAGGGGTACAGCCGCATGAAGTTCAACGCCGCATATGGAAGCGACGATCATGCCGAGACCATCGATAACATGACATTGTACTATGGAAGGGGCGGGTATCTCTTCGACAGCACGTCCGAGCTGTGGCATCGCCAGTGGGGGATCCACTACATGTACTCGTTCTATGTGGCGCAGATAGGGGATCATTACCGCGTCTACGACAACGGCGACCACTATGTAGTGTTCTCTAGGGGGCTGTGAGATGCGCATCGGACTTGTCAACCTGATAACAAAGACGGCCGATCTGCAGGCCGACGGCTCGGTGCTCTCCGCCCGATTGAACGTCAGCGACGACTCCCAGCTCAACATCGTGGAGATGGCGCGGCGGCTGAACGCCCGGGGCCACGACGTCACGGTGTTCGTCTCCGACGCCTATCGCCCGCAACGGCCGACAAGGACCGATGTCCGCATCGAATACCTGCCGACCAGGCTATCCCGCCTCTTCCCTCCGTCGCTCGCTCCCCTCACCCCCTCCCTTCCCAGGCGGTTGAGGGAGGAGAGGCTGGACGTCGTGCAGTCGGGAGAGGTGTTCCAGCCCGGGACCGTGTTGACCTGGCCCGCCGCCCGCCGCGCCCGCATGTTCGTGTGGCAAGAGCTGGACGTCCTGATGCGCGGGCCTGCCGGATGGGGTCAGAAGAGCTTCTACTCCACTTTGGGGAGGGGCATCGCCAGGCATTGCGAGGCGATCATACCGCGCTCCCTCTCGGCCCGCCGCCATCTTGTTGAGCATGGCATCCCGGAGGAGAAGATGGCGCCCGTCGTACACTCCGGCGTAGATACCATGATATACCGTCCGATGAACAAGTCGGAGGCGCGGAGCCGCTTCGGCATCGAGGAGGATCGAAACGTGATCCTCTCGGTGGGGAGGCTGCACCACAACAAGGGGATGGACCGCCTGGTCGGGGCGATGCGCCCTATACGCGCCACGGACCCTGACGCCCTCCTCATCATAAAGGGGGTCGGCCCGGAGGAAGGAAACCTCCGGCGAATGGTGGCGGACGGACGGTTGGAGGAGAACGTGTGGGTGATGACAGACTTCCTTGACCGCCAGGACATGGCGATGCTGTACAACTGCGCCGACGTGCTGGCCGTCGCGAGTCGCATCGACCTGTTCCCCTTCACGGCCATAGAGGCGATCTCCTGCGGGGTGCCGATCGCCACCGCCTTCGGCCGGGGCCTCCGCTCCGACATCGTGGAGAAAGGGGCAGGAATGATGCTTCGCCAGGGGCAGGACGACATGGCGCGGGACCTTCTGGAGCTGCTCGACGACCCGGTGAGGCTGGAGATAATGGGGCGCAACGCAAGGGAGCTGGCCTTGCGTGACTTCGACCACGAGTCGATGGCGGACCGCCTGGTGGAGATATATGGGGGCGAGGCATGAGCGAGAGGATAATCTTCCTTCCATGGGTTGAGGCCCCTCCGTCCAGTTCGGAGAGGACGCCCCAGCTGCTTCGCCACCTGTCGCGGTGGTATGATGTCGTGCCGGTGAAGCCGGGCCGGATAAACAGGCTGGTGTACGATCAGGGCATATCCCGCCCTGCGCGATACGCCCTCTTCCTACTCGACGAGATCTCCATATTCCTCAGGACGCTACGGGCCGCCCGCCGCGAGAAGGTCTCGCTCATCTTCGCAGAGGGAACCTACTTCTCCCTCGCCGGGGGGCTGGCGGCACGCCTGAGGGGCATACCTCTGGTGTGGGACAATCATGCCAACATCAGGGATTTCTCCGCCGCGTTGGGTAAATCCTTCCTCTTCTACCGTGGCAACCTTGTGCTGGAACGCATCCTTCACCGCATGTCTTCCGCCGTGCTCGTCGTATCGGAGAAGGAGAGGGAGGCGTACGGGGAGATGGGATTCTCCACCGAGAGGTTCTTCGTCATCCCCACATGCGTGGACCTCGAGGCGATGGACAAAGGGGTGCTGCCAAGGGAGGAGGCGAGGAGGGCGCTCGGCATCGAGGATGGGAGCGTGATATTGTTCTTCGGGACGCTGAACTACGAACCCAATCTCGAATCCGCGCTATACATATCGAGGGAGCTGGCCCCGGCCGTCCGGAGAAGCGTTCCCGATGCCACGGTATACATCGCAGGTAGCGGTGAACTGGGGGAGGATCCGTCGGAAGGCGCCCGGATGCTGGGCTTCGTCCCAGATCTGGCATCGTGGCTGTCGGCCGCCGATGTCTGCATCGCACCCACCTGGCGCGGCGTGGGCATATTGACGAAGGTGATAGACATGCTGTCCGCCGACCGCGCGACGGTGGTGACGCCGCTCGCCCGGGACGGGATGCCCGAGCTGGAGCACGAGGTGAACTGCCTGGTGGGCGAGGATCCGGAACATTTCTCCCGCCAGGTGACGATGCTCCTAGGCGACAAGGAACTGCGCGAACGACTTGGACGCAACGGCCGGCAGCTGGTGGAGGGAAGGTACTGCTGGGAGGCGGTGGGCCCCAGGCTGCGAAGGCTGCTTGACGGCCTGATGAGGGGGGAGGTCATGCATGGCCAGGTCTGAGAAGGTGATCGTTGGTCCGGGAAGGCCTTGGGACATCGTCATGGTATGCGCGATAGCGACCGTGGCCGCGCTGCTGCCAGCACTTCTGCCCTCATCGCCCTTGGCCTGGTTCTTCGGCTTCGCCGCGGTCTTCTACTGTCCAGGCTACGCGATCGCCGCCGCCCTGCTGCCGGGCAGATTGGAGATGCTGTCCCGTTCCTTCGTCCCGCACCAGGAAAGGACGTTGACCATCACCATGCTGGAGAGGTCCGCGATAGCGGTAGGCCTCAGCGCCACGACGGTCGCCCTGGCATCCACCATCATGACCCGCGGGTTGGTGGAGCTGAACTCCCTCACCGTGGGCGTGACGATAATCGCGGCCACCTTCATCGCGTCGGCGGTGGCGGTGTACAGGCGGTCCAGGCTGCCGCCCGGGGACCAGTTCGCCATAGTCTATCGTCCTTCGGAGCGGCTGCCGTTCAACCGAAGGGAGTCGGCGGTGGCGGCCATGGTCCTCGTGGCCGTGATGGTGTTCGGCGTGGTGGCGAGCAGTGGCCTGACGGCCGACCCTTCAGGACTGCCTTATTCGGAGTTCGAGGTTACCGGCGCGGACGGGCAGCTGGACCATCTGCCATCGATCCTGAGGCCTGGCCAACAGGCCGTCGTGGACGTCACCGTCTCCAACCATCTGGGGAGGGCGGCCGACTATACCCTGATGATCTCCCTGAGTGATTCCATGGCGGCCGCCCCCTTCGACCCATCCCAGCCTGTATCCCTGTCCCCGGGGCAGGGGCGGAGCACCACGTTCACCCTTGAGGACGAGGCCAGTCATCGGCAGAGATTGACGTTCAGCATCGACAGGCCTGGCGAATGGACCGTCTTCCTTCGTCTGATCGATGCCGGCGGCTCGGAGACGCTGACGCTCTGGATCCCCATCACGGTGCGTTGAGGACGGCGAAACGGTTCGATCTAAGGTCGCCGCATCGTATGCCCCGCCGATCGGTCCGCGCCCTGGCCGATATCGCTCACCTCATGGACGCTCCCTCGGCGATCCTGCGGCTCCCATCGCCCATCGACATCATGCCGATACCTCGATCGGCCAGGAAGGTCCATGGCCTTCTTCGTTCGCATGTCTGGCCGGCCATGCTCGTCCATCCAGTCCCTGGCCCGCCGGGCTGCAGGAAGAACTACAAATATCGCCACCTGCAATAAATCACATCCATGCTGCATTCATGGGGAAGATGGAACGGTGAGGCGGGTATTCTGGCGCGTTCGCGCCCAAGGTCCATGGCGGTGGGGCGGTGAGGACCTCGGTCATCGTGTGCACGTTCAATCGCATAGACTGGTTGCCCAAATGTCTGGAATCCTTGCTGGCGCAGGACCCTCGCCCCGACGAGATAATCGTGGTGGACGGCCCGTCGGTGGATGGGACGCGGGAGATGCTGGAGGAAAAGGAGAGGGAAGGCGTCCTGAAGCTGATCAGGCAGAGGCGCCTGGATGGCATCTCCGCCGCGCGCAATCTTGGCCTGGCCGCATCTACTGGCGACATAGTCTGCTTCATAGATGACGACGCCATAGCGCAGCCGGGATGGCTCAAGGCCATAATGGGCGGCTACGTGGACGAAACGGTTGGCGGGGTGGGAGGACCGGTCCATCATATGGATGGGCGGCTGTGCATGGGGCGCAACGCCGTATCCACCGAGGGTCTCTGGTTCGACGAATCCCGCAACGAGTCGCTGGACGGCTGCTACCCCGTCATGGTGGGATGCAACATGTCCTTCCGCCGCCAGCCCCTCATCGACGCCGGCGGCTTCGATCCCTATTTCAAATACCATCAGGACGAGACGGACGCATGCCTGGGCGTCCAGCGTCTGGGATACAGTATACGATATGAGGAGGGGGCGGTGGTGCACCATGAATGGTGCGAGGGGTCCTATCGGCAGGACATGCTGCGATGGTACATCCGCCTGCGATACCTGTGGGGAAGGAACAACTCATACCTTGTGAGGAAGCATTTCGGGGAATCGATGCCGTTCGCCCGCTATTGCAGCAACCGCGCTTCGGCCTTCATCTCCCGACGGCGGCTGGCCACCGAGAGTCCGGGGGAGAAGATGAGGACCAGCCCCCAGCTCCCCCCCTTATTGGCATATATCGGCATATTGTCCGAGGCGTGCGGCCTCGTGCAAGGATGGAGGGACGGCCGCCTGAACCGTATGGAGGCGTTAAGGCCTCCGGGCCCGGTGCAGCGACCCATATAATTCGTTCAGGAAGTCCTTGACCGTCCTCACGCCCATCCTCGCCCTCCCGGTGGCGACGATGCCGAACAGCAGCGCGGCGGCACCGATGAACCCGAGCATCGGAGCGCCAACCTCGCCGGCAGAGGCCACGGGAAGCAGCATGCCCTTGGCGCCCTTCATCTCGATCACGGTCTCGGTGTCGCCGTCGACATCGATGGCTATGGATGCATCCTTGAAGCCGTCGCATGAGGCCGACAGCGCATGCCTGCCGCTGGTGACGGCATGGAATTCGAAACGGCCATCCTCATCGGTGACGGCCGTGCGTTCTCCATCCAGCGTGACCAGGGCATTGGCCACCGGACCGTTACCGATCACGGTCCCGGCCAGATTGTATGCCGGCGACGATCCCGTGGTGAAGGCGGAGCGATAAGTCGTGTCGTTCGTCTTCCCCTCCAGGCTTATCAGCCGGCCGATCTCGACCGTATGCTCGGTGTATGGATCAAGAGATGCGGAGGGATTGAACCTCGCCGTGACATCATCGATCCATGCCCACTCGCCGGGCGCTGTGAACACGAAGGCCCCTTCCATCGCCTGGCGGTCCACAGGCGTGTTGAACGTCACCGTGATGTCGGAATCCGTCGGCACGTCATTGGCGCCAGGGTAGGGAACGATGCCCATCACCTCGGGAACCGGCGGAGGCGCCTCGACGGTGGTGATGACCATCTCATCGCCGAACGCGTGGCTGAAGGATATCCAGCCGCCGTCATCGGCTCGAACGGTCGCTAGCCTGTCACCGTTCCCGAGGATGTCGTAGAAAATAGAAGGTAAGAGGTTTCCGAGCCGCACCGTGGTCACACCGCCGGTGGCGCTGACGCGCAGCTCTCCGGCGGCGATGGCGGCGAACGCCACGCCATCACCCGAATGGGTGACGGCAGCGTCACCGCTCTTCACGATGTGCCCGGTGGCCCCGGCCGCGATCTTCCCGCGCATGATGACCTTGCCATCGGCCGTATACTCGGCGTCGCCGACCTGCGTGAGGCCCTCCATCGTATAGACGGCGTCGGCGGGCAGCACCACCACGAAGTCCCTGTCGGTGGACCACAGGTTGGTGAGCGAGTACCGTTCGCTCGCCGAGGTGAACTCCACGTTCACCGCCCCTGCCCCGGTCATCACGACCATGGGCCGGTTCGTGACGACCTCGTTCCCCTCGCTGCCGAGGTCGATCGTCGCGGGCCAGAACTGCGGACCGCGGGTGCGGTCTGCGCCCATGGCAAGGAACATGTCCTCGGCCATCTTCAGGTACGGGATCTGCGCCGCGCCCGGATCGTACGAGCGCAGGTTGGGGTAGAAACCGTATCGGGCAGCGCCGAAGAGGACGGAATGAACCGCCCAGGCGTCCGACGAAGCGGCGTAGTTCTGGTCCACGCTGATGTGCGGACGCAGTTCCGATGGCATGTTGTTGACGAAGCTCATCACCGACCTGGTGTGGGCCTTCAGGTCGTTGTTGTACATCGGCACCGCCTCATAGCCCTCGATCAGGCTGAGGTCGGAGACCATCGACAGGTGTAGCAGCGCGGTGAACGGGTTGGTTATGACATAGTCGAACTTCCCCGATCCGTACGACTCCTCCACCAGGCGAAGGAAGCCGGTGTAGACGAACTCGTCCTTCTGGTTGTAGTCGTTCCGTATGTTGTTGGCGCCATCAACGACGTTCACCTCGTCCCAGAAGACGCCATCGGAAGACCACCACCAGTCGTTGTACGGGTCCCCGTAGATCAGATGCTCGCGGTACTCGGGGCTAGCGGCGCTAGCTATGCGGTAGCCGGACGGCGAGTACATCTGCTGGCCGGGGGCGTTGTGCAGCTGCCATGAACTGGGCATTGTGCCGTCGTGCGGCACCATCAGCTGGGCCGATTTGTAATGCCAGTCGATCTGCTCGGGGTTGGTGGATTGCATCGCCACGGTTATCTGGCTGTTCTCCACCCACCTTCGCAGGTCCTCGTCCCAGGTGGACAGGGTGTTCATGGTCAGCGGGAATATGTCGGTGTTGTGCACCGACCACTCCTTCGCGATCTCATGAGCCACCCATTTGGCGTAACCATAGTTGTGCCCTATGGGTTCGCCGTCGGAGTGCTTGTACGGCCGCACGAACATGTGGTACGTCGTCTCCTCCCCTTTCGCCGGGTCAGGCAGCACCGAGCTCTTCGATGAGAACTTCAGGCAGAAGGTGGACGGACCGCCTCCTCCGAAGTCCTTCATCCATACGGGCGCCCACAGGTACGCCTCCTCCTCGTTGTATCCCCATTCAAGACCCAGGTCGCCGCCGGGCTGCCTGATGTCGAACGAGGGCGCGAACATCTCGAAGGATGGATACCACCCTCCGATGCCATGCGTCTTCGGCCTGTCCTCTGCGAATCCGGGCACGTAGCGGTGCACCTTGCCGTCAGAGAACAGGTCTATCATCCGCCCGTCCTGATCGTACAGGCCGACGAAGTAGGCGACCACGGCGTTCTTCTCGCCTGGTATGTAGGTGGTGTCCAGCTCGAAGTAGTCCCGGTAGATGGTGAACTCGTTCCGCATGCTGAACTGCGGGGACGACTCCACGAACCACACGCGATTACCATCTCGACCATGGTCGGCGATCCTCATGGACACCCAGTTGAGGTCGTTCCCCTTCTCGTCGACGGTGCCTTCGGCCGCCACGTTCGGATTGATCCTCCGGTACCGGATGACATCGTCGGTGAAATGCGGCTTGACGACGTAATCGACGAAGTTGCCGTCCTGAGACACCGTGATGGTGTATTCATCCGTCCGTACCTCATAATGGGAGTCGCCTACTTCCACATCCAGTGAGGAGGACTCCACGCCCAGTTCGAAGTCCTCATATCGATCCCTTGGCTCGACCTCCCCGCCGTCCCCGGACGGCGTGGTGATGTCTGAAGACCGGTTACCCAGCCCTCCTATGATCGCTCCATGGGGAGCGCCCTCGTCGAGCAGTGGCGGTATGACCACGGTCAGGAGGAGCCCGATAACGAGCACCGCCGACAGCGGCCTCAGCAGCGCCGCCACTCGGCGCCGCTGGCCAATTCTCATGGCCACACCTCAACTTTGCATGCCGCGCCTGGGGCGCTTCCTGGAAGGAGCGGACCCCAGACGGCAGCACGGCTGGCCTCATGTGTTTTCAAGCTATCCCATCCCTTCTGGTCACTTTTGACACTGGCCAGCGTCTCCGCCGACCAGTTGGCCGCCGATGGCGGCGGCCACAGAGCTTTCGCCCTATCGGGAAAAAGGTCATCCAAACGGATCGCCTTCCCCCGGGCGCCTCCCGTTCGCCTTACATATTATAAATGTGCTTTTCAGAAGATATCATTGATGATATTCATAGTCCAGGATGGATAATGCATCGTGGCCAGCATCGGCGGGGGCGTAAGGGATCGATACTTTTTCAACCGCCGCCGCGTCCTTTCGCCATCGCCCTCGCGGCGGCCTGATAGTCGGCGAGGAAGCGCTCCATCGAGAACCTCTCTTCCACGACCTTCCTTGGATGGGGCGTGTGGCATAGGACGTGGTCTATGGCTTCTAGATACTCAGTCGGATCCCATGACGGGACGATCCGGCCCACGCTCTCCTCGCCAAGGTCCTCGAACACGCCGGTGCGGGATGCGACCACGGGCAGATCGCAGGCCATGGCCTCCAGGCCGACGTAACCGACCGATTCGTAGCGGGATGGGAACAGTAGGAAATCCGCCGATGAGTAGTACAGGGGCATCATTTCGTTGGGGACGTTGCGATGGACCACGATGTCGCCCCCTTCGACCCCGGAGGGGGTGACGCAGAGGAACCGGATGCCTGGCCGCCTCCTCGCCACCTCTTGCAGGATGTCGAATCCTTTGGTAGCATCGGCCCTCCCGACGAACAGTCCCACCGGCCCGTCCTCGTCAAGTCCGATGCTCTCCCTCGCCTCATCCCTGGGGATCGGCCTGAACGTCTCCATGTCCACTCCGTGCTCGATCACCCTCGAACGTATCCGGTACATCGACCAGAGCTCCCTCGACACCTTCGCCGACACGGCCACGCTGCTCTTACCGACCGAGGCGAGCTTCTCGAACACGGACGACACGTACTTCGACGGCAGGTATCCAGGCGTTCCCTTCAGCACCTGGTCGGCAAGACCCCGCATGGTGAAGTGGTAAACGTTCATCATGGGGACGTCCACCCTGGACATGCCAAGGTACCATCCCGCCGTCGAGTTGGCGATCACCAGGTCGTAATCATTCTGACGATGCAGCCGGCGGAAGTGACGGCATATGGCGGCCCCTTTCCTCGCTTCTTCGAGGTTAAGCCTCGTCAGGTCCACGCCCTTGCCGTTCGATGATGAGGAATAGGTGATCACATGTACGTCCCGGAACGCCTTCCTGAGATGCTCCGTGAACAGCTCGGTCCCGCCCCTCACCTCGTCGAAGCTGTACATCGACAGCAAAGCTACCTTCACTTCCCCCTCTCCCCCGGTGTAAGGTTAATTAGGGCAGCGCTCGATTATTATTCGTTGTGGGAGTTTCGAACGCTGCTACGATGGAGCTGCGGCTCATAATGGAGAAGTTGAGGAACCGTTTCACCGTCCCGACCAGGCTGGAAGGCACGTCCTGGAATCCCAAGGTGATGGAGCTGCCGCCGGGGGAGCGCTTCCTCGTGGTGGCGCCGCATCCAGACGACGATGCGGTCGGCTGCGGAGGAAGCATAATCAAGCTGGTGGACGCCGGCAAGAAGGTCAGGGTGGCGTACCTGTCCATCCAGGAGGGAGACTTCACCATCGAGCACCGGCGCGGGGAGATATCGCGTGCCCTGGAGCATCTCGGCGTCGCCGACCACGTGCTGCATGAGACGCCGTTCCCATCCGCGCGGGATGCCACAAGGATAATCGCCGAGGAGTTATCGTCAGGATACGACGCGGTGTTCATCCCCTCACCGTTCGAGAATCATGACCACCATCTTCGCACGTTCGAGGCATGCGCGGATGCCCTGCGGAGCACGGATGAGAGGCCAGACCTGATAATGTATGAGATCTGGGGAACCCTGATGCCAAACCTTCTCGTGCCGATCTCCGAGGTGATGGAACGCAAGGTCGCCGCCATCCAGGAGCATGGAACGCAATGCGCGGACATAGACTACGAACGCGTGGCAAGGGGAATGAACGGCTATCGCGCCGCGGCTAGCGCCCTGGACGGTTATGCCGAGGCGTTCATGCACATGCCCGCGTCCACCATGTTGAAGCTGTTCTGATCATACAAGGGGCGCTTCTCTCAGCGAATATTGCGTACGGCGTACAAGGCCCTTGTTGACCGTGCGAAGATGCACCTGCATGCGGTCCACCGCCTTGAACCGATACTTGTACGTCTCGGCCCCGCGAAGGAGGTCCACCTCCTTGCATCCTCGACCATAGGACTCCTCGATGATGCGACTGATCAGCACGGCTCCTGGCGAGCAATGTGCGTAATCGGGCCCGAACCCTGACAGGTAGTAGAGGTAGCGGTCGCGGTCCTCCAGCCCCATGGCGATGGCCTGCGGCGTCCCGTCCACGAGGATCGCGTGGAACACGACCCCTTGACCGACCAGGCGCTTCGCCGCCTCCTCGACGAACTGGGTCATGCCAGGGGAACGGAGGCAGCTGGACGATCGCCATCTATGATCGCTAAGTTCCTTCAGCCAGTGAACAGCCTCTTCGACCCCTTTGGCGGACCTCATGCTCTTGAACTCCGCCCCATGCTCCTTCAATCGGCGCCATCCCTTCACCACGGTGGCTCGCATGTTCCCGGACAGCGACGCCAGGTATTCCTCGTAGCTGCCCCCCAGGCGGATGAACGGCGCCATCTCGCGTGCCTCCTCGCAGTTGGGGAACGCCCTTCTCACCCCCTCCTCCGTCGGTCCATCGCGCCTCATGTCCCTCAGTTCCAGAACGTCCCAGTCATCTCTCCCCCGCAGGTGCTCCCAGATGGCGTCGTGGACATCGGCGCGTGCGTCCTGGGCGATGATGCCGCAGCGGTCCGACGGCCCCGCGCCCATGAACCCTATCTTGACCCAGTGCCTTCCCCGCTCGTTCATCGCCAACGGCGCGTATCCGACCGGTCTGCCGCCTTCCGTGACGCGAAGGACGAGGGGCTTCCACGTCTCACCGAACGCCTTCCACCATGCCGATAGCCAGTCAAGATTCAGGAAGAGAGGGTCCTCGCCGCTCGTTCGCAAGACGGTCTGGTAATCATGCCTTTCGCCGTCCAGGCGGGAGAATGGACCGATCTCTTCCACTAAAAGGGACATGACATTGAACATTGGAGCCCTCGCGACATTAAGATTTCTCCGTTCGTCGTATTCCGCTCGAGATCTGGACGCCAAAATTTCGCTGGCGGACCACAAATAGTATATGTCCCATTCATGTTACAATCAGACGAGCGTGCAATCCGATGAAGCTGGTTAGAACCGGAAAGGTGAAGCAGGTCTATGAGGTGGACGATCAAACGCTGGAGTTCGTGTTCACGGATAACATCAGCGTATTCGATAAGGTAATCCCCTCCCAGATACCCCACAAGGGGGAAACGCTATGCCGCAGTTCCGCTTTCTGGTTCCAAGTGCTAAGGAAGGCGGGGATCCGCACACACTTCACCGAGCTTGTGCCGCCGAACCGCATGCGCGTCAGGCGCGTGGAGGTCATATCCGACTACAGTCGCATCAACGGCAGCACCACCAACTACCTGATCCCGCTTGAGATAATCTCCCGCCACTATGTCGCCGGCTCCCTCTGGGACCGCATCAAGAGCAAGGAGATCTCCCCCGAGGAGCTGGGCTTCGATCCTGGCCATGAACCGAAGTATGGCGAGGAGCTTCCCCGCCCGTTCTATGAGATAACGACCAAGCTGGAGCCCGTGGACCGCCTGCTCACCCGGGAGGAGGCGCTGAGGATCTCCGGCCTCTCCGAGAAGGAGATGGACGACCTCTTCGACCTGGTGGCCAAGATCGACGAGATAATAGCCGAGGAGGTCGGGGAGAGGATGCTGATCCATGTCGACGGAAAGAAGGAGTTCGCCATGGATGACAAGCGCAACCTGATGGTGGTGGACACCTTCGGCACTGCGGACGAGGACCGCTGGTGGGACGATGATGCATATGCCAAGGGCGAGTGCGTCGAGCTCTCCAAGGAAGCCGTGAGGCAGTACTATCGTCAGACCGGCTACTACGATGCCCTGATGGAGGCCCGCAAGGCCGGCAAGCCTGAACCTGACATCCCCCCGCTCCCGGAGGAAGAGGTGAAGAGGGTCAGCGAGCTATACATCGAGATGTTCGAGCGCCTGACCGGCGAAAGCTTCCGTTAGGCTGGACCTGCGGCGCCGGTGCAAGCTCGCACGGATGGCCGCGATCCATTCCGTTCTCTCAACATACAGTACTATCTTTCACTATGGCCACGGCTGCCGATCGGGAGGGGATCGCTCTTGACCCAGGGTAGGACTTTTCGCCTGAAGGTCACTCCAGCACGACGGCCACCATGCGATGTCCGGCCGGGCACTTCAGCTCCTTGTCCACCTTGGCCACGCGGAACTTCAGGTTCCCCTCCACCCCGATGGGGTGACAGAGACGCCAGTTCTCGCAACCCAGCTCATCACATTTCATCGCCTCGAAGGTGACGGTGGAACCCTCGATCGCGGACCGCATCGGCAGAGCGCTGCGGTGCTTCTCCTTCTCCACCTCGACCACCCGCACGCCCTCCTCATGGATGCGGCAGTCGTGCCTGACCTCCCGCACGTTGGTGATGCGGTAGAGGCCGCCGGCCTCCAGGTTGAAGCATACCGCCTTGAGCTTACAGTCCCGGCAGTCGGTCAGGGGGCCCCGATATACGAACAGCTCCCCTATCTTGGCCTGATGCTCTCCGATCAATGTGATGACTACCATGATATCGCCCTCAGATCACTTTGGTGATTGTTGCCAGGTGTTCGGCCGCTTCATACGTCAGGCCTTCCTGGCCAAGTATCGTGAACCTGCTGCGGACCTTGTGTGCGGTCACAAGGGCCTCGATGATCTTCTCGCTCGGGATGCCGAGCTCCTTCGCCGATGTTGGCGCCCCGATCTTGATCAAGGCGTCCCGAATGCGCTTCCAGTCGCCACCATGCAGGTACATCATCATGATGGCGCCTATGCCGCATTGCTCCCCATGCAAACCTCTTCCCGGACAGATCCTGTCCATGGCATGTGAGAACATGTGTTCCGAGCCGGACGTGGGACGGGAGGAGCCGGCCACCGACATCGATATGCCGGAGATGATGATGGGTCGGATGGCCACCCAGACGCTCTCCTCCTGATTGGGCTTTATTATGTCCGCGTTGTCAATGATGGTCTCCGCCGTGTATACGGCAAGGGAGTACGCCGAGCGGGAGAACTCCTCTCCCCTCAGCTTCCTGGCGAACTCCCAGTCCTTCACGGCGGTGGAATTGGATATCACGTCGGCGCAGCCTGATGCCAGCAGTCGGTAGGGGGCCTGTACGATGACCGAGGTGTCGGCCACCACGCCCAGAGGCACCTTGGCATCGAGAGATAGAGGGCCGTCCTCCCCCTTTATCGACGCCCTGCCGGACGCGATGCCGTCGTGAGATGCAGAGGTAGGTACGGATATGAACTCCACGCCGAGGTCCTTCGCGGCCATCTTGGCGAGGTCGATCTTGCTGCCGCCACCTATGCCTATGAGGAAATTTGCCTTGACCTCGCGAGCCACTTCCTCGACCTTGTCGAGGTTGTCCTTCGTGGCCTCTCCCACCACGACGGAATGGACATCGTAGCCGCCATCGTCAAGGCGCATCTTGATCTTCTCGGACGCGACGTCCTTCGTCTTGGGCCCGGTCACGAGCAGGGCGGTACCGCTCAGCCCGAACTCCTTGCATACCTCTGGTATCTGCCCAAGCACGCCATGTCCGACCAGAACATTCCTGGGGAAAATGATCGAACGGGCCTTGGTGAAGTCGCCTTCGTCCATCCTCTCTCCTAAATCTCAGACTGATATATGTATCCTTCCAGAAGCTAGCATGTCATGAATGACGGGTCGCAAGGGCGAGGATGCCAGGCGGTCCAGGGAGGCGGGGCGTATGAACAAGGTAGGCCCTCTCCCCGTCCTTCGACGCTGGTCTGCCGCACATCACCATGGTTCGAAGTTCAAGGGATGCAGCCCATGAACCAGGATTCCGACGACCTCACCCTCCGCAATGCCTCGGCGAAACCCGCTCCATCGTCCAGATGTCCGTTCCATACCTCCAGCAGCACGGGGATGGAACGCATTCGGGGAAGGACCGCGAGGTCGACGTCACCGTCTCCCAGCTGCAGCCCCTCCCTGTCCGGCTGCGCCGCATCGGACAGGTGGACATGTCGAACGCTCCCTCGCAGCCTCTCGAAGAACGATGCGATGGCCGCGTTTCCTCCCCGCTCCACGGAGAGGTAGGCATGGGAGATGTCCAGGGTGACCCCGTCCAGATGCGGCAGCATGCTTGCAAGGTCGTCCGGAGAGGTGCATATGTTGCAGTACCTCTTCTCCCCGTCCACATGATAGCGGCGGGGCATGTTCTCCAGCCACAGCTTGCCGTCAAGGGCGGAGAGGGACTCCCTCAGGTTCTCCCCGAGCGATGCCCCGTCCGATGGCTCCCTCCTCACGCCACCGGGATGTATCACCGTCGGAACGCCCAGCCGGGCGGCCGTGGTAGATACCTCGTTCACCCTATCCACGAACATTCCACGAAGGTCCCGGTCCTCGGCTGCCAGGTCGATCAGCTCCGGCCGACCGTTCACGCGCATCTTCTCGGGAGCATGGACGATCCGGCATCTCTCATCCTTCGACAGCAATGCCTCGATGTCCCGGACGTCGTCCCCTTCCAGCACGAGCACCTCGAAGAACTCCACATCCAGATGGGAGAGGCGATCATGGTCTCGCAGGGTGGTCATCGCACCAAGGCAGGGGGGAGCGGCCATGCTCATAAAATGGAGCTATGAGAATTCAAGATTATGGTCAGAAGAAAAGAGGCGGGGAAGGGTTGTTCAAGGCGGAACATGAATCACCGTTATTTCAGGAGGAGAATATAGGGGGGTGAGCCCTTCCCGCGCACTCTTGAAGCCTGTAATGTGGACCAGTATTTAAAACATTGCGTTGAAATTATTGTAATTAACAGAATGGACGTTAACATTCCTTCCAGCTAGGCAAGTGGTATGCTCACATGGGCGCGGCGCATTAGCATCTTTTGATAATTCAATATGGATTGATAAATATGACCAATCAATTCCGCCGCTCATGTCGGACCAGGTAGGGGACGAGGCCTATAGGCATGCCGAGCCTTTCGGCGGCGTGGCCGTCAACATCCAGCATCTCGCAAGCGCCATCGACGCTCCCCTTGTAGTGATCGATAGATCATTGCAGATAGTCTTCGTCGGCCCGGTCGCCGAGGAACTGTTCGGCCGGGCGGCCGATGAGCTCATCGGAACGCCGCTCCGCTCCTTGCTGGCAGGATGCTTCGTCCGACATGGTTCGCCGGTGATCGCGGCGGTGGAGCGGTGTATGGCGACAGGTGAGATCCAGTCGGCGACCACGACGCTCCAGACGCTCCGCGGTCCCTCAAGGGCCCGCCTCACCATGGTCCCCTCGCCATCGGACGGCCAGGCGACAGGCGCCATACTCTTCTTTAACATCATCGACGGGGGTGAGATGGCAAGGTATGAGGACCCCAAGGAGAGGCTTCCATGGGAGGCGCCTGAGACGATCGAGGTGGATGACCTCCACGCAGCGCTGGACAGGGAGCTGCCGCATGTCGTGGAGGTGCTGGACCTCGATTTCGCCATCGCCCAACTGTTCTATTCCGGCGGCTGCTTCGTGATGATATATCACGGCATCGAGCCTGGAGGGGCCAGGGAACTGCTGGAATCCACTGGCCCGGACGGGATCCCGCTGGACCAGGCGGTGATGGAGGCAGGCACCATCATCTCAGACATCGATTCATGCGATATACATCCCCTCCCGGGCGACATAACATCGTTCGCCGCCTTCTCCCTGCGCGAACGCCCCCGGTCGCGCGGATGCATAGTCTTCGGAAGGAGGGGAGAGGCGCCGAGCGTCCGACAGTACTCCCGCATACTGCAGGTCCTCTGCAGTCAGATCAACATCTCGCTTCGGAACCATGCGTTGAACATGGAGAGGAAGAGGCGCAACACCCAGCTGCATGGGCTGTATGAGGCCTCCAAGGCCGTGAGCAGGTCGCTGGACCTGAACGAGGTGCTGCATACGATCATCGATGTCGCCATGTCGCTGGTCGATGCGGAGAACTGTTTCCTGTTCGAGGTGGACCATGAACAGGGAAAGCTCCGCATCCTCACCATGAAGACGCGATATGCGTTCGACCCCACGATAGAGCTCGATATCGGAGAGGGCCTGGTGGGGATGGTCGCCTTCACCGGGAAGGGCATCCTGGCCCCGCGCGCCGACCTCGACCCCTGGACGAAGGGCCTCATGAACCCCCCGGACACCCCCAGCTCCATGATAGTCGTGCCCCTGGTGTTCAACGACCAGGTGCTCGGCGTGATGAGCCTGGAGAAGACCCCGGGAGTTCCGTTCGACCACTCCCAGTACGAACTGATCGAGACCTTCTCGGTGCAGGCCGCCATGGCTATAAACAATGCCCAGATGTTCGGCGACCTCAAGAGGACCGCCTCCACCCTTCAGATGTTCAATGTGCTGCTGACCCATGATGTGGCGAACTTCAACTCCCCGATCCATAGCTACCTGGAGATGCTGCTCCGAGAGCCTACGCTTGACGAGAGGCAGCTTCGCTATGTCCGCTCGGCGCTCGTGCAGTCGGACAACATCTCCGAGATGATCGCCGACGTCCGCCAGATGTTAGCCATGCGCTCTAACGAAAAGGGCTGGAGCCTGGAGTCGACGGATCTCGTGAAGGTCATCGGCGAGGCCATCGGCGACATCTCCTCCAACGCGGTCTATGAGGACATCGAGATGATGTTCCAGCCTTCGGTCGAGAGAGCCCTCGTCCTGGGCAATTCGTTCCTGAAGGGGTTGTTCTACAACATATTGTCCAACGCGTGCAAGTATGGCAACGGTCGTCCGGTGAGCATCGGACTGGAGGGCTGCGACGAGGGAGGGGCATGGTGGAAGGTCTTCGTGGAGGACAGAGGCCGCGGCATCCCCGACGAGAGGAAGGCTCGGCTGTTCAAACGCTTCGATCAATTGAGCACCTCTCACGCCGCCGAGGGGCACGGCATCGGACTCTCGGTCGTGGCCGAGCTGGTGCGGCGCTATGGTGGCCAGGTGTGGGCGGAGGACCGCGTCCCCGGGGACCATACCCAGGGAGCAAGGTTCACGGTCCTGCTCCCTCGATACGAGCCGTCGGACCTGCTGGAGGTCTAGACGCCTGAATCTTTTTATCGACCGGCCTGCATCGATGCCACATGACCTTCGTCCTTGGCATCGCCGGCAGCCCCCGCCGGGGAGGCAACACCGAACTGCTCCTCGACGCCGCACTGCAGGGGGCGGCCGAGGGGGGAGCGGACGTTCGCAAGATCGTTCTCTCAACTCTTTCCTACTCCGGCTGCATCTCCTGCGGCGGCTGCGATGATGGATGCAGCTGCGTGGTGGACGACGACCTCAAGGATGTCCATCATCTCATCGAACGCGCCGACGCGATAATCCTGGCGTCTCCGATATATTTCGAAGGCTTGTCATCCCAGCTCAAGGCGATGATCGACCGCGGACAGGTGTACTGGATAAGGAAGTACGTGCTGGGCATGCAGGGTATGAAGAGAAGGGGGGCGATCATCGCGGTCGGGGCGAGGAGGAACGCCGATTTCCAATCGGCATTAAGACCAGCCAAGATATGGTTCCTGACCCTTGACGCGGACATGACGGCATTGACGTATGGCGGGTTCGAGGAGAAGGCGTCCATCCTCGACGACCCGGACGCGTTGAACGACGCGCGCTCCCTCGGTCGCAACCTCGTCTCTCGATAGCGAAATATCCATCTACTTACGCATCGTTGCATCGACGTTCACATGGTGGTCATCAGCGTCTCTCTATCCGCTCAGGAACTGAAGGAGTTCGAGAAGGTGGCTAGCCAGGCGGGCTTCTCCTCTCGCTCCGACGCGGTGAGGGACGCGCTCGCCCGGTTCGTGTCCGCCAACAACTGGGCCGATGGCATGGAAGGGAAGGTGTCCTGCGCACTATCCATCGTCTATTCCGACCGGAAGAAGCTCCACGTGCACGAGATCGTCCACCAGTACTCGGACATCGTGCATTCGTCGATGCACACCCACCTGGGGCAGCGGTGCGTGGAGCAGATAGTCCTTGACGGCGACGGCGAAGAGGTGCGCAAGCTTCTCTCCGAACTGCTGGGGCACAAGGACGTCCGCATAACCATGGCCATCTTCTGATCGCCGTTTATTAATCTGGCGACGGCGGCTTAGCACATCCTCTATATAGCGTCGGAAGGTTCATCCTGGACATGGGCGAGCCTCGTCGAATGGTCGTCGGCGTCGAGGGGATGGACTGCATCGAATGCGCCAAGAAGATCGAGAAGGCCGTCCTGTCCATCGATGGCGTGCGCCAGGTCCGCGTGTCCTATACCCTTGGCCGATTGAACGTGGAGGCCGACCGCGACAAGGTTGCGCCCGAGGACGTACATGGCGTCCTGCGGCGCCTGGGTTATGGGTATAGGGAGGAGGAAGCTCCTCTTGAGGACTTCTGGTCCCTTGGGAACAAGCGGTTGCTCATCACCATCGCATCCGGCATCCTGCTCTTCATGGGCGCGGTCGGAGAGTTCCTTCTCGAAGAGCCGCTCCTATATCTCCCCGCCTATGCCGCCGCCATCGTCACGGGCGGTTACTATATCGCCGTTCGCGGCGTCGCATCGCTCCGGGAGCGCTACCTGGACATGAACGTGCTGATGATCATCGCGGTGATCGGCGCGGTGCTCATCCGTTCCTACGAGGAGGCGGCGTCCATCGTCTTCCTGTTCTCCCTGGCCGAGCTGCTGGAATCGTTCTCGGTGGTGCGGACCCGCCGCTCCATATCCCAGCTGCTGGACTTCGTGCCAAGGGCCGCCAGGATACTCCGTGATGGGAAGGAGACGAGCATCGATGTCACGGACATCAGGGTGGGCGACGTGGCCATCGTCCGGCCGGGCGAGCGCATCCCGGTGGACGGGGAGGTCGTCCGGGGGGCTTCGACAGTGGAGGAGAGCGCAGTCACCGGGGAGAGCGTGCCCGTGTCAAAGGGACCGGGTGACGCCGTGTTCGGCGGCACCCTGAACGGCTCCGGGGCGCTGGACGTCAGGGTGACGAAGCGCTTCGAGGACAACGTGATATCGAAGATCGTGCGGATGGTGGAGGAGGCGGAGGCTACCAAGGCGCCATCGGAGAGGTTCGTGGACCGCTTCGCCCGCTATTACACGCCGGCTGTCATAGCCATCGCCGTTGCCACCATGTTCCTGCCTTCCATCCTCTTCGGTCAGCCGCTGGAGGAATGGTTCTACCGAGGGCTCGTCATCCTCGTCATATCCTGCCCATGCGCCCTCGTGCTCTCCACCCCGGTATCGGTGGTCTCCGCCATATCCGGCGGCGCCCGGCGCGGCGTGCTGTTCAAGGGGGGCCTGTACCTCGAGAGGATGAGCGACGTCAAGGTCGTGGCGTTCGACAAGACCGGAACGCTCACCTCTGGCCGAACGGTGGTGGAGGAGGTAGTCCCGTTCGGCAAGTATTCAGCAAGGGAGGTCCTCAAGGTCGCAGCCTCGGCGGAGAACCGCTCGGAGCATCATCTGGCCAGGGCGGTGATGGAGCGGGCTCGCTCCGAGGATGTCGAGTTCGAGCAAGGGACCTCCTTCCAGGCCTTCACCGGGAAGGGCGTGGGCATCCAGATCCTCGATCGTGTGGTGTATGCCGGCAGCCCCGATTTCTTCCGCGAGCGTGGCATCGACCTCTCGCCGTGGGAGGAGATGATCGGGTCGAGGACCCAGGCCGGCACCACCGTCGTGCTGGTCGGCGGGGAGGATGAGATGATGGGCCTCCTCACCATTCGCGACACCCCGCGGCCGGAGGCAAGGGAAGTGGTCGATGGCCTCAAGGGGATGGGCATCAAGACCGTCATGCTGACCGGCGACGCCCTACCGGTCGCCGAGAAGGTTGCAAGGGAGCTGGGCATCGACGAGTTCCGCGCCGGACTGCTCCCCCAGGACAAGCTCTCGGCCGTCGATGGGTATCAGGAGAGGTACGGGACGCTGCTCATGGTGGGCGACGGCATCAACGACGCCCCGGCGCTGGCAAGGGCCGACATCGGGATGGCCATGGGAGTGGCCGGGACCGACGTGGCATTGGAGGCGTCGGACGTCGCGCTCATGGGCGACGACCTCCGCTCCTTGCTCTACTCGATCCGCCTCGGCCGGCGGGCAAGGTCGGTCATCAAGCAGAACATCGCCACCTCCCTGCTGGTCAAGTTCACGCTGACCGTTCTGGCGTTCCCTGGCGCGGTGACGCTGTGGATGGCCATCCTGATCGGGGACCTTGGCGTGTCGCTCGCCGTCATCCTCAACGCCCTCCGGCTGAACAGGGGAGAGCTCACTCGCACCTGATCACGCCGGCAGCGTTCTCGAGGTCCAGCTGCACTATCTTCCTCTGTATCCACGCCACCACGGCCCAGGTCAGTATCCCGGAGAGGATCAGGCCGATGAACGACAGGATGCCGGTGGCCGTGGGGTCGAACAGGCTAATGGACGCGAGGAGGTTGAAGGCCGCATGCAGCACCACCGCGGCACCGTAATACGGGAGCCACGACCGCGGGCTGCCGTAGAACATGTAGAAGCATCGGGAGCGGGACATGCCGAACCCCACCAGGGCGCTGGCCGATGTATGCAGCAGCGTGGAGGTCAGGGTCCTCGCGATCGCCGTGGCGATGAAGACGTCGGTCCCGGCCTCCAGGGCGGTTATGTAGTAAAGGACGTTCTCCACCGCGGCGAATCCCAGGCCCACCGCGGCACCGTAGACGAGACCGTTCTCCGGCTCCACCAGCCGCCGGGTGACGGTCATCACGCCGGTGGCCTTCGTGAACTCCTCGATGATCGGCGCAAGGATGACGGCCAGGATGAGGTTGTATGCTATTATGCTCAGCCCGCCGGCCACGATCTCGATGAATATTATGGCCACCGTTTCGAGCACCAACGCCAGCAACAGCGCTATCGACATGCCGTAGAGGAAAACGCCCTGGACGGCGAACAGGGGCTCTCGTTGATATATCTCGGCGGAGCGCACCCATAGCAGGTACAGGATGGCAGGCACGAACGCGACGATGACGATGATGATGAGCCCCAGCAGGCCGTTCACGCTATGGCAATGCAGCGGCACGGTAATCAATCTATTCGACTCACGAGCGGTGCGTAGCTCGATGAGCAATGGGCGGGCACATACGTTCCGTCATCGTTCATGATCCGCCCCGACACGTTCATCGCCACGATATCGCCCGCTGCCGGCAAGGATCGAGCGCGGAGCACGACATCGCCTCGAACCCTGTGACGGATGACTTAAGAATGTATAGTCGGTTCCTGCTAGGGAATAGGCGGCAACACCGCAGGGGCAGGCATCGGATGGAAACCATAATCGTCACCGGCGGCGCGGGCTTCATCGGCTCGGCGGTCGTCCGTCACCTGATCGGTCATACAGATCACGAAGTGGTCGTCGTCGACAAGCTGACGTACGCTGGCAACCTCGAGTCCCTGAGCGAGGTCGACGATAGTCCTCGTTATCACTTCGAACAAGTTGACATCTGCGACCCTGCCGGACTGCGTCGGGTGTTCGAGCGGTACCGGCCTGACAGGGTAATGCACCTGGCGGCCGAGTCGCACGTCGACCGGTCGATCGATGGCCCGGCGGAGTTCATCCAAACCAACATCCTCGGGACGTACACCCTGCTGGAGGCGGCCAGGGACCATTGGGCAAGGTTGGCCCCCTCCGAACGGGACGGTTTCCGCTTCTTACATGTTTCGACCGACGAGGTGTATGGCGACCTAGGGGACTCCAGGGAACGGTTCACCGAGAGCACGCCGTACGCGCCTAGCTCCCCATACTCCGCGAGCAAGGCGAGCTCCGACCATCTGGTAAGGGCATGGCATCGGACCTACGGACTGCCGACCGTGGTCACCAACTGCTCGAACAACTATGGTCCGTACCAGTTCCCGGAGAAGCTGATACCGCTGGTCATCCTGAACGCACTGGACGGCAAACCGCTGCCCATCTATGGGAAGGGCGATCAGGTTCGTGACTGGCTGTACGTCGACGACCATGTCCGGGCGCTATGCAAGGTCATCGCCGAAGGAGCGATCGGTGAGACGTACAACATCGGGGGCGATGCCGAGAGGAAGAACATCGAGGTGGTGAAATGCATCTGTCGCCTCCTCGAAGAACTGGCCCCCAATAAGCCCAGCAACATCGAGCGATACGAGGACCTCATAACCTTCGTCAAGGACCGCCCCGGCCACGATAGGCGGTATGCGATCGACGCCACCAAGATCAAGAACGAGCTCGGCTGGACTCCCACGGAGTCGTTCGAAACCGGCATCAGAAGGACCGTCCAATGGTACCTGGAGAACCGTGCCTGGTGCAGAAGGGTGCTGGATGGCTCATACAGGCGGGAAATGGCCGAAAAGAGGTCCGCTAACGTGGGACTCTAGGCGTCTCAACGTCCTCACCCGACTCCGCTTTCCTGACCGCCATTGCCACCGCCTTGAAATTTGCAAGCGGATCCTTCATCCTATATCTCTTCGCCCTGGTCTGCCCTGTCGACTCGAGCGCGCCCATTTCCTCCAGCTCGTTGAGGCGCTTTCCGACAGTCTGCTCGCTCATCCCGTCCACCCAGCTCGCCGCCTCCTTCCTGGAGAAGTAGCCCTTGCGAGCCTTCGCCTTGATCAGCAACCGCTTCGACGCCTCGTCCAGCCCCGCGCTGAGCAGGTCTTTCTTGCTAAGCGCTTCCTGTGCTTCCTCATAGCTCTTCAGCACTGCGATCGAGACCAGCTCGATGAGCTCTTCATAGGAGCCGGTCTGATCGGTGTATGCCAGGAGATCATAGTATAGGTTCTTGTTCTCGAGCAGTTTATGATCTATCTTGCATAGGTGAGAGTTCTTGAGCGCTCTCTGTTGCAGATACAGATGGAACAGCGACCGACCGGTTCGTCCGTTACCATCGGCGAAAGGATGAATGCTCTCGAACTCATGGGACATGACGGTGGCGGCGATGATGGGCTCATAGACGAGTGCCTGATCGTTCGTCCATTGGATCAGCTGAGACATCTCCTTCGGTATCCACTCGGGCGGGGCTGGGATGAAATGCTCCTCTCCTGTCAAAGGTTCGCCGACCATTGCCGGCTCGTCTCGATATCTCCCGATGGTCGATGAGCTGCCCGTCCCCTTCAGCAAGAGATAGTTAAGCGCACAGATCGTGGGATCGCTCCACGGCAGACAGAACGCATCAGGAGAGTGCAGACAGATGAGGTGATTGATGACCTCTTGAACGGGACCGTTCCTGCTTTCTTTCATATTGCCGGAGAGTGTATCCCGGGTCACGATCCGAACCTCATCCTCTGACAACGGATTGCCCTCCAGGCTGGTGGACCAATAGATGTTGGAAGCGTATACTTCCGTTAGAAGGTCCAGGTGATCGGTAGCGCTCAGGATGTACCTGTCTAGCTCCATATCGAGCTCTAGTATCTTCCTGACGCGAGGACCGAACTCCTTGCTGACGGTAATCTTGGGGTTGAAACCATCTTTGTACCTATGCTTCACTGGATAACATGATGGTTTACATCGAGTCAATTGGTGTAGCTCACTCATCATGATTGATCAAATGGATCATTTAATTGCGGATATGCATTGCTGAATTAGGCTGTTCGATCGGCGTGATCAGTTAACCTGATATTCCATCCATAAATGAACGCCCTAGGGGATGAGATGGCATGGGTTGAGAGATTGCATATCAATAGGCGCGAAGGGCGGCCATGTTCAGTCGACTCGATCGTGAGAACGGTGCATCTCAATCCGCCGACGCCGGTCGTCCGCTCGCCGCAGGCCTCTTTGTCGTGGTGAAGCTCTCCGACGGCAACGTCCTTTCCTCCTCCTCAAGCAGATCGCCGATGATGGGAGTGAACGGGTCCATGAACGCCCCGAGCATGCCCGATGCCCGAAGACGCTCCACGTCCGTCTCGGTTATGCCACCACCAAGAATGAACTTGGCGTCCAGCCTCTCCAGGCGGGCCAACATGTCGGCGTCAGGACCGTTCCTCCTCCCCAGTCGCGGCAGGTCGATGACGCCGATCTCCTCGTAGCCGATGTCCACCAGTTCCGCCACTGCCGTCTCCAGCTTCTCCGGTCCCGATCGGCGCGACGGCCAGAGCACCTTTCGGTCGTAATGGATGCACGGTACCGCGCGGTCCGTCAGCTCGAAAGCTTCCTCGAAAAGCTCCAGTCCAGGGGCGGTCAGCGTGCCGATGATGCCCCTGGAAACGTCCATGGTGAACGAGTCGAACACATCCTGCACGGACCGCATGCCAAGGTCCAGCCACACCTGGTATCTGGAGCGCACCAGCTTCTTCAACACCTCGAAGTTGGGATGGCCATCCCTTATTCCTGAGAGGTCCCACAGCGCTATCTCCTTCGCCGAGTATCGTGGCGAGTCCACCGCCCTCCAGTAGCGGATGAACTTCGCCCTTTGTCCAACTGGCTCGATGCGGCCGTTCCTCCACTCCGCCTCCGTCACGTCGGCTATCTGCCCGACAGGAAGGTCGATGACCGGGACGCGAAATAGCGTGAACGTGTCCACCGGCAGGATCGGGACTTGATAGAAGGTCTGAGTGCTATCGTCCACTTTGCCAGACAGGCTGCGTTGAAACGCCTTCAGCTCGTCAAGCGTGTCGAAGTCCAGCGGGACTGCGGTCTTCCCACAATTCCGGCATATGTATCCGCCATCATTGTGGTCCACCCACGGCAACGGCCCTCCGAACAGAAGCGCAGGATGAGTGTCCATGCTCCCGCAGTATGGGCATGCGCGGATGGTCACCTTTTCAGCCATGCCCCACCCATCTTCGCCATGCAATTATAACTTTGTCATTCTGGCCCCCGATCCTCGGCCACGAGGTCGTCGACCGAGCATGTCTCCCGAGGTCGGAGGACGATGCTGGCCGCCAGCCCGATGAGCGCGAACAGCAGCCCCGCGGTCCACGCATTGACGTATCCCTGTTCGGTGTACAGCACCATGCTTCCGAAGGCGACGGTGTTGGTGGCCAGGATGGCGGTCGCTAGCACTGGGCCGACGGAGCCACCGATGATGCGGAACAGTGTGTTCATGCCCGAGGCCACTCCGAACTCGCTCTTGGGGCAGGACTCCACCACCACGTTGATCAGGGACACCATGCACAGCGCGGTGCCAGCCCCCAGGATGGTCTGGGACAGCGTCAGTTCGATGAAGTTGGAGTGTAGGAAGATCAGCGAGACGAAGCCGACCGCCATGATGGCCATGCCAGTGATGAGAACCTTGAAGGCCCCGGTGCGGCGGGCCTGCATGCCGCCGATGCCGCTGAATATCAGCGTGGCGATGGCGTTCGGAAGCATGTAGATGCCCACCTGCAACGTGTCCTCGAGGCCGAACAGCCCGCCCGCGAACTGGGGTGTCATCAGGAAGAACGGCAGGGTCTGGAACACCATGAACATGGTGATGCCGACGAACAGCGCAGCCACGTTGGCGCCGATGATGCCCCTGCTCCTGAACAGGCTGGGGCGCATGATGGGCTCCCTGACCTTCCGCTCCACCAGCACGAAGGCGGCCAGCAGAACGACCGATAGGACGATGGGGACGATGAACCCGGAGCTGCTCCAGCCCTGCTCCTCACCTTGTACCAATGAAAGCAGGAACAGGAAGACGCCGCTGCCCAGCAGGAATGCTCCTGGAACGTCCAGGGAACCTCTCGCTGAGAAGGCCGGCTCCTTGATGAGGTAGGCGGAAGCGACAGTGAGGGCTAGGAACGGCATGGTGACGGCGTAGAACGCGTCGTTCCACCTTCCGACCGAGGTGATCCATCCTCCGCCAATCAGGCCTATGCTCACTCCTACGGCGAACATCGAGGATATGATACCGATGGCCATAGGCACCTTGGCCGGCGGGAAGGTGTCGCGGACGATGCCGAAGGCCAGCGTGAACATGCCCATCCCCACGCCCTGCAGGGCGCGGAAGAACAGCAGCACGAATATGGATGGGGCGCCGAACAGCGCCTCCGATATGGCGATCGAGAAGCCCCCGCCCAGCAACGCGATGAGATACAGGACCATGACGGCGATGAGCACGCGCTTCTTGCCGTACATGTCCCCCAGGCGGCCGACCAGGGGCGTCACCACGGCGCCCACCAGCATATAGATGGACAGCACCCAGGGGATCCATCCCGCTTGCTGAGGGAAGTCACGCACCATGGCCGGCAGCGCCGGGACGAGCATGATCTCCACGAACATCGTCATCAAGGCCAACGAGGCTAGGACCGCCAGGATGGTCCGTTCGCGATTCCTCTGAACATTAGCTGAAGGGTTCACTATCGGGTTCCGATAGAGTGTGACTATTTTAACATGATGGTCATCTTTTCAGCCATGGCTAATGCATCCCTGCCATGCAATCATGACTTCATCCTATGGGCGCATAATGGCTCCCCGATGCCACTGGATGGACTTGATTGAAACAGTTGAACTGACTATGGCCCACCAGGGGAAGATGTATGTCGATGTGAACTGCCCTTTTACTGCCGTCCAACGGCCACTTACACCATGTGATGGGTCATGAGCTATTGTGGATTGAAACGCCGTTTAGAACGATCATGACTTGATGCCCTATCATCTCTTGTCGTAAAGACACGACATCGATGGCACCTGATCAGGACTCGAGGGCCGCTTGGTCGTATCATGTCATTGCAATGCACACATATCGCTTCGCTGTGGAACATGGCCAAATGCCTCTGATCGGTATTTCAATGCACATATCTATTAATCCCAGGATTATTTCCTGTGACATCTAACATGCATGGCCGTTATGATGGTATGGACGACCGTTTATAATTCAATTAAAAAAAATCGATCCTTGCTTATCTGCATCCTTAGCTTGGAGGTAATAATAGTCGCATTGTCATTGCTCGAACCATATGGCCTTGTAGCGTCTTTCGTAAGGCCAATGGTGGCCGTCCCGTTCATACTGTTCTTGCCCGGATTCCTATTGCTCAGACGATTGAAGCCAGAGGGAGCAGGGATTGCATGGACGATCATCTTCTCCGTGGGCTTAAGCATAGTATTGATATTTTTCATCGGTCTGCTGATAAATTTCCTTCTTCCGCTTTGTGGTGTAACGAATCCTTTCACTGAAACATATGTCCTCCCGATAGTACTCATAACGGTGACCATTCTGGGATTGGTCGATCGAGGAGGCTGGGACACCGCACGTCTCAGGTCAATTCCCCCCCTGATTCTTGAGAACCGCTCTTACATTCTTTTCATCGCTCTGTTGCCACTATTATCTGTACTAGGCACCATCATTTTCAATCTATATGAAAATAATATAATAAACATAATCATTTTATTATATGCAGCATCAATAATAGTATCATCTAGTGTGAGGAAGTGGTCCCATCCTGAACTCTATCCGTTCATTGTCTGGGCGTTCTCGATTGCACTACTGCTGAACCGATCTCTTGTTTATGAATATCCATGGGGATGGGACATCCAGATCGAGTTCTTCTTGAGCAATCTTGTCGTTACGAACGGCTATTGGGACATCAACATCCCCATCATAGTCAACAGCATGCTCAGCGTCACGATCCTAGCTCCAATGATATCGATGTTCGGCGGATTGGACCTGATCTCCGTTTATAAAGTGATATATCCGTTGATATTCTCATTATTGCCTATTGGCCTTTATCAATTATTCAGATCACAGTTTGATCAACGGATCGCACTCTTCGCCTGCTTCTTCTTCGCATCATTGTTCGTTTTCCATGGGGAAATGCTACAAGTAGCAAGGCAACAGATCGCCGAGCTGTTTCTGCTGTTGGTGCTCCTTCTTGTTTACGCGTCAGAGTTGAAACAAACGTACAGATTGATGTTATCAGTCATATTCATTCTATCAATCGTCATATCTCACTATGGCCTCACATACATCACGATATTGGCAGCCCTGATCTCGGTCATATTGCTGATTCTAATAAGGGCCATCTTCCGGTATCTGAACAGTTCATCAGGTCAGATTCATGAGGGATCGAACAATGGCAATGCTCTGGTGGAATTCCTCAGGCCATTGGCCAAGGTAAAGATCGGTCGCAGGAATTTGTACGTCTTTTCAGCCTTAATATTGCTCACAATACTGTGGTATTTTTTCTCCTCGGGTTCCTCCCTATATCTCCAGATTGTTTCCCTCATTGACAGCATGGTAGAGCAGTTGTTTTCATCGGGGAGTGGAGCAATATCGTCTGGAGGCACTACCTCATTAAGCGTCTCTTTCTTCCGTGAAATAACGATTTTGCTCTACGTGTTCACGCAATTTTCATTGGTAATCGGCGTCATCCACACCATCGTTGGACGGGATAGATATAGGATCCAACCTAGTTACATCATCATCTCCTTCTCAATGCTAATGATCCTGGCCCTATGTCTCTTCATACCAAACTTTGCTAACGCATTGAACTCTTCCAGGTTCTTCCATATCGGTCTGGTTGTCCTAGCACCATACGTCATCATCGGAATCATCGAAATTTGGAATTCATTGAGAACGATATGTAGCAAGATCTCTCGAACAATACGAGCTTCTGATACATATATGACTGGCCATTTTCATTTCGCAGCCATCATCTTGGCGATCTTCCTCCTTTTCGATACTGGTCTTGTCTATGAGGTTGCAGGAGAGCCGGCATCATCCATCGCCCTGGACCCTGATATGGACTACAATCGGAACAGCGACAGTCAATATACGGCCAGTAAGTGGATCAATTCGATGAGGGTTGATGAGCTCATATATGCAGATGGCTATAGGAGGGAGATAGTCTCCAGTGCTAACTCGATAAATAATTTAAGATTCTTGCCGATGGAAATAAATAGCATCGACCCAGGCTCTTACATATATTATGGGACATATAATATTAACATGGATGCGATCCTGGTCACCAGGGAGGCAAGTGGCCAAATGGAAGATAAGTATGTAGAAGCTGACGAGCGTTCATTCGATGCAAGAAAGACGTACGACAGCAATGGCGCACATCTGTATCAACGATATTGACCCTATCTGCTGATGATAACGTTCGACCGCATCATTCTACGCTCTCAATATGCCGTTGAAGCCATCATCTAGAGGGGTCTGGCCCCTTGTTCAACCATGGTCTGTTTTTATCCACATAAATTGAACATTCTCATCGAGTGCGCAACCATTCCGATCCCATCCCCCTGACGGGGCGAAACATGTCCTCCAGCCCCTTGCACATGACGAATGGACACATCAAGTAGCGACTGGTCACTCCTCAAGAGACTCATCAGGAGTGATGAGATGGACGGTCACCCCATCCTCACATCCCAATCGTACGGTATCTCATCGGTGTCGTACGGCAGCCGGTACTCATCTGGCTCTTCGTAATTGTAGAGTTCCGTCGGTGCGTTTATTATCCATGCCTCCTCGGTAGATATGCCCTTGAAACCGTGATAAACGCCCTTGGGGATCTTCACCAGAATGGGATTGCGTTCGCCCATGTGGAACTCGTTTATCATCCCCTTGGTAGGGGAACCGTCACGGGCGTCGAACAATACGACCTTGGCCATGCCGCGAATGCAAACGAAATGATCATCCTGCTTCTTGTGATAGTGCCACGCCTTGACGATCCCGGGGTAGCAAGCGGTAATGTACATCTGGCCGAATCGTTCGAACTCCGGCCAGTCGGAGCGCAGCATCTCCATTAGCCAACCCCTTTCGTCGGGGATCGGACGCAGTTGCCTGACCATGACGCCATCGATTAGCTGTTTGGCCATGATATCCCATTATAATCATATGCTTGAGAAATAAAACTGTTGGCGAACCCCATGGGACGTGAAGGTTATCATCAACATCATACAATAATGCCTTCATGAAGCGGGCGATGATCATCGGAGCGGCCGGACTTCTGGGCCAGTATCTAACCGCCAGGGCGGCGGCGCGTGGGCTGAACGTCACGGCGACATTCAACCGCACTAGGCCAGAGCAGAAGGAGATCCCGCTGGTGCATCTAGACATCACCGATGCCATCGCCGTCGAGACGGCCATATATAAGGCCGACCCGGACGTGGTCTTCCTTCCATCTGCGCTGACGAACGTTGATGAATGCGAGAAGTTCCCTCAGAAGGCCTGGGCCATAAATGCCGAAGGGACTCTCAACGTGGCCTCTGCATGCAAGGTCGCTGGTGCGAGGCTGTTCTACATCTCCACCGATTATGTCTTCAATGGCGAGAAGGGAGGGAAATACTACGAGTTCGATACGCCAGATCCGGTCAACGTGTACGGGCAGACCAAGCTGGAAGGGGAGCGGCTGACGGTCGATGCCGACCGCCGCAACATCGTAGCCCGCGTCTCCGTCCTATACGGCTGGAACCGCGTCTCCGAGAAAACTAACTTCGTCACATGGGTGATAAACGAACTGAGGCAGGGGAGGGAGGTGAAATTGTTCGGTGACCAATATGTGACGCCGACGTATGCACCCAACGCCGCTGATGTGATGCTGACTATGGCGGAGGGCAATGCCGTTGGCATTTATCACGTCGCAGGACCGAACTGCCTGAGCCGCTACGAGATGGGGATCCATATCGCGGAAGCGTTCGGCTTCGACACATCACTGTGCAAGAAGGTCAGGACCGAAGACGTCCCATTAATGGCCAAGAGGGGGAAGCTTACATGTCTTGACATTAACAGGGTTCAAGCAGAATTTAATATCGATATGGACGCTTTCACCACTGGCCTCGCCGATATGAGGGCCACCGAGTGATGTCATGAAGGGACTTATCCTTGCAGGGGGCAACGGCACGAGGCTGAGGCCCCTGACCCATACTGGTCCAAAGCAGCTCATACCTATAGCCAACAAGCCGAACATACTATACTGCCTCGAGGACCTGAGAGATGCTGGCATCACCGACATCGGCGTGATTCTAGGTAACAACATGCCGGAAAAGGTCCGAGAGCTCCTGAAGGACGGCTCCGATCATGGGGTACGGATAACCTACATCGAACAGGGCGACCCGAAAGGGATCGCGCATGCCGTAGGCTGCGCCGAGGAGTTCATGGCCGGTGAGCCGTTCGTCGTGTACCTTGGTGACAACATCCTGCAGGGCGGCATACGCTATATGGTGGACGAGTTCACGGCTGGCGACATAGAGGCGCTTATCGCCCTCACGCCTGTAAGCGATCCCACCAAGTTCGGAATCGTCGAGGTTGACAGTGATGGAGGCATCGTCAGCCTGGAGGAGAAGCCGAAGCGACCAAGGAGCAACCTGGCAATGGTCGGCATCTACTTCCTCCGCAGTTCCATCTTCCCGATCATCCGTCAATTGAAACCCTCGTGGAGAAATGAGCTGGAGATCACCGACGCCATCGCAATGCTGCACCAGAGCACGGGCAAGGTGGTGGCACGCCAGGTCAAGGGCTGGTGGAAGGACACGGGGCGTCCAGAGGACATCATACAGGCCAACCGCATGGTGCTGGACGAGATGCGTGGAAAGGTCGAGGGAACGGTGGAAGAGGGCGCCCGCCTCGAAGGAGAGGTGACCATCGGCAGCGGAACCATCGTCAGATCCGGTTCGGTGATCAGCGGCCCGACCATCATAGGGAGGAATTGCATCATCGGGCCTGGCTCGCGCATCGGACCGTACACGTCGATAGGGGACGAATGCCAGATCGACAACGGGGATGTTGAGGCATCCATAATCATGTCTCGCACCACCATATCCTGTGGCATGCGCATAGTCGACTCGCTCATAGGCAGCGGTTGCGTGATCGAGTCGCAAAAGGCTGGCAAGGAAGGTCTGTGCCTGGTGCTAGGCGAGAATTCTCAAATGAAGGCCTGAAGTTTTATAGCGAGGCCGCTCGCATCCTTCAAGCGAGGGAGGAGCGAACATGGCACGGATGAAGGATTATTACGTGATCCCCGAGCATCATATCTTCCTATCGGACGACCGCACGGAACTGGTGTTCGAACAGCACCTGCCGGACGTGAGAAGGGAACAAATGAGCGTGGAGGTCCTGGAGCAATCGATCTGTCTCGAGTTCCAGCCCGAGGACGGCGTTCCGCTCTCGCGCTGCTATGGGCTGCCATATGATGTGGTGCCTTCTGAATCGAGAGGTTCGTTCAGCGACGGCCGTCTCGAGGTCCGGGCGAAGTTGAAGGAGCCCCTTGGCTTGGGAAAGAGGCTCGATCTGATCCAATGACTTAGGGGGATCGATCAGCGGCCCTCTCTCCAGGCCATGGTATCCTCAGCTCGATTCTGCTACCAAGTATCAAATACTGTTAATCAAAATGATGTTGGATGATCGCCCGACGTAGATGGTGGTACGTCGCAGGGCTACTACTCTCGCTCATCTCGCTGCTCGCAAGCATCCTTGCGGACGATACGGTATCCAGTCTGGCGTTTCTCCCTGTGCTCATGATATTCCTGGGGCTGCCGCTGGTCGCCTTCATCGAGAGATCGCGCACCATACCTTCATGGTTCGTCTTTCCGCTCGCGACCCTTCTCGGGCTCGCCGTCGCCTCCGCCGTGCTGGTGATCGTTCTGGCAATAACGTCAGGCAGCGATCATGTGATCTTGGTGGCCTCGGGCATCGCCACCGCTCTGAACGGTCTGCAGATCGTATTGGGACCAAGGGAAGATGTCGTCCATTCAATGAAGTCCATTGCTCGGAAGGACGCAGCGGCCGCATCGGCATTCATCATATTGCTGATCCTTGTCTTGTACACCGTCGTGCAACCATTCCCCGTTCAGCAGCTCACCCAGTTCTATCTGCTGAATGAAGAGGGGAAGACCACCAACATGCCCTATCAGGTGGTCGTCGGGGAAGACATCGAACTCACCATCGGTGTAGCCAACCATGAAGGCCGCATGGTGCAATATCATGTCCAGGTGTGGTTGGCGGAGATGGGGTCCCTCAAGGACCCGAACTCCACCCTGTCGATGTACTATATGGATGCAATCTCGTTCACCCTCGACCACATGCCGATGCCCCTTTCCGGTCAATGGGTGCCGCAGCATGAGTTCGATTATAACCTGACGGTTCCGACGACCGGGCCGCTTAGATTGCATCTCTTCCTCTTCTTCGATGAGGTGCCCTCGGAATTCGATGACCTCGTTCCGGGAGAGGAGTATTACGATGAAGGTTTGAAGCTCATCGAGATGGCCCGTGAACGTCGATTGCTCAGCCTCAGCATCGCGCTGAACGCCAAGGCTGCGGAGGGATGACTTGGCAGGTGAGAGCGCAGTGCAAAACATGGATGATGGGAGAAAGACAGTCGTCCCTGACTTCTTGCAGGCCAACGACTGGAGGTTCGACCGATTCGCCGCGTTAGCATTGACGCTGCAGGCGATAGTTCTGCTGCTGACATTCCTCGACGACCATGGACTCGTACCGCTGCATGTGAGAGGCCTGTTCGCATTTCTATTCTACACCTACGTCCCAGGCTTGGTACTCCTACGCGCTCTGAGGATGCATCGCCTTGGCGGCGTTATGACGACGCTTCTCTCGGTGGCCGCAAGCGTGATCATCCTGATGTTATCGGGCTTCATATTGAACCTCATCCACACCGAGTTCGGCGGCCCCATGCCGTTCACGACCGCCACGATGCTTGCCGGCCAGACCGTCGTTTTCCTCTTGCTGCTGGCGCTTGCGTTCGTAACAGATCGCCGCTACGGTGACGACCCGACGCTTGACATTTCCCCCTTCCTCACCGCGCCGGCGTTCGCATTGTACTCGCTGCCCCTCGTAGCCGTCCTGGCGACATATTTACTGAACGGGTGGAACTTCGCATGGCTACAGGTCATCCTACTTCTCGCCGTAGCCGCCGCCGTGCTGGCTATCGTGGTGACCCGCCTGCCTTCTCAATTGTACCCTTTGGCCGTGGCCTGCATCGCTCTCGCCGTCCTTCTCCACACCTCATTGGTGAGCCGCTTCGTGGTGGAGTGGGCTGACGTCTCCTTCGAATACTGGAGCGCCAACAAGACCTTGATTAATGGCTATTGGGACATGGTGGAGATAGGTTGGACCGATTCTGTCCTTAGCATATCCGTTCTAGCACCGATCTATGCCCTTCTCACCGGCTTCGATCTAAACACGATCTTCAAGGTATGCTACCCCACATTGTTCGTATTCGTACCGTTGGGCATATTCTGCATAGCTCGTCCCAAACTCGGCCTCACGGGTGCATTACTGGCCGCCTTCCTTATTATCTCTGGAAGGATGTTCTTCACGGAGTTCCTGGGACTGGGGCGGCAGATGGTGGCGGAATTGCTTTTGATTTCGATTGCCGCCATTCTACTCCATAGGTCAGATATAAAAACGCACCGTACAGTTATGGTCTGGCTCCTAGTGTTGGGCATTGCAGTTTCACACTATGCCATTGTCGCGATCGCTTTCCCCGCTCTCGTCGCCTCGGCGATTTTGTTCATTCTAATAGATAGAAAATCAATTACCCGTAGTATTCTGGCGAAGGTGGCGAGTTATATCGCTATCGTAGTTATCCCACCGGCTCTATGGTACGGCAATGTATCAGGCTCGAAGGTTCTTGATAGAATATTGAGTAACTATCAGATGATTCTTGATGGAGGAGGCTCTTTAAAAATCAAGGACGATTTCATCCCGACCCTATTATTTCAAGGAGATGTCTCTCTACATTCATGGTCCATCGCGGTGACCTTTCTTTTGTCATTCATACTACTGATATACGGATTGCTTCACTTCATCCTCTCGAGAAGGCCTCTGACGAGTCATGATCGAGCTTACCTTGCGCTTGTCGCACCATTTATCGCGTACACTCCGGCATTGTTCTTTTTCATGGAGGACCACCTCTTCATTAGCTGGACTCGATTCTATCACATTTGTTTATTATTCACGGCGCCCCTGATAATATATGGAGGAGTTCAGGCATTCAATGCTATGGGTAAAACTCGATCGTCAGGAAAGATTAATAAAGCATCATTACCAACCATGGGCGCTATACTGGTCGCATTCTTCTTGAGCAGTTCGGGGATAATCAACATCGCTGTGGGTGGCCCACAGTATATCGAATTCGACATGAACATACTTGACGTCCCCCGGCATAGCGACGGGGCGTTCCTAGCTGCGAACTTCACGATCGATAAAGGCGCCGATGCTCCCAGTATATATGCAGATGCTAACCGCGCTTATCTTATAGACATGCTGGGAGGGAAATTTCATCCTTTGAAAGGTGCAGAATCACCACCAATCAATCGCAAAGTGAACACACTTCACTTCTTAGCTTCAGAGAATCTCAAAGGCATGATATGGCTGGAAAATCCGAAGAATGGTAGGATAAACAAGACCTATGTTCCGATGGGAGATGCGTTCAGCAATGAACTACTGATCATGGACAAGGTGTATTGTAGTCAGGAATCGGAGCTATACTACAGAAAGTACTGATCACGAGTCCCCATTCGGGCAAATGATAAAATATTCAGAATAAATTCTTCATACGGCGATGTTGCGGTGATAGCATTCATCGACGATCGGGCGACCACCTGTCCTGATCGACCAATATTTTGAGGTGTATATATGACCGAACTGAACGAGATATACCGATGCGAGGTCTGTGGCAACGTGGTCGAGGTAGTCCATGCCGGAGTGGGACAACTCGTCTGCTGCGGACAGCCCATGAAGAAGATGGTGGAGAACACCGTCGACGCGTCCAAGGAGAAGCACGTGCCCGTGGTGGAGAGGACCGAGGATGGCATCCTGGTCAAGGTCGGCAGCGTACCCCACCCTATGATCGCAGAGCATTACATAGAGTGGATAGAGGTGGTAGCGAACGGCAGGATCATGCGTGCACATCTTAAGCCGGGGATGGCGCCGGAGGCGCGGTTCAAGTGCAGCGGTGATGTGTTCACAGTAAGGGAGTACTGCAACCTCCACGGCCTGTGGAAAGCATAGGCTATTGGAGCCACCTTTCTTTTTTCAACATCTTACCTTCTTTCTTTCTGCCAAGTGCTGTGTCCGATCGCCGTTTGAAGCTGTCGTTGTTCTGAGATCAACCTATTCGAAATGAAATAGTATTATCTTTGATGAGAACAAAATGAATACCAACTTGGTCTGATGCGATGGAGGATGCATCGGGCCTCGTGGCAGGTGATAGGATCTCGGGCCTGGCGATAGAGGCGACCGGCTTGCGCAAGACCTACATGCTTGGGAAGGTGCCCGTGGAGGTGCTGCGCGGTCTGAACATGAAAGTATCCTCAGGTGACCTTGTCGCGATAGCCGGACCATCTGGCTGCGGGAAATCCACGCTTCTCAACATCATCGGCTCGCTGGACCGCCCCTCGGATGGACGACTCACCATCGAAGGGGTGGACATGTCCAACGCCACCCGCAGACAGGTAATGGAGATGAGGAGGCGAACAGGTTTCGTGTTCCAGTCGTTCAACCTGGTGCCAAGACTGTCCGCCCAAGAGAACGTGGAGCTCGGCATGAGCATCTGCGGGGTCGCTCGCTCAGCGAGGAGGGCGAGGGCAAGGGAACTGCTCGATTACATGGAGCTAGGCGACCGACTGGACCATCGACCATCCGAGCTCTCTGGAGGGGAGCAGCAGAGGGTGGCGATCGCCCGCGCACTTGCAAACCGTCCCTGCCTATTGCTCATGGACGAACCGACCGGGAACCTGGACTCCAGGACCGCCCAGGAGATAATGGCGCTTGTACGGGACCTCAATCGCAAGGAGCGTTTGACCACCCTGGTCGTCACACACGACCCAAGCATCGCCGAACGGGCTGACAGGACCTTCCACATGGTCGACGGCATCATCGTCAAGGAGGCGATGAACGGTTGAGACCCCTGGACATCCTCGGCTTTTCCTTCGGCGCGGTCAGCGGTCGGAAGCTGCGGTTCGTCCTCACTTTGCTTGGAGTGATGATCGGAGTGGCCGCCATCGTGGCCCTTCTATCTCTCAGCCAGGGGCTACAGGTCTCGGTCACGGACCAGCTGAGGTCGGGCCTGGCCACCGATACACTGATCGTCGCTCCCATGGACCCTGAAAGCGGAGCCCTACGCATCAGCGACGATGACAGGATGAAAGACATCGACGGTGTGACAATGGTAGCCCCGGTCATCCAAGGCATTGGCGTGATGGAGGCGGGCGACGCAACATTGGAGGTCGAGGTCGTAGGGGTCGACTTGCAGAAGTATCGATCGATATATGGGGCGATGTTCACCAGCGAGGAGGGAGAGATCCCAAGAGGTTCGGCGGACGGTGAGATGGTGATCGGTTCTGCCGTGAAAGACCCTGAGCAGGATGGCTCCTCGATAGCTCGTCCTGGAGATACCGTGGCGCTGATGGGGAGCGATCTGGCCGGGCCAATGGCCACAGATCGCTCCGAGTTCCGGATCGCCGCGACCTTGAGGGAGGTAGGTGGTATGAACATCGGCGGCCTGTCGGATTCAGCCGTATACATATCCCTTGACGACGCCGTCGATCTGTTCGGCACGAGCGATTGCACGTTCATCATCGTGCAGATGGAGGACGATGATGAGGCGACCATCGATGCCGTGACGGCGGCAATAAAGGACGCCTTCGACGACCAGGTGAGGATATCCTCATCACGTGGGGTCCAAGACCTGGTGGACAGGGTGTTCTCCACCCTCGATCTCTTCCTGATAAGCGTGGCCAGCATATCCCTCATGGTGGCAGGGGCAGGCATAATGAACACCATGATGATCTCGCTCATCGAGAGGAGGAAGGAGATAGGCCTCCTCAAGGCCCTTGGCATGCGCGATAGGACGGTGCTCACAATCTTCCTTGGCGAGGCGGCCATCATCGGCATCACCGGCGGTCTGCTGGGAGCCGCCCTTGGGACGGTAGCGGCGCGTCTGGTCGCTCAGGTCTGGGGCAACATAGATCTGCCGGACGAGTTGGGGACATGGGCGAACGTCGGGATCGCCATCCAGCCTGTTATCGAACCCCCAGTTCTCATGGGAGCTGTGGTGTTCGGGCTCATGATCAGCATGATATTTGCCATATATCCTGCGTGGAGGTCATCGAGGCTGCTTCCGGTGGAGGCCTTGCGGAACGAATGAACCGAAAACATCGCATCGACCCGATGCTTTAGACGATTCGTTCATAAGGTGTCGTTGACATTGATGTTTCGGCATTCAGCCACAGCGGTGTATCTATGGAAGCGTCGAAGCCTCGGATCGGTGTGTTCTTTTGTGATTGCGGCGGAACTGTCGAAGGCTTGATAGACTTCGATGAGCTTGAGATGCATGCGGGCTCCCTGGAGGACGTTGAACACGTGGAGAGGGACCGATTCATGTGCTCGTCCGATGCCGCATCACGAATGAGCCAACTGGCGAAGGCGCACGACCTGGACCGCCTGGTCATCGGTGCCTGTTCCCCTCGAGTGTATGAGGAGGAGTTCAAGCGGGCCGCTGAGCTCGCGGGCATAAACCCCTACATGCTGGAGATCGCCAACCTGCGGGAGCAGGTGGCATGGGTCCACTCGTCGGACCGGGAAGGCGCGACCGCCAAGGCCAAGGATGCACTGACCATGGCCGTCGCGCGCTCCAGGCGTATGGAGCCCCAGACCAGGCCGCCAGGCGCGTACGTGATCGACGAGCGCTGCTCCGGCTGCGGCATCTGTCTCTCGACATGTCGCCATGATGCCATCGAGATGAAGGTGGACCCCTGGACGGGAAAGCGTGTGGCAACGGTCGACCCTATCAGCTGTCTTGCCTGCGGAGCGTGCGTCGCCGCATGTCCGTCAGGGGCCATGGACATGGTGGGGTTCTCAAACGAGGAGATGACGGCGGAGATCGATACCTTCACCGAGGGACTTCTGGATTCGAAGGAGCCGTTCCCCGCCATACTGGTGTTCGCATGCAACTGGTGCTCCTATCCCGCGGCCGATCTCGCTGGCCTCAAACGAATGCAGATGGAGCCCAAGTTCCACATCATACGCACACCATGCTCGGCCCGCGTCGATCCGGAGTGGGTCCTCAGGGCGCTGTCGAACGGCGTCGACGGCGTCCTGGTCCTTGGAGGCAAGGATGGACAATGCCACTATGAGGGCGGAAACGTCCGCACGCGGGATCGCATGATGCTGCTGACCAAGCTCCTCAGGCAGATCGGCTTCGATCCTCAGCGCTTCGCTATAGATTGGGTCAATCCAGATGAGGCAGCGACGTTCCGGGACATCGTGAACGCCTTCATCGAAAGGGTTGAAAGACTTGGTCCGAACCCGCTGCGTGCACCGTCGGAGGAGGAGCGACCGACCTCCGCGCTGTTCCATGGAAGGGATGATTACGTGCATCCACCGTATCGTAGGTGATCATCCTGCCCTGAGCTGGAAAGCTAGACTCGATTTTAATCTCAAGAATCGATAAAAAAATTATTCGAGGCATCTTTATATTAAACCTCGCTACTTCTGCAGTCCGAATATAATTGACGCTATAATCTTAATTCTAAGAATTGAAAGAAGCGAAGATCAAGGGATGCTTTATCATGACAGAGTTCATTTTCGGGCGTGTAGCTCATTTACAATGAAGGCCGTTATCATGTCGATTGATAATACGACGCTTCGTAAATTACAGTTACTTCAATTTAAGATCCTACTAGAGGTCAAACGCATCTGCGAGAAACATGACATTCAGTATTTCCTGATGGGGGGCACACTTCTTGGAGCTGTTCGCCACCGTGGCTTCATCCCCTGGGATGATGACATAGATGTTGGGATGATGAGATCTGAATACGATCGATTTCTTGAGATTTGTAGAGAAGAGCTATCTCCGGAGTTCTTTCTACAAACATATGAGACTGATAGCACCTATGCATACTCCTTCGCCAAGATTCGATTGAATGGCACTGAATATCCTGAACCAGCTAACTGTGACGTACTCCACCACAAGGGAATATGCATCGACATCTTCTCGTTCGACAAAGCCCCCAACAACAATCTTCTCAGAAAGTTGTATAGAATTATTTCGATGGAAATTGATATCATGTGCAATATAAAGTATAGGTATACAAGACCTGATTCTCCCTTGAACCTGAAAATACTGCGTCTTATCTCACGTTTATTCAGTAAAGAGCAATTGATAAGGATGCGAGATGATATTAGCAAAAGGTATAATGATAAAAATACGGGCTTTTTAATGAATGGCACATTTAATTGCTACCCTTCCCACATATTCGACCACTTCTTAAAATTGGAGTTCGAAGGTATCGAATTTCCTGTTCCTGCGGGCTACATCACGTATCTTGAATATGCTTACGGCGATTATCAAAAATTGCCACCTGAAAGCCGACGAAAAAGGCACACGCCGTACTTGCCTAACTTTGGCAAATACGCCAATAAGATCTCCTTGGATGAGATGTTGAAAGGAGAAATGCACTAGGTTGAAGTCGGTGACATTACATGCAGGCAGTGATTTTGGCGGCAGGGATGGGAAAACGTCTAGGAAAGCATACCGAGGACGTTACAAAATGCATGGTCAAAGTGAACAATGTAACCTTGATCGAGAGGATGCTCGGACAGCTCGATGTTCTTGACCTGTCTCGCATCATCATAGTCGTTGGATATCAGGCAAATAAGCTCAAGGATTTCATTTCGACGCTCAACATACGAACGCCTATAGTCTATGTCACAAACGAGATCTACGATAGGACCAATAACATATATTCTCTTTATCTAGCGAGAGAATATCTGTTGCAAGAGGACACTCTTCTCTTAGAATCGGACCTGATATTTGAGAGCAGGATCCTCGATCATCTACTCGATGAACCCTACCCAAATCTAGCGCTGGTGGCGAAATACGAAAGCTGGATGGATGGCACAGTTGTAATCATAGATGAGTCGGACGAGATCCTCGATTTCATCGATAAGCGCCATTTCAAGTTCTCTGACATCTCTGATTATTATAAGACGGTCAACATCTATAAGTTCAGCAAGGAATTCTCAAGAAAATATTATGTTCCGATCCTGGAGTCCTACAGTCAACTTCTTGGCAGGAATGAATATTATGAGCAGATACTACGCATCATCATCCTATTGAACAGGGCCGATCTCCTTGCCGAGGCGGTCATAAAGGCAAAAAGAGTCCCATCGGGCGAGGTGTGGTACGAGATCGATGATATCGCCGACCTTGACATTGCCGAGTCGATGTTCACTCAGTCAGCATCTGAAAAGTTGACCAAGTTCCAGAATCGCTATGGTGGATATTGGAGATATCCACAAATGCTTGATTTTTGCTACCTGGTGAATCCCTACTTCCCCCCTCAGCAGCTCATGGATGAAATTAAGGCTAATTTCGAGCACCTGATCAGCAGCTATCCATCTGGTCTCGATATCGATTGCCTTCTAGCTGCAAAATACTTCAGAATCCCCAAAGAGAAGGTGATCGTGGGCAATGGGGCATCGGAATTGATCAAATCCCTTATGGAGGATATCAGAGGAAATGTCGGGATGATCATACCCACTTTTGAAGAATATCCGAACAGACTGGACGAGGAAGCGATCATCCACTATTCTCCGGGGAATGATAATTTTGCCTATACGGCCGATGATCTGATCGATTATTTCGGCGACAAAGATATCTCTGCACTATTGTTGATAAATCCAGACAATCCAAGTGGCAACTACATGCCCAGGCAAGATGTCATCCGCCTTGCCGAATGGGCGGAAAGCTCAAAGGTACGACTTATCTACGATGAATCATTCGTCGATTTCGCGGACAGTGCTGAACCTCCCACATTGCTCGATGATGGGATATTGCGACGATTCCCTGGATTGGTAGTGGTGAAGAGCATCTCAAAATCGTTTGGTGTACCCGGGCTTCGCCTTGGAGTCCTGGCATCCGGAGATCCTAATCTGATAGCAAAGATGAGAAAGGATGTTTCCATATGGAACATCAACTCCTTCGCGGAATTCTTTCTACAGATCTGGGAAAAATACCAAAAAGATTATGCTTATGCGTTAAGGAGGTTCAAGAACGATCGATCCATTTATCTCAAGGAGCTTAAACGGATCAAGAATCTCAGGCCCATTCCGACTCAGGCCAATTATGTCATGTGTGAGGTTTTAGGAGGCATGACGGCAAAACATCTGTCAGAATGCCTGCTTGACCAGTTCAATATATTCATCAAGGATCTATCGAGGAAAAAGGGCATCAATGGGGAGTATGTCAGGCTTGCTGTGCGTAATGATGAAGACAATAAGCTCTTGCTCAATGCTCTCGATATTATTCTCAATGGCGATCAGTCCACGCCAAACATCACCGGATCGATCAGCGAGCTGGACGATGCTAGGCTACCTCAATCGGCAGATGTCTCGTATTTCGATCAAGTTCATTGATGGAGCGATGGATCGTGAAGGTCATAACGTTCGATGATATCCTGAACCTGCCGATCGATTCAAAGACCGTTTACGACTGGGTGAAGACATCCTTCAAACACAAACCCGAAACTCATTTGCCTCCCAAGATAAGTATGAGCAATGAAGGCATCTTCATCAATGTGATGCCCTGCATCCTCTACAATGAAGGCGTGGCAGGAGTGAAGATAGTCTCAAGATATCCTGAAAGGACTCCTACACTAAATTCCGAGATCTTATTGTATGACTATGACACCGGGGCTCTTAAAGCGATCATGGATGGCAATTATGTGACGGCCCTTCGCACTGGGGCGGTGGCGGCTCTATGTGTAGAAACGCTAGCCGTCCAAGACTATTCAGTGATAGGCATAATGGGTTTCGGCAATGTCATGAGAAAGACGCTGGACATCCTGTTCGACGTAATGGAAAAGCGCCCATTGGAAGTAAAGATATTCAGCTATAAGGACCACTTTGAGGAACTGAAGCGACGTTATAAGGGCCACGACCACATCAATTTCGTTGAGGTCGACAATTATGAAGATGTCGTAAGGAACAGCGATGTGGTGATATCTGCGATCACGCGTGCGGAGGGAGACTTCTGCTCGAACGATTGTTTCAAAAAGGGCTGCCTCGTGGTGCCCATCCATACACTTGGCTTCCAGAATTGCGATCTATTTTTCGACAAATTCGTCGTAGACGACATAGGTCACGTCAAGGGCTTCAAATATTTCGATAGGTTCAAACAGGTTACCGAGCTAACCGACGTTCTATTGGGGAAGAGGCCCGGTAGGGTCGATGACGACGAGAGGATCCTTGCCTATTGCATCGGTGTTGCCATACACGACATATTCTTCATCAATAGGATATATGGAATGCTTGCAGATAAAGCGCGAGAGATCGATCTGAATCAACCCATTGAAAAATATTGGGCATGATCCGCAACGTCATCATAATGGGATCAGCTTATGGATGGGGGCCGGCAAGCATGAGCGGATGAGTTCTCTCTCATCCTCTTTCAACACCCGAAGTATCACGACCAGCCCATATATGATCGAGATCATGATGCATGATGCGACCAGCATCGATATCGAATCGACAGGAACCATCCAGACATAGATGGTGCAGATGGATGCCAATAGTATAAGCGCACTAACTCCAGTCGCTATTGGCCTGAAGAAGGTCCATAGCGGAATATGAAGAACATGCGCATTATATGCAAGGAAGAATGCGCCAACCATCAGTAGGATCAACGAACCCGCATATGCGACACCGTACATTCCATTGTTGAATATGACGGGAAACATCATTGCGAGTGCAATGTTCAGAATGCCGATGGCGATGCTGAACAGAGCAGGTGTACGAACGCGCAGGTATGCTGCGAAAATTGGGTCCGTGCATGATGTCTGGATCCTTACGATCATGGGGGCAAGAACGATCCATGCCAGAGGGGAGAGCTCAGCATATTCTGGACCTACCCAGATCGTCATGATCTGTGGAGAGAAAACACATAGTAACGCGATTGGCAAAGCCATTGCAAGACCTGTGCATCGCATTGCAAAGAGGGTGAATTTCGTCAACCCTATCCTGTCATCCCTTGCACGATACGAGTAGCTCATGGGGGTGAATGTATTGGTGACGAGTCCGGCCAGTCCTAGCAGCAGAACGCTCCATGTAAGGACCAGGGAGTAATGTGCTCCAGCAACCTCTCCGAACATGATATTGACGATGATCAGCGCCACCTCATATCTCAAGAGATATGCCAGTTGACTGAGCGATATCCAGCCGGTGACTCCACCGATCTCTCGAAGGCGGGCCATTACGAAATGAGATCTGGAAAGTCGAAGATATGGGCAAACTTGGTGTGAAAATCTCACCGATACGAATAACGCTGTTGCTGCTGCGATGAGGTATGAAAGGCCAACCAACGGCAGAGATGGCCCCAGAATGAAAAATAAGAGCACCACCAGGATGAGCTGAACCACTAGATTGGTGATGTTCACATAATTACGCAGATCCAGCCGATTATGGGCGAACAACACGGTCATGAAATTGCTGCTCCATGCCCGTATGAGTATTGAGCCAAATACCATGGCAAAGAGCAGGAACACACTCATCCTAGACTCGTCCCCGATGCTCACTATCGATGGGACATACCAGGCTGCAACGATCGCGATCGGGACAAGGCAGAGGACCACGCCAAGGGTGGCAAATGCAGCTGTGTTGAATGTCTCCATTGCTCTATTCGTGTCAGATCTTTGAAGATCGACAGTTAGGAATCGAGTGACGGCTGAATTTATCGCATCTATGATTATTGTCACATAGCCAGTCAAAGATGTGGCGAGTGGGATCAGGCCATATGCCGCCACGCCCAACGATTCCAAAAAGAAAGGAACGAGTGCTAAGCCAATGAATATATTCAATACGAAATATATGATATTGGAGAGCAAGTTCGTGGAGAAGCGTTGGGCGAACTTGATATCCAGAGGGGCCGGATCCACAGTCATCGGGATGGGACCAATCCGGATATGATTTTAAAAAGATTCACCGTCCACTATACGGCCCGCCAATCAGTTCAAGCAAGATGAGTCTCTAAATATGATCGATCTGTCATCTTTCGACATCTTGGCATCCCACCGTTCTCCATTAGGTACGCACCCTGTTCATCAATGGTATGAATTCCAGAAGGAACAGTGCTTGAATTATGAACGGAGTCAGCAAAGCACGATCGCCTCATATCATTATCTCGAGTTGCTAGTTTTCTTCATTATCCAATATGGGAACAATTTCTTTATTGGGCATATACGAAGGCGCTCACGCTGCGATTCCTTAATATTTTATTAAATGACTCGTTATAAAGAGTCTCTTCCGGTTCGTAGCCTAATTGTACAGGCTTCCCCCCAATTGAAAATGTTCCAGACGCTACTTCGTCCCTCAATAGTATTACTCCCGTTAACTTGGCGAAATGCGCGTACTCCAGTCTTGTTGATATGCCTGACGCATTATGGCCCAGATCGTTCAACCGGGATGCATAGTAATCGTCCGTTCGGATGGGCATCCCGAATATTGTAGACGCCACCTCAGCAGCTTGCATTTCAGAAGTTGTAATTGAATAACGTATATTCATGCTCGGAGAGAAAAAGTCATTATCAATATTTGCAAATGTATTCGCCATGAGTAATAATGAAAGGCATGTGACCACAAACAGGGTAATTATCGCCCTAGGGCCTGGACGTCTTATTTCTCGAATTATGATGTAAAGGGCGACGCCAGCAGGAATGGAAAGTAATATCTGAGATATGAGCCACCATCGCTCATTGAAGCCATATGCCCCTAGTAGCTCAAATGATGTACCGATCACAAATGGTGTTAACGCGACTAGAGCGATCGGCACACCATATGGATATCTCTTTCGGAAATATATCAGCACCAATATCCCCAAGATCGAAAGGGAGTAGAACACAAAGATCCCTGCATAGTTGATCAATTGGTCTTGGATCGACGGGTCGATCAATTGCGAAATCATTTGAGGGGGGTCCGCACCACCACTTTGGGGAGGTAGGTATCCGCTGCCTTTCTTTGGGGGGTTTATTAAAATGTCTAAATGCCCTATCCATGACCAACCGAGTAAAACCAGGACGCCACTGATGAGCAAAGAGGGTAGCGAAATCCTCCTTTCGATTTTCAATTCTTTGAATATTCTTATTGTTACATATATAACAAATAAACTTATCAATATGAATAATATCGCAATAGAATGCATGAAGAAGGTGCTGGCAAATAGCACCACCATTAGGAACGCATATCGATAATGGCCCTTATCTTGTCTGATAAGTAGGTATAGGAATACTGCACACAGGATCAGGGCAAGTGTGTTGGGATATGCCAGATACGCCCCCTGGATATGGAAACTTACGATCCCAACCACCAATGATGAGAACAGAGAAATTGTTACGTTCGATGTAACGAACTTAGTGATCAGATAGATCAGTATTATATTTAGTACCAATATGGCCGTAGATACTGTCAATAACAGCGTAAGTTTAAAACTGAGAGACGTCATCATTTGAGAAGCGCCCAAGATTATGTGGTAGGCAGGCATGAGCTTGTAATTGCCAGAATAGGGAGGCATTTCTCCCTGTTCGATCAATCCGTTCACGACCCATCTATGGTAGAACGGGTCAATGCCGACCAGGTCTGGAAAAATTAGTATCTGGGAGAAGACTGCCAATCCACAAAGAATTATGATCTGACCCAATATCATGGATTTCATTCGATGGCTTGCATACACTATCTCTGTCGAAATGATCCCAGCCATCACTGCTACTAAGATGAAATATGCAATTGGGCGCTCGTAAATATTTTCATTATAGTATAAAATCAGTATAGTGATGGTTAACAAGAGAAAGAAGGCTGTAGCTCCAGCCCAAACCACTCGTTTTGAACTTCTGAATGGTATTTCACCCATCCCTTTTCTCCTTATGAACAACCAAATGAGGCAAGGAACGATCGCAAATGGGATCGCGTAGAAATAAATGGGTCTGGCAGAACTAGTCAACATATATATTAAAACCAGAGGGCTGGCGATCAAGACCATTAGTGCTAAAAACAGGTCTAGATCCGGATGCCTTTCTTTAAAAATCATTTATGTCCCCTTCACCCAATAGCATTTCAAAATGACCTGCATTATATTTAATCAATTCATTAGGATATTTGGAAATGGAACTGTCGAATGCGATCCCACCCGATGTGAAGAGCATCTCAACACCGCGACTTCATAAGGACGGACCAGGAGAATCGATGATTGTCAATGTCGAAAGGATCAGCATAATGTTGGACATGAGTCGATTCCGACAATCGCGACCATCGTTTTACTTTATATACCTTGCTCAGTGGGCCCTACAGTGTTCGATCAATTTTTTTTATAATGTTCACACATCAGACGCATCACAGTAAGCGCAATGACGTTTTATCCTGGCTACAGTGATGTTGAAGAACCATCAGGCGATGAGTTGTAATAGCCTTGGTTATCTATGATTTTTGGTGCAACCATGTACAGACCAGATGATAGAAGGCGACGGCGCCGCTACGGTCCGGGGCCGTGGTGGCCGCCATGGTACGATCCCCGATATGGACCTCCGCCAGACGTGATCTATCCTGGCTATCAGCCCTGGGACCCATACAGGCCTGCCATGGTGAGGCGGTCCGAGGATGAGGTCGCGGCCCTGGAGAGGGAGTTGGAGGAACTGGAGGACGAAAAGGTCGAGATCGAACGGACCATCGAGGACATCAAGAAGGAGATAAACCGTCGGAAGAGGGAGAGCGCCTCAAGGTCCGACATCGCCTGAAGGAAAAAGGGAGAAAGGGGGAAAGGGTTTCAGCCCGCGGTCTTCTCCGTCGCCTCGCTCTTCACACGGTCACTTGTAAGCAGTGACACGCCCATCGTCACCGCGAAGCCGAGCGGGATCGACACGATGCCGGGGTTGAAGAGCGAGAACAGCGCGCCCTCGCTCATCATCGCGGGCGAGACGACGATCAGCGCGATCGACGAGATCAGCCCTACGACTATGCCCGTCACGATGCCCCACTCGGTCGTCCTCTTCCAGAACAGCGTGCATAGCAGCGCCGGAAGGTTGGCGGACGCGGCGATGGCGAAGGCCAGGCCGACCAGGAAGGCGACGTTCTGCCCCTTGGCAAGGATGCCCAGGACGATCGCGATGACGCCCACGCTGATGGCGGTCGCCTTGGAGATGCGCAGTGCGCGCTTCTCATCGGTCTTTCGCCCAAGCACCTCGGTGTATATGTCGTGGGCGATCGCCCCTGCGGACGCCATGATGAGACCGGCCACAGTACCGAGGATGGTGGCGAAGGCGATCGACGAGATGATGGCGTAGAAGGCCTCCCCGCCGATATGCATGGCGAGCATCGGAGCGGCAAGGTTCGCATCGCTCGGATCGAGCGTACCGAAGAAGTTCGCTCCAAGTCCGAGATAGAGGGTCAGGAGATAGAATATCCCCATGACCACGATGGCGATCACCGTCGACTTCCTTGCATCCGCTGGCTTGGGCACGGTGAAGTACCGTATCAGGATGTGGGGCAGCGCCGCGGTACCGAGGATAAGGCCCATGGCCAGGGAGACGAAGTCAAGCGGGTTGGTGTACTTCATACCCGGCGACATGAACACGTCACCTGGAACGGTATTGACGCCACCGCCTGCGGTTGGGATGTTCACGTCACCACTGAGGAACTGGCCCAGGAACTCGATAGGGCCCATGCCGGCCACGACGAGCACGCCTATCGTCAGGGCGATCGCCGCGATGAGGAGCAGGAATCCCTTGATGAACTGCACCCATGTGGTCGACACCATGCCTGCCGTGGCGACGATCAGGATGACAAGGGCGCCGATGACCACTACGCCGATCTCGTAATCGAGGCCGATGAGCGGACCCACTATGGCGCCGGAGCCGACCATCTGCGGTATCAGATAGAACACCGAGATGACCAGCGTGCTTATCGCCGCCACTAGGCGTATCTTCTTACTCTTGAACTTCGACGTGAGGGCGTCGGCGAAGGTGTACTTGCCGATCGCGCGCAGCGGTTCGGCCACAAGGAACAGCGCCACGATCCATCCAGCCAGGAAGCCGATGGCGTAGATGAAGCCGTCATATCCGGAGAAGGCCACCAGGCCCGTGATGCCAAGGAACGATGCGGCGCTGAGGTAGTCGCCGGCGATGGCGAACCCGTTCACGACCCATCGGACCCCGCCTCCCGCGACGTAATAGTGCCCTGCGGTGCGGACCCTTCGGGCGGCATATATGGATATGCCGATGGTGGCCAGGGTGATGAGGACGAATATCGCGAACGACAGTGGCTGAAGTTCTGCCATGTCACTCCTCCCTCTCGGCTCTCACGGCGTAAGCGTTGAACCCTATGGCCAGCGCGATCGTGAGGATGATGATCAGTATGCCGGACACCAGGCCGACGTTCAGCCCGAACGTCGGGATCTGGAACACGTCCCTGATATACGAGCCGAACAGCACGAAGATCGAGTAGCCGATCACGTATGCTGCGAAGAGGTACAGGCCCACACGGAACTGTCTCGTCCTCGTTATGGCCGCGACCGCCTTGGCGGGGCTGGGCTCGATGACCTCTCTCACCCTTGCCTTCACCATCTTGGTCTCCTCTTTGGTCGGCTTGACGACGAGCACCGAGACCGGAGCCTGACTGACGACCGACTTGGCAACGCTGCCTAGATACAGTCGGTTCAGCCTCTTAAGCGACGAGGTGCCCAGCACGATCATCTCCGCCCCCGTCTCCTCGGCAGCACGGATGATCTCCCCGACCACGGGCCCCTCTCGGACCATTACCGTCGTCGGCACCCTGTCCAGGGCCGCGAGCTCCTTGGCATATTCGATGCCATCCTCTCCTTCCGGCCTCTGCAGCGCCGCCGATTCCGACGCGAGTTCCAGAGATGTCATGGGACTCTGTTCGACCACTCTCAGGATCACTAATGTCGCGGAACGCTGCTTCGCCTCGGCCACCGCCCTTACGGTAGCGGCGAGGGCCGGCAGAGAGCCGTCGGTAGCGAGCAGTATGGTGCTCACTTGATCCCTCCTCTATACCATTCCTTGGCGGACGGCATGATCACTGCATCCCGTTCGATGCTTGACCGTCCCCTTACTGAACCGGCGGTACGAACCCGCATGTTGTGCGCTATGTGAGGAAGGATATATAAAAAATCACTAGAATGGTTACGATAATTGCCGTAATATGATGATTCTATTACGATTATAGCATCAAATGCCAAGTTATCCATTTCTCTAGGTATCCTAGCATCTACTATACAAATGTCGGGAACGAATAACGACGCATGACGAACTAATAATTCCGAGAATTTGAAATATCTTCTCTTACTGGCTTCTCAATCATCGTTAACCCATACGTATTCGTCCAGCTAAATAGAGACTCGATAATTGGTAGGTAGAGAGCCATCATGGCCGTTGATTTTTGATTCCAATTAGAATAATTTCGAAAGTGCTACGGAACCAGCTCGGTGTCCGGATGATCATTATCGAACTATCGCCGCGCCCCATATGATTAATTACCACATTATCCATAATGATAACATTAAAATAGATTGGTTGACAAAGGGCCAGATTGGAGGATGGACGCCTATGGAAACGATCGAAGAGGAATTCATCAAGGTCATCAATGGTGTCGACGTGAACAAGCTGCAGGCGACCATCGATGCGATCAACAAGGATCCCGATCTAGCAAGCTTCACCTTTCGCACCGTGACCGAATGGGTCGATGGGGCTCGGAACAAGACCCTTGTCGAGCGGCAGACGGCGAAGGGGGAGAAAGGTGAGCCGTTCGTCCTGGTGAGCGACGAGCCAGAATTGCTGATGGGCGGCGGCACCGCGCCGAACTCCATCGCCCTGGTGTTGCAGGCCCTTGCCTCATGTCTAAGCGTCAGCATGGTATATCATGCCGCAGCCAGGGAGATGCAGATCGATAAGCTCACCATCAGCATCGATGGCGACATCGACCTGCATGGCTTTCTTGGCCTATCGTCCGAGGTCAGACCGGGATTCCAGGACATCAGGGTCGAGGTGGATGTTCAAAGCCCAGCGCCCAGGGAGGAGATAGAGGAGCTTCTCCGCTATGCGCAAAAAGTGTCGCCGGTGGTCGACAGCCTGAGGAACCGCATCCCTGTAGAGATCTCGCTTCGTTGATCACTCCGGGGGAACGGTTCTTGCCGGGGTCTGGGCCGCCCCGCACTCGGGGTGCTTCTTGAGGTACGCCTGGATGCTCGACCAGACGGTGCCCTCCTCGTCCTGTATGATCTTGATGCCGGCTGACCGCAGTTTCTGGATACCATGCGGGCCGACGGCCCCGGTCAGGACGACGTCAGGCGCCAGCTTGATGACGGTTTCCGCGGCCATGATGCCGGCACCGACGCCGGCCTCGGGCGCCTCATTGGGAAACGCCTCCCAACTTCCATCTGCCGTGTCATATATCACGAAGAATGACGCGTGGCCAAAATCCTCTGACACCAATGCCTGAAGGTCCGGTTCATCTGCAGAGACACAGATCCTCATGTCGATCTCCTTGGTTCAGTATTGCCGGGCATACGGTATAATGATGTTGCCTCACCGCTGCCATTTGGTGGAGAGCTTCCGACAATGTGGCCGGTGGAGGGCGAACACCCTACTCGCTCCCCTTCTTCTCCTTTCCTTCCATTGCCTTGACGATCTTCTCCACGATGCCGTCGAAGGCCTTGGCCGACGCGGAGTCCGGAGCCCTGGCGATGATGGGTATCCCTTCATCCCCTGCATTGACGACCTCGGGATCTATTGGCACGCGGCCAAGGAAGGGAACGTTTAGCTCCTTCGCCGCCTTCTCCCCCCCGCCGATCTTGAACAGGTCGATCTCCTCGCCGCAGTGCGGGCAGGCCATTCCTGCCATGTTCTCCACGATGCCCAGCACCGGCACATGAAGGTTCTCCGAGAACACGACGGTCTTCCGAGAGTCCAGCAGGGCGACGTCCTGGGGCGTGGTGACTATGATGGAGCCGTCTGCGTTCGGTATCAATTGAGCGATGGTCAACGGTTCGTCGCCGGTCCCTGGCGGCAGGTCCACGATCAGGTAATCAAGGTCACCCCAGTATACATCTTCGATGAACTTCCTCAACGCTCCCATCTTCATCGGACCGCGCCACACTATGGGCTGATCGCGACTGGAACTCAGGAACGCCATGCTCATGACCTTAAGATGCGGCGGTACGAGGGCCGGGTATATGCCATTGTCATCGGCAACAAGGGAGACGTCTTCGATATTGAGCATCTTCGGGATGTTAGGGCCATGAATATCTCCGTCCAGGATGCCGACCTCATAGCCGCGCATGGATAGGCCAACGGCAAGGTTCACCGAGACCGTGCTCTTGCCTACACCTCCCTTTCCAGACATCACTATGATGGTGTGTTTGATCTTGGAGAGCTTGCGGATGAGCTTGACATCCTCTTGCTTGGCCGTTATGACATTGATGTCTCCCTGCATTGTCTGTGCACCTTTGGCCAATGATACATTGCATATGATATAAAAACGGGTTGATGGAAGCCGTGCAAGCCGAGTCAAAACCCTTCCATATTATGAGAGCAATCTAATAATAGCGAAAAAGGCGATTACGCCGGGGTTCCGCGATGTTCGACAGGAAGGCCGCATTCTGGGTGACCTCCACCCTCTTCATCTGCATGTTCGCGATATTCATCATATTGACACTGCTCGTCACCCCCAGGCCCCTTCTGGACCACGGCGACATGAACGATGGGACCAACAATGAATATCTGGTCGAACTTGTGCAGGACCTGAGCAACATGGTGTGGTGGATAACGGTAGGTTTCGTCATGTTGCCCATCATGCTCCTGCTCCTCATACTGGCCATCTTCCTCTATTTCACATCCCAAGGAGAAGGCCAGCATGGAGCGGAGAGTATGGTGAAGAATGTCGAAAACGCCCCAACCATCGGGGTAAGGCCACCAGGGGACGCATCGAAAGCCGATTCGAAACCGGCCACCGACAAGCAGCAGAGTATCGATCCCAAGGACGCTCTGGAACTGCGCTATGCTCGAGGGGAGGTCACGCGCGAACAATATCTGGACATGCAGCGCGAGCTCAAGAATGCCAGGCTTTGACCTTTGCGCACCCTGCGAGGGTGTGAACAGTCACATGTTCACCTCGCACCAAGTATGAAATACAGCAGCTTCCACAGGTCCGTGGCCGGTAAATCGTTACATAGCCATTCGCCCATCCTGGCCTGATGAAGGTCGCTATAGTCCTTGGCACAAGGCCCGAGATCATAAAGATGGCCCCCGTGATCCGGGAGTGCCAGAAGCGGCAAGTGGAACATTTCGTTCTTCATACCGGTCAGCACTATTCGTATTCAATGGACAAGGTGTTCTTCGATGACCTTGAGCTTGACGGCGCCGACCATAACCTGGAAGTATGTTCGGGAAGCCATGCCGTCCAGACCGGGAAGATCCTGGCCGGGGCAGAGAAGGTTTTCATGGAGGAGCGGCCTGATGTCATACTTGTCCAGGGGGACACCAACACGGTGATGGCAGCTGCATTGGCCGCCACCAAGCTTGGCATAAAGGTCGGACATGTCGAGGCTGGCCTCCGCTCGTTCGACCGGAGCATGCCGGAGGAGATCAACAGGGTCATAGCGGACCATATCTCCAATTATCTCTTCGCTCCGACCGAGGCCTCTCGCCGATACCTGGCGGACGAAGGCATAGTGAATGGTGTGCATGTTACGGGCAACACGATAGTCGATTCGGTTTTCCAGGCAAGAGAGATCGCCGCCCGGCGCTCTGACGTTCTGGACAAACTCGGCCTCTCACCTTCAAACTACATTCTTGCGACGGCCCATCGCGCGGAGAACGTGGATGTTAGGAACCGGCTAGAGGGCATGTTGAAAGGCATCGCTTCCGTCTCAAAGGAGCTAGGACTTGAGGTGATATTCCCCATGCACCCAAGGACCCAGGGGCGCATGCGCGAGTTCGGCATCGATGCCGGCCCGGTGAGGGTCATCGATCCCGTGGGTTTCCTTGACTTCCTCCAGCTGGAATCGAACGCCCGTCTTGTTCTAACGGACTCTGGCGGAGTGCAAGAGGAGACGTGCATCCTGAATGTACCGTGCGTCACGTTGCGAGATAACACGGAGCGACCGGAGACGGTCGAGGTCGGTTCGAACATGCTCGCCGGCACCGATCCCAACAAGATACTGACGGCTGCCAGGGAGATGTTCATACGCAGTCGAGACTGGTCGAACCCCTTCGGGGACGGTCACGCGTCCAGGCGCATCATGGACATCCTGTTCGATGACATCAGGCAGTGATGTTCAGGTTCAAATTCAGCGTGTATGAGTTCCTGTCCGCGATGATGCCAAGGAAGCGGGTTTCTGCTTCAGTGCCCTTATAATCTCTATCGAAACCTCGCTCACCGTCGTATGGCGCGGCATCCTCGTTCAGGATGAACCATAGTTTGAACATCCCTTCCGAATCACTACCTAAGGCCTCTTGGGGTATGGAGAACGTGTAGTTCCTCTCATATTGCGCCGTCCATCTGTTCTCCAGGTCGACTGGTACATGGTCCAATGTCACATTGAACACGTCCACGTAGAAGAGCTTGTGGACCTCTGTCGTTTTGGTTTCATTGTTATATGTGGCATTGACCAGCCAGATCTCGACCGAGTAATCTATGGTGCGATAGTTGTGGTTGGCGATCCCTACAATGACCGACGCATCCTCGCCCACGGTGAGGTTGTGGGGGTAGTCGGCCGCCTTACCTCCCGGCCCAAGGATGTAGAACTCCGAGAACGCCTCACCCTGCCTCGGGAATGCAACTACGTACATGAGCGAGACGACCGAAGATAGGATGGCTATCACCAGTATGATGGACAGCACGCGGTCGACCTTTGTTCCGGCACTGAACTCCTTCTTGACCATTGTCTTGACGGCTTCCAGCCGGAATGGTAGGAACGGCTCGGCCGAAATGCTCCGCCTCCACATGCCTGCGATGCCCAAGGCGGTGTTGAACGCGATGATGGACCACAGGATGGGGTCAAGGCGGATACCGAACGGCGTGTAGTTTAGTCCGAAGCCGATGAGCGGCACCACGGCAATGCTCAGGCCGAAGGAGAGCGCTATGCGTTCGATCAGGTCTAGCGAGCTTTTCTCGGGGAAGAGCGTTGCGATAAGCGCATAGCCAGGAAAGAACAGTATGAACGGGAGGCCGATGACTATTCGGCCAGGGAACTCTGGTACAGCATATATGAACAAGGCCAGAACCAGTGATAGGATGATGATCAGACCGAGGTCCCAGGACCGTTTGACTTCCTCTCTTAAGTCCATGCGCTCAACGAGTTGCCAAATCTGACTACCGTATATATGAATTCCTATGAGTCGTTTCGCATGAGAGGAAGTTGAAGAGCGCAGGGGATGCTATATAACACCTGCCTTATATTGGCATGTATCATATATTGTAATACGATATATAGAACGTATATGATTTTTGATGATCCCATTCGATCTGTTGCTATGTTCCATCTGCCGCGAATCTTGACGGCCAGATCATGAGATATCGTCAATGCGGATGGCTATTGGCGGGTCAAAGACCTTGCAAGATCAAGGTCGGCCATGGGCTTCCGATGCCATGCATAAGGCTAATTAATGGCTAGGTGTTATCGCGTTCATCCTTTCGAAAAGGATGTCAAGGGATGGAAGCTACATGGATGCCCTAAATGTTTTGGTGACCGGTGGCGCAGGCTTCATCGGAACCAATCTCGTGAATGAGTTGAAAAAGCGGGGTCACGAGGTTTTTGCCATTGATCTCTTGAACAACGAACGCGACGATTATATGCGTGCCGACGTCCGCTCCATGAGGCAATTGGAGCGCGTGTTCGGCTCTCGCAAGTTCGATTATGTCTATCACCTCGCCGCCGAGTACGGTCGATGGAACGGTGAGGACTATTACGAGAACCTCTGGCATACCAATGTCATCGGTACCAAGAACATGATCCGTCTACAGGAACGTTACAAGTTCCGCATGATCTTCTTCTCATCAGCCGAGGTGTACGGCGACTATAGGGGTGTCATGACAGAGGACGTCATGGTGAAGAACCCGATCGCTGACACATATCAGATGAACGATTATGCGATCACCAAATGGGCCGGCGAGCTCATGTGCATGAACTCGGCCAAGATGCACGGCACCGAGACCGTGCGCACCCGGCCGGTGAACTGCTATGGTCCTGGAGAACATTACACGCCGTACCGCGGCTTCATCCCCAAGTTCATCTATCATGCGCTGCACGGCATGCCATACACAGTGTTCAGGGGCCATAAGCGTATAATCGACTTCGTCGAAGACTCTTGCCGCACCTGGGCCAATATGATTGACAATTTCATCCCGGGCGAGGTGTACAACGTGGCCGGGAAGCCGGAATGGGAGCGGTCCATCGACCAGTATTCAGATATCGTTCTTAAGGCGGTCGGCAAGGACGATTCCCTTGTCACATACAAAGAGGCGGAACCCTTCACAACGGACATCAAGACCGTTGATTGTTCCAAGGCCATCAGGGACCTAAAGCACGATCCAAGGATCACGCCTGAGGAAGGGATAAAGCGAACCGTCGACTGGATGAAATGGTATTATCGGATGGGTGAGTGAGATGCGTTCCTTTGATGATTTCAAAGGTTCTGTGGTCCTCGTCACCGGCGGTGCCGGCTGCGTAGGAAGCAACCTGGTCAGGCGTCTTTCCGAACTGGAGGCGAAGAAGGTCATCATTCTCGATGACCTCTCCTCCGCCTATGATTGGAACATCCCGTCCGCCCCGAACATCCAGTTCATTCACGGATCTATATTGGATGACGGGATGCTCCGCCGCGCCTTCAAGGAGAGGCCCCAGTACGTATTCCATCTGGCCGCTCATTTCGCCAACCAGAACTCCGTGGACAACCCAGAGAAGGATCTGATGGTCAACGGTCTGGGAATACTGAAGGTGCTGGAGCACGCGCAACTTGTCGATGTTGACCGTTTCGTCTACTCATCCTCCGGCTGTGGAGTTTATGGACTGGAGAGCAAGATGCCGTTCGAAGAACATGACATCTCGATCTCACTTCACACTCCATATCAGGTAACGAAGCTTCTGGGTGAGCTGTATACCAATTACTTCCACAACCTCTATGACCTTCCTATCGTTAACGCCCGCTTCTTCAATGTGTTCGGTCCCGGTGAGGTCCCCGGACGATATCGCAACGTGATCCCGAACTTCATGTACTGGGCCATGAACAAGCAGCCTCTCCCGATAACTGGAGACGGCTCCGAGACCCGTGACTGGACGTTCGTCGGGGACATCGTCAAGGGGCTGTTGGCAATGGGTCTCGAGGAAAAGGCCGTTGGTGAGGCGATCAACCTCGGATCGAGCAAGGAGCACCGCGTGGTCGACATGGCCAGAATGGTCAACGAGCTGACGGGCAACGAGGCAGGCATCAAGTTCGTCGAGCGGAGAGACTGGGATGTCAAGAAACGTCTGCTCTCCTCAACGGAGAAGGCCAGCGCGATCCTTGGATACAAGCCACAGACGACGTTCGAAGACGGTCTCAGGCGCACCCACGAATGGTTCGTGGAGAACTGGGAAGACATCAAGACGAGCGCGGAGTTCTGAGAATGCGCATCATGGTCGTTCACAGGCCGAATTGTCTGTAGACGAGGTCACAACATTGGCTAGAATCGAGAGGTCTGAACATCTATGGTGCTCAAGAAAAAAAATTCAGATAATTGCATCCGCTTGAACAGCTCACGAAATGGTCCTGAATCGTTTTCAATAGAACATTATTCAATTGTAAAAATGATGATTGCCAATGGAACGGTCATGGCCCTTAGGTGAACTGATGAAAATATTGCATATGAATCCTGCCTTTTATCCAGCTTTTGCTTATGGAGGCACGGTCAACGTCTCTTACAATCTGTGTAAAGAGCTAGTAAAAAGAGGACACGACGTCACAGTATATACCAGCGATACAATTGATGAACATAAAAGGCATTTACAAAGGTATTCAATTCAAGAAGGCATCAAGATTCATTATTTTAAAAACTTGAGCAATTCTCTCGCATGGCGCAGGTTCTTCTTCTATCCTGGTTTGATAATCGCTCTTAAGAACAATATTCAAAGATTTGATGTAATTCACTTACATGATCTGCGTAACTTTCAGAATATTGTAGCAGTGTATTATGCAAAAAAGTTCGGTAAGCCCTATGTGCTACAAGCGCACGGAGCATTACCTCACCTTTCCCACCGCGGGATGATGAAGGAAGTATTTGATAGACTGTTCGGCAAGAACATATTGGATAATCTGAGCAAGGCGTTGGCACTCAATCAAACGGAATATGAACAATATGTTAGCATGGGAGTGCCTAGAGAAAGGATCGTCATCTTTCCAAATGGCCTCAACAGGTCCGAGCCAATACCTCGATCAAGGGGAGAATTCAAGAAAAAGAATGGCATCGATCCCAATGAACGGATAATACTATATGTCGGGAGAATCCACAAGACCAAGGGCTTAGATATCTTACTAAGGGCATTTGCCATAGTCAATAAGACGGAAAAGGACACACTCCTTGTTTTGATCGGCCCGGATGACGATTTCAAGGATGAGCTCGATCGATTGGCTGAAAGGTTAAAAATTCAAGATCGCATCAGGTTTCTCGGATTCGTATCCAGTCATGATAAGTATGCTGCATATGCGGATTCAGAAGTCTTCGCAACGCCAAAATATTCTGGTTTTCCAATAACATTCCTTGAAGCGTGCGCATCCGGGTTGCCGATAGTGACAACCACTGCAGGCGATACCTTGGAATGGATCCATGATAACGTTGGCCTAGTGGCAGAAAATGACGAGGAGCAGATAGCGGCATCGCTCATTCGGATACTATCCGATCCTTCATTAAGGAAAAGATATGGGGAGCGTGGAAAGGCCTTGGTCGCCGATGAGTTCAATTGGGACTCTATCGTCGAAAGGCTAGAAGACATATATTCCGACGTAATAAGCGAAGTTAAATAGCTGCCAGGCGAACTCAGGCAAAATTCAAACCGTGGAGACATCTAGATGCGCATTCTGGTCGTTCAAGAGTCAGGTTATCTGGAGAGGGGACCACATCAGGGACATCATTTGCTGGAGAGGATGGTCCAAAGGGGACATGAGGTCCGTGTGATAGATTTTCCGATCGATTGGAAAGCGCAGAATGATGGCAGTATTCTATCTCCGCGAATCGTTAAAGCGAAGGCGTTCAAGGCAGTCGCTCCTGGTGTGACCGTGATCCGTCCCGCCATCATACAGCTACCAGCCCTGAGCTACATCTCACTGCTCGTAACCCATTCCAGAGAGATCTCCCGCCAGATCAGGGAGTTCAACCCAGATGTCATCGTAGGCTTCGGCCTGCTAAATGCGAGTATATCGATACGGTTGGCTAGGCGTCATAACATACCCTTCATCTACTACGTCATCGACGAATTGCACCGCCTGGTTCCCGAAGCCATCTTCAAGCCTATCGCCAAGGCTGTAGAGATGAGCAACAATAGGCTCGCCGACAAGGTCATTTCCATCAACCAGGGGCTAAAGGAATACACTGAAGAGATGGGGGCAGAACAGTCGAAGACAAAGATAATTAGAGCTGGAGTAAGCTTCGACAAGTTCGCCCTGGCGGACGGTACCGCCATCAGGCAGCGTTTCGGTTTTAATGATGAGGACACGGTCCTCTTCTTCATGGGATGGCTCTACGACTTTTCGGGACTGGACGAGATCGCATTATCTCTCGCACGTAGTGATAACAAGCACCTGAAGATGCTAGTGCTTGGAAAAGGGGAGCTATGGGACCGCCTCAACGATATCAAAAACCAGGAAGGCCTGGGCGACCGCTTGATATTGGAGGGTTGGAAGCCCTACGACGAAGTCCCCAGCTACGTGGCAGCTGCGGACATCTGTCTGCTGCCAGCAAAGCGCATCAAGATAATGGAGAACATAGTCCCGATCAAGATGTACGAGTACCTCGCCGCTGGAAAGGTGGTCTTCGCGACCGGTCTATCTGGCATACGCAAGGAATTCGGAACAGGGAATGGAGTGATGTACATCAACAGCCCTGAGGAAGTGATCCCTCTCGCCGAAAAGATACGAAATAACGGCACTCTTGTCACTGAAGGGAAGAATGGGCAGGCATTCGTTCGTCCGAATGATTGGGACCGCATGACCAATGAGTTCGAGAGTCTTCTCCAGGAAGCTTGTCAAAGCTGAAGGTCGATGTTATTTAGCAAAGCTGGAGCGATCTTGCCAAGGAGATGTAGGGGCACCCCGAAGCGATCAGGTGAACAGAGAGGCGACTCAGTTACATGGTCATTGCCGAGTCCGATATGGCATCATATTAGTATAGAAAAAGGTCCACTGCGACACATATGTCTCTGGAGAACTATGAGTCGTCCTTAGTAGAGAGCGACGCGTCATCGAGATTGGAAAGAACCGATCGTCCGTTCATTTGAGCGATTACATCGGGGTGACTCTTCTTCAGATTCCAATGCTTTGCGTGGCGCACTCAGACCCTTCTGTATACTATTTGACATCTATATTGTAGCTGCAGATTCACGAAACCTGGGGCAGCTTCCTAGGTCATCCATCTCTCACTACTCGCTGCAGTGCCGGCAGAAGTGGTATGGCAATAATGGAGTACGCAAGCAACCAGGATGCTCCGACCCCCACCAAGCCGAACGATCCCATGAAGATCTGGGAGAGGATGAGGAGAAGAACGGTAGATGCTCCTCCAAATATGATGAGGCCGCGCATATCCCTCTTTATCCGCTGCACCGATTGAAATATCATGTAAATGGCTTGAGGAAAGGTCGATAAAGCCATTATCTGGAGGAGCTCCAGACCTCCGGATTCGTATTCCTCTCCGATGAGTCCTAGGAGCACGCCGCCAAACAAGATGGTGGCGACGACGAAGAACGCGAGAAGGCCCATGCTGACGACGAGGGAACGTTTCACGGTTCTTCCCAGGGCTTCCCCGTTGCTCACCTCTACGAACAGGGAGGTGCTCGTGGCCCATGGGATGAACACCAGTATGGAGACTATCGCATAGGTCATGTAGTAGTTCGCAGCCTCGACCGCGCCCAATGAGTTCAACACCATGATCGGCAGCAAGGATGCAGGAGCATTGATCAACAATCCTCCGATGTAGTTACCTATCGAGAAATCATAGGACTCCTTCAAGAACTTGAGGTCAAAACGCTTAGGTCGAACTCCCAGATGCGCCATGGCCAAAAAGGAAAATGCAACGGCCAGGAAGATGGCTGCCTCCATGGAGAGGAAGATACCGACCGCGCCCATCCCTATGAATGCGAAGAGGATCGGTACACGCAACCCAGTGACGACCGTCTGATAGAAGTACATGGATGAGCGGCGGAGTGCGCTGAAAGCGCTGGCCGTAGTGGATATCGCCGATAGAAGGACTATCAGAGCAACATATTCCACCACATGGTGTTGCAACAGGTCCAGGCCTGGCGACCATAGATCAATGCCGACCACGAACACCAATCCGAACACGATGCTCAGAACGGTGGTCAGGACCAGTGCACTTCCAATGATAGCTCCCCGGTCTCCATCCGGAAAGAATCGTATGACGGATTGGTCAAGGCCCAGCCGGGTGATGGACACGATGAGGAATGCCGAGGACAGGATGGCCGTGGCCGTACCCACCTCATCCTGCCCATAAAGCCTGGCTGCGATCAGCCAGAACAAGAAACCGAAGCCTGATGATGCTAGCGAGGCCAAGATCATGAATAGGGAGTTATGATAGAGAGGTTCCTTGAGCTTCATGAGCCGTTCTAGCATGCCATATCTCCCTGCTCTCTGGCAGGCATGACTCATTTTCATAATAACATTTCTATCTGTTTGAACTATTGAATATAAGATGTTGCGCCAGTTAACTTGCCCGATCGCTGGCGCAACAGGCCACATTGGGGTAGTGAGAGGCAGAGCGTCTGGGCACATCTAGCTATTATCAATGATATGCTATGATCGTCTCGATGTGACGTTTCGGTCTAACGTCCGTATCTACGTCGATTAAGATCCATATCCCTTCAAGATTCCTCTGTTGGAATTGGATGCAGGTCTATTGTAATGGGCGGCATTGCACGCTTGCCATCAACACATCATGAGATTGGCCCAGATACCTTTTAATTCGTCAGTGGTATCAGAGAGGCGATGGTCTTTCAGATCAAGCAGGGTGAACGACAATTATTTGCGTTCCTCCCCATAGTCGTCCCCTTCCTCTTCATCCTAGCCGGAGAGGTCATGCTATTCATTGGAAAACCCGATCTGTGCATGTCCATCCATCTGCTGAACATTCTTCTGTGCATCTTCGCTCCAATCCTGTTAAGGCAGGATGTGCTACTCTGGCAATCCTTCATGCTGGTGTCCATGCTCCGGGCAATTAATCTGGCGATGCCCACATTCCATGAGCTTACCTTGCTATGGATGCCCCTGATCTATGCGCCTATCATACTGGTCTGTTTACTCATGATCCGGGATGAGTCGCGTAACTGGCTGTCATATCTACGCGAGTTCAAGCTCTTTTTCAACATCTCCCGTGCAACGGCAGGTTGGAAGATCTACTACATCCCGTTGGCGTTGATCATCGCATTGGTCGCGGCGAACATCGAGTTTGCCATTCTAAGCATGACCATCCCTGATCTGAGGTTGATCCCCGAACTAAATATCGAGTATCTAGCGTTATTATTCATTATAATGGTCTTCTTCGTAGGGCTTGGCGAGGAGTTGGTGTTCCGTTACATACTCCAATCTCGACTTCATGCAGCATTAGGCATCGCACCGGCATTGATGCTCTCGTCGGCAGCATTCGCCCTTATGCACTCTGGCTACACTTCGATGGCATATATGGCCTATGTGTTCTGCATCTCCCTTGTGCTTGGTTTGATATATTATCGGACAAAGAGTCTAGCCTTTGTAACAATCATCCATGGTTTGCTGAACTTCTTCCTGTTCTCATTCCTGCCATTTGGTTACCTTCACATCTTCTAAGGCCTCCATGATCGTATTATCTCAGACATAATAATTGAAAAAAAAGATTATTTATACCTGATACTCGTTCTCATCAATCATGCTATCGAGTGCTATCGCAGTGGCCACAGCGACTACCGCTGCATCATCCGCCATTACCTTGACCTCGGTGATAGGCCTAGGTGTTGGTGGAGCGTTGGTGGCCGT
>ERZ773359.86-NODE-86-length-109264-cov-8.352041_pt1 | contig 109264 bp, 107 predicted proteins | sample MGYA00374955_ERZ773359 | MGnify/ENA primary metagenome ERZ773359 (study PRJEB29098, sample SAMN04486028) | biogas fermenter metagenome | study: EMG produced TPA metagenomics assembly of the Biogas fermentation microbial communities from Germany - Plant 4 DNA1... | reverse complement strand
GAACCGCCGTTTTTCCAAGTTTCCGAAACTCATTACGCGGCAACTTGGCTTCTGCATCCCGACGCGCCAAAAGTCGAATCGCCGATTAAAGGCAGGTATTTCTTAAGCAAAGGGGCGAAATCAAATGACTAACGCCAACGAAAAAATTTTACAGTTAAAAAATGTTCGCTTGTATTTTAGAAGCGGTTTTGGAAAAAGAAAAGTCGTTGTCAAAGCGGTGCACAACATTAGTTTCGACGTTTACAAAGGCGAGGTTTTCGGGCTTGTAGGCGAGTCGGGCTGCGGTAAAACCACTACCGGCCGAGCGATTATCAAGCTTTACAATTTGACCGACGGGCAAATATATTTCAAAGGCAAATTAATAAGCGAAGGTAATCGCGGGAAAAATCTCGAGATTAAAAGATTAAGACAGGAAATCAAGGAAAAAATAAAAGAAACTAACAGCCAGATTTCCGAATTAAAAGGCGAGGGCGTAAAGTCTAACGAGGAAAAACTCGCGGTAGAAATAGGCGAAGCGCAACAGGAATTAAAAAGCTTCATCGCCGAGAAAAAAGCGCAAATTTCTGAACTGAAAAAGCAAAAAGCGCTAGCCAAAAGAGCAAACGTCCGCGATCCGGAATTAATGTCCAAGATGCAAATGATTTTTCAGGACCCTATTGACTCTTTAAATCCGCGCATGACGGTTAAAGAGATTATTTCCGAGGGGTTGAAAATCAACGGCATTAGGGATAAGGAATTTATCGACAAAGAGGTAAACCGGGCTTTGGAATTGGTCGGTCTGTTGCCCGATCACGCCAACCGTTACCCGCACGAGTTTAGCGGCGGCCAAAGGCAAAGGATTGGAATCGCCCGCGCGTTAATCGTTAACCCTGAGTTGATTATCGCCGACGAGCCGATCAGCGCTTTAGACGTTTCCATTCAGGCGCAAATAATTAATTTGCTTAATGATTTAAGAAAGAAATTTGGCTTGACGATTTTGTTTATCGCCCATAACTTGTCGGTGGTGAAATTCTTCTGTGACCGGATCGCCGTTATGTATTACGGGCGGATCGTGGAAATAGCCACTTCGGATGAATTGTTCAAACATCCGTTGCATCCGTATACCAAGGCGCTTTTGTCGGCCGTTCCGATGCCCGACCCCGATTATGAGAAAACGCGGCGACGGATCACTTACAATCCCTCGCTCCGCAAATTTACCGTGGATAAACCGAAAATGGTTGAAATTTATCCCGGTCACTTCGTATACGCCAGCGAAGAAGAGGTTAAAGCTTATCGCAAAGAATTGAATCTCGAATAATAACCGGTGATCTTTTATGTATCGATATAGAAAATATACTGAGGAACAAACTTTTTTGGCGATAGCGATTCTAGTAATTGGATGTTTGTCTTTCTTGATGATTTTTGCTCGGGCGATGTTGTTAGGAATAGAATATATGATTCAGAGCGGCTCGTCGCCGTTGTTTGTGCCGATTACGGATTACTTTACCGGCTTGAATTTGGCCTTCAATATTCCCACGCGGGAAGTGGGATATCAGTATTATGTTTTAATGGCCTCGTTCAGTTATTTGATTCCGTTAATCTTTGGTATCCTCGTAAACTTAAGGATTAAAAAAATACCGAAGCACATCATAAATTTTATCGCGGCTTTATTCCTTATTATCGTGCCGATTATTTATCTTATCAGTTTAAATCAAGCGACCAAGGAATTAGCGAAAATCATTGAGATAGAATCGCATTTGATCGGGAAGAAATACCGTAATCTCGAAATAAAAATCGAAACGGCGGCGATAATTCACGCCGCGCTATCGGTTATCGCCGGTTTTCTCAGTATTTATGCCGGTTGGCTGTCGTACGCGATTCGTAAATCGGGAGGCCGGAAATGAAAAAATGGATAGTTCCCAATGTTTTCGCCATAATTATATTTGGCGTCTTAGCATTGATTTTATCAAAAAGAGAATCTCTTTACGCGGGAAGCATATTTGTTGACGCGTTTATGATAACCGGCGCTTTTCTTTTGATGGGCGCGGGAATCGTCGCGATCGACCAGGAAGGCACTTTTGATATTTTGTCCTACGGGGTGAAAAAAATCGCCAGGTTTTTTAAAAAAAACATGGATGACAATTTCCCCAAGAGTTATCAAGAATATGTAGAGATGAGAAGAGGACAAAAGAAAATCATGCTATATCCGACGGTTTTAGTCGGAGCGGGATATTTACTTATTGGGCTTATTATCTATTTAATAGAAAAAGTGTATTTGATTTAAATACACTTTTTTTTTACTTTATTAGATAAAATATTTACATTAGGGTAAAAAAATGCTAAAATAGAAATATACAAGAAAGGGAATGATGGAAATGATTAAACTATATACTTCGCCCAGTTGCTCTTCATGCCGTAAAGTCAAGAAGTATTTTGAGAAATATAATATTCAATACGAAGAAAAAAACATTTTTTCCTCCCCTATTTCCAGAGAAGATATTTTTAAAATGCTTGTAAAAAGCGAAAACGGTTTTGAAGATATTATTTCCACAAGATCAAAAATTTTTAAGGAAAAGGGTCTCAGCTTTAATGATATGAAAACGCATGATTTGATTGAATTTATCGTCAATAACCCGAGCGTGTTGAAAAGGCCGATTATCGTGACCGATTATGAAATTCAAGTTGGGTATAACGACGATGACATTGAGTTGTTTTTACCGCCGGAGATTAGGGACAGGGATTGCGAGCATTGTTTTGAAAAGCATGGCCCCGGCGAAGAATGCAACTATGTAAAGAACATAAAGTTTTCGAAATAAAAAATCGGACGGCAAGGTGTCCGATTTTTTAATCAATGCATTCTTTTGTACGCCTTAAACGCTCTTCTTATTTTCTTTTCGGTCTTTTTATATTTCAGTTCGAATTCCCCGATTAGCTTAACAAATTCCTTTAAATTGCGAGAACTGGTTTCATATATTAATTCATAATCCGTTTGGCCGAGATACTGGCTTTTGTCGATATAAAGAATGCCGTTTTTATAGGCGAAAAATAATCTTAGTGTTGACAGGCTGAGGAAATTAAATAGTTTTTGACTGCCGATTAAGGGCAACAACTCATTGTAAATTTCGCCTTCCGGAACCATTCCGGTCTTGCGGATTTCCTCAAAAGTTTCTTTAGTGATTGGGAGTTGGAATTCGTGGAGATTATAGCCTTTTTTCTTTTTCAGGACTAGAATGAAATCTTCTCTTTCTTTAACCCGAAGCGAAGCGTCGTGCGCTTTTAAGGAAAATCTTTTGGTATCAAAATAATGATTGGTTTGTAAGTCCATTCGATTGCCTTTGAACCTTTCCATTAAGCGATTATATTCTTCTTCCGATAACAGGGTTCTAAATTCTACTAAGTTTCCAAGTTGCATATTTTCCTCCGAATCATTATTTTAGCAATTGTTATTATATTATACATAATAATTTTTAAAATGCAAGTATTGCGAAATAAAAGCGGGTTTATTATATTATTGTCATTTTTTCAAATAAATACAATATATATGGCGAAAATGACAAACCAATTATTTGCAAGATTGCGTCTTGAGAAATAGCGAAAATAAATGTATAATATACTTGGGCGTGGATTCCGACGCCTGAGAGGTTGGTATATGGTAAACGAAAATCGGTTTTGGAATTCATTTCTTTTGCCGTATGAGTTGGCGGTCAGCGGTTTTATTATCAAACTTGAGTCGTTAAGGAAAGAATTTCTGTTCAAAAAGGTCAGCAACCCGATAGAAAGCATTTCTGGGCGCGTTAAAACGGTAAGCAGCATTTTGGAAAAAGCGGAACGGTTGGGGATCGACTTTCAGAATATCGCCGCGGAAATCTATGATATTGCCGGTATTCGAATTATATGCAAGTACCGGCAAGACGTTTATAAGGTTTTCGAGCTGTTAAAGGCCCGCAAAGACATCAATATTTTTCTGATAAAAGATTACATTAAAGAGCCCAAACCCAGCGGTTATCGTTCGCTGCACTTGATTGCCAAGTATGAGGTGGAAACGGTAGACGGACGGGTCCCGATTAATATCGAATTTCAGGTTCGCACCTACGCGATGCATTTGTGGGCTTCAATCGAACATTCGCTGAAGTATAAGTACTATCGGAAAATACCGGATGAGATCAGGGAGCGTCTTCTTGCCGCGTCAATTGTCACGGCCCAGCTGGATGAAGAAATGGCCAGAATCAAAAAATCCATTGATGAGATAGTTGTCGAAAAGGTGCGCCCCGAGGAATACGAGTTGGATAATATCGGATTGTTGCTGGACAACATTAACAAAAGGTGATAATATGAAATATGCTTGCTACGGAAAATGCGTTAATATTGATTTCCCTTTCGCGCATGATGAAAACGCGCCTGATGTCGTTTTTTCTTTTGGCGGCGATGGGACCATGCTCGGCGCGATTCATAAATACGAAGGCCGTCTTGACGGGATAAAATTTGTCGGCGTAAACACGGGTAAATTGGGTTTTTACGCCGATTTTGACATTGATGAGGTTGAAGAAATATTCCGCATGTTAAGAGAAGACGATTATGATTTGTTTACGATAAATTTAATGGAATATCAACTCTTCGGCATCGGCAATGTTCAACAAGGGGTTGCCGTGAACGACTTGGCTTTACTTAACCCTGTCCACACGCAAATCATGGATATCTATATTAATGGGAAATTTTTCGAAACGATCAGAGGGACGGGAATCTTGATATCCCCGCCGGCGGGAAGCACCGCATATAACAGATCATTGGGCGGTAGTATCATCGACCCGGCGATAAAGGCGATACAACTTACCGAAGTGGCCCCGATTAGCAATCGCGTCTACCGGAGTTTGGCCTCGCCGCTCGTTTTGTCAGAAAAGGCCGTTATCGAATTGCATCCGCATTCAGCCAGCGAGCTTTATATCACGGTTGACGGTCAATTGCTGGAATTTGACGATCTGACATCGATCGCGGCCCGGCTTTCCGAGAAAACGGTGAGTTTTATCGTAAAGAAAGACGCGGACTTCTTTGACCGGGTAAAAAGAGCATTCATCGAATAAAAAAAGGGATTTGCATCCCTATTTTTTTTGCGGTTCTTTTTCCAAAATCGCGTCAATAATCCCGTAGGACAAGGCTTCTTCCGCAAACATATAATTGTCCCGGTCAGTATCGATATTGATTTGTTCGATGGTTTTGCCGGTATATTCCGCGAGCATCCTATTTATTCTTTCCCTAGTCCTGAGGATATGCTTGGCGGCGATTTGGATTTCCGTTGCTTGCCCCTTGGCGCCGCCCAGCGGTTGATGAATCAAAATCTCGCTGTTCGGCAAAGCGTACCTTTTGCCTTTGGTGCCGCTCGCAAGAATGAAAGCCGCCATTGATGCCGCGAGCCCGATACAGATGGTGGAGACCGGGGGGGCTATTAATCGCATCGTGTCATGAATGGCCATTCCCGCGGTTACCGAACCGCCGTTGGAGTTAATGTAAAGATAAATCTCTTTTTCGCTGTCCTCGGCGGCCAAAAACAAAAGCTGCGCCACGATGCTGTTTGCCATGGAATCCTGTATCTCGCCGCAAAGCATGACGATCCTGTCTTTTAACAATCGGGAATAAATATCATAAGAACGTTCCCCAAATGAAGTGCGTTCTATAACTATCGGTGTGTAATACATATCGTTTCTCCTTTTAAGGTATTTTACAATAATTATAACCTAAAGTCAATTTATATTTTCGGATAATTTGTCTATAATTTTTTTAAATATACAAACGCACATGCCAAATAAACCTAGATTCGTATAATATAGGTAGAAGGAGGGAAAGATATGAACTGCTTTGTAAGACCGCCTATTATTCATAGAACCGCAAGTGACATTCATCGCGTTTTTTGCGAAGAACAACCTATTATATGTGAACATGTAAATCGCATATTCAATCATCATATTAGGCGCAACCGTTTCATTCCCAGGCAATTGTGTTGCGAATTCAATGACTGCTGCGTGGAAAACATCGGTTGCTGCCCGAATATGCCGTTTGCAGGAATTCAACCTTTATTCGGTGAACCGCAGTTTGCTGATATGGCGGAAATACCCGGGCCTCAGGTCGGGCCGCAATTCACCGGTATGGATGGAATGGCCGGACCGCAACCCGGAACTCCGGCGTTTGATTTCCAACAAGGCCAATTCAGAAGAAGCCGCCGGCTTTAAAAAACAAGATAGCCCCGCAAGGGGCTATTTTGCCTACCGCGCTTGTAAAAAAGGGCGAATATTCCCTTGAATAAAAATTGAATAGATGGTATAATAAACGAAAATACTAAAGCGATGATGAAGAAGGGAGTAATGGCGCTCTTTTTGCTTCAGGGAATTAGGACCTTGACTGGAAGTCCTATGCAATAATCGCCATGAAATTCGTCTTCGGAGCGGTTCTAATCAAACCCGCAGGTTTGCTGCGTTATCAAATTTGAGAGCAACAAGTTTTTTTGTATTGTTGAAGTAAGGTGGTACCGCGGAAATTTCGTCCTTAACTTTGTTGTTAAGGATTTTTTATTATCGCAGGAGGTTATTATGGAAAAACAATTGATCGTTTTGAAAGAAGAACTAAAAAAAGCGATTGACAACGTGGAGAACATCAACCAGTTAAACGAAACCAAAGCCAAATATTTGGGGAAAAAGAGCTCGTTGCAGGATTTGATGAAAATGATGCCGCGTTTAAGCGTCGAGGAAAGAAAGAATGTCGGCCGAAGCTTAAACGAGTTTAAGAATTACGCCGAGGAATTGATCGCGCGGAAGGCGAAAGAACTGCATGATTTAAAAGTGCGGCTCCGGCTGGAAAAGGATAAAATCGACGTCACCCTGCCGGGGAAAAGATTTGCCGTCGGCCGAAAACATTTGCTTGATCAGGCCTGGCAAGAACTAGAGGATATTTTTATCGGCTTGGGGTATCAAATCGCCGAGGGACCGGAGATCGAACTTGATTTATATAATTTTGAAATGCTCAATACCCCCAAGGGACACCCGGCGCGCGATATGCAGGACTCGTTTTACATTGACGGGAATAACTTGCTTAGAACCCAGACTTCCCCGGTGCAAATTCGCACCCTGTTGGCGGCTAAGGGTGACCCCGTAAAAATTGTATGCCCGGGCAAGGTCTATCGCCGCGATAATGACGACGCCACCCACTCGCATCAGTTTATGCAACTGGAAGGGCTGGTCGTCGACACCGATATTACGATGGCCGATTTAAAGGGAACGCTAAGGTTTCTAATGAAAAAGCTTTTTGGCGACAGGTTGGAAATAAGATTCCGGCCGTCGTTCTTCCCTTTTACCGAGCCGAGCGTTGAAGTCGAGGTAACTTGCTTCAAGTGTTACGGCAACGGCTGCGGGTTATGCAAGGACAGCGGCTGGATCGAAGTGCTCGGGGCAGGCATGGTGCACCCCAACGTCTTAAGCGGGGCCGGGTACGACCCCAAGAAATATCAGGGTTTCGCTTTTGGCATGGGCATTGAAAGAGTGGTCATGCTTCGTCACGGTATCGACGATATTAGGCTGTTTTACGGAAATGACCCGCGGTTCTTGGAGCAATTTTAGGAGGTCGCGATGAAAGTAAAATTAGGATGGCTTAACGAGTTAGTTGATATATCCGATATTAGCGAACAGGAACTGATAAAAACATTATCGCTTTATTCCATCGAAGTGGAAGGAAATTATAAAGTTTTAAACGGGACCAATCTTGTTATCGGTCATGTTTTGTCGGTAGAGCGGGTAAAGGATTCCGATCACTTGTCCGCTTGCCGGGTTGACGTTGGCGACGAGATATTGCCGATTGTTTGTGGCGCCCCTAATGTTCGGGCGGGTCAGTATGTTATCGTCGCGAAAGTCGGAGCCGAATTGCCCGGAGGATTTAAAATAAAGAAGGCGAAGATTAGGGGCGAAGAATCGCGGGGAATGATATGCTCCCTCGAGGAGTTAGGATTGGAAAAGAAATATATCCCCGAAGAATACCAGAACGGGATATTCTATTTTAAAGAAGAAGTCGCCGTCGGTTCCGATCCATTGAAGGCCCTCAACTTTGACGACACCGTGATTGAGCTCGGCGTGACGCCGAATCGCGGCGATCTTTTGAGCATGCTCGGCGTCGCGATCGAAGTCAGCGCCGTCTATGACCGTCCTTTCCGAATGCCTTCCTTCGACGTCACATACTCGAATGAGGAATGCAAAGATTATATCGAGGTAACAAGCGAGACGGCCGGATGCGCCGGTTATTACGCGCAAATCTTTAAAAATGTCACCATAAAACCGTCTCCGTGGTGGCTCGTCTCCAGGCTTATCGCTTTCGGAATCAGGCCGATCAATAATGTCGTCGACATTACCAACTATATACTGGCTTTGTTTGGGCAACCCTTACACGCATTTGACTATGACAAATTGGGTAATCGCATCGCGGTTCGTAATGCTCGCCTCGGCGAGACAATCGTCACGCTCGACGGAGAAGAGCGACGGCTCGTTCCGGAAGATTTGCTGATCACCGACGGCGAGCGGCCCGTCGCCCTGGCCGGCGTTATGGGCGGCTTGGATACGGAAATCGTTCCTACGACCAAAAATATCGTCTTGGAAGCCGCTGTTTTTGATCCGATGTCCGTGAGCAAGACCTCAAGGCGCTTGGGTCTTATCAGCGAGTCCTCGATGCGGTTTGAAAAGGGCGTCGATATTAACCGGACCAAGATCGCCGTGGATTATGCGGCTTACTTATTTCAAACCTTAGCGGGCGCGGAAGTATTAAAGGAACCGGTGTTCGTTGGCGCCGACAAGCCGGAACCGGTTCGTATCGCCATTAACGCCGACGAGACGAACAAATTATTGGGAACGTCGATAACCGATAGCGAAATTAAAGATATTTGCCGGCGCCTGAAATTTTCCGTGAACGGCGATTATATTACGATCCCGAGCCGCAGGCCCGATATAAAAATCAAAGAGGATTTAATCGAGGAAATTGGCAGGATTCACGGTTACGATAAAATGCCGTCGACGATGCCCGTATCTCCTTCCTTTGGTCATCTTACCGACAAGCAAAAAACGCGCCGGGAAATAAAAGATATACTAACCGGTTTAGGATTCAATCAATTGATTACTTATTCCCTGACCGGGGATGAAAACGCCGGGTTATTTTCTTCGTTCATTCCCGATAAGGGACAGACCATTGAATTAATAAACCCGATCACTTCCGCCCGCAAATTCTTAAGAACGTCGCTATTGCCGGGATTGATTGAAAACGCCCGTTATTGTTACGCGCATAAAATAAGGGATTTGGCCGTGTATGAACTCGGGAAAGTATATTATAAAACGGACAAGTATTATGAGCCTGAACATCTCGCCTTGTTGATGACCGGGCAATTTGCCGCGACGCCTTGGCGAAAGACCGCGGAACAATCCGACTTTTACCTTCTTAAAGGCATTTGCGATACTTTGTTTTCCAAACTTGGTTTTGACGTCGAGTACAGGCCTATCGAGGAAACGTTCGTTGAACTGCACCCGCACCGGAGCGCGTCTCTTTACGCCGAAGGCAAATTAATCGGTCTTATCGGCGCGCTGCACCCGCAATTTGCCGCGGAAAATGATTTGGACGACGTATATGTTTGCGAGCTTGACATCAGCGCCGTGTTAGAGCGCCAAAGAACCCCGGTTGTATATCAACAATTTCATAAATTCCCCTCGGTCGAGCGCGATATCGCCGTTATCGTTGGCAGCGACGTTTTGGCCGGGTCGCTGATTAACGCCGTTAAACAAAGCGGGAATAAGCACTTGCGCGAGGTAGATATTTTTGACGTCTATTCCGGGGAGAATGTCGGCTCCGACAAGAAATCGGTAGGAATCAAACTCGTGTTTTCCGCCGACTACGTTTTAACCGACGAGGAGATAAACCGGATGGTCGACAAGATCGTCAGGAACCTAGAATCGACCCATCAGGCAAAATTAAGGGATGAATAAATAAAAAACACTTCGCCGCTCTTAATTCGGCGAAGTGTTTTTAATTGCCGCTAAAGCGGCGATCACGTCGTTGATTATGTTTTTCGGGGTTGAGGCCCCGGCGGTCACGCCGACCGTCTCGTAAGGCGAAAAGTCATAATTATCAAGTTCGGCGGCGCCTTCGACTTGAATCGCTTTAATCCCGTTTTTCTCCGCCGTTTCCTTAAGCATCCTGGTGTTATTGCTTAAGGTGTCGCCGACGACGACGCATAGATCGATTTTCCCCTTTTGCGCGATAACGGCTTCCTGCCGCCGGCGCGTGGCGTCGCATATCTCTTCGGCCAACTCGAGATGAGGGATTATCCGCCGCAATTTTTCGTATAAGCGATAAACTTCAAGATAGGACATGGTCGTTTGATTCGTGAGAATGGCCTTGCCTTCGCATTTCGGGAGTTTATCCAGGTTATTATCGTCGGATACGAGAATAATGGCGGAGGATATCCCCAATATTCCTTCGGTCTCGGGGTGGTTTTTCTTACCGTAGTAGTAGACGCCGTAACCGGCGGAAAGCTTTTCTTTGACAAGTTCATGAGTCTTGGTGACGTGCCGGCAGGTGGCGTCGATTATATTCAATCCTTTTTCTCGGGCGCGTTTTCTTATTTTATCGCTTGCGCCGTGGGCGGTGATTATAATCGTCCCCGAATCGATTTTCTCAAGCATTTCGTCACGAGACGCCCCTTCCAGGACGATGACGCCTCTTTCGCGAAAGGCGCGGACAACGTTTTTGTTATGAACGACATTCCCCAACATGTATATCGGTTTTGTCGCGTTTTCTCCCGCAAGAGCTTTTTCCACCATGTTAATCGCGTAAACAACGCCCCCGCAAAATCCTTGCGGTTCAATCTTTATTATTTTCATGCGGTTTCACCCGAAACAATTATAACATATTATTAACCAAACCGGAAAAATAATGACTTTTTATTCCTGGTTATGATATAATAATATGAGAGGAGATCGTGATGCATTCGATAAAAAACGAATTATTAACGGCGACGATTAAATCAACGGGCGCCGAGTTAATCTCGCTTAAAAGCGAAAAAGGAGTCGAGTATATCTGGCAAAGAGACCCGCGATATTGGTCAGGTTCCGCGCCGTTTTTATTTCCGATAGTCGGCAACCTGCGAGATAAAAAAACCGTGATAAACGGGAAAACATATCATATGAACATTCACGGTTTTTTGCGCGATATGACTTTTGAAGTATTGCACCGGAAAGAAAATGAAATCAGTTTAATAAATACTTATAATTCGGATACGCTAGAGAAATATCCATATAAATATAAAGTGATTATAACTTACGCTTTGATGCAAAACGTTTTGCGCGCCAAAATAAATGTCGTAAACGAGTACGAGGAATCGCTGCCGTTTAATATTGGCGGACATCCCGGATTTAATTGTCCGCTTTACCCCGGCGAGGCGTTTACGGATTACGCCATTTATTTTGAAAACGCGGAAACATTTTCTTCTCCGAGAGTGGAAAGCAATGGCACATTGAATTTTGACGTTCCCGCCAGGACCTATCAAAATTTAAAAGAGTTAAGGTTGGATTACGGGTTGTTTGATATTGACACGATTATAATCCCGCGCGTCAAATCAAAAAAAGTTAAGCTATTGAACAAAAAAGACAAAGGGATTTGCTTTTCTTTTCCTCAGTTCATCACTTTCGCCGTGTGGTCGCCCCCCGGGAAACAAGCGCCTTTTGTTTGCCTTGAACCGTGGATCGGTTACGGAGACCGCTACGACAGCGATTATGATTTCATGAAAAAAGATAATTTGTTGATATTGAACACGCTCGAAGAGTTCACGGCCCATTATGATATCGAAATAATAGATTAAGGAGGTAATTATGGTTTCAACAAATGATTTTAAAACGGGCATTACAATCGAATATGATGGAAACATCTATCAAGTTATTGAGTTTCAACACGTTAAACCGGGAAAGGGCCAGGCGTTCGTCCGGACAAAATTAAAAAACCTGCGGACCGGGGCGACGATTGATTATACTTTCAACGCCGACGAGAAAGTTAATCGCGCGATCATCGAGAAAAAGAAGGTCCAATATTTGTATGACGACGGGACGAACTTGTCCTTTATGGACATGGAAACGTACGAGCAGTTCGATATTCCCAAGGGAATGCTCGAGTATGAGAAAAACTTTATCCTGGAAGGAACGATGGTTACGATTATCGATTACCAGGGCGAGATTTTAGGCGTCCAACTTCCGGAAAAGGTGACGCTCGAGGTTATCGAATGCGCCCCCGGCGTGAAAGGTAACACCGCCGCCAACGCAACCAAGGACGCGATTGTGGAGACGGGATACCGGGTTTTGGTTCCCTTGTTTATCGAGGTCGGCGATAAAATTATCGTCAGCACCATCGACGGAAAATATCATTCCCGCGCATGAAGGTAATAGTATATGATTTTGGGAATTGACATCGGCAACACTAATATCGTTATCGGTTTGATTGACGGAAAAAACACGCTGATCGGCAGTTTTCGCATTCACACCAATACGCGTCAAACCGCCGACGAGTACGGCGTGAAATTGATTGAGATATTGCGGTTTTACGGGTATGATTCCCGGCAGGTTATCGGGGCGATAATATCAAGCGTCGTACCCGAGCTTGATCACGTGTTTGAAAAGACGGTCATAAAATATCTCGGAATTACGCCGCTTTTCGTCGGACCCGGCATAAAGACGGGAATCAAGATTAAAATAGATCATCCCAAGCAGCTGGGCGCCGATATCTTGGTGGGAATCGTCGGCGGTTACAATAAATACGGCGCGCCGCTTTTGGTAATTGACATGGGCACGGCAATCAAATTCTTTTATTTAAACCGGGAGAAAGAATTGCTCGGCGGGATTATCGCTCCGGGAATTTCCACTTCTTTTTCCAATCTTGTCTCAAAGACCTCAAAACTTGAAGGCGTGAAAATTGACGTTCCTCCCCACATTATCGGCAAGGATACCGCGACTTCCATCCAAAGCGCCATGATTTACGGGACGGCCTCGATGATCGACGGTATCATCAGAAAAATCAAAAAGGAAATGGGCGAGGATATCAATGTCGTTATTACCGGCGGCGAGGCGAAAATTATCTTTCCTTTTCTTGAAGAGAAGGCGATTTATGACGAAAACTTAATTCTTGACGGACTCGCCGTGTTATACGGCAAAAACAAAAATTAGAATGAAAACATCACCCCGCTCATATAATGATAAGGGTGATGTTTTTGCTTAAAGACAATGGTCCGTTGATGTTTATTAACACGGTTAGCACTCAGGTAAACGGAGTCCCGCATCAAAAAATATTCGATAGCCGGACACAAAAAGTGCGGAATGTCAAAACAAGATCAAAACTGGAATTCCTGGAAGAAAGAAAGCTAAATAATATCATTGAAATGTATCACAAAAACCGACCGGTATTATGCAATATCGTATGTGAGGGAGAGGAAATTATCGGTATTCCATTTAAAAAAACAGACCGCAAGTTATTCATTAAAACCGATGAAGAAAACATAGAGGAGATTTATTTAAACAATATCACTGATATTGTAATAATCAGGTTCTAGTGGGGCTTGCATCTTCTTTTGCATTCTTCGCAGCAAATCGGATCGAAGCATTGTAATCCGCAAACGCAGCAAAGATTAAGGATAACTGTATGATTTGTACAAATAAATTTCGGCCCGCACTGCTTGAGAATCCTAAGAGTGACGCAATCGCCCCTTAGTTCCTCGATTCGGAATACGCTTGTGGTCTCGGTGGTTTCCGGGATCTCGACCGTAAACGCTGACCCGTTGCAAAGATAAAAAGTAATAGGTCTCGTGTTGAAAAGTTTTTTTGTCAACGGGCTCTCGCAACCTTCGCACTCGTCTTCAAGGATTGCCTCCTTTTGCAATTGATCGATTTTTAACACGACATCATGGATGCAATTGCGGCATGTGGGGAAGGAAGAGCATCTTTCTCGAGTCATTGATTCACCTCACTTTCAGTATAGAATATGTTGGCCGGTTAATAATTGTATGGTTGTATGTCATTTAATAAGTGAAAGTGAAGGTAAAGAAAAAAACCGGAAGCAAACGAATGAGCTTCCGGTTTTTAAAATACTCCCGCGACGACGAGCGCCATAACGACGAGCGACGCCGCCAGACAGTAATAGCCGAAATATTTCAGGTTTCTGTTTTTAATTAATTTAAAGAAAAGCCATATCGCAAAGTATGTTGCGATCAAACTGACGACAAAGGCTCCGATATATCCGGGAATAAAAACGGCGTTATCGGAATGACTCAGTTTTGTAAGGTCATAAACGCCGATCGCGGCGGCGCCGACGCTCGCCGGGATGTACATCAAAAAAGAAAACCGAAACGCTTTATCAAGTTTTACTTTGTTTCCGACGCCGAAGGATGTCGTGACGCCGGATCGGCTGATTCCGGGCAACAAACCGATTACCTGCGCGCCCCCCATCAACAAACTGTCCTTCAGGGTAATATCGTCCCTTTCCGCGTGCGGGGCGACGCGGTGAGTGTACAAAAGCAAGTTACCGGTTATAAAGAGACAAATGCCGACGCATACTATATTGGTGTAATAGGTATCTAGTTCCAATAATTTTATTATAATACCGATGACTCCCGCCGGAATTGTCGCGATTATAATATAAATCAAGTATTTAAAATCACCTTGATATTCTTTATCCTTTTTGATTAAGTACCGCCAACTTCCCACGGCGATTTGCTTGATTAGTTGACGGTAATAAAAAACAATGGCCAAAAGCGAGGCGAGATTGGTGATAATCTGAAAGTTATTCATATCGGCGCTCGACAGGATTTCCCCGAAAATTGAATTCAGAATCACCATGTGCCCGCTTGACGAAACCGGCAAAGGCTCTGTTACCCCTTGAATAAGGCCTAAGGCCAAGTATTTTAATAGCTCAATTATATCCATAGCTCACCTTTTTAATATTGAAACAATTATATCATGAAGAAGGCGAATTGTAAAGAATTAGCGATAATCTCATCATGAAAAAACAAATGTATTAACAAACGGGATAAAAAATGCTATAATTAAGTAAATTAAAAATGAAGGAGTACTTTATATGATTTTTACGCTTACAGTAGATGATTGGACAATCATTATCCTGGCGATTTGCATAGTGCCGATAATGTTGCTAATCGTATATGCTTTGATAATGACAATCAGAAAGAAAAGAAAGTTGGCCGCGGCCCGCTCCCAAGAAATTGACGTCGACAAGGACAACACGCAAAAGGAATTGTTTTACCGCTTATACGGCGGCGCGAACAATATCGAAAGCGTGACCAGGGAATTAAGCCGGATTAGCGTCCGCGTCAAGGACATTGATAAAGTCTTGGTTGAGGAATTAAAAGAAACTGGCGCGAAAGGCATCTTGTTGGTAGACGATGTCGTGAAATGCAGTTTTGGTGACCGGGCTTCATATATTTACCGATTGCTTATAAAGGAGAAGGAATGAAAGATACGATGAAAGCCTTGGAAACATTAAGGGTTTTATCGGTCGAACAGGTCCACAAGGCCAAGTCCGGGCACCCGGGAATAGCTTTGGGCGCGGCGCCGCTTATTTATACTCTTTACACCAAAATTATGAACGTGTTTCCCGGCGATGACCGTTGGGTTAACCGCGACCGCTTTGTCATGGCGGCCGGCCACGGTTCCGCCCTTTTATATTCGATCCTGCATTTATCCGGTTTCGGCATTATGATCTCCGATTTGAAAAACTTCCGTCAACTCGGAAGCATAACCCCCGGTCATCCCGAGCGCGGAGACACTCCCGGCGTCGATTCCACAAGCGGTCCGCTCGGCCAAGGAATCGCAATCGGGACCGGAATGGCGATTGCCGAGGAATACTTGCGCGGCCGTTTTAACAAAGAGGGCTTGCCCTTAATCGATCACTATACTTACGTCTTATGCGGCGACGGCGATTTGCAGGAAGGCGTAACGCAGGAAGCGATGAGCCTTGCCGGCCATTTGCGCCTGTCTCGGCTAATTGTTCTTTATGATTCCAACGACATTCAATTGGACGGGCCGGTAAAAGATACTACCGGCGAAGACGTCGCCGGCAAATACCGGGCGATGGGTTGGAATCATATCCTCGTCTCTGACGGTGAGAATATTAGCGAAATTGAGAAAGCCGTCATTAAAGCGAAAGCAAGCGACAGGCCGACCATTATCGAGATTAAAACGGTTATCGGCGTCGGCTCGAGCCTGGCTGGCTCGCACAAGAGCCACGGCAGCCCGCTTCCGGCGGAAGATGTGAAAAAAATGCGGGCGGCGCTCGGCGGGGAACATTTCGAAGTATCGCGGGAAGTCTATGATTATTTCCGTCGCGCGGTGTACGAGCGCGGACGGGAAAAATACCGGGATTGGGAAAAGATAAAAACGGATTATCAAAAAGAATTTCCCGAGGAATTCGCGTTGTTCGAGTCAATAATAAAAGACGAGTTTACGATTGACTTTGAGGAAATTATCCCCGTCTCCGCTGACGACGCGAAAGCGACCCGCGAATACGGGGGCGCGGTTATTGACGCGGTCGGTAAAATTCACGCCGGCCTGATCGGCGGTTCGGCCGATCTTTCCTCCTCAACAAAAATCAAAGGACCGGACGGGAGTTTCGGCGAAGGCAACCGAACCGGGAGAAATATTAATTTTGGCGTTCGCGAGCATGTCATGGGCGCGATCAGCAACGGTTTGGCGTTGCACGGGTTAAGGCCGGTGTGCGGCACGTTTTTCGTGTTTTCCGATTACATGAAACCGGCGATACGGATGTCGGCGTTGATGAGCCTACCGGTTATTTATGTTTTCACGCATGATTCGGTCGCCGTTGGCGAGGACGGGCCAACGCATCAGCCCGTCGAGCAGCTGACGATGTTAAGAAGCGTTCCCAACTTGACGACGTTCCGCCCGGCCGACGGGTATGAAACTAAGCTCGCGTTCCGTTATGCTTTTGAAAATAAAAACGCCCCGACCGCAATCGTTCTTACAAGGCAAGCCGTTCCCAACGTCGCCCCCGGAGTCGCGTTTTCATCTTTTGGTAAAGGCGGGTACGTGCTCGCTTATGAGGAAAAAACAATCGACGGGATATTAATGGCCTCGGGATCGGAAGTTCAACTTGCGTTGCAGGCGAAACGCGAATTGCTTGCGAGAGGGTTTGACGTTCGCGTCGCGAGCATCCCCAGCCTCGATCTTTTCGCGCGGCAGGAACGGGAGTATCAAAACTCGGTTTTGCCGGAAAACGCCACGGCGAGAGTCGCAATCGAGATGGGCGAGGGGGCTCATTGGCATAAGTTCATCGGCCCTTCTGGGATCTTAATAAACATCGACCGTTTCGGCGCCAGCGCTCCGGGCAAACAGCTAATCGAAAGCTACGGGTTTACCGTTAATCATATTGTTGAAGCATTTATTCGCGCCGTTAATAAAAAAAGCTAGATATCAACCAATAATCTAGCCTTTTTTATTAATTTATTTTTTCGGTAATCGTCTGCACAATTTTGTTTCTTTCTTCTTCCCCGACGCTTTTCCAATAAACTTCAAAAAGCGCGCCCAAACCCGGGAGAACTTTTTCTTCCTTGATATTCATCGCGTCAACAATTGTGCTTTTGACGTCTTCGAATGAAGAATTGTTTAAGTTGTTTTTTACTGCTTGCCTGATATCAATATTCATATTATTTTCTCCTTTTTATATGATTTGCTATATTATTTTTCCCCATATAATGGTATACTATACATAAGTAATAGAAAAAGGTGAAGTCATGAATTTTAAAGAATTGCTGAAAAATTACGAATCGCAAATGATAAAGGATTTATGCGGGCTATTGTCGATAAAAAGCGTTTTGGAGGAAAGCCCGGATACACCGGGCGAGCCCTTCGGCGCCGGCCTGCGCGAAAGCCTCGATTATGTTTTGGAACTAGGCAATCGTTACGGTTTTAGAACTCTTAACGTCGATAATATCGCGGGGCATATCGAGTACGGCGAGGGAGAGGAGATTATCGGCGTGTTATGCCATGTCGACGTCGTTCCCGCCGACGGACAGTGGGACTACCCGCCGTTCGCCGGAACCGTCGCGGGCGATCGGATTTACGGCCGCGGCGCCGTCGATGATAAGGGCCCGACAATTAGCAGTTTGTACGCGCTGCGGTTGCTTAAGGATTTAAATATCACGCCCGATAAAAAAATCCGCCTGATTATCGGCACGGATGAGGAAAGCAAATGGCGCGGCATCACCAGGTATTTTCAAGTGTGCCCGATGCCGGCGTTCGGGTTTTCCCCGGATGCCGATTTCCCGTTGATATACGGTGAAAAAGGCGTTCTTCATATTAAACTTACCGACAAGAGCGGATCAGTCGTGACGGTAAAGAGCGGGAACCGGCACAATGTCGTGCCCGCGAAGGCTGAAGCCAGCGCGGGGAGCGGTTTGGAAAAAGAATTTTTGAAGTATCTATCCGAAAACGACCTTTCCGGTTCCGCCGCGGACGGCGTCTTAATTCTCAACGGGCGCGGCGCGCACGCGATGGAACCCGATAACGGCATCAACGCCGCCGTCATGATGGCTCGGTTTTTACATCGTCATGCGGATAGCAATTTGTTGAGGTTTGTAAACGATGTCTTGAGCGACTCGCGTCTTAAACATGCCGGCCTTGCTTTTTCCGACCCGGAGATGAAAGATTTGACTTGCAACTTGGGGATTTTGGAAATCACCCGGGAAGGAGGCTTTGCCTGCCTTGATTTCCGTTACCCAATCCGTTGGGATAAGGAAAGATTTCTTGAGAGTTTCAAACGCCTTGCTTCCGAATACGGCCTTACCGCCGAAATAACCTTTGATATCCCCGTTCATTACGTTGATAAGGACGATCCCGACATTAAAATATTACACGAGGCCTATATTAAACACACCGGCGACGTTTCGACGCCGCTTAAGACGATTGGCGGCGGGACATATGCCCGCGCGTTGCGGAAGGGAGTGGCGTTCGGCATCCATTTTCCCGGAAACGAGGAAGTTGTTCATCGGGCCAACGAATATATAGCGATTAAGGATTTGCTTACGGCGACGGCGATATACGCCGAGGCGCTTTATCGCTTGGCTTGTGAAAAATGAGACTTAGAAAAATTAAAGATGCCGATTTAAAGCTAAAAGAGTATCCGCAATATGTCGTGTTTAACCCGGAAGAAAACAAAGGACGCTGGGCTTACCGCTTTCCCGAGCCACGTCCATTGCATCTGGAGATCGGGATGGGGAAAGGAAAGTTTATTATTGAACAGGCGAAGAGAAACATAGACGTTAATTTTGTCGGTTGCGAGGTTTCCGAAACCATCGCGTTGAAAGCGGCGAGAAAGATTGCCGAGACAAATCCGCCGAACATAAAAATAATCAATTGCCCGGCGCAGGAGCTTAAACAAATGTTCTCTGCCGGCGAGATCGCAAAAATATATTTAAACTTCAGCGATCCCTGGCCGAAAAACCGGCACGAGAAGCGCCGTTTGACAAGCGATTATTTTATGGAAATGTATAAGCACATATTATCCGAAGACGGAGTAATTGAGTTTAAAACCGACAATCCCGGATTCTTCGAATACAGTTTGACTCAATTTAACAACCATCGTTTTCGCTTTCTCGAGATAAGTTTTGATTTGCACGCGAGCGGCAGGGAAGACATCGTAACGACCGAGTACGAGGAGAAATTTATTCAGAACAGGAAGAAAATTTACTATCTTAAGGTGAAAAAATGGACATCAAAAAAAGAATGAAAATATACGAAGACTTGGTTAATTTGGATGGCATCTCCGGGTTTGAAGGAAATGTCAGGAACTATATGCGCCAAGAAATTGAAAAAGTCACGGGCAATATTATCCGTGACAAGTTGGGAAGCATTTTCGGCGTCGTGACCGGGAAAGAAAGCCCCGTCATTATGATTGCCGGGCATATGGATGAAGTCGGGGCCATGGTCGCGGGAATAACGGAAAAGGGATTTATTAAAATGATTCCCGTCGGTGGCGTAAACCCCGAGATTATGATCTCGCAAAACGTTTTGGTTACCGTAGGGAAAAATAAGAAGGTGCGAGGCGTTATCGGCGCCGTCCCGCCGCACATCAGCCGCGGCGCGGACAAACCGCCCGCCCCCTCCTTCGATAACTTGCTTCTTGACGTCGGCGCCGATTCGCGCGAGCACGCTTACGAAATGGGAATCGAGATCGGGCAGATGATCACGTTTGAGAACCAATATTACATTACCGAGGACGGCAAAAAGATTGTCTCCAAAGCTTGGGACAATCGCTTTGGTTGCGGGATGGCGCTTGAGATTCTTAGGGAGTTAAAAGATATTGATCACCCCAACACGGTTATCGCCGGCGCCACCGTCCAAGAGGAAGTCGGGCTTCGCGGCGCGTACGCTTCTTCTCAGATGGTAAAACCGGATTTATTTATCGCCATTGACGTTTCCCCGGTCGGTGATTTTTTAGACAAAAACCACCCGCGGGCTTACGGCAAATTGGGCGGCGGGTTTCTGGTCCGTTTTTATGACCCGGTAAACATCATGAACCCGGTCGTGAAACGTTATTTTGAAAATCTCGCCGCTGCGAACAATATCCCGTACCAACAGTTTCTTTCGATGGGAGGAACGGACGCCGGCGCCGCGCAGTATGCCGGCGGCGGGGCTTTCTCGGTTACCGTCGGTCTTCCCGGGCGTTATATCCACTCCTCGGCATCGATGATTCATATTGACGACGTGGAAGCGGTAAAAGCGATGCTCTTAGCCGTTATCAAGGATTTTGACCGGCAAAGGCTAGAGGAACTGAGGAATGCTTAAGTGTTATCTAGGTTCTTTGAATAAAGTGAAACTCGCGGCGACGCGGGAGGTCATGAAAGATTATGAAGTTATCGGCCTTTCCGTCGGAAGCGGTGTCGGGAATCAACCGCTATCAGACGAGGAGACAATTAAAGGAGCTTACAATCGCGCGCGGATGTTGCCGGGCGACGGATTGCGCATCGGACTGGAAGCGGGCGTTCAAACTCACGGAGACAAATTATTTCTCGTGAATTGGGGCGTTTTGATCGACGAGGAAGGAGAAGCATATTACGCCGGCGGGACGCGGATCCCGTTGCCGGAATTTATCAAGGACGGGCTTGCCGGCGGGGAAAAAGAACTCTCGGAAATTATGAACGCTTATCTTCGCACCAGCGATATCAATCAAAAAGAAGGCGCCGTCGGCCATTTCACGGCTTCAATGGTGACGCGCAAAGATATATTCACGCATATCGTGAAACTATTATACGGACAATATACAAAAAGGAGGAGTGAAAATGAAAGGCTTGATTATTCTCGCCAACGGCTTTGAAGATACGGAAGCGATAATGACGATTGATATTTTGCGCAGGGCAAAATTATCGTTGACCGTAGCTTCCGCGGGAGATGACGTTCACGTGAAATCGCAATCGGGATTGTATGTGAAAGCGGAAACCACGCTGAAAGACGTTAACGATCAGCATTATGATTTTTTGGTGCTTCCGGGAGGAAGAGCGGTAAAAGACATTCTCGAGCACAGCAAAAAAGTATTAAGTTTGATCGACAAATTCGTGTTGGCCGGGAAAATGGTCGCGGCGATTTGCGCGGCGCCCTTGCTTCTCGGAAGACGGGGTTATTTCAAGGATCAAGTTTTTACTTGCTTTCCGGGATGTGAAGTTGATATTAAGGAAGGAAAATATAAGCGTAAAAAAGGCGTAATCAGGAGCGGTAAATTCATCACCGCCCGCGCCATGGGTTATACCGCGCAATTCGCTTATGAAATCGTTGAATATTTGTTAGGCAAAGAAGCGCGCGTCAAAGTGGAAAAAAATTGTAACGGCGAACTGTAAGAATAAAATTCTTGCAGTTTTTCCTTATTGCTTCATATAATATAGGCGCAGGGAGTGTTATCGAATGAAAATTAACGTTGTTTTTGAGGGCGGCGGGATAAAGGGAATCGCCTATATAGGCGTCTTAAAATTTTTGGAAGAAAGGGGAATTCAAATATTTCAAGTCGGCGGCACAAGCGTCGGCGCGATTCTCGCCTCGCTCATAGCCGTCGGATACAGCGCCGCCGAACTTTCGGCCCTTATCGAGAACTTTGATTTTTCCATGCTTAAATATTTTGGTAAGAGCGGCCGGATGCGGGGAATTATCGATTCGGTCAAAGGAATCGGAATATATTCGCTTCAGGATTTTGAGAATTATATGCAGACGCTCGCGGAAGCGAAAAACAAAACCACGTTTTTGGATGTAAAACACGGCGAGGATTATTTATTAAAAATGATCGCCACCGAATGGGTTACGAAAAAAAAGGTGATAATTCCCGATGACTTGAAATATTTCAATATTAATCCCGACACGTTTTTGATTTCCAAAGCGGCGGCGATGTCGGCAAGCATCCCGATCTTTTACCGGTATTACCCGATTGATAAGTATCGATTTCTAGACGGCGGCATAGTCAGTAACTTCCCCATCGACTTGTTCGCCGGGAGCGATTTATTGACTTTGGGATTCCGGGTTAATGAAAAGTTTGTCGACCGCTACAGGACGGTTAAAATGTATCGGCGCTGGGTTTTTAAATTAGATAAGGAAATAGATTACGGCAATTACGAAATTATTAATATTGACACGTTTAAAATAGGCGCCGTTGACTATCGGAAGGGTTTGGCTAATAAAGAAAGGTTGATATCCTCCGGTTATAACAGCATCAAAAAATACTTCTATGAGAAAATGGTGAATTTTCAATAAAATCCGTTTGGATGGAATGTCATCAAAACGGGTTTTTTTATTTTGAAAAAGAATTAAATGATGCATAATATCTTGACAATAAGCATATAATATAGTATCATTGTATCATGATGGGTGATATAATGAATCAGCGCCATAATATAAGCTATACGTGGGATCAAATAAAAAAAATGCGTAAATGAAAATCGATTCATAATTTCAAAAAATGAAAATAGGCAAGAAAATATCGATTTTATAAATGCATATAATTTAAATGCAAAAAAACAAAAAGAAATATTACTTGGACTTCGGACTGAAGATTTTTGTCACACGCTTCAAAACATAAAAAAAGGATTTGAACACGAACTTTTATATGTTTTTTGTCCTCGGGTTAAACTATATAATTTTGACGATATAACAGAAGAACTTGTCGACATTTATATTAAATTCAACCTCATAGAAAGTGACAATGGCAATAGGGTTATTGTAGTTTCTTTTCATAAGCGAAACAAGCCGATTAATTATATGTTTAGATAATGCATGTAAGAATATGAGAGAATAAAGTATAGGGAGGTTATAATGGTGAACGGAAACAAAACATTTTGTGAAGAATGTAGACGCGATGTTGGATTTGTTGTTGAAACGATGCCGCTTTCGGGAAAATTGAGAGATGAAAACTACGAGTATGAGGGGAAAAAGGCTATATGCGAAGAGTGCGGAAACGAAGTTTATGTGGCGGAAATAGAAGATGAAAATTTAAAATCATTGTATGATGCTTATCGTTTAAAACACGGCATAATTTCCTTAGAGAAAATTTTGGAAATCCCCCAAAAATACAACATCGGCAAGCGTCCCTTGTCATTGTTGTTGGGATGGGGAGAAATGACTTTTTCGCGTTATTGTGAAGGTGATATGCCTACGAAACAGTATTCAGATATTCTTTTAAAAATTCATGAGCGTCCTGAATATTATAAAGAATTATTAGAAAAAAATAAACATAATTTGAAATCTTTACACGCTTATGATAAAAGCATGAAAAAGGTACGGGCATTGTTGTTTGATAAGGAAAAGCCAGAATCAAAGCTAGATGACGTTGTTCAATATATCCTTTATAAATGCGAAGATATTACGCCGCTGGCTTTGCAAAAAACCTTATATTATATCCAGGGCTTTTACTGCGCTTTTGAAGGAGAGTTTCTTTTTGAAGAAGACTGTGAGGCGTGGGTACACGGACCGATTTATAGGAAGGTGTACCATGAATATAAAGAATATCGATTTGATCCAATAAAAAGTGTAAAAACCTTTGATGAATCTATTTTTACATCTGCTGAAAAAGCAATAATGGATAGCGTTATTAAAAACTTTTGTTGTTACAGCGGAAAAACATTAGAAATGTTTGTTCATTCCGAACAGCCATGGTTACAAACCAGAAGAGGGTTGACGGTATATGACAACTCCAACCGCATAATTACAAAAGAGCTGATTAAGGAATATTTTACGGCGGTAAAGGAAAAGTTTCAAATGCTTATACCCGCAGACATAGAAAAATATTCAAATTATCTTTTTTCGTATTATTAATACCGAAAATTATAATTTGTATGCGGCTCCAGATTGTTAATGGGCTCCTTTTTTCATACTGCTGAAAAAAAGGAGTTTTTCATATGGGTTTGTCAGCGAGCTGAATCCGTATGCGGATCTATTACAATAAGAAAATTATGATTGCTTTTAAATAAACACAATTTCCTTTGCACACAAGGATATATTTGTTATAATTATAAAAAATAAGTTTTGGTAATATTTTAAAAGGTGCAATTTCCTCGGTTAAGGACGGAGTCTGAACATGATGCAATTATATAATGCTTTACGCGAAAAAATTAGCGGCGTTGATTTTCATCGCTTATGGCCCGGTTTTAAACCTTTTAAATTCGCGCTTTATGATGAGAAAAATGTATACTTCGGCGAGAATGTTTTCGCCAAGGACGAGCGCTTCATCGGAAACACCGCGATTATTTATAATGACGAACACATCGCGATTTGGGACGCGGGCCGGAGTCCAGTTGATAATCTCGACATCTTCGCGGCGAAAATAATTCATGAAATGTTTCACGCCTTTCAAAACTTAAACAAAGAAAAAAGATGGGCCGATGAGATAGCGGGATTAAATTATAATTACGCGCGCGATAACCTGAATATCAAATACAAGGAAAATGAATGGCTAAAAGCGCTTCATGATAATTTCACGGCGAAAAAGTTTGAGAGATTTCTTGCCTTAAGAGAATACAGGCGAAAGCATTTCGCCGGGGAATTTGAATACGAGACAAAAATCGAGTCAATCGAAGGAATCGCCAATTATGTGGAGTTAATGGCGTTAAAACAACTAAATAGTGATAAATATTTAAAGGCGGTCGACGTCATTAAATCCGAACTAGTAGATATAGGTAATTTAATCCCAATCAGAAAGATTTGCTATCATACCGGCGCGCTGCTTTTGCTTATTTGCAACGAGAATAATATTCCGTTTTTCCACCATATTGGCGAAACGGAAAAAACGGTTTTCGAGTTGTTGGCGCGGGAAATAACCGCTGTGGAAATAGATATTGAAAATAGCGCCGAAATCGACGCCTTAATAAGGAATTATCGTAACCGCAATGAAAATTTACTAAACAACTTTTTAAATAATCATCCTTGTCGGCTTGAAGGCGAATACAAGATTTACGGTTTTGACCCGATGAATACCGTTAAGCATGAAAATTATTTGTATTGTCGGCATTTTCTCGCCTATATTGATAACGGCGAAGTGAAATTCGTGCGGAAACAATGCGCGGCGGAAGTGGATGAGCGATTTAATATGCGGGCGTTGTATTGGTAGTGTCGACCCGAGAAACGAATATATAATTGTCCTTGAAGAAAACCTCCGGATATGTTAAAATTATACTGTATAATAAAAAATGTGGAATGCGGTGAAAAATATGGATAACAAAACCGATAATACTGGTTCGGATTTGTTGGTCAACGAAATAGATAATAGCGGCAAAAAAACCACCAAAGCCAAAAAGAACATCAATAAAACCGATTCGAAAAAGAAAGTTTCCGTAATTGATGTTTTGGCCCAAAAGGAAACAATCAATCTTATCGAAGAAGAAAAGGATGAAACCACCGTTGATGACGCCGCTGATTCCCCAACGTTAGAAAAAGAAATCAAAACAAAAACAATAAAAAGATATTACGACACGCCGATTTTGGAAGGCCTGTCGTCGGAGGTAGTAGCGGAAAGAATTGATGACAACCTTGTTAACCGCGTTACCGATCGGCAAGGGAAATCGATTCTTAAGATTATTTTATCAAACACCTTCACTTTTTTTAATATGCTCTACCTTACTATCATGATTATATTTTTAGTATTGAAGAGCTATGAAAACTTGTTCTTTTTAGCAACGATTATTCCCAACTATTTAATCGGGCTTTACCAGGAGATCAAGGCAAAATTATTGGTTGATAAATTATCCTTGATGTCGGCGCCGACGACCACCGTTATTCGCGACGGCGATAAAGTGGAAATTCCCGTCGACGAAGTCGTGCTTGACGATATCGTTTTTTATACTCCCGGGAAACAAATCTGCGCCGATAGCGTTATACTGGAAGGAACGATCGAGGTTAATGAATCGCTCTTGACCGGAGAATCCGACGCGATTGTCAAGAGCGTGGGCGACGAGTTGTTTTCGGGAAGTTTTATTATTAGCGGCGCCGCGGTGGCCAGGATCGATAAAGTCGGCAAGGATAATTATATCGAAAAACTGGCTAAAGACGCCAGGGTTTATCAAAAACCCAAATCGCAGTTATTGCGTTCGTTGAATATTATTATTAAATTTGTTTCCATAATTATTTTACCCTTGGCCGTGTTAACATACATAACGACGACCAACGGGATGCCGAAGGATTTCCTGTCAATATTAAGCCGAGACGGCTTAATCAGGGCCGGAAGCTCCGTTTTAGCGATGATTCCCGCGGGGTTGTTCCTTCTCACCAGCGTTTCGTTGTTTTACGGCGTAATCCGGCTGGGAAAACGAAAGACATTGGTCCAGGAATTATATTGCATCGAGATGCTTGCCAGAGCCAACGTTTTGTGTCTTGACAAAACCGGGACGATAACCGACGGATCGATGCGTGTGTTCGACTGCATAGAACTGAAAAACTATACCGACTATACTATCCGCGAGATAGTCGGTTCGATGATGAACGCGTTTCAAGACACAAACCCGACTTCGGAAGCCTTGATCCGTTTCTTTGATAAAAACAATGTTTTGGAACCGACGCGGGTCATCCCGTTTTCGTCCAAACGCAAATTCAGCGGCGTTGTTTTTGGCGAGCAGGGAACCTTTTATCTCGGGGCGCCGGAATTCGTGTTGAATCAATACTATGACTCCGTTAAAGAAAGGGTCGAGAGATTCGCGAGCGAAGGTGGCCGCGTGTTGGTTTTGGGACATGTCACCGCGCAGGTAAAAGGCGACGATATTCCCCGCAACGCAAGACCGCTCGCGTTGATTGTGTTGCATGACCATATCCGCGAAGACGCGGCCGACACGATTGATTTCTTCAAGCAAAACAATGTTGATATCAAGATTATATCGGGAGACAACCCCGTAACGGTATCGCAGATCGCGATGCGGGTCGGCGTCGAAGGCGCCGAACGATATGTCAGCCTGGCGGGGATGACCGACGACGAAGTCCGCGAGATCGTATTTGACTACACGGTTTTCGGCCGGGTCAGCCCCCAACAAAAAAGAGTTATTGTTCAAACCCTAAAAGAGCACGATAAAACCGTAGCGATGACCGGCGACGGGGTTAACGACATATTGGCGCTCAAGGAAGCTGATTGCAGTATCGCCATGGCTTCGGGGAGCGACGCCGTCCGTTACGCGTCGCATCTGGTTTTGGTTAATTCCACTTTTTCCAGCATGCCCGAAGTCGTAATCGAGGGCCGGCGAGTCATTAATAATATTCAAAAAACATCGACGCTCTTTCTCGTTAAGACGATGTTCGCGATATTGCTCACGATAATGTATATTATCTTGGGAATGCAGAAGGGCCCGATTAGCATAACTTATCCGTTCACGGCCAAGCATTTATACATGATCGAATGGTTTGTGCTCGGGTTCCCGTCGATGTATCTGGCGCTGCAACGCAACCGGCAGATTGTCAAGGGTAAGTTTTTATCGAACGTTATTAAATCGACGCTGCCCGGGGCTCTCACAATCGTGATTTTGCATCTCATTTTAAGTTTCCTTCGCATTACCCCGGGATTCGAGTCGTTACAACACAACAACGCCGTGTATACGACGATTGCGACGGTGGTAACGACGGCGGTCATGTTATTCGTTTTGTTTCAAGTCTCCCACCCGTTTAACTGGGTTAGGAAAGTCATTTTCGCAGCGATGGTCATATGTTGCTTTTTGATGGGATTTAATTTATTGCCGGTTAAATTCGCGCGGCTTGACCTAAGTTATTATAGAAATATCGACGAGCTTTCCAAGGATATTATCCTGGAAGTGAACGAACACAATAATTGGTCTCTCAACGGCAAGGCGACGACGATACGGGCGATTGAAATGCCGATAGTCGAGAATTTGTCCAACGGAACTTACCTTACCCCCAATATTACTCTCAACGGCGATTATTACTGGTGTTTAAACGGCGTGAAAACGTCGATTAACGCTTTCGAGGAAAACCGTCTCGTGCTTGACGTTGTCAATAAGTATTGGCATATTAACGGTCAAAAGACGAACGTTAAAGCGTTCCGGGTTCCCGGGATAACCTACACCGCAGCGGCAGAGGGTTATCGCCGCCCCGAAATCACGATTATCGATAATCATTGGGTTATCGACGGTCATCCGACTATCATTCATAGCAGCGTCGACGAATTAGTTTTTAATGTCTCCGGCGGCTTTTGGTGGCTTAACGGCCGCGAAACAACGGCGAAAGCGGTAAAATTGCCCGCCAACCCGGATGAATATGAAATCCCGGTTGTGGCGATAAAGGACGGCAAATTCACCATCAATGATATCGAGACGGATATTCCCGCGGGCCTCGGCGATCAAATTGAATTGACGATCGACCCGAGCGGGTATTGGGCGATTAACGGCGAGCGCACTTCCTTAAAGGCGAGAAAAATAACCGACGGTGACGTCGCAACCGATTACGTTGAACCGACGCTTTCGATAAGCCGGGGAGGCTATTGGCAACTTAACGGCGTTACCACCGCGGTCAAAGCCGAAGGCGCGTTAATGATAAAGGAGATTCTCGTGACATTATTATTGATTCATTTCGTGATCCCGTTAATGCTCCTAATCTCGAATTCTTTCAAAAAATTGAGAATCGCTCCAGAATAATTCTTTACATATTGACTATAATGTAGTATAATATCTTGGTTATAAAAAAATAAATCCTTGCTTCGCATGAAGCCAACAGACCATAAGGAGGTGCAGCAAATGAGAAAATACGAAGGCATGTTTATCGTTCGCCCGGATTTAGACGAGGACGGTTATAAGGCTTTGATTGAGGAAATCGAAAAGATATTTACCGATCACGGAAGCAAATTAACCGCCGTCGACGTTTGGGGAATGAAGGACCTGGCATACGAAATCCAGGACTTGAGAAAAGGCTATTATGTCGTTTTTAAAGCCGAGGCCACGCCTGAAGCCGTAGCGGAATACGACCGGATATGTAACATCCGGGAAGACGTTCTTCGGCATATCATAGTTAAGGAGCAGTGATGGGCAAGTGAATAAAGTTATATTGGTTGGCAGATTGACCAAGGATCCTGAGTTAAGGAGAACGTCCAGCGACATCCCCTTCGTCTTGTTTACGGTTGCCATAAACCGCACTTACGTAAACAAAGCCGGGGAAAGACAAACTGATTTTATCAACTGCGTGGCTTGGCGCAATCAAGCAGAAAACTTGGCTCGCTATCAACGCAAAGGCAATTTAGTCGGCGTTGAGGGCTCGTTGCAGACGCGCAGTTATGACGACCCGAACGGCGTCCGCCGTTTCATCACCGAAGTCGTTTGTGACAACGTTCAGTTTTTGGAACCGAAGTCAGCTCGCGGCGGCGACTATTATTCGGAATACAATGACGTCAGCCCATATGATGTCCCTGATGATTATCGACAATACGATAGAGGTAGTTACGATAAAGAAAAAAGTAAAAAAGAAGAGAAGAGCCCGTTTGAGGACATTAGAAGCGATTTTAATGTTTCCAACGACGATTTGCCATTTTAAGGAGGTTAGATTAATATGTCAGGTTATCGCAGGCGAAAAAAAGTCTGTTATTTTACCGAGAATAAAATAGAACATATCGATTGGAAAGATTACGAATTATTAAGAAGGTTTGTTTCCGATCGCGGTAAAATTCTCCCGCGCCGGGTTACCGGAACGAAAGCCAAATATCAAAGACAATTGGCGGTAGCTATCAAAAGAGCGCGGCATATGGCCTTATTGCCTTTTGTAAAGGAATAAAGGAATAACAAAACCATAGATTAAATGTTTCTATGGTTTTTTATTAATATGAGGAGAGAACGATGGGAAGAAAAATTAGGCGTATTATTATTCTGTTTATAATTGTGCTATGTTTTTCGGGATGCTTAGGCAAAAGCGATGAGAAAAAAATCGCCATAACGGAATCTCGCGTGCAAATCGAAGTGGGCGAGACCTATACGCTCGCTTATCAATTAACCGGCATCGGCAAGGATGAAATCGAGCACGCGTTTAGCGACGAAAGTATCGCGAGAGCGGAAGGATTCACGATTCTTGGCCTGGCGCCGGGAACAACCGTCTTGACAGTAAGTTACGTGAAAAATGAAACAATATTTGATAAGGTCACGATCGAGGTTATTGGCCGGCCGCGCGTGAAGTTTACCAGGGAAAGCATCGTTTTGACGGTCGGCGAGCGCGCGCCGCTTCCGCTTGAGTATGAAAACATCGCCGGATTTGAGGAACTGGCTTTCCTTTTAAGCGCCGAAGGGATCGTTTTTTTCGATGATGAGGAGATTATCGCGCAGAAAACCGGCGAGGTTATAATAACGGCCTATTATGTCTTTGACAATTCCGTTTTTTCAGAAATCGCGGTATTTGTCGAGGAGGAAAAGAGTCTTTCTTTTTTTAAGTCTAAACTTGAGATCGAAGCGGGTGAGAGCGCCTTTTTACCTTTGATTACCGAAGGGATACCGGATTTAACGGAAATAATATTTTCTTTCAGCGTCGCAGGAATCGCGGAAGTTGACGAATTAACCGTTACGGGTTTAAAGGCGGGCGAGACCGCGCTTACGGCCGCGTTGGCCTCCGACGAGACGGTGACCGCGAGCATCTTAATAGTTGTCAAGCCGAGAAATTATACGGTAGAGGATCCGGAATATTGGATTGAGCGCCTTTCTCCCGAGTATGACCCGGACGAGGTCATTTTCACCCCGTCGGAAATTAGCCAATACAATCAAAATATTTATAATAACAATCACCTTACCAAAGTCGTCAATTTGCTCGCGTCCCCGGAAACCGCGCCCGGCGCGGAAGTAAAGCAAAAAATAAATGCCTATAATGAAATAATCGACTCTAGGTCCGTTTACCGGCCTGACGGCAAGGCGTTATCAGAGCTTGAAAAAGATGAAATAAAAGAATACCGGAATATGGACGCGATCCCGGCGACGGTCTTGGCGCGTTACGGGATTATAACCGAGTTCGCCGCGGTGCGCAGCTTTCCGACCAACTATTACGCGTATTCCCGGACGCAGGACTATTTTCAGGAGACCGGCTTAAATGTTGGAGAAGGAGTTGTAATCTATCACGAAACCAATGATGGAAAGTGGTTTTTTGTCCAGGCGACGAATTATTACGGCTGGGTTGAAGCCGCGAAGATCGGGGTGTGCAATCGCGAGGAAATGCGAGCGTTCCTTGACGCCGAAAGATTTATCGTTGTTGTCGCCAATGTTCTCACGATTGGTTCGCAGCGTGTCAGGATGGGTCAGGCGCTCCCTTATCTATCCGAAAACGAGGACGAATATGTCGTTCTGATGCCACGGCGCGATGATGAAGGCGGATTGGTTCTTCGCCAAGTTGCCGTCGCCAAAAACGAGGAGGAAGTGCATGACGGGTATTTGCCGTACACGCTCCGGAATGTCTTATATCAAGCGTTTAAAATGCTGAACAGTCCTTACAGTTGGGGCGACGCGTATATTACCGGCCGCGATTGCTCGTCGACGCAAAACGCCATTTATTCGTGTTTCGGGTTTAAAATGCCGCGCAACACCACACAACAACGCTCGATTCCCCAATATTCGCAAAGCGGGAATATCAACGAGAATTTCATTAAGAACAATTTGCGTCCGGGGGCTTTGATATTCGCTAAGGGCCACGTGATGATGTATATCGGCGATGACGATAGCGGTAACGCCTACATTTTTCACAACACCACTTCCGGCCACAACAAGTGTGTCGTCCAACAATTCAGAACTTTCAGCGGTAATATTATCGCTTATTTGAAATTGTATTAAAAAAAACCATAGGCTTGAACTATGGTTTTTTTATGATAATAATCGATATGTTGTCTATTTTTGCCCGGATATTGTTTTATTTTTTATTTCGATTGTGTTATAATATTTATAAAACAGCGGTGATAACTTATGAAAATGAAACTGCCTATTCAAAAAATCATCATAGTATTATTTTGCTTGGCAACCTTTCTCTTTGTCTATTCTTTTATAGATGAAAATTTCCACGTCTCAATTTCCTATATTTCGCTGTCCGTAATCGTCGCGTCATTGACGTATTTTTACATGATAGGCAAGGCGAACAGGAATATAAAACGATTGCGCTGGTTGGAAAACCGGCTTAAACTGTGGAATTTGATCTCATACCGGGTGAAAAAAGCCGGCGAGTACGCCTTTAATCATCTCCCGATCGGCATTATTATTTATAACGAGGAGAAAGTCATCGAATGGGCTAACGCTTACGCGAAGGAAATATTCATGAGCCCGCTTGTCGACCGGAAAATCGAGATTATTAACCCCGAGTTATTTGATAAAATTAACGGCGAAGAAAATTTTGAAATGACTATTTATGGCCGTCATTATCGATGCAATGTCATTAGCGATCATAATATCTTGTATTTTCTGGACCAGACCGACCTAAAAGACTTGCAACAAAAATACAGGCGCTCATTGCTCGCCGTCGGTTTTTTAAACCTTGATAACTTGGACACGGCTTTGACGGCCCTTGACGCGCAGGAAAGGGCCATGCAAATGAGTAATCTTATCGGTTTGTTGAGCGATTGGAGCAACAAACACGACATCTATCTGCGCGGCTTAAGCGAAGCGCGGTATTTGTTGTTTATGACTTTTGCGCAGTTGCGGGAATTAATGGACGATAAATTTAGCGTTCTTGACGATATTCAAAATTACTGCCAGAAAGAAGACCTACGGATTACCGCGTCTTTGGGTATTGCCTGCAAGGACGACGGGATTACCAGATTGGTGGAATTGGCGGAAGAGCAGCTGGAGTTGGCGCTTAATCGCGGCGGTAACCAGGGCGTTGTCCTCATTGATAATCAGATCCATTATTTCGGGGCGAAAACGACTTCGCTTGAAACAAGATCGCCGATCTTCGTTCGGGTGAAGGCGGAAATGCTTGCGGATATGATAAAACATTCCCGCGACGTTTTAATCATGTCGCATAAGGATATGGACGCCGACGCTTTCGGGTCTTGCCTTGCCATTCATAAGATAGTCGCCGCTTTGAAAAAGGAAAGCAAGATTGTTTTTGACGAGTCGTCGGTTGACGAAACGATTAGGGCTATCCATAACATAATCCAAAAAGAGCATATCAATATCTTGGACTATTTCGTCGCGCCGCGGAAAGCGGTCGATAATATAACGAATGATACTTTGTTAGTCATTGTTGACTGTCAATATCAAACGTTGTTAACAAGCGAAAAGCTATATAAATCAGCAAACAAAATAGCGATAATCGATCACCACCGCCGAAACAATAACGCGATTTCCAATTACGATTATTTGTATTCGCAGTCGTCCGCGTCTTCGACCGTCGAACTCGTTGCGGAAATGTTTCAATATATCTCCAACGAGATTGAAATAAGCGAGATCGAGGCGACCTGGATGTTGATGGGGATTCTTGTCGACACCAATAATTTGATGTATAGGACATCGTATCGGACTTTCAACGTGCTCGCGGTTCTCCAAAAAATCGGCGCGGAAATTCCCCGCGCCCAGCGTTATTTGCGGGAGAATTTCGGGGAATATGTAAAGAGGATGTCAATCCTGAATAATTTGGAAATAGTCGACGGCAAATACGCGATCGCGGCGTGTTCCGCCGACGAGATTTATTCCCGAGCCTTCCTGGCGAAAATTGCCGATAACATTATTTCCGTTCATGATATTAAAGCCTCTTTCTGCATTGGGCGGATCGACGAGAATGAAATCGGGATCAGCGCGCGCAGTTTAAACGAAGTTAACGTGCAAGTAATCATGGAACAGCTGAACGGGGGCGGGCATTTCAATAATGCGGCGACCCAGATAAAAGACGTAACGGTCGAACAGGCGAAGGAAATGCTGATTGACAAACTCTCAAGACTTGAGGATGGAGGTATGACGACGATGAAAATCATATTAACGAAGGACGTTAAGGGGAAAGGGAAAGCAGGCGACATTATAGACATTCCCGCCGGTCACGCGAATTTCTTGATCAGGACCGATCAAGCCGTTTTGGCGACCGTGGATAATATCAAGCAATTGGAAAAGAAAAAACGGGAAGAGAAAGAGGCGATGGAAAAGCATCTTAACGAGATGCGGGAGTTGAAATCCGTTATTGAAAGCAAACCGGTTCACATTCATGTTCGCGTCGGGAAAGAAGGCAAATTATTCGGCAGCGTCAGCACCAAGCAAATCGCGGATGAGTTTAAGGCGCAGCACGATCTTATTCTCGACAAACGCAAGATGCTGCCCGATAAAATTATAAACTCATTGGGGACATATGAAATCCCCATTCAACTGCATAAAGAAGTAACGGCGCTAATGACTATTCATGTCGTGGAGAAGAAATGATGGAAATGCAAAGACAAATTCCCAGCAGCAGAGAAGCGGAAAATTATGTGTTGGGTTCGGTCCTGATTGAAAACCGCCTTGTGTCGGAAGTGGTCAGCCAACTCGATTACACTGATTTTTATTTTCAGGAAAATATCAATATTATGAACGCGATTATCGCCCTGGACAAAGCCAAAAAAGAAATCGACGTCAGTTCCGTAATCGAGTATTTAAAACAGAAAGGTCTTTACGAGGCTACGGGCGGCGGCGAGTATTTATTCGAGCTTATGGACGCCATTCCTTCGGTCGCGAATGTCGCGGCTTATATTCAAATTATTAAAGAAAAATCGGTCGAGCGCGAGTTGCTGCGCAAAATGCAGGAACTGTCGAATCAAATTCTCGACCGCAAACTTTCTTTTGAAGAAATAATCGATACCGCCGAGCGCAATATCATCGAGACGCTTAACAAGCGCAAGACGGTCGATTTAATCCGCATCGACAACGTGACCGATAAAGTTTTATCGATTATTGAGCGAAACAAGCAAAAAACGGGCGACACCCTGACCGGGTTAGATACCGGATTTAAGGCTTTGAATAAATTAACTTTTGGTTTTCAAAAAGGCGAGCTGATAATTCTCGCGGCGCGGCCCGGGATTGGGAAATCGGCTTTCGCGCTTAACGTCGCCACAAATGCTTGCGAGCTGATGGATGCCCACGTGGCTTTTTTCTCCTTGGAGATGGGAATCGACCAATTATTGATGCGGCTTTACAGCTCGCATTCGGGTTTAACGCTAAATAAAATTAGGAGCGGCAAACTTAACGAAACGGAAATGGCCTCGCTTTACGCCGCAAAAACAAAACTTGACCGCTTTAATCTGTATTTGGACGAAGCGGGCGCGACCGACGTCGAGGAACTCGTCACGGTATGCCGGAAGCTCAAGCGCGACGGGAAACTGGATCTCGTTATTATCGACTATTTACAGTTGCTCACGACGAGAAGAAGGACGATGAACCGCGTTGACGAAGTCTCTAAAATCTCGCGACAATTGAAAATGATGTCCCGCGAGCTTGACGTTCCCGTTTTGGCATTATCGCAACTTTCGCGTCTCATCGAGCAGCGCGAGAATAAGAGGCCGATTCTTTCCGACTTGCGCGAGTCGGGCAGTATCGAGCAGGACGCCGATATCGTAATGTTTTTGCATCGCGAGCCGGCAAAGGGCGACGAGGATACGACGCGAAAATTCCGCAACGTGCAAACGGAATTGATTGTCGCCAAAAACCGTCAGGGCGTAACCGACAGTATTCGACTGGTCTTCAAAGGCGCGTACTCGATGTTTTGCAGCGTAGAAGACGCTGAATAATAATAAGGGGTGAACAATTTGCAAGAAAGACTTGAATTACTGGAAAAAGAATATGAGAAGATTAATGAAGACTTGCAAAAAGAGGAAGTCATAAGCGATATAAAAAAAATGACGGAATTAATGCGCCGCCAGCGCGCGCTTGAGAAAACGGTGCACTTATATCGCGAATATAAGATCGCCATAAAACAGATTGCCGATCTTCAGGAACTGGCGGGCTCCGGGGATAAAGAAATCGCCGAGCTTGCCCGCGCCGAAAAAGAAGAATTGAATTTGCGGACAAGAGAGCTAGAAGAGGAATTGAAAATTCTTTTGCTGCCGAAAGACCCCAATGACGAAAAGAACGTTATTGTGGAAATAAGGGGCGCCGCCGGAGGGGACGAAGCCAATATTTTCGCGGGCGACTTATTCCGGATGTATTCGCGGTACGCCACCGAAAAAGGCTGGAAGATTGAAGTGTTAAGCGCTTATGAGGCCGAACGCGGCGGTTTTTCCTTGATAGAATTTAAAATCGAGGGCGACCGCGTTTATTCGTTATTAAAATACGAATCGGGAGCGCACCGCGTTCAACGGGTTCCGGTTACCGAATCGCAGGGCAGGATTCACACTTCAACCGCCACGGTGCTTGTAATGCCCGAGGCCGATGAGATTGACTTCGAACTTAACATGGCCGATGTCCGGATCGACGTATATTGCTCTTCCGGGCCCGGCGGGCAAAGCGTGAATACGACTAAATCCGCCGTCCGGGCCACGCATATCCCCACGGGCGTGGTCGCGGCGTGCCAAGACGCGAAATCGCAGCATGAAAACAAAGCCAACGCCTTAAAAATGCTGCGGACCCGCCTCTATGACCGCCTGCTCCAGGAGCAGTTGGAGAAAGAGGGGCAGGAAAGACTGGCGAAAATCGGCCATGGCGACCGCAGCGAGAAGATAAGAACCTATAATTACCCGCAGAACCGGGTTACCGACCATCGGATCGGCCTTACCGTACAACAACTTGACCGGATAATGGAAGGTAAATTAGATATTATTATCGACGCTTTGTTGCTTGAAAACCAAAAGCAAATGCTCGCGCAGGCAAAATAAAACCGGAGTCGTTTATGCTGTATATCGAAATCGATTTAGGAAAGCTTAAAGATAATCTCGAGAAGGTCGCCAAAGCATCCGGGAAGAAAGTGATCCCGGTTATTAAAAGCGACGCCTACCGTTTGGGAGACGAGCGGATCGCCCGATTCTTATCCAAACAAGGCATTTCCCTGATGGCGGTCGTCGACATTCGGGAAGCCATTCGTTTGGCCGACGCCGGGATCGATGCTGACATTTTGATTTTAAACGGCATAGACCCCGCCGACTACCCTTTGGTCGATCGATATGGGAATTTCGTGATAACCGTCAATTCGCTTGAAGAAGCCAGAGGTTTGCGCGCTTATTCTTTCAAACGTCCCGTCAAGGTTCATTTTCAAATCGATACCGGGATGAATCGCCTCGGGTTTTCCGATATAGCGGAATACCGGGAGTCTTATCGGCTCATTGCCGGAAATCCCGCTTTTCGTCCCGAAGGCATATACACGCATTTTACCGATAAGGAAAACGCCCGGCTTCAGGAAAAAAAATTTGCCGAGTATATAGGCGAGCAGAAATTCGAATGTATTCATTGCGCGGCCAGCATCACTTACGATTCGATCGCATGCGGAAATTATATTCGCGTCGGTATTGATCTTTACGGCGCGCAGCAAAACACGGAGCAAATAATAAGAATCATCACAAAACCGCTGGCCGTCCGGAAAATAAAAAAAGGCGAGACCGTCGGTTATGACCGCGCGTATCGCGCCCAAGCGGACGAAATCATCGCCGTTCTTCCGATTGGTTATTATAACGGTTTTCGACGGAGTCTCGCGGGTTTTCCCGTTATGGCGAACAAGAAACGTTTCCCGACCGTCGGCAAGGTATGCATGAATCACTTATTTGCCCGGGTTGACGAGACTGTTGATACCGAAACGGAATTCATTATTACATCGCCTGAGCTTACGGTGAGCGAGATGGCTAGTTATTTAAATACCGTACCGCACGAGATTCTCTGCATGTTAAACATTGCGGATAAAAGATATGTCGGGGAATGACGATGACATATCGACGGCTGTACAACGAGCTTAAAGAAAAAGCGAATACTCTCGGGAAAGAGGAAAGCGCGGTAAAAATTATTATTTTGGAAACGACCGGGTTTACTCTTAGCGAACTTATTATGAATTTTGATTCGCCGACGCCCGCGGGAACGCGCGAAAAAATAATCAAGAATTTTTCCGCTTACGCGGAGAAAAATATCCCGGTTCAATATATCTTCGGTTTCGCCCATTTTTATGGTCTGAGACTTAAGGTGAACGAGTCGGTGTTGATACCCCGGCCGGAGACGGAAATATTGGTCGATATTGCCCTCGACCGGTTGCGCGGGTATGATAACCCGGCGATATTGGATCTTTGCTGCGGGAGCGGCGCGATTGCCTTGGCGCTGAAGAAAAACCTGCCGGCGAGCAATATCGCGGCGGTCGACATCTCGCCCGCGGCGCTGAAAACGGCCGCCGAGAACGCGCGGGATTATAATCTTGAAATAAGTTTTATCTTAAGCGATTTATTTGCTGAAGTTACCGGAAAATATGACGCTATTGTCTCCAACCCCCCGTATTTGGCTGGCGAGCACGAAGCCGAGCCGATCGTTCGCGACAACGAGCCGCCCGGCGCTCTATACGCGCCGGATCAAGGTCTGCGTTTTTATTCGCGGATTTTTGATGAGGCGCGGGGGTATCTTAAAAAAGCGGGGATAATTATTTTGGAGATTCCCGCGAACAAAAAAAACGAGATCATGGCGTTGGCGGCAAAATCGGGGCTTGCCGGCCGCGCGACGGTCGAAAAAGACTTAAGCGACCGCGATCGGGTTATGATTATAAAAACTGATTAGAGGTTTAATATGAAATATATCTTATTGACATTATCGCTAATCGCGATGTCTTCGTTTCGCGATGATTTTATAACAGAATTTGATGAAAAAGTTAGCGACGCATACGAGGAATATCGCTTGTTGGGAGACGAATATTCGGGCGTCAATTACGCGATCAAAGTTTATTACGGCGTATTCAACGATAAAGTCTATTACGCTATCTGTTTCTATAACGAAACGCCCAAAGATTATCAATTGCGGATTGAGTTAAACAATAAATTATACCGTCTGGAGACAAACTCTCGAAACGACGTGCAGGTCGTGGCTCTGTCGCTGAAAAGCGGCGACGTATTTTCCCTTGTCGTTTATGATAAAAATAATATCCGGCAATCCTTGGGGACTGACGATTTTAAAAATATAAAAGTCTTTTCCCCGGAAGAGTTTAGTAATCTCTCCGATTTACAACAAGGCCAAGGCAACGGCATAAAAACCGCAAAACTGTTGCCGTTAAGAAGCGCCGTTATTCCTCCGTTGGGAATTATCGCGATTGTTGCGGCGGTGATTATTATCGCTTGCGTGTTAGTGATATTGATTTATTACAAAAAGCGCAAAGGCATGTTTTCCGAATCCGAACGGAAAAAGAATGTTTTCAACTTTAAGGAATTCATTCTCTCGGTGGAAAAAAGCCTGCAAGAAAAAGAAAATGAATTGGAAGAATATTTCCCCGCCGAGGCGGAAAGTTTGACGGAAGACGAGGACAGCGGCGAAGCCACAACGGGAACATACGCGGAAAACTACGTTCCTCATTATTCGTGGGCTCGCGACGAGGATGTAAGAAGCGACTTCAATATAAAAAAACATTTGCAGGAATTGGGATTTATCACCGATTATCGGATTATAGATTCTGAAGAAAAGAATAAAATCATGTTGGAGTTAATGCGCCTTAAGGAGCAAAAAACAATCACCCAAGATGATTATTTATATGAAGTAAGCGAACTATGGAAAAAATCCGAGTAGACGAAATTATAAAATTAAACAAGGCCGACTTGCGCGGAAAGGTAATTTGTTTTCCCACCGACACGGTTTACGGGATCGGAGCCCTGTATGATGACCGGGAAGCGATCGAGAAAATATTTCGTCTCAAAAACCGTCGCGGCGATAAGCCGATCGCTAATCTGTGCGGCGGCATCGAGCAAATCAAAGCGCTGGGGATTGAAATCACGCCCCTTGCAAGTGATCTCATAGAACGTTTCTGGCCCGGTCCTCTGACGATCATTTTTCCCGCCGGAAAAAATAAAGTCGCGTTCCGGATGCCCGATTGTCTGCCCGCCCTGCGTTTGCTCTCCCGTTTCGGGCCGTTAGCCACAACCTCCGTTAACGAAAGCGGCGAACCGGAATTGAATGATTATGAGGAAATCGAAAGCAGGTTCGGGAACGACATTGATTATTTTATCAGCGACCCCTGGGATTTGCTCGGCGAGCCTTCCACTGTGGTCGATTTAGCGGGGGGCGACATAGTGGTTATCAGAGAGGGAAGCATAAAATTATAGTATAAAATGGCAATAATCACCAATAATATAAAAAGGTGATTATATGCGCAAAAAGGTATTTTTAATTGTTATCGTCATTATAGCCATCATCTTGCTTATCCCGGAGGAAAACAACGAATTTAGAATCCGCGTCATCGCCAATAGCGACTCATCGGCCGATCAAAACGAAAAAATGGCCGTTGTCAGCGCGTTACAAAAAAGGATCGCCGGCTTCGATCAAAACGATATTGCCGGCGAGGTAATCGCAAATATCGATATTTTGGAAGCCGACGTTAAAAGGGTCCTGCGTCATGATAATTATCTGTTATCGATCAAAAAAATTAAGTACCCGGCGAAGACAATAAACGGCCGAGTGATTCCCGGCGGTAAATACCGGACTTTATTGGTCGTAATCGGAAAGGGCGAAGGCAAGAACTGGTGGAGCCTGCTTTATCCCGATTATCACGGAATCTCGTTTGAGGATGCCGAAAGCGGCGATATTGAATATGAATTTTATTTCTGGGAGAAATTAAAAAAACTTCTTTTAGGAGGATAAGACGCATATATTGTTTTTGAGGTGAATTTTTTGGAGATTATATCGGTCAATGAGGAAAACAAAAACGATGTTGCGGAATTCCTTAAAGAAGTGTCGCTCATTGGCGATATAAACGAAGAAGCGTTAATGAACGGCGAATTCGTATATGACAAGCAAATCATCGGCACGCTTTCTTTCGAAGAATTTAATGACAACGCCCTGATTCGTTATTTTATTTTTCGCCAATCGATAACTGATGATTTGATTATGGAATTGTTCAAGAAAATCGTTAACAAGGCCAAAAAAAAGGCTGTAAAACATTTGATTGCGATCGTTGTAAAAAAAGAGGCCAGGATTATCTTTAAGCATATTGGCTTTTATGAAATCGAGAATAATGACGTTTATATTGATGAAGTTAATCTTAATGACACAAAATTTAAAAACGCGGTCGTTTTAAAATATGATATAGCATGAAACGCGGTGATAATTATGAATAACATACCCAGCTTTACCGTTAACCATCTAACGCTTCAACCCGGGCTCTATGTTTCAAGAAAAGATTATTTGAACGATGTCGTTCTCACAACTTTTGATATTCGCATGACTGCCCCCAACAGAGAACCCGTGCTTGATACGGATGGCATTCATGCCATCGAACATTTGGGTGCCGTTTATCTTCGTAATCATCAGGAGTGGAGTGACAAGGTTATTTACTTCGGACCGATGGGGTGTCGAACCGGTTTTTATCTCATTCTCCATGGAAATTTGACTTCAACGGCTGTTCTTCCGTTAATTATTGAGCTTTTTGATTTTATCGTGAGATATCATGGGGAAATACCGGGAGCGAAGCCGGAAGAGTGCGGAAACTATCGGGATATGAGTTTGGAAAAGGCGAAACATTACGCGGGTTGCTATTTGGAGACTTTAAAAAATATTGACGAAAGCAGACTGAGTTATTATTGCGAGTCATAAATTAACGAGTCAACAGAAACTTATGTTGGCTCGTTATTTAATAAATAAAACATTTCGTATTCCCATGGCATAAAATTTATTTTTTTGTGGAAAAACATAAAGTGTTGTGGTATAATTACTAACTAAAGAGGTGAATAAATGAAAATCAGCATCGCTAGCGATCACGGCGGATTCAATTTGAGGACTGACTTAGTCGATTATTTGCGTGAACGCGGGTATGAAGTAGTCGATCACGGCTGTCCGAGCGTTGAAAGCGTTGATTATCCGGTATACGGGAGATTTGTTTGCGAAGACGTCATTAACAAATCATCCGACTACGGGATTCTGATTTGCAGAACCGGAATTGGCATGTCTATTTATGCAAACAAATATCCGGGAATACGCGCCGGCCTGGTCGGAAATAAAAAAACCGCGGCTTCCGCTCGCGCCCATAACGACTGTAATATCATCTGCCTGGCAGCGGATTACACTAGTTTTGAGGACGCTTGTCTTTTTGTGGAGACCTTTTTAAATACCGATTTTGAAGGCGGCAGGCATAAAAGACGAGTCGATATGATTATAGAAAGGGAAAAAGAATTATGAGTGGGAAATTAATTATTTTGAATCATCCGTTGATCCATCACAAATTGGCTTTAATCCGTGACGAGAAGACGGGAACCAAGGATTTCCGGCAAACGGTCGCCGAAGTCGCGATGTTGATGGCTTATGAAGTTACGAGAGATCTCCCGACCCGAAAGATGAGCGTGAAGACGCCGGTTGGGTTAGCCGAAGTATATGTCCTGGCCAAAGAAGTGGTTATCGTGCCCATTTTACGGGCTGGCCTCGGAATGGTCGATAGCATTACGACATTAATCCCGACGGCAAAAGTGGGGCACATCGGCGTTTACCGCGACGAGAGGACGCTTGAGCCGCACGAGTACTATGCGAAATTGCCGGGGATCGTTTCGGAAGCCTCCGTTTTGGTCGTCGACCCAATGCTCGCGACCGGTGGCAGCGTCAAGCATGCCATAGATATTTTGAAAAGCAAAGGCGTTACCGATATTAGTTATGTCGGGTTGGTTGGCGCGCCGGAAGGAGTTCGTAAAATCCAACAATCTCATCCCGACGTCAATATTTTCTTAGCTGCCTTGGATGAAAAGCTAAACGAACACGGTTTTATCGTTCCCGGACTCGGGGATTGCGGCGATCGCTTGTTCGGAACGAAATAAGAAAAAACGTTCCCGTTTTATCGGGGATGTTTTTTTATGTTATAAATTAATAACTATTGTTTTTCACCCAAATTATTGGTATAATATATGAAAGAATAATAGAGGCGAAAGTATGAGAAAAATAACGTTCTTTAAAATATTGGGTTTGGTTCTCGGCGATATCGCGATTATATTTTTCACATTTTTTTTAGGCATGCGCTTAATCGCCGAAGAAATATCGGATCCCTTTTTTATTATAATTCTTATAGCGACATCCATTAAAATCGGGGTGTACGCGTTGTTCCGCTTATATAACATGCTCCTCAAGCATGTCGGGGCGAACGAGTTCTTCCGCATTTGTTTCGCTGTATTTATTAGCAATGTCGTTATTTTTTTCTTGCTTGATGTCATCGGGTATGATATAGAATGGGTTATTTTTTTCTATTCGACGCCTTTGGAAGTATTATTGATGACGCTTGTTCGCTTCATACGGCGGATTTACAGTTGGCTTGTGACGCGCAGTTATTTCTCCAACGGCAACAAATACATAAACACGCTCATTATCGGCGCTGGCTCAGCGGGAAAATTTGTCTATGAAGAAGTTCAGAAGAACGACCGTCTTCACAATAAAATTATCGCCTTTGTTGATGACAGCCCGGAAAAGAAATATAATCGCCTAAACGGGCTTCCGATTTTGGGACCGATTTCCAATATTCCGGAATATATCGATAAATATAAAATTAAAGAAGTAATTATTGCGATCGCCAATATTAACAAATTACGATTAAGCGAGATTATTGAAATTATCTCGACGAAGAGCGTTAAAATAAAAAGATTGCCTTTGATGCTTGAAGTGGAATCGGATGACTACCGGAAAATCGTCGATGTAAAAATCGAGGATTTATTAAACCGGGGCGTGATCGAACTGGACAATGACGGGCTAAATCAACTTATCCGCGGCAAGTCGGTTATCGTCACCGGCGCCGGGGGTTCAATCGGTTCGGAATTATGCCATCAAATCCTGGGTCTGAACCCTCATACGCTCGTCATGTTCGACATTTATGAAAACACGACTTATGAAACGCAAATCGAACTGGAGAAAAGAATCAAGCTCGAGAAACTCCCAACCCGCTTGGTCGTGATTATTGGCAGCGTGTATAATTACAAGCGGTTAAAAGATGTCTTTGATCGTTACCGGCCGCAGCTTATTTTCCACGCCGCCGCTTACAAGCACGTTCCGCTGATGGAATTTAATCCGGTTGAGGCGATCAGAACCAATATTCTCGGAACATATAATGTCGCGAAAATCGCCGACGAATATCAATGCGAGAAGATGATTTTGGTGTCAAGCGACAAAGCGGTTCGGCCGACGAACGTGATGGGCGCCACAAAAGCTATTTGCGAGCAAATCGTGCAGTATTTTGACTCGATTAGCGCGACCGATTACGCCGCCGTCCGTTTCGGGAACGTTCTCGGCAGTCACGGCAGCGTCATTCCGCTTTTCAAAAAACAAATCGAGGAAGGCGGGCCGATAACGATAACTCATCCCGAAATTACCCGGTTCTTTATGACGATTACCGAGGCCGTTAGCCTGATTTTACAGTCCGCGGTTTACGCCAAAGGCGGGGAGATATTTATTTTAGATATGGGCGAGCCCGTTAAAATTGTTGATTTGGCCGATCGAATGATCCGGCTTGCCGGCTTGATTCCCAACCGTGATATCAAGATTGAATTTATCGGCCTGCGCCCGGGCGAAAAGCTTTTCGAGGAATTATTGCTTGACGTAAGCAAGAACATTAAAACCGCGAATAATAAAATCTATATCGAAGAAAAAAAAGAAATCGTTAATATTGAAAAATACATCGAAGAAATAAACGGGATTATTGACCGAGCCAGCAATCAAGAAATCAAGAATATGCTTCATCGCATGAATTCCTCGTATAATCTTGATTATCATCCCGAATAAATCTATGCTGAAGTTCGAAAGAAAAGTTTATGCTTTTAATCGCATAAACTTTTTTTTTTGCCTAAAACTAAGACCGGTGAAATTATGACCCGAATTGCAATAATCGGTATTGATGAAGCTATTAAGGAGCGCGTCATTCCGCTGCTTGATAACAAAAAAATACGTATTGTATTTTTGGCGTGGGAAAATGTTGATCTAAACGCTCTCGATTCGATTGATTGTTTGTATATAGACGATAATTTGGACCGAAACTATAAGGAGGAGATTTTTCATTATTGCTTAAAAAAGGGGATTGATTTAGCGGTCATTCCGGCTATTATGACGCTTGCCGGCAAAAAATGTTTCTATAAAAAAGGAAATATCCTATCCTGCCCCTTATCTAGTTTCAGGCTCACACGGGGTCAAAAAGCCGTAAAAAGAGCATTCGATTTTATTTTTTCCCTTTTGATGATAATTGTATTTTTCCCGTTAATGGCTACGATATTTATCGCGATTAAAATTTATGACCCCGGCCCGGCTATTTACAAGCAAAGGCGGCTTACCGAAAATCACCGGGAATTCGTCATGCTTAAGTTTCGGACGATGATTGACAACGCGGAAAAAAACACGGGCGCGACGCTGTCGTCGGCTAATGACGACCGCGTCACGAAAATCGGGAAGTTCCTGAGAAAATCCCGGTTGGACGAATTGCCGCAAATTTTCAACGTGTTAATCGGAGATATGTCGTTGGTTGGCCCGCGACCGGAAAGAAAATGCTTTGTGGAAACTTATGAAAAAGAAAATGATTATTATCGTTACCGGTTTAACGTCAAGGCGGGAATTACCGGACTCGCGCAAATCAATTGCCGTTACAACGCCGGCTATGTGGATAAATTGCATTTTGATTTGCTCTACATCAGCCGATATCGTTTTTTTCGCGATTTGATTATTATTATTAAAACATTGCCGATGTTTTTTGACGGGAAGGCCGCGGAGGGAGTCGGGGGAACGTTTCTGGATAATATAAAAAACAAGGGTCTCGCCTTGAAAAAGATTAAACCCGAAGTATTGGAGCTGCTGTATAATGAAGAAAAAAATCATTATTAATTGCAATGACTGTTTTGCCGCTTACAAGTTCCGCTTGGACTTAATTAAAAAATTACGGGAGAAATATCAAGTTTACGTCATCGCGGGTTTTGACGAGCACACTCAGTTTTTGAAAAGAGAAAACGTCGATGTCATTGCCGTTGATATCGATAATACGGGGACCAGACTGACGCAGGAAATAAAACTCCTGCTAGGATACAGGAAAATATTCCGGACAATCCGGCCGGATATTATTATCAATTACACGATAAAACCGCATTTATACGCGACTTTGGTCGCGCCGAGAAAGGCGAAAATTATCAATGTCGTAACCGGCGTTAGTTCGGCGTTGACCCAAAACACGCTTATGTCCCGCTTCGTTATTTTATTTTACCGGCTTATTTCCAAAAAAGTTGATCATTATGTTTTTTTAAACGCGGATGATTATAATTATTTCACCAAGCTAAAAATTTTAAAAAAATCACACTCGATTATCAAAGGCGAGGGTGTGAACTTGGAAAATTTCTATCCTTACGTTGACTTTTCCCGCCCTTTGACTTTTATTTTTATCGGCCGGTTGGTCAAGGAAAAAGGAGTAATCGAATATTTGGAGGCGGCGGAATTAATCAAAAGGCGTTTCCCGGGAACGCGCTTTTTGATCGCCGGCGCGTTTTATCGCAAAAACTCAACGGTCGACCGGGAGTTGGTTCGCCGTTACGAAAAAAAGGGAATCGTTAAGTATTTGGGTTATTGTCATGATATTAATGAAATCTTGCGCGGCGTCCACTGCGTGGTTTTGCCGTCTTATCGCGAAGGGTTGCCGATTTCTCTAGTCGAAGCTCTTGCTTCCAAGAAAATAATTATTGCGGCCGATACCGTTGGTTCCAAGGATGTCGTCATTGACGGATACAACGGCTTTTTGACTACCCTCGGGAGCAGCTATGATTTGGCGGTGAAAATCGAAAAATATATTTTCGCACAAAATAAAGAAGAGTTGCATAATAACGCGCTCGACACGGCGCGGCAGTATGACGTCGCGATAACGATAAAGGAAATGCAGAAAATAATCGAAGGGGTATAATGAAAATCGCGATTGTAATAACGTCCTTGGAGGTTGGCGGCGCCGAAAAAACGGTCATTGATACGGCTAAATTGCTAAATAAAAAATGCCGGATAAAGCTATTCGTGATCAGGCGAAATTACGACTCGATTTATGACCGGGAAGCGTTAAAACGCGGCATTGACGTCACCTATTTCGGTGATTTCCTGCCGGTTTTTAATCCTTTTGTATTTTTGAGATTACGGAAAGCGATGAACCGTTTTCGCCCCGACATTATTCACAGTCATCTAAAAGCGGCCGATTATATATATTTTTATCGCCTTTTCGGGCGCGGGGACTTTATTTGGCTGCATACGGTTCATACTATCCCGCAAGTTGATTCCGGTTTCATCAGGAGGCTGTTATACCGCCCGTTATATAATCGAAAACACGTTAAATTAATCGCCGTCTCGGACAATATCAAATCTAAGCTTGTCTCTCTCTACCCCCGTTCGGATATAACCGTTATTAATAACGGCGTCGACACGATGACGTTTAACTATGAGCCGGTCGCGCATCCCCATGTTACGGTGTGTCATGTCGGAAGATTTGTTCCCGTAAAAAATCACGGGTATCTTATTGCCGAATTCAGAAAGGTTTTAAAAACATACCCCGAAGCCAAATTGATTTTAATCGGCGCGGGGCGGCTCAAACCAAAAATATTGAAATATATCCGCCGCCACCGCATGAACGGGAACGTGCAATTAATCGATTGTACCGCGAAAGTTGATTATTATTTAAAAAGGGCGGACATATTTGTTTTGCCGTCCTTATACGAAGGCTTTCCTTTGGCGCTCTTGGAAGCGATGGCTTGCGGGTTAATCGTGATAACGAGCGATTGGGGGAAAGAAGTTATCGCGCACGGTAAAAACGGTTTTATTATCGAGAATAAACCTAACAGGCTATATATGGAAATCACGGCCGTGATAGACAATATTCGCAATTTGGAAGCAGTTAGGACCGAAGCCGTTAAGACGGCGCGAAAATTTTCTTTGAAGAAGTCCGCGGCGGAGATATTGCGTTTTTATTCGAGGGTTATTGATGATCAAACTGGCGATTACAATCGGATGTCTTGAAATAGGCGGCGCGGAAATATTTATATTAAATTTGCTGAAGCGGCTTAATTATCAAAAATACCAGGTATTGCTGATTGTCTTAAGCAAAAAATCCGGCACGTTTATCGAGTCGGAAATCGAAAAATTGCCGATAATAATCCGTTACATGAACAAAAAAGAAGGCTTCGGTCCGCTGGCGTTAATCAAAATTACCGCGCTTCTGTGGCGGTTTTCTCCCGATGTTTTACACGGGAACGTCGGCGGGATGACGTATTTGTTGCCGTATCTTTTTATGTTTCGGAAAAAAATCGCCGTGCATACGGCGCATACCCTGGCTAATTTGGAATACGGGTCGTTTAAGCGAAAGCTTTTGGGTATTCTTTATCGCAAAGGTCGGGTCATTCCGGTGGCGATTTCCCCGTACATAAAAAAGAGCATCATTGACGTTTATTGTTTGCTGGATAATCGCGTCGAGTTAATATATAATGCCGTCGATGTCAATCGATTTCAAGCGCCGTCGCGCGATGGAAAAGGGAATATCGTTATCGGTCATGTTGGCCGTCTTGAGCCGGTCAAGAATCATCGCGTCATCGTTGCAGTCTACCGAAACTTGCTTAAAACATTTCCGAATCTGCGCCTGCTGCTTGTCGGCGACGGTTCCTTGTTATCTTTCATAAAAGAAGAGATAAAAGATTTTGGCGATCGCGCCGTTTTAATCAGGGGAACCGATAAACCGGAAAATTACTACGCGCAAATCGATATATTTCTGTTTCCCTCGGTATACGAGGGTTTGCCTTTATCATTGCTTGAAGCAATGGCTGCGGGATGCGCGATCGTGGCGAGCAAAACCGGCGGTATACCCGATTTGGTGGCGGATGGCGCAAACGGCTATTTGATCGACGATTGTAACGATATAAGCGCTTTTGCCGGCGCCATTCGCGAGTTGTTGGTAAATGGGGAGAAATTAAAAGCGATATCAAAACGGAATATCGAAAAAGCCAAACTGTATGATATTGGGAAATTGGTTTTATCATACGAAAAACTTTACGAACGGGTGATATCCGATGCTAACGGGCGAATATGATCTTTTGGCCGACAACATGACGGTCACAAATATCCTGGCCGCGCTATTATTGATCCTTCCAATAATATTTATTTTTTTAAACAAAAAATGGCTTATCGGTCTATATACGGTATCGATCGTCGCTAATCTGCCGCTCGTCTTTTACATGAGTTTTAAGTTTTCTTACGAATTGATTATCGCGTTAGCTTTAATCATCAAAATCGCGATTGACGCCTATAAAGAAAAATCGTTGTTATATATCACTACCAGGGAAAATATTTATCTTATCGGGTCGCTATTAATCGTTGTAATAGTTAATTTGCTAACTTCGTTATTTAATTTTAACCGCGATCAGTTTTTGCTTCGCGTCATGATTTACGCGGTGAATATTTTCATTTTATTCATATTTACGTATTTTGCGAAAACAAGAGACTTGCTTGGAGTGATAAAAAACGCGGTCGTTCTCGGAGGCGCGCTTTTGGCCGTGAGCGCGGTCGCCGAAATGGTTTATGGCCATTACGTTCTAGACGTCGCCAATATGCGTCCCGCGGGTCTTTTGCTTGATCCGAATGTTTGCGCGTTCGCCCTAAACGCGACCTTAGCAATATCTTTATACAATCCCCGGAAGCCAACAATCACGCGCGCGTTTTTCCTAATCGCCTTTCGCGTCCTGATCGTTTTCGGCGTGTTTTTGACAGTTTCCCGCTCCGGTTATATCGGGTCCGCGGTTATTTTGGTATTTATGCTTTTTTATTACTCGCGCAAAGGCGAAAACTGGGTCGCGGCCGCCGCCGTCACCGCGTTTATTCTTATTTATTTCATCTTTTATAACACTGCTGTAAAGTTTTGGGGAACGATTCACGGGATTATCGATTTAGATCGGATTTTCCCGTATACCGGCGGTCCGGTTATTCCGACGGAAGGGGGACCGACCGGGACGCCTTCAAGTATTTTCTCCGGCGAGAGGATAGCGCTCGCCCTCGCCGCGCTTCGTATTTTCTTCCGCAATCTTTTTTCCGGCGTCGGGATCGGCAATGTTCTTCCCGAAATTGCCGCTTATACCGGCGTCGGGTTGGAAAGTCATAATTTTGTTTTGCAGCTGCTTGCCGAGTCGGGAGTTTTGATGCTCGCCGCTTTGCTTTTGCTCGGTTATTTTATTATCCGGTTGCTTTTGAATGCGAGTCCGCGTATTCGTTGGTTTTTCGCTTTGATTCTTCTCGTCGTCGCGGTCGAGGCGCTCTTCAATCACAATCTGCTTAACTTAAATCTCGTGTGGTTCGCGCTTGCTTTTGTTTTGGCCGTGAACGCGACTTACTCTAAGAGAAAAATCGATATCGGCATTTCGCGCGGTCGGCGAAGGTAATATTGTGCGAACGGCGTTGTCGTGTTATAATATATTCGGGTTATAGACCCGGAGGGTATAATGAAAATATATACGAAAAAAGGCGATGACAAGAAAACAGATATCATCGGCGGTCGCGTTTATAAAGACGATATTATTATCGAGTGCCTGGGCGCGATTGACGAATTGGCGGTCGCGATTATGGCGGCATCGCATCATCAAAAGGATAGCGGGCTAAAAGACGAACTTTTAGAACTTGTCGGAAAGCTGAGATCCTTAAGCGGCGCTTTGCTGGGAAAAGACGGGGAAATCACCGCCGAGAGCGTGAGCCGCGTCGAAAACAAAATCGATTATTATCAGGCGAAGATAGCGCCTTTGACCGATTTTGTTTTGCCGGGAGAGACGCTTTCGGGAAATTCTCTCCACGCCGCCCGCGTTGTCGCGCGGCGTTTGGAAAGAAGAATCGTGGCTTATTCCCGGCAGGCGGAAGTCGCGTCCGCCGTTATCGCATATGTCAATCGGTTGTCCGATTTATTGTTTGTCATGGCCAGATACGCGGAGGAAAAACATGTTTGACAAAATCCTTACGATGTGGTTTTTGTTTATTATTATTGTTTTGGTGCCCCTTAATTACCGGGCTTTAATGGCTCTTAAGTTTTCAAATCTTTTTCACCGGGCATCAACTTGGCAAATCCGTTTTTTGATGACTTTGATTAGTTTTTTAATGGCATTTTTAACAGCCTTTGCCTTTATTTATGTCATCGAAAGAATCGCCTCGGTAATATAAGTAAATATTTTTTTGTATAATTATCACCTCGTTGTAAATAATACAAGCGAGGTGATAATTTTGAAGAATTGGATTAATAAAATGTCCAAGGAAAAAGCGCAACGCTTTCTTTTTATTGGCGTATTGATATTGGTTTTTAGCGTGTTTTTTATTTCATTAAATCTTCTGGAGCCTAAAGAAAAACCGATAGAACCACCCACCCAAAATAACGACGACGACGATGATGACGACGATGACGATGTCGTTTACGAGACGGTCATTATGCCGCACAAGGGCACGGAATTTGAAATAGTAAGGAAGTTTTGGAGTTATGATTCCCCGTCCGAAGATCAATTAATATCGATTATTGTTTTCGGGTCCAAATATTATATGAGCAAAGGGGTTTCTTACGCAATAAATGACCAAGAGTTTGAAGTTGTCGCTTGTTTGAGCGGCACGGTGAGCAAGGTAACCGACAGTCCCGTGTACGGTAAATGCGTGACGATCGATCATGGCGACGGTATCGTCACCGAGTATATGAGTTTAGGTTCGATCACAGTTAACGAAGGCGAAGAAGTCGAACAAGGAGCGGTCATCGGCACAAGCGGCACCAACGAATACGACAGCTCCGCCGGGAATCACGTTCATTTCCAATTCAAATACAATAATATTGAAATTAATCCAGAACTCGTATTTGGGAAAAAAGTCGACGAACTACCCGGCATTCTTCAATAAAAAAAGTCTTTATCCAAAGATAAAGACAGCCGATAAACTACTTTTTAGGATAAGCCGTAAAAGTAGTTTTTATTTTGCTTATAAACAGGAGCGCGGAAACAAGCCGGCGCTTTTTTTATTATTAGTTTACTTTCGATATTTAAAGAAAGCGTAGTAAAAAACGGCGTATAGTAGAACGCTTCCGCTCAAGACGATTAATAACAAGCGGACGCTCGCGTTTATGCGTGTCATGTATTCCACAATATTATTATCCCAAAATTTTATTATTCCCGGCAAATAATATCCGAACAAACCGATCGCGACCAAAAGCGATATTTTAATAACAAAGACCAGTTTTCTCAGCATTACCGTAAAAACGTTAGCCCCGACAAAAGCGAGGCACAACGCTTCCCCGAAAAAAAAATACACCGAAGTTTTATAAGGGAATACAAACGTAATTTCGTTAGCGACAAGGGAGTTGATGAAAACATAGAAAATAAGAAAATTAAGAACGAGGACAACGGAATTGATAATATTTCCCAACAGCGAACCCCAATAAAAATCGCGTTTAATATTGCTTAAATTCAAATATTTGGGATAAAGAACCTGATATTCGTAAATACCCAGCAAAAAGCTGAATATCAGGGACGCGATTATGTATCCGACGGTCAAATGACGCGCCAGGCGGCCGGGATCTTTAAAGGCAAACATAACAACGGCGGCCGTGAGATAATTCAAAATAAGAAAAGAAACGTAAAAAAGCCGGTAAGTAAAATAACGAAGCTTTATCGATTGAATTACATTCATGCTATATTCCTTTTAATTCGCGTAAATTAACAAGATAAATAAAGACCTTATGCGCCGGGACTTCCGATATGTTAATCAAGTATCTTTGAAATTTTCTTGTCTCGTCTTTTGAGAGCCGCCGCGGGACGCATACGGTCAAATAATTATCCCTTTCCTCGTAGCCGATAATCTTTATGTTGGAAACAAGCGAGCGCAACACTTCCGATTTCCCGCTTAAATAGCGAAAATTATCGCGGATTTCTTCAACCGTGAAGTTTTCGAACAAGATTCCCTTGTCGAGAAATAAAATCCTTCCGGCGATGGACTCAAGTTCGTCGATATGGTTGGTTGAAATTATCACGGTGCGCGGGTAGCGCAGGTGATGGTCGTATAAAAAATTAAAATATTCAAAGCGGTCCTTGATATCGACGCTGTCGAGCGGATTGTTCAGCACCGTAACGTTCGCCCTGGAAGCCAGGCCAAGAATCCCGATTAATAATTGTTTTTGATTCTTTTCCAGGTTTTTAAACATTTTCCCCGGATCAAATTTAAAAAAATCAAGCAGTTCATACGCATACCCGTTATCCCACTTGGGATAAAACGACTCCATAATCCTGCAAATAGTTTTCACGCGCAAATGACCGGGAAATTCGGAATCGTTGGCAAGGTAACACAACCGCCCGCTCATTTTCCTGTTGTTCGGGAAAGGTTCGCCGTCAAGGTATATGTTGCCCGAGTCGGCTTTGGTCCTGGCGGATAAAATCTCAAGAAGCAATTCCTTTCCGGAATCGCTTTTTCCGACTACCGCGTAAATTTGGTTGTCGAGAAAATTGTAACTGAAATTCCGGATTGAGGGTTGCTTTTTTCTAATTTTCGTGATTTTTTCGCACACCAGAACCGACATTTACGCGCTATTCCTCTCTTATAAGTTATTTTAAGTATACATTAAATCGAGGTAAAAGTCAATCGCGTCGAAGAGATAATTCAATAGGCATTATTCCTTTGGAATATTTTTTGATTTCATAATCTAATCAAGGTATGCATATATTGTATTGCGTGGAGGTAAGAAGTATGGATTATGATATCAAGCTGAGAGTTCTAAAAGCCGCTGAAATTTTCTTAGCCGATAAAAGCACGGTTCGGGGCGTTGCGAAAAAGGTGGATTGTTCGAAAAGCACGGTTCACAAGGATTTAACAGAACGGCTCCCTTTATTAAATATAAATCTTTTTTTAGAAGTAAGAAATCTCCTGGAATATAATAAATCCGTCAGGCACATCCGGGGCGGCGAAGCGACCAGAAGAAGGTTCATTAAAGAAAAACAAGAAAAGGCGGAACAAGAATCATAAGATCTTAATGTTTCCGCCCGTGATATTAGTTAATTCTCGCGTCAAAGACTCATTTCTATTTTCGGGAACTTTTAGCTTAATGATAACTTTATCTGAAAATATTTTTTCGATCTGGAACGGTTCCAGATTTTTTTCTATTTGATCGTAGAATGCATAATCGACTTCAATGGTTAGAGAAATGGTTTTTTCAATTTTAATTTTATTTACGGTCTCAATCGCTTTCGCGACGGTGCCGCCGTAAGCTCGGATTAATCCGCCCGCTCCCAGTTTAATGCCCCCGAAATAACGGACCACAATCGCCAAGGTATTCGTGAGTTCATTTTTTTTTAACACTTCATAGATAACGGCGCCGGCGGTCCCGGCCGGCTCGCCGTCATCGTTGTTCCTGGCGGTCGCCCCGGTTTCGCCGAGAATATAGGCGTAACAGTGGTGCGTGGCGTCATAATGGCGCTTTTTTATCTGTTTTAAAAGCTCCGCCGCCTCGTCGGCCGTATTTGCCGGATACAGATAACAAATAAAACGACTGCGGTTAATTATTTGTTCAAACGACGTCGCTTGGGCAAGAATATACATGAAATCACCATATTTATTATAACGGATTTCGGCCCATAAGTGAAGAAAAAATTAAAACATGTAAAAATATTGACAATAATATAGAAATTCCGCGCGTTTTAGGGTATAATTATATTTGCAAACAAATCTATATTTGTCGGCGAATAATTCGGAAAGGAGTTGTAATCGATGAACGGCTACGAAAACCATCTCGAAAAAGGGAAAGAAATATTGCGTAATTTGATCAACAACGGTTGCGAAGCGTACATCATCGGCGATGCCGTTTGTAAAACGATATTACAGATTCCTTTTTCCGAAGTAGATATAACGACGAACGCCACGCCAGACGTGATCAAGGGCATCTTCTCGTTTACGAAAGTAGAGGATGAAAGCCCGGGCGCGGTGCGACTGTATTATTCGGGTTACGAGTTTACCGTCAGCACTTTCCGCGCCGCACAATTTAAGGACAAACGTCAACCGAAACGGATGCATTATTCCCGCAGTTTTCATGAGGAACTGGCGAACCGCGATTTTACCGCCAACGCCATCGCCATGACTTTCGGGGGTAAACTTACCGATGCTTACAAAGGTTTTGAAGATATTCAAAGGCGCGTCGTCCGGTCTATCGGCTCGCCGAGAATCCGGTTTTCCGAGGACCCGCTCCGCTTGCTTGTCGCTATCCGGATGGTTAGCGAGTTGGGATTTAGAATCGAGAAAAGGACGTTCAAGGCGATGCGCGCCAAATCGCGCCTGCTTTTAAAACTTGAGATTCCCGCGCTAGTCAAAGAGTTCAGGAGAATACTGCACGGGAAACACTTTAAAAAAGCTTTGGGTTATTTATACGCGACCAAGATATACAAAAGGATTCCTTTCTTTGCGAAGGATTTGCGAATATTGAGCGAGCGTTACCGGCCGATGGAACCGGACACATTTTTGGCGCTTGTTTTTGTCCGCAACGGCAGATATTTGCATGAGTGGGAGGACCTGGCCGCGGATAAGGAACAACTGCGTTTGCTCGTGGAATTGGCGCTTTCGGTGCCGAAGGGAAAATACACCAAGAACCAACTCTTCGATTACGGTTTAGAAATATGCAAAAAAGCCAATCATATTAATTGCATGTTGAAAAAAGCCCGCAAAAGAACGCGCAAGATTACCAAGGAATATAATAACCTTCCGATCAAAGACGTTCGGGAACTGGCGCTCGCGGCGGCTGATATCCTGCAGTTAACGGGCAACCGGGAAGGCGATTACGTCCAGCAACTTGTTGATGACTTGGCCCATCAGGTTATCAACAATACCCTGCCCAATGAATACGAAGAGTTGCGCGATTACTCCCTCGTGTTTCTCCGCGATGCGGGGATTTTGCCGAAAATCGACGATGAAGCGGTCGACCGGGAAGACTTTTACCAGGACGAATACATAGAGGAAGATCCCGAATATAGCGGCGAAAGCATGGAGATCGAAGAGGAGTTCGTTCCAACCGACGAGGAAATTCCGTTCGCCCCGGCAAATAAGCTAAGGGAAATGGAAAGAAAACTGTACGAGCATGAGCGCATGTTGCAAGAAAAAGACAAGAAAATCCGCGAATTGGAAAGAATAACTTTAGAAAACAAATTGGAAAGCGACATCAAAAACTTGGTCGGGCAAAATATCGAATTATTAACCGATATGAAATATATTGAAAAGGGATCGGAGAAAGTCATGATCTCGCGCGAATTGAATGAGATGTATCGGAATATAATTACCAGCGTCGACCCGAAATATAATATTTTGAAGAAAAACAGAAATGAGGAAGAAAATGAAAATTAGAAATTATCAACCGTCGGACAAAGCGACTCTCGTATTACGGCTTACCGATTGCCAGATAAGAAAAACGCCGGCTAACGCCGAATACGCGAGTCTGATCGGTTTTGACGGCGATGATTTAATCGACGTGAAAATATGGGCTTTGACCGACGAGATTAAATCGCAATTAAAAAACGGGGAGATTTATGAGTTAAGCGGCGTGATGAAAGACTATCAGGGGAAAATGCAGTTTAACGTCAAGGAACTCCGTTTGGTCGGGGACGGCGAAGTAGACAGGAGCATATATTACGAGACGGCTAAAATGACGGAAGACGAGTTAAGGGTCGCGATTGAAGCATATATCGAGAAAATCGATAATCCGATAATTAAAGATACGGTTAAGGCGGTGATCGCCAAATACGCGGATAGGTTTTATATCCACCCGGCCGCCGTCATGATGCATCATAATTACATTTCCGGGCTCGCTTATCATACATATTCGATGTTGCGGTTAAGCGACGCATATCTCGCACACTATCAATTTCTGAATAAGGATTTGGTTTACGGCGGCATTATTCTTCACGATATTGGCAAACTGATTGAGTTGAGCGACGCCAAGAGCATGGAATACACGAGAAAAGGCCAGTTTCTCGGCCATATCCCGATCGCTTCGAATATTATTAATTCCGTCGCATCGGCCCTTGGCTGCGAGGAAAGCGAGGAGATCCTGATGCTACAACATATTGTTCTCGCCCATCACGGTTTATTGGAGTACGGTTCTCCGAAGGAGCCGGCAACCGCTGAGGCGCTATTGGTATTCATGCTTGACTTTGCCGATTCCCGCATGGCGGCCCTGGAAAAAGAAATGGATAATACCGAGAAGGGCGAATACACAAACTTTATATCCGCTCTTGACCGGAAAAGTTTTTATAAGCCCGATTTATAAATTTATATTTTTAGATTATGAGGTGGTTTTTATTGGTTCCGCTTAAGGCCGGACTAACATTATATTTATTTGCGTCAAATTTGCTTCCTGACATTCTTTTAATAGCATTGTTTATTATTTTATTCTTTTTTTCCGTCTTTTTTTCCGTTGCCGAAACGGCTTATTCCAGCGCGAATATTATAAGGCTTAGAAATTTTAAGGAAGAAAAAAGGCGCGGCGCCAAAAAAAGCGTGTACTTGGCTGAAAAGTATGATTCTACCCTGACTTCCATTTTAATCGCTCATACGATTACTAACATTTGCTTGACGGCGCTTTCGCTCTTTTTCTTTATGTCCATAATCGAAAACCTTCCGGTCGCGTTTATTGTCGGTATCGTCGCGATATCATTTTTAATTCTTATATTTGTCGAGACTTTGCCTAAACAATACACGAAGGAAAACGCCGAAAAGATGGCCTTGCGCGCATCTTTTATCATGTATTTTGTTTATAAAATAATTTGGCCGTTAACATATGTTTTTGTAAAAATGAAAAGATTAATCAATCGGCGCGCGGAAACTCGTGAGGAGCAACCGAAAGTAACGGAAGAGGATTTGGAAACTATAATCGACGTAATGGAGACCGAGGGCGTGATTGACGAGGATGACGCCGACCTATTACAAAGCGCGATTAGTTTGAACGAGACGACGGTTTACGATATTATGACGCCCCGCGTTGACGTGGTGGCCGTCAATATCAATGATTCCATCGAAGCGATAAAAAACATTTTCTTTGAAAACCAGTTTTCCCGGATTCCCGTCTATAAGGATGATAAAGATAATATTGTCGGGATTTTAAGCGAGAGGGATTTTTTTACCGCCCTGCTGCGCGGGAAAGAAATTAATATTAAAAAATTAATGACAAAACCGTTTTTCGTGTCGGAATCAACGAAGGTTAACGATCTTATCAAAGAAATGCAGCTGCTGAAAAAGCATTTCGCCGTTGTATCCGACGAATACGGCGGGACAAGCGGGATTGTTACCATGGAAGACGCGTTGGAGGAGTTGGTCGGGGAAATATACGATGAATACGACGAAGAGGAAGAAGTCGGCATAACGGAGATTTCCGAAAACCGTTACGCGGTTTCCGTCGACATGGAAATCGAAGAACTCTTTTCCGCGTTAGACCTCGGCGACGCGCCGGAAACCAAATACGCGAGCGTCGGGGGGTTCGTTTACAGTCTTTGCGAGGGCTTGCCGGCCGAGGGCCAGGTTGTCCGTTATGATTCTTTCGCCGAGCGGTTAGGCGACGATGAGAAACAAACGGTTAAATACACTTTAGAATTTACCGTCAAAAAGGTTGAAAACCGCCGGATTAGGGCGGTCGAATTATATATCACGCAGGCGGATGAATAAGCCGCCTTTTCATAACAACATGTATATCTGACCGCAATAGACATAAAATAGGAATATTACCGACGATGTCTATTTACTGTTTTTTGTCATGAATGCGGGCAACTAGAAGCAAAAAGCCATTTACAAATCAAACAAAAAGTAGTAAAATATATATGTTGCATTTTTAAGATAATATTTTCTGGCTAAATATGTCTTTTGAGACAATTTCTGGATAAGGAGTGAAAAATATGGATAGCACAACCGCAGTCAAAAGAACCTTGCCGATATTAATCACAATCATAGTCGTTATAATTATTGCCGTGTCGTGCACGGTTTTTTCTAAGGATAAACCGATACCGACAATCGAAAACGGGGACGACATTTATTTGACTATCAGCGAGGCTGGGCGGAATTATCAAGTTACCAATAAAGAAATTTATGAAAAACTGAAAAAAGCAAGCGGATTAAGCATTTTAATCGACGCGATCGATAAGGATATTTTACAGGGCGTTCATGGGGATGAAAACTATTGGGCTTTAGTAACCGACGATGAGATTAACGAGGTTTTGGAAAAAGAGATTTTCCCTGACGGCAAAGAAAATTTGTCGGAAGAGGAGATTGAGGAAGCCGAGACCCAATATTATGAGAATATGTATACAAGCTACGGGCTGCGAAGCAAGGAAGCGGTAGCGGATTATCATCGTCTGACTTTGGCGAAAAAGAAGTTCGCGTCGAAGCGTCTGGAAGAGGCGATTCGAGCCGCCGACGAAGCCGCTGAAAAGGACGACGAGCTTAAGCCTTATTTCACCGAGGACGAATACGAAACATATTATAAAGCAAATTATGAAAAGAAATACGGTTTCTGGACGATTATCGTACCCTTTTCCACAAAAGATGAAGCCATCAACTCATTAAAGCAATTAGGTTATGAAATCCAGGCTAAAGACCCCGATGATTCCGACGATTTCGATAAATGGGTGAAAACAGTAGACGGGGAGAAAATCCCGCTCACACCGTCCGAGATAATCATGGCTTTTATTGACATGTATAATACCGTTCATTCGCACAAGGTCGAGGGTTATCCCGATAACCGCCTGACTTTAATCGAGGACAAGCATTACTCGGTTACGGAAGAAGAAGGCAATATTACAATTAGGTTCAACACCACGAAATCGGAAGAAGACGAGTCCGTAAACGAATTGTATTATTCGTACGATGAAATTAGTTCTTTCCAGGCCGAATTGCAAAGATACCTGAGCACGACGATGAAAGCATACGACCCGGAAACCGAAACCGTGGGAAAAAAACCGAATTGGTTTACTCTTAACCCGCGCTCTTATAACAACAATACCTTGCACGTGTTTGTTTTAAAAATCGCTGAAGAGGCGGCGCCGAAATTGGAAGACGTTCGCGACGAGATTTACGAGGCGTTGTTCGAGGAAGAATTAACCGACAAGTATATCGCCCAGGAAATGATTAAATTGCGCGCTCGCAAAGGTCTGACAATCTATGATCCCAATCTTGAACAAGCGTACATCAACCTGGCGAAATCATACGATGAAGATATGAAGAAGACAAAGGCTAAGAGCGAAAGCCTAGTCGCCAAAGTCGGGGACATCGAGTATTCCGCCGATAAATTATTTGAATTAATGGACGAAAGGTACGGGATTACATTCGCCATCAGCGAGATTAATAATTTGCGCTTGCTCAATAATTTGGAATTCAATAAAATTTTCGATTATTACTTAACCGACGCTAAAATGTCGGAAAGAATTCTTAATCCCGAAAAGTGGAAATCGGTTAAGGAAAGGGCAATCCGCGAAAAACAAATGTTTATTAGCGGCGCTTACGCTCAATACGGCTACGGGCCGCAGTATGGCTGGAAAAACTTTATTCGCGATATGTACGGAGTGAATAACGACGAGGAACTGCTGTATCACTTCCTTTACACGCAAATCATGACGGACTATTCGAACTCGCTTGGTGATGTCAGCGAATTGACCGAGGAGTCGGATTTGTGGCAAAGCATCGAGGCCAAAATGCAGGAGATGGCCGACGATTACTTCAAGGTTACCGGCATCCACTTGCTGATAAAAGTGGAGGACGAGGACGGGAATCCCGTTCATCCCGACGAATGGACCGATTTGCAAAAGGAATATGCCAAGGAGTTATACCAGCAGGTTTGGGCATACTATATCGAGCAAACCGGCACCTCGCAGGAAAAATTCGAACAAATAGCCGACGCCTTCAAGAACTCGTTAAGATTTTTGGCTAAACTCGAACAAACAGTCGAGAAACAACCCCCGGTTGATGAATTGGAATATATTTTTAAAGATACAATCGAGGTAGCGAAATATAAAACCGCCGGCTTGTCCGTAAAATTCGAAAGTTTGGGCGAGTTCACCAATGGCAAGATGGTAAAGCCGTTTGAAGACGCCGTCCGGTCGATTTGGGAAGCCAATCCCTCTTCTCAGACCCACATACCTTACGGCTCCGCGCCCAACGAAGAGGGGGAATGGACTTATTTAGTTACCGAGTTCGGCTATCATTGCTACGTTAACACCAGCACCATCGACATCCCGAAATGGGACGAAGAAAACGGGTATGTTATCCCGACGCTGCAGATGATAAAAACGTATTTGGAAGACAGCAGCAGCAAATATCTCTTGGATGAGAACGGCGATGAGACCGAAATTGAATTTACCGCCGAAATGAAAAACGCGATAACTTCTTACTTCAATCCCCTGAAAACCGAACTCACCGGTAACGACAACACGTCGCGCACGCTTTACGAACAAATGAAAGCGGAGGATTCCGGCATTAACTTGGTTAATACGCACTATACCAAAGAAGAGTTTGTGAAGTTTCTGGAGTTTAGAATAAAAAGCGTCGACTCCAAATTGAAATACTTCGGCACTAATGAGAAGTAGAAAACCTTGGGGAAACTCAAGGTTTTTCTTCTCATGGAATTATTAAAATTACTTGAAAAACACCGGTAAAATTTATATAATAGTGAAAGGAGAATTTTTCGAGGCAGTATGAAGTTTTGTGTTATCGGAAGCGGCTCAAGGGGAAACATGACTTATATCGAGACAAATAAAACAAAAGTGTTGCTTGACGCCGGCATCTCCTTTCCATCCGCGCAAAAAAGGGTCGAAGAACAAAATATTAACTTATCGGAAATATCCGCGGTCATTATTACGCATGAGCATTATGATCACGTCAGCTTCCTGCCGACGGTATTGAAGAGAACAAAAGCCGATCTTTATATCAACAAGCGGTCGTTCGAACACTTGGATTATCGGGTCAGGGGAAGCCTGCCGCGGGTAAAGGTGAAATTTTTAGAAGCCGACACGCGTTACAAGATCGGTGATTTGGATGTGTTGACGCTTCAACTCTCGCATGACAGCGCGAATAATTTTGGTTATGTGTTTATAAGCGAGGGGAAAAGACTAGCTTATGTTACCGACACCGGTTTTTTCCCGCTAAAATATATCGAACTTATAAAGAACGTGGACGCGTTGATTTTCGAATGCAATCATGATATTGAAATGCTTCTTGAAAGCGATAGGCCTTGGGTCCTGAAAGAAAGAATTTTGTCGCCGAACGGCCATATGTCCAATCAGATATGCCAACAAATTTTACAAGCCGTTCTTAACGACAGGCATAAAATAGTGATATTAGCTCATATCAGTCTTGAATGCAACAGCGCGGAAATTCTAGAAACGCAAATAATTCCGGAGATTAAAAAAGTATATGGCGGCGAGATTGCTTTAGCCGAACAATTCCGGGCGTTGAAACTATATCAGATATAAAATCATGATTAAAGGAGTTAAGACAAATGAAGAAAATACTGTTGTCAATGTTGATTTTCATTAGTTTATTTGTTATATCCGGTTGTGCCGGCGGAAGAAAGATGCCGACCATCTCCGATCCCGATGCCGTATATTTGGAAGCCGTCGACGGGGAATTTACTTACATGGTATATAACCAGCGGATGTATGATAAACTAAAAAAACAAGTCGGGATTAATATATTGCTTGATTTGGCCGACGAGTATTTAATGAAAAACATGAAAAAAGACGGAGTCAGTTATTGGGACTCGATAACCGAGTCTGTCGCCGAGGAAAAACTAATGAACGATATTTTCCCCGATGGCACTGACGATTTGACCGAGGATGAGATCGCGGACAAAAGGACCGAATATTTGGAGGATCTTTTTATCAATTACGGGCTCATATCCGAGCAGGATGTTTTGGATTATTACCGGTTAATCGCCGCAAAGGAAAAATACTCCCGGGAAAAATTAGAAGCGAAATACGAAGAGGAAGACTTTTCCGAAAACGATTACGAAACATATTATAAGAATAATTATCAAAAGAACTATTACGCGATTATCATCGATTTTGAATCAATAAAACAATATCAAGACGCTTTAAAACAACATGACATTAAAATCTCCCAGGCGGGCGAATGGAGTCGGATAAGCGATTCGACGCCGCTAACGGAACAAGAAATCGTAAAAGCGTTCATTGATTTATATAACATGAACAATTCCCGTTTTGTCGAGGAATACCCGAACCAGACATTGACGTTAAGGCAAGGAATCGAGTATAACCTTGTTGACGGGCAGATTGTATTTGATCTCGACAAAATCGATATTCTTCATTATACCCATAAAGAAATTACCGCTTACCAGATTGAAATTCGCGATATGATGGACAAACAGATGTCCTCATACCCGGAGGGCGATTTCTGGTATACTAAACAGGCGTTGGCCTATAAGAGCGGAAGCCGTCATGTCTTCGTTTTAAAGATCGGCGAAGAACAGCCGGAATTGGAAGAGGTAAAAGCTGAGATAAAAGAAAAATTAATAGAGTCGGAATTGACCAACACTTATGTTTCCTCGACATTTGCCGAGCTGCGCATGGAAAAAGGTTTTATCATCTATGACAGGGAACTTGACGCCAAATATGAGGCGCAGGTAAAGTCTTTTATCGATTACAAACAAGCCAAAAAGGGCCACGGCAAACTGGTCGCGGAACTTGACGGATACGAAATCTCGGCTGACGATTTGTTCGCCCGGATGAATTATAATTACGGCATAAGCGTCGCCGCGTCCGAATTGGAATACCTGCGCTACATTTATAACAAAAATCTTAATAAGATCTATGACGTCAATGCCAAGAAGGCGTTGGACGAAGAAAAATGGTCGGTAATAGTCGACGATGTCGCCGACGAGAAAAAATCTTTCAATGACAATATGTATGCCGATCACGGTTACCCGAAGAAATACGGTTGGAAAAATTTCTTGCGCGACTTTTATTCGGTAAATAACGATGAGGAATTGCGGCTCTATTACTTGTTCCAAGATATTAAAAAGGATTACTCCTCATCCGTCGGCGATGTCAGCGAGATCAACGAAGACGACGAATTGTGGCAATTCTACTTGGACCAAATGAATAAACAAGTCGACAAGTTTTATAACGTCTCCGGGATCCAGTTATTAATTTCTATTCAGGACCGGTCCGAAACCTCCTTGAATCCGGAAAAATGGTCGGACAAGCAAAGAGAACTCGCGGAAGAATTATACGGGCAAATAATTGATTATTTGGAAGAAGAACCGGGTTCCTATGAGAAAAAAATGAAAGACCTTGTTGACGCCTATAAAAAGGCGCCGCGTTTCCTACCCGGCCGCCCGCAAACAACCGAGGACCAGCCGGTTTTCGAAGGGTTGAGTTATGTTTATAAGGGCGTTGAATTGTCAAAATTCAAGACGGCGGGTCTCGTCATTCGGTTCCAGGACTTGGGTACGTTTAAAAACGGCCTGTACGGGGACGAGTTTGACGCTGTCGTTCGCGCCATATGGTTAGCGGACCCCGATTCGGAGACGCCGTATTTGTATGGCAAAGACAGCGAAGACGGGTATCAATACCTCGTCACGTCGCGCGGTTATCATGTTTATGTAAACACGAAGTCTTTCGAGATACCGAAGTGGAAAGACGGCGATGAGGAAAAAGTATTGCCAACCCTGGAAAAGATTAAAACTTACCTGGAAAACGAAAACGACAAGAGTTTGACGACGGAAATTAAAAACGCGATCACGACATATTTCCAACCGATTCGGACCGAGCTTTCCGGAAGCAATAATGTCGCGAAGATTACTTATTCCGTCTTGAGCGAGCTTCAATACGATATCCGCACCGACGATTTCCAAGCGGCCGATTATCTGAGATATTTGGATATTCAAATCGCCCGCGTGGAAAAAGCGTTAAAATACAAATAAAAAAGTCTCCGGTTACCGGAGATTTTTTTTACCGAGTTTATATCGCGATTGCAAATAACAAGCGAAACGGTTATAATATAAATATAGAAAATTCAAATACCGAAAGGAGATTTCAGCGGGAAAAGCGAGATATTTTCCGCGACGATAGTATATGAGTAATTTTGAGCTGCGTAGCAATTTCGCGCCGATGGGCGACCAGCCCCGGGCGATAAAGCAACTGATTGACAATCTGAATAACGGGGTTAAAGAGCAAATTTTATTAGGAGCGACCGGTACCGGCAAGACTTTCACGATCGCGAACGTTATCAAAGAAACCGGCAAAAAAACGCTTGTCTTGGCTCATAACAAGACGTTGGCCGGGCAGCTTTACAGCGAACTTAAGAGTTTTTTTCCGCAAAATCGCGTGGAATATTTTATTTCTTATTATGACTACTATCAACCGGAGGCATATGTAGTCAAAAGGGATTTATATATTGAAAAGGACGCGAGTATTAACGACGACATCGATCAGATGCGTCACAGCGCCGTCAGCTCTCTGATGGAGCGCGACGATGTTATCGTCGTTGCCAGCGTGTCCTGTATTTACGGAATCGGCGCCCCGGAAGATTATAAAGAAAAAATGCTCACCCTGCGGGTCGGCGATATCGTGGATCGGGGCGAATTGCTTGAAAAACTTATCAAAATGCAATACGAGCGCAGTGAATATGATTTTAAAAGAGGTTCATTCCGAGTAAAAGGCGAATATTTGGATATTATTCCCGCCAACGTTCAAGAACGCGCTTACCGTATTGAATTCTTTGACGACGAAATTGAAAAAATTAAGGAATACGATACCGTAACCGGCAAGACCTTATACGAAAAAACGATTCTTAATGTTTTCCCCGCCACGCTATTCGCCGTTGACGAAGATAAAATGAAGGAAGCGATTAGGCGAATTAAACTTGAACTTGAAGATCGAGTCAAATATTTTGAAAGCGAAAACAAACTGCTCGAAGCGCAAAGAATAAAACAACGCACCGAATACGATATCGAGATGCTTGAGGAGATTGGTTTTTGTCCGGGAATCGAGAATTATTCCCGCCATATCAGTTTGCGGGCCGAGGGGGAAACTCCGTATACGTTGCTTGATTTTTTCGGAGATGATTTTCTGATTATTATCGATGAATCACACGTTACCCTGCCCCAAGTTAGAGGAATGTACAACGGCGACCGCGCTCGGAAGATGGCCTTGGTCGAATACGGGTTTCGCCTGCCTTCGGCGCTGGACAACCGGCCCTTAACATTTGATGAATTCTATCAAAAACTCGATAAAATAATCTATGTCAGCGCCACGCCGGGCGAGTACGAGCGCTCGCGCAGCGGTGTGATCGTCGAGCAAATAATCAGGCCGACGGGGCTTCTTGACCCGCAAATCGAAGTTCGCCCGACCGAAGGGCAAATCGACGATTTAATCAGGGAAATCCACCAGCGGGTAAAAGCTAACGAACGGGTCATGGTTCTTACGCTGACGATCAAAATGAGCGAGGACTTAACAAAGTACCTTGAAGAGCTGGAAATAAAGGTCGCGTATTTGCATTCGGAAATTAAATCGTTGGAAAGAATGGAGATAATAAGAAACCTAAGGCAAGGCAAATATGACGTCCTGGTGGGTATTAATTTGCTGCGCGAGGGGCTCGATATACCCGAAGTTTCGTTAATCGCGATTCTTGACGCCGATAAAGAAGGGTTTTTGCGCAGCGAAACATCGTTAATCCAAATTATCGGCCGGGCGGCGCGAAACGTTAACGGGAAAGTTATCATGTATGCGGATAATGTAACCGGCTCGATGGAAAGGGCGATTGTCGAGACTTATCGCCGCCGCTCAATCCAGGAAAAATATAATCAGGAAAACAAAATAATACCCAAGACAGTTTATAAGCATATTACCGATAGTTTAATAATTACCAAAGAAGTAAAGGAAGAAAAACAGTCGGTTGATTTGGATAACATAGGGAAGATGAGTTCCCTTGAGAGAAAACAGTTAATCGCAAGTCTTGAGAAACAAATGAAAGAAGCAGCGAAAAAACTCGATTTTGAACAAGCGATGGTTTTGCGGGATATTATTTTTGAGCTGAGAACCGAATAATGGGTGATAAATATGAATAAAAAAAAGAAAGTTATTTTGGGTTTGTCGGGAGGAGTCGACAGCGCGGTCGCGGCCATTCTTCTCCTGCGACAGGGTTATGAAGTTGAAGGCGTTTTTATGCGCAATTGGGATTCCTCGCTTAACAGGGACATTCTCGGCAACCCGCATATTTATGACGAAGTATGCCCGCAGGAAGCCGATTACATCGACGCCATGAAAGTCGCCGAGAAACTGAACATCAAACTGCGCAGGATTGATTTTGTTGAGGAGTACTGGTCGAAAGTATTCGTTCATTTTTTAGAGGAATACAAAAGAAACCGCACCCCCAATCCCGACATCGTCTGCAACAGCGAAATCAAATTCAAGTCTTTTTTAGGAGCGGCTGAAAACATGGGAGCGGATTATATCGCCATGGGGCATTACGCCCGCGTCGCGCATCATCCCGAGGTAAAACTTCTGAGGGGCGTTGACGCGAACAAGGATCAAAGTTATTTTCTCTGTCAGTTAACCAAGGAACAGTTGAGAAAAACTTTGTTTCCGATTGGCGGATTGCATAAATATGAGGTTCGGGCGATCGCGGCCGAACACAATCTTGAATCGGTCGCGACAAAGAAGGATTCTACCGGCGTCTGTTTTATAGGCGAAAGAAAATTTCGGGAGTTTTTGAAAAATTATCTTCCGGCGCAACCCGGCGATATCGAAACGCTTGACGGCGCGAAAGTCGGACGTCACGAGGGAACAATGTATTATACGATCGGCCAGCGTCACGGTTTAGGGTTGGGCGGCGCCGGCGAACCGTGGTATGTTTTGGGGAAGGACGCGGCTCGAAACGCGCTTATTGTCGGCCGCGGTTCCAATCATGAGTATTTGTATTCGAACCGGGCGATAATCAATGATGTCAACTGGCTCGGCCCGGAATTTTCGGAAATATGTTGCACGGTTAAGTTTCGCTATCGCAGCAAGGATATAGAAGCGACGGCGCGAAAAATCGAAAACAATAAACTGGAAGTGTTCTACCCCGGAAAAGCCAAGTCGGTCACGCCGGGACAAGCAGCCGTGTTTTATTTAGGAGACGAAGTGTTGGGGGGAGGCACGATTGAAGAAGTCTACATGAACGACGAGCGGCGACAATATTAAGAGCGGGGGCAGTATGGAAACAAAAATCACGGGAACGGTCAATAACGTCATTTATTATAACGAAGAAAATTATTACGCCATTATTTCTTTAAACATTAACACCCAGGATATTAAAATGGCGCATTTGCGCGATAAGCTGCTTTCGAGAACGCTGACGGTGTTGTGTTACGTCGACCGGAAACCGATTTTTGGGGAGGAATTCGTTTTTACCGGCGAATTCATCACGAATCGCTACGGTCTGCAATTCAAGGCGGATAAATTCGAGCGGCTTACCGAGCGTACTTTAGGCGGCGTCATCGCCTTTTTATCAAGCGATCTTTTTCCCGGCATCGGCAAAGTCACGGCGACTAAAATCTATCAAACCCTGGGTCCCGAATGTCTTAATTTGATTGAGAAAGACCGTTCCGTTTTGGACAAAGTGCCCGGTATGAACGCAAAACAAAAGGCGACGGTTTATGAAAATATCGTGAGGCACGAGAGCAATCGCCGGGCGCTGGTTGATTTATTGAATTTTGGCCTTACGATGCGCGCCAGTTTAAACTTAATCAAAAAGCTCGGGTTTGATGCGGCGGAGAGGATTAGGGAAAACCCGTATTCGTTAATCGATTTGGCGGAAGGATTCGGTTTCAAGCGCGCCGACAAAATCGCGATGGCGATGGGAATATCCGCCGACAACGAGATTCGCATCCGCGCTTTGATTAGGTATGTAATCAATTCTCATTTTTTTGCCAGCGGCGACGTGTATATAAACGACAAAGAGCTTTATCAGAAAATATCCGCGGACTTACGTCAATCATATACTTTTGACGATCTCAAGCGGATTCTTCGATTTTTGGCCGAAACAAAAAAAATCCATTATGACGAAAAAAGCGGCGACGTTTACGAAATAACTTTATATCGCGCGGAGACGATCCTGGCAGAAAAAGTGAGGCAATTTTTTAATCGCGAGACGAAAAACGATTATAATAATAACGATATTATCATGACTTTAAACGAAGTCATGAAAAAGAATAATATCAAGTATACGGAAAAACAGAAAGAAGCGATAACGACGGCGCTCGCGGAATCTTTTGTGATCATTACCGGCGGACCGGGAACGGGCAAATCGACGATTATAAAAGCGATTATCGACAGTTTTGAACTCTTGCTTCCTGAAGCGGATATCAAGGGGAAAATCGCCCTGTTGGCTCCGACCGGGAAAGCGGCGAAAAGGCTAAGGGATCTCACCGGTCATGGCGCGGTTACCATTCATAAATATTTAGGCTACGAGGGCGGCTCTTTCTATCGTCACGGTCCTAATAATCCTGTCGATGCGAAAATCGCGATTGTTGATGAGTTTTCGATGGTTGACGTGACGCTTGCTTCCCGGTTGTTTTCCGCCTTGGAAAACGACGCCCGCGTTATTCTCGTAGGCGATGCCGACCAGTTGCCCTCGGTATCGCCGGGCGACGTGCTTCAGGATTTGATTCTCTCCGAAAAGATTCCCACGGTCAGGCTCGATAAAATCCATCGTCAGGCCGAATCCTCCCATATCGTTAGTCTCGCGCATGCCGTCAATCAAGGAATGGTTCCGCATAATATCGTGAGAGATAAAATATTTTTCCGCGTCCCGGACGAGAGGGTAATTGAAACGGCGTGCGGGATTGTTGAAAAAGCGCTCTCCCGGGGAATGGATTTAGTTCGCGACATTCAAATTCTTGTCCCGATGTATAAAGGACCGCTGGGAATCAACGCGATTAACGCCGCGATGCAAGAAAGGTTTAACCCGGCGCGCGAGGGCGAGATAAAGCATTATAACCGCGTCTTCCGCGTCAATGACAAAGTTATACAACTCGTTAACCGCAGCGAGAAAAACGTTATGAACGGCGATGTTGGCCGGGTTGTCGGGCTGAAAAAGGAAGACGACAAATACGCGGGAGTAACGGTGCTTTTTGACGTCGGCAAAGTCGATTATTCGCTTGACGAGTTGGAGGATTTGGCGCACGCTTACGCCATTTCGATTCATAAAGCCCAGGGAAGCGAATTTGATCTCGTTATCGTTTTGTTTTCCAATCAGCATTATATAATGTTGAAACGGAAGTTGATATACACGAGCATCACGAGAGCAAAAAAATATTTGCTTATGCTCGGCAATATTCAATCTTTGTATTACGGCGTCAAGAGGATCGAGCCGAAACGGAAAACCAAACTCGTGGAACGGATAAACGCCGAGGATGAGTTTGTCATGACCGATGATTTTGACGATTCTGAAATGGTAAATCTTTCGCCTTATGATTTTTTGGATTTGGAGAAATAATAAACTTGCACAAAAGTGCAGCTTTAATCGAAATGAGGTGGAACTATGAATAGAGCTTTATCATATATGATGATTGGCGCGTTATGTTCTGGTGCGGTCATTCTTTATTTACAAAACAAAAAGGAAATACAAAACGCCATGTGGCGGATGAAACAAGAAGGAATGAAGCAAGTTGATAAGATTAAAGCAACATTCAGGTAGTTAATGCACTTTTGGCAATCAAGGCCGTTGAGTAAACTCAGCGGTCTTTTTTTTTTTTCGAGATAAAAAAGCGCGAGCATTAAAACCCGCGCTTTATGTTATCGTATGTTTATTGAGATTTTGCCGGCAAGTTAACGTAGAATAACTTGAACTCGGTTTTATTTGTCTTCGTATTGGTTACCTCCACGGTGTAGCTTGCTCGCGTCGGAGTTACCGGCAAGTCAATGATTCTTCCCCGGTTGTCGATGTAATCGGGATTGTTGGAGATAAACCTGATCGTGTAATCATTGAACATCGTTCTGATGAAATACTCGGCTTCAACCAATTTCATGAAACGCTCGAAATTGTTCGAGTTCCGCATCGTCATCGGACAATCTTTACCGCTGAAATAATGATGCTGGACAACGTGCTCAAAGTAAAGTCCGTTTTCTTCCATCAGTTTCGCCACTAGCTTCGCAAGCAATTGCCAGGTGAGGAAGACGTCGGATCCCTGGTTAACGCAGGATTCGATTCCAATACTGTTGTTGTTTCCGCCGCGGTTGCCGATGTATTTATAGGTGTTGCTCCACCATGTTTTTCCGATAAACCAGTTGCCGTTTTCGCCTTTGGTAACTTCGATTCCCAAAGTGTTGATCTCCGAGGTTTTCGGGATTGAACCGTCACTTTTCCTTGGCGCTTCGACATTTGATTTAACGCCGTCCAAGGCGTAATAGCCGTCGGGAGTAATCGTTACTTCCGGTTTCTTTTTAAAAGTATACGGGATTCCGGAGTCAAACGCCTCATACGGGACTGTGGTTCCGTCGCCGGCATGCCAGGCGACTTCATCATCCGGGATGTGATGATAAACCCCATCGTTTCCGACCGTGTAATGCCAGGACGCTCCCGCGGATTCGGCGCCGCCGTGAATATAGCCGTTGTGAGCGGACGCGCCGGCTCCCGGAGCCGCCGAACCGGTATCGTGCACCGTTATATATTTTGTTACCGATTGTTTGGTGCCGGGGCGGTTCTTTTTGTTGGCGCCCAAAATCGATTCGATGATTTGCAGTTCGTAGTTCAGATAATTATTGACGCTTCCTAAAAGCGTGAGATTGTAGTAGTAAGCGCCTTTAGATGGATCGTGATACGGCAAACTGCTTTCGAAACCGTATACCCTGATATCCTGAACATGCGGGTCTTCATTGTGATGATATTCCAGGAATTCCAAAAGCGTTGGTTCGATAGCGAATGTAATTTCTCCGGAAATATTGGTATTTTTAATCGTCGCGCGAATCGTTACTTCTCCCGGGCGTAACGGCTGAATTTTGCCCGTCTCGTCAATAACGCAGACATCCTCGTCGTATGATTCCCATTCGATTTCGCCGGTCGCGCCTTGGGGCGAAATTTTCGCCACGAGTCTTATTACGGAGTTGTAAGTGACGCGTTTGCCGTCGAGACCGCCAATCTCTAAGGATTCGGGATCGGGAATCAAGACCGTGATCGTTTTTTCAACCGATTCTCCTGTGTTTCCGGAAATAACCCTAACAACGGCCGTGCCGCCTTTTAACCCGGTAACGATCCCCGTTTGTGTAACCGAGATTATGCTTTGATCTTTCGTATCCCAATAAATAATGTTGCCTTCCGGTTCCGGGTCGGTTACCGTCAATTGGATGGTTTGGCCGACATAAACGGAATCGGGACCATTAATCGCCAAAACTACTTCCTCTTCCTGAGCTTCGACGACAACCGTCACGGTGGTCTTTACGTCGGGATATTCTTCCAGGGAAACGGTGACGGTTGTTTCACCCTCGCCTATGGCGACTATCACGCCGTTCTCATCGACAGTCGCGACGTCAGGATCTTCCGAAGAAAACAAAATCTTCAGGTTCTCGCTAGTGTTCGATAAGCTTGGCTCGATAGTTGCGGTTTCACCTTCTTTTAACTTAAATTGGTTAACAGAAACGGAAATTGTCGGTTTCGTTTCTTTTCCGTTGTCTTTGTCCGGCTCCTTTTTACATCCGAACAAGACCAAGCCAAACAGAAAAACTAAGAAAACAAGAAAAAATACATCTCTTCTCATACATACTCCTCTTTATAAGTTTTATTTTTATCACAAATATTATATCACAATTTTGGTTAAAAGAAAATACAAACGGAAAAAAAGTTCCTCAATAATAATATAGTGATGAGGTGATAAAATGAAGAAAACATGGCATAAAATAGCGACTATCGCCGTTGTCGGCGTTATCGCGTTTATCGGTTTTTGGCCAAAGAAAGGAGGAAAAGAATTACCGGTTCCCGTTGTCAACGAGGAACGGAACGGCGTTGCCGGTGTGGTCGTGGAAGTGAAGGGCGAGGTTAAAAGACCAGGCCTTTACATACTTGACATAGATTCCCGCGTCAACGATTTAATCTTTTTGGCGGGCGGTTTCACCGCCAATGCCGACACCGCCGGCATAAATCTCGCGGCAAAGCTATCCGACGGAATGGTGGTTTATATCACCGCCAAATCCGAAGAGAAAAGCGAAGGCAAAATATCAATTAATTCGGCGACGATCGAAGAATTGATGCAATTGCCCGGCATCGGTGAAAGTCGCGCCCGCGGCATCGTTGATTACCGGAATAAAAACGGCAGGTTCAACGCTATCGAGGATTTGACGAATGTTAACGGCATATCGAAAAATATTCTGGAACAAATTAAAGAATTCATCTGCCTATAAGGCGCTTCTGAATAATTGGTTTCTTGTAGCGTTTTTTCTGCTTTTATTTATTATAGCCTATAAATGTATTGTTGCCGTGTTTTTATTCATCGCGTATGCGCTTTACCTTTTTAAGAAAAACAGAATGATATTTTACGCCGGTCTTACGGTTACATTGCTTTTTATAACGCGATTTGCTTATGAGGAAAAGAAGTATGAACCGGCGCCGGTCGATGATGCGATTGGTTTCGTCACGGACGTGAAATCGTACAAACATTATAACCGAATAACGCTCGCAAGCGGCAATAAAAAGTATTATGTTTATGACGCTTCCTTCAAGCCCCTTGACATTGGCGACAAGATCGAGGTGAAAGGTTCGCGCGGAAATGTTGAAGGCGCCCGCATTGAAGGCGGTTTTGATTACCGGAATTATTTGAAACAAAGGAGGGTTAACGGAGTCGTTAAAGCCGGCTCGGTAAAGGTTGTCGGCAAACGTTTCGACCCCGGTCTTATCAGGCAGAAATTATACCGGCATCTTGATTCGCTTTTTGACGAACCCGTTCTAAGTTTTCTTCAGGCGATTATTCTCGGGGAATCGGGAGGGTTCGCGGACGATTTTCAGGAAGCGATTAAGATTAACGGCATTTCGCATCTCTTTGCGATATCGGGTTTGCATGTCGGCTTATTGATAATTTTCCTAAACCGTTTTTTTCGCTTGATTAAAATTAATCAAGGCCGGTCGGAAACGATTATTCTGGGAATTCTTTTTTTGTACGCCCTGTTGGTTAATTTTACCCCCTCGATAGTAAGGGCGGTTTTGCTTTACGACGGTTACTATTTAAACAAGAGACTGAAATTAGGTTTTTCGTCCCTGGATTTGTTGTCCTTGATATTTGTCCTGCTAGTATTGTGGAATCCATATTACCTTTATCACAGCGGATTTGTTCTTAGCTTTACGGTCACGTTGATAATCGTTACGACGGCTCCTTTGCTTTATAAAACCAAGCATCTGATCCAGTTGCTTTTAACATCATTATTCTCCTGGATCATCACATTGCCGATAATCGTAAATCTTAACAACGAGATAAATTTTCTAAGTCCGCTCGTTAACGCCGTATATATAGATTTTGTCGGATATATCATTTTGCCATTATCTTTTTTGGTATTGTTTCTCCCAATTCTTTCGTGGATTTATTTTTATTTCGTTAAAGCATTTATAGATTTTACCGTCTTTCTTTCGGACAATTTTGCTTTAAGGATTAGGTTCCCGGATTTACCGTTTGTCGCGATAATAGTATATTACTTGTTTTTGGCGGCAATTATAAAAAGCTACGCGCGGAAAAAATATCGTTATTTTTTTGTTTCGCTATTATTGTTGTTTTTGTTCGCGGCGTCCAACTCGCTTTACTTCAAATCTTATCCCGAGATTGTTTTCTTGGATTTATATAATGGCGAATCGACGTTAATTTCCGATTGTTGCAATCGCTGCAATGTTTTAATTGACACGGGAGACGGTAAAAACAATGAAGTAACAGCTTATTTAAAAAGGCGGGGCGTTAAAAAGCTTGACTATTTAATCATTACTCATAATCATAACGATCACAATGGTGAAGCATACAATATTATCAGAGAAATTGCTGTCAATAATATTGTCGTAAGCGCATATGATAATAGTGAATTGTCTCGCGTCGCAAATATTAAAGTCAAAAAAGGCGATAAATTAACCTGCGGCGCTTTCGTTTTTCACATCTTGCATCCGGATGCTTTTTATCACGACGAAAACGACAATAGTATTGTAGTCCATGTCTATGTTGGCGAATATTATTTTTTATTTTTGGGCGATATTAGCGAAAAAATAGAAAATAAAATCGCGGCGATGAATTTGCCGGTCGACGTTATAAAAGTCGCTCATCACGGAAGCAATACCGCGACAAGTCGGGAATTATTATCGCGGATCAGACCGCGTTATGCCGTAATTCAGACGGGCCGGGTTGAAAAATTTGGATTTCCGTCGGAACGGACGATCGCGACATTGCAAAGATATAACGTCGTCATTTACCGGACTGATTTGCATTATTCCGTAAAATATAAATACCGGAAAAAAGAGAGTATATTTGATACAATAAAGTAAATAATAATTTTGTCCATCAAATATTATGTTTCATAATATTTGATGAGTATATATAAAAGGCGCGCGAGCGCCTTTTCTCATTTATAAATCCTTGACATCCGCGTAGTTTTGTTTTATCATAAACAAGAAGGAGATTGCTGTTATGATTAAATGTAAAAATTGCGATCACGTAATAAGTGATGATGCTAATTTCTGTCCCGTGTGCGGCAGCCGGCTTGAAATTGATGCGAAAGCGCGGGAAAGCGAAACCGCCGAACATGAGGGGCGCAGACCCGTGATCGATCCTAACCTAGCCAGCCGTTCCCTGGGGTTTGGTATCGCCGGTTTTGCAGTTGCGTTTTTCTTATGGCATATAACGATATGGCATATAGCGATTTTTTGCGTTCTTGCCGGAGTATTTTCGTTCCTCGCCATTTTTTTCGGGATAAAAAGCATGAAAATTCAAAGCAGCAGACGCACCGATTGGGGAATGATTTTTGGCGTTGTAACGGCTTTTTTGTCCGTAATCTTTTTGGCTTACCACATTAATTACACCGCCAAAGTATTCAATTCGGCCCGAAAATATTCGGAAAAACTTGGCATCGAAATTCCTAACAATTTACCTCGAGAGTATTATCAGCATTCGAATGTTTTTAAGATGTATGATTTTCAAACAAACGCTTATTCTTATCATTTAAACGATGATGACGCGGAAGTTTTTCTGGGGAAGATAGAGAATGATCCGCGCCGGCAACTTTTGCCCTTGACATCATCAGAGATGCAATACTTGACGGAAATCACTACTGAAGAATTTATCATATATTCGCCCTCCGGGTATTATCTTTGTTATGATCTGAAAAACAATAGATATGATTTGCCTTCCGGCGCGGAAGAGTATCATTTCATATTATTGATATATGATCAAACAGAAAAAAGAATCTATGTTTACGAAATTTGGAATTAATTATGAAAATAGGCGCTGTACATTTATTTCTTGGCAATGAACAATTTTTAATTGAAAATAAAATCAAACGTCTTATCAACGAATCAGGGGCCGACGAGTACAATATAACTTATTACGACCTTGACACATCGACATTAACCGAAGCTCTAAACGACGCGCTAACCCCGCCGTTTATGAGCGCCGCGAAAGTAATCGTAATCAAAAACCCGCTCTTTTTGTCCGCGGAGAATAATTTGGATAAGGATGAAAAGAAAAGGTTTCTGGAATATTTGGATTCGCCGATGGAGACGACAGTTTTTATTATTAACGGTTATAATATCAAACCGGACGAAAGAAAAACGGAAGTAAAGAAACTGCTTGCGGGAAACGTTAATTATAGCAAGGAACTATCGGAAATCGAGATGCATGGTTGGATTAAGCGGCAAGGGGCGATTAATAATGTCGTTATTACCGACGAGGCGGCTCGGGAGTTTTTCCGACTCGTCGGCAAGGATTTAATGAACGCCAAAAACGAACTCGATAAGTTAATCGCTTATGTCGGCGAAAACGCGACCGTTACCGCGGATACCGTCAAAAAGGTCGTCATCAGGGAAATTCAAAACGATGTCTTCGCTTTGTCCAACGCGATTATCGCGCAAGATAAAAACAAAGCCATTCGTATCTACCGGGATTTAATAAAAATTGGAAATGACGCCAACTATTTGTTTTACTTAGTAGCAAAGAGCATGCGCGAGCTATTGACGGTTAATTTGATGTTGAAAGGCGGATACAACCAAGCCGCCGTCGCCGAGACAATGGGCGTCTCGTCCGGAAGGGCGTATTACATGGTTAAAAACGCCCGCTCGCTTGATTACGAGTTGCTGCGCAAATACGTTTCGCGCTTAAGCGAGTTGGATTATAAGATTAAAAGCGGTCAGACCGATGTTAGGACCGGATTGGAATTTTTCTTGTTTGGAATATAAAAAAGGATGCCTAAGAGCATCCTTTTTAACATAAAAAAAACATCTTATCGATGTTTAAGCTATCGTATTAATAAGTTTTGCCAATCTGGATTTGTTGCGACTGACGAAATTTTTATGATAAATCCCTTTTGCCAAAGCCTTGTCAAGCTTTTTAGAAGCTACCCTGTAAGCTTCCACAGCTTCCTCATAGTTATTATTTTTCACTGCGGATTCAACTTTTTTTATTGCTGTTTTGGTAGAGGATTTAAAAGAGATATTTCTCAATCTACTTTTTTGGCTTGTTATAATACGCTTAGCTTGTTGCTTAATGTTTGCCATAATAATACCTCCAATTTGCTACAAGTTATTTTACCAAAAAAACAAAGATAAATCAAGGAAAATATTGATTTTTCCTCAAACGGAACGCAAAGAGACATAATTTCATAATTAACAGTGGAGGCTTTCTTCCATATCGACACCATTATTTGCCTTTTTATTTTTTTTGTTTTGGCATACAATAACAACGAGGTGAAAATTATGGAACTTGACAAGTTTAAAATTCGTACCGACTTAGCTTTCGAGGCTTTGGATATCGAAAAGATAGAAGACGTCTCCGAAGTTATTAACGATGAGTTCGAACACGATAAATTTATTATAAAGAGAACGGTAATTCCCGAGAAAGTCGGAAAGGAAATTAACAGAAAACCGGGAATATATTATTGCTTGGACACAACGGCGATAAAAACTCATGATCATGACGACCTGGTCAAATGCGAGGAAGCGTTAAGCCTGATCATAAAAGAAGTATTGAAGGCGGAAAACATCAACCCTTCTCAGCAAAAGGGACTGTTAGTCGGTTTAGGCAATGTTAACGTAACTCCCGACGCGTTAGGACCGATGGTAATGGATAATGTTATCGTGACCCGGCATATGTTTATTCTGAATCCCGAAGAGGTGTCGGAAGGCATAAGCGAGATAAGCGCCATCGCCCCCGGAGTAATGGGAAACACGGGTATCGAGACCTATGATATTACCGAGGCGGTCATCAAGAGAATTGAGGTTGATTATGTGATTGTCGTCGATGCTTTGGCGGCAAAGGCGGTTTCCCGGGTAAACAAGACAATCCAGGTGACCAATACCGGCATCTCCCCGGGGTCGGGGGTCGGCAACACCCGCAAAGAGCTAAGCAAGGAAACCATCGGCATCCCGGTTATCGCCATCGGCGTGCCCACGGTCGTCGACGCGGTTACAATCGCTTACGACACGATTGATTTAATGCTTAAGTATTTCAATCAAAAAATGAACGAGAAAGAAACGCCCGGTCAAAAAATTATATTCGCTCCGGAAAAAATTAATTTGACGAACGCGCAACATCCGGAAGAAAAATACACGAAAGAGTTTTTGGGAGAGTTCGGGTTATTGGGCGAGGAGGAAAAAATCCAGCTCCTGCAGGAAGTCCTCACTCCCAACGGCTATAACTTGATGGTTACCCCGAAAGAGATTGATATTGATATCGAAAACCTCACGCGGGTAATCAGCGGCGCCATCGACCGGACATTACATACGATTGTCGATAATGGAATTATCAGTTGATGCATATAATTAACCGATGGATAAAATTAAATACGCTATTATCGCGCTCTTGGGCGTCGCGGCGATGTTTTACCAGTCGGTAAATAGTAACTTCTTTCCTTTGTTCCGCCAAATGGAAAACGCGGCGCTGCTTCGGGGGCAATTGCCGATTGTTACGTCTGATTCGTATTTTGGCGTTTGGTTTGACTATTTGATCGCTTTTTTGTTTAATATCAATATCAAGGACGCCGGAACTTATTTTATCATGTTTGGAGGTAAGTGAATGAAAAGAGCCGGTATTGTTTTTTTGCTTCTTTGTTTCTTTCTGATGGGGATCATCGCCGGGAAACCGACGCGGGATACGGCGAGTCAAGATTTAAAGGAAAGGTTGGATGATTTCGAGAAAGAAATAGTCACGCCCGGCAATGAATACACCCCGGTCTCCGAAGAGAAAGTCGACCCTAATTTGTCGAATTCGCTCGCAAAACAAGGCGAGAATATCATTAACGGTATTTTTGATGTGGCTTTTAAATTAATCAAGAACATCTTAGAATGAGGATTATTAATCCTCTTTTTATTATTTCGCCGACCCCGCTTCTTTTTTAATTATCGCCACGCCGACAAATTCGCGAAATAAAGGATGGGGACGCATCGGGCGGGAAATAAACTCGGGATGAAATTGGCAAGCCACAAACCAGGGATGCTCGAGGAGTTCAATTATTTCAATAAGTCCGGTTTGCTTGTTTAGTCCCGAAAAAACCATGCCGGCGTTTTCCAGAATATTTTTAAAGCGATTGTTGAATTCGTAACGATGCCGGTGCCGTTCTGCCGCGCTTAATGATTTATAAGCAGCAAACGCCTTCGTGTCTTTTTTGATCTCGCATTCATAGTCTCCCAGGCGCATAGTGCCGCCCAGCCTGATCCCGCGGTATTGATCGGGCAAATAATCGATAACGGGGTGCGGCGTGCTGTTATCAGCCTCGGTGGAATTCGCGCCTTCCAGGCCGGCGACGTTGCGGGCAAATTCGATCGCCGCCAGTTGCATGCCTAGGCAAATTCCCAAAAACGGGATATTATTTTCCCGCGCGTACCTGATGGCGGTAATTTTTCCTTCGATCGCGCGGTCGCCGAACCCGCCGGGAACGAGAATGCCGTCGACGCCGGAAAGGCGCGAGCCGGCGTTTTCAGCCGTTAATTTTTCGGCATCAATCCAGTCGACCCGGACTTTTGCGTTATGATAATAGCCGGCGTGATTTAACGCCTCGCAAACGGAGATATACGCGTCGCGTAATTTAACATATTTCCCGACCAACCCGATTGTCACTTCGCGGCTGAGGTTTTTGATAGTTTGGATCAATTTTCGCCAGTCGGATAAATCGGGTTTTTTTGTGTTCAACCGCAAATGCTCGCAAACAAACTGATCCAATCCCTGCCCGTGCAACTTAAGTACTACTTCGTATAATATATCGACATCGGGCGAATGAACTACCGCATTCGGACTCACGTCACAAAACAAGGCGATTTTTTCTTTAATGGCGTCGTTAATCGGCATCTCGGATCTTAAAATGATAATATCCGGGTTAATCCCCAATGAATGTAATTCTTTGACGCTGTGCTGCGTTGGTTTTGTTTTGATTTCACCGGCGGCGCGCAAATAAGGAACGAGCGTTACGTGAACATAGCACGTGTTCTCAATCCCGACATCTCGCCTTACCTGGCGCGCCCCTTCTAGAAACGGGAGCGACTCGATATCGCCCACGGTCCCGCCGATCTCGGTGATAACGACATCGGCGCCGCTTTCCTTGGCCGCGGCGTAAATCTTGTTTTTAATTTCATCGGTCACGTGTGGGATTACCTGGACCGTCTGGCCGAGGTATTCGCCTGCCCTTTCTTTTTCGATAATGGTTTGATAAATTTTCCCGGCTGTTACGTTGGCGTTTTTTGTTAACGACACGTCAAGGAAGCGTTCATAATGTCCCAAATCGAGATCCGCCTCGCCCCCGTCTTTGGTAACGAAAACCTCGCCGTGCTGATAAGGGCTCATTGTGCCCGGATCGACATTTAAATACGGGTCGAATTTTTGCATAAAAACATTCAGTCCCCTACTCTTTAATAAGTTGCCCAGGGCAGACGCGGCAATGCCTTTTCCGAGGGAAGAGGCGACGCCTCCCGTTACAAATATATATTTTGCCATGATATGCCTCCCGAATTATTATTTGATTTTTCTCTGAAAATATCATTAAAAGAAAAAGGCCCGCTTTAAGGAGAACATGCTCGATAAAGTGTGCCCATCAATATGTTATCAAAGTTTTGAAAAAAACGCAATTTTTTTATTCATTTTTTTCAAGAAGATTGTTGTTCTTGAATAACGACATAAACGTTGGTATAATAGTTTTAAATGGTATGTAAATTGTCTTAACGAGGTTTGAGATGAAAAAGAAAGTTATAATCGTCGGCGGCGGCGCTTCGGGTTTGGTTTGCGCGATCAGGTTGAAACAAGTCGCGCCCGATATAAAGATTACGATATTGGAAAAGAGCGATCGTGTCGGAAAAAAAATACTGAAAACCGGGAACGGTCGTTGCAATTTAAGCAATTACGATATGAGACCGGATTATTATAACCGCCCGGGTTTTTTACGACAATGCCTTGAAAGACGCGACGTAAATGATATTATCACGTTTTTTTCCGGCATTGGTTTATTGACCAAAAGCAATCACGCGTCCCGCGTTTATCCCTATAGCGAAACGGCCGCGTCGGTTTTGGATATTTTACGGCGCCAGCTCGATTTTTATAATATCGAGGTCATATGCGACGCGATGGTCACGGGAATAATCAAAAAAGACAAATTTACTGTTACATTTAATAATGCGGAGATGGAAGCCGATTACGTTGTTTTGGCGTGCGGATCGAAGGCGCAGGCGGAAACTAACGGATATGAATTGGCCGCTAACCTCGGACACGAAATAATCCCTACCCGCCCGGGTCTTGTTCCGTTGCGGACGACGGAATCCTTGAAGAGTTTGCGCGGCCTTCGCGTCAAGTGCCGGGCCTCGGTCGCTAACAAAGGAAAACTCGTTTACCGAGAGGAAGGCGAGATTCTCTTTAAAGACCAGGGGATATCGGGAATCCTGACCTTAAATTTATCGCGTCACGCCGTTCCCGGCAGCGAGATCATAATAGATTTCCTAAGTAACGCCGACCGGGACGCGGTCGTCAAGATTATTGAAAACCGCCCCAAACCTGATGTCTTGCTGGGGATTTTACCGAAAATGGTGGCGCTTGAGGTTGGGAGAAAGATAGATAAGTTCACCGTTGAAAACATTCTTACCGCGCTTGGCAATTATAAGTTAACGGTGGCCGGGACATATGGTTTTGGCCTGGCGCAAATTACTTTGGGAGGCGTCGATGTCGATGAGATTAACGCCGATTTTTCTTCCAAGCTTGTTCCGGGATTGTATATTATCGGCGAGCTGCTTGATATTGACGGGGCGTGCGGCGGCTATAATTTACATTTTGCCTGGACGAGCGGGTTAATCGCCGCGGAATCGCTAGGCTTTGAAAAAAAATAATCTTTGTTTACTAACGCTGCGTTTTATTATATAATATAAATCAGGAAGAATAGAAGGAGTTAATATGAATTTACCAAATAAGTTGACTTTGTCAAGAATCATTATTATTCCTGTTATTATTCTGGTGTCGTTAATACCGTTTTTTAATAATACCGTTTTATTTGGCGACTTAAGCCGGGGAACGGAAATTACTTTGGAAAACATAGTTTTATTGGTAATCTTTGTCCTGACCTCGTTTACCGACTTCTTGGACGGCTATATCGCAAGGAAAAGGAATATCATCACAAATTTCGGCAAATTTATGGACCCTCTTGCCGATAAACTTTTGGTTTTTGCGACTATTATCGTTTTGTTGGAGAGAGGACGTTTTTCGGCTTTCGGGTTTGGGTTGGGATTTGTCGTGACTTTGATGATCGCCCGCGAGTTTATCGTTACCGGAATCAGGCTGCTCGCGGTTAACGAAAACGTCGTAATCGCCGCGAGCAAACTCGGGAAAGCAAAGACTGTGTCGCAAATGATCATGATTATCGTTTTGTTGGTCAATTGCTATCCCTTTGCTTTGCTGGGCGAATCGGCAAAAGATATTACGGCTTTGATATTGATAGCCATCGCCGGCTTATTGACATTAATATCCGGGTTTGATTATTTTATTAAAAACAAGACATTAATATTTGAGAAAAAATAAGGAGACGTTTATGGCAGAAGATAAAGAAAAATTATTGGAAGAGGCTTTTAAGCAAATCGAAAAACAATTCGGAAAAGGCTCGATTATGAAATTGGGCGAAAAGGCCATTGGGGATATCGAAGTGATCCCGTCGGGCTCAATAACGTTGGATATCGCTTTGGGGGTAGGCGGTTACCCGCGCGGGAGAATCATTGAAATTTACGGGCCGGAAAGCAGCGGTAAAACAACTTTCGCTTTGCACGCAATTGCGGAAGCGCAAAAAAGAGGCGGTTACGCCGCTTTTATCGACGCCGAACACGCTCTTGACCCGGTATATGCGAAAAACTTGGGTATAGATATTAACAATCTAATTCTATCGCAACCCGATACCGGCGAGCAGGCGCTTGATATCGCCGAGCATTTAATCCGCAGCAACGCGATTGATATTATCGTTATCGATTCGGTCGCGGCGTTGGTTCCAAAAGTCGAGATTGACGGCGATATGGGCGACGCTCATATCGGCATGCAAGCCCGCCTGATGTCACAGGCGATGCGCAAGCTGAGCGGCGCGATATCAAAAAGCAAAACCATCGCCATCTTTATTAATCAAATCAGGGAAAAAGTTGGGGTTCTCTTCGGGTCGCCGGAAACGACCTCCGGCGGCAGGGCTTTAAAATTTTACTCCACCATTCGCTTGGATATTAGACGCGTCGATACGATAAAGAAAGGCGGCGATATTATCGGGAACTTGACGCGTGTGAGAGTTGTAAAAAACAAGGTCGCTCCGCCGTTTAAAACCGCGGAAATTGATCTGATTTACGGCAAGGGTATCTCTTATGAGGGAGAAATAATTGATTTGGGTGTCGCGCACGATATTATCGCGAAGAGCGGCGCGTGGTTTTCGTATAACGATGAAAAATTGGGACAAGGACGAGAAAACGTCAAGGAATATCTGCGGAACAATCCCAACCTGGCGAAAGAAATTGAGGAAAAAATACGGGCCGCTTTCATGGAAAAACCGGTTTAGCCGGTTTTTTTATACCCAGCCAACAAAATTCGTTAACAATTTCGTTCCTGAGAAAAGATTATTTTTTCCGCGCTAATTATTCGGCAATTTGATTTTTCCCGTTGAGCAAGTTTTAGCCGAATGTCATGTTAATGGAAAATAATAATTGACTATGGAATAAAAATAAGTTATAATAATTTAAGTAGACTAAAAATTAAATATTTTAGACGTCTTCTATGGAGGTGCAAATAGATGCCAGAAATTAACCTGTTAATGGGTAATTTTCTTGAGGTCTCTATTTATGTAATTACTTCCATATTGCTTATATTGATTGGATTTGGCATCGGGTATTACGCCTTTCATAAAAAATATGAAAAGACCGGAAAATCCGCGCAAAAGATTATAGAAGATGCCAAAAGGCTGGCTGATGAAAATCGCAAGAACATGCTTGTTGAAACCAAGCAAGAGATATATCGGTTAAAACAAGAGAGCGAAAAAGAGATTCGAAATTTACGTAATGAAGTTGAACGCGAAATAAGAGAAAGAAGAAGAATAGTTGATGATCTAGAACGCAAGTTGGCGCAACGCGAGGAAAGATTGGACGCCCGCAGCGCCAATCTCGACAAACGCGAAGAGGTTTTGAATCTTAAGGAGCAAAAAAACGATGAACGTAAATCAATGCTAGACGAACAATATAGCAAAGTGGAAGAATTAATTGAAGAGCAAAGCAAGAAATTACTTGAAATTTCCGGTTTAGATATCGAGGAGGCCAGAAGCATCATTCTTCAAAGAGTGGAAGATGAGATGGCCAACGAAATAGCGTTGTTAATTAAAGACGCCGAAGACAAAGCTAAAGCGGAAGTCAGTCGCAAAGCCCAAAGTCTACTGGCCAATGCGATTCAGCAGTACGCAAGCGAAACCGTGTCCGAAAAAACAATTTCGGTGGTTCCGCTCCCTAACGATGAAATGAAAGGACGTATTATCGGGCGCGAGGGCAGAAACATCAGAGCAATCGAGGCTAATACCGGGGTTGATATTATCATTGACGATACCCCCGAAGCCGTTGTTCTCTCTTGTTTCGATCCCATTAGAAGAGAAATAGCCCGCAGGACATTGGAAGCGTTGATTGCCGACGGAAGGATTCAACCGTCGCGCATCGAGGAATTGGTTGCGAAATCGAAAAAAGAAATGGATAACGAATTACGAGAAGCGGGTGAAAAAGCCGTATTTGAAACGGGAATCGGAAGGGTTCATCCGGAAATTATTAAACTGATCGGAAGATTGAAGTTTAGAACAAGCTATGGGCAAAACGCTTTATCCCACTCCTTGGAAGTCGCTTTTTTAAGCGGAAAACTGGCGGCGGAAATCGGCGAAAACGAAATATTAGCGCGAAGAGCCGGATTACTGCATGATATCGGAAAAGCCGCCGATCACGAAATGGAAGGGAGTCATGTCGATATTGGCTTGGAGCTTGCCCAAAAATACCGGGAGCATCCGGTTGTTATAGACGCTATCGGTTCACATCATAGCGACAGAGAACCAAAAACAATTATCGCCCAACTGGTAGCCGCCGCCGATACGTTGTCCGCGGCTCGCCCCGGCGCTCGCAGCGAATCTTTGGAAAACTATATTAAACGTTTGACGAAGCTTGAAGATATTTGCAATGAATTTAAGGGCGTGGATAAATCATACGCATTGCAAGCCGGCCGGGAAATTAGAATACTTGTAAAACCGGAAGAAATCGACGACGTGCAAGCATATAAATTAGCCAGGGATATCCGTTTAAAAGTCGAGAATGACCTTCATTATCCCGGCACGATTAAAGTCACGGTTATCAGAGAAACCAGGGTTCATGAAATTGCAAAATAGAGTTTCCCTAACGGGAAACTTTTTTTGTTTTAAATAGGCGATACTAGCGAATACTTTTTTTATTGTAAAAGCAGATTTATATGGTATAATATTTAAAGGTGCTAAAAAATGAAAGTATTAATAGTCGGAGACGTATATTCAAAACTCGGCCGCGCCAGTTTCGAAAAAAACGTTAAAAAAATTAAAGAAAAAGAAAAAATCGATATTATTATCGTGAACGGTGAGAATACGTCGCATGGGCGCGGTTTAAACGAAAGGCATTACCGTTGGTACCTTGAGCAGGGAGTAACGGTAGTTACCCTGGGAAATCACGCTTTTGAAAACAGGGGTATCTTTAACTATATTGAGGAAGTCGATAATGTCATAAGGCCGTATAATTTTCCTGAGAATTCGCCGGGAAAAGGCTACGCGACGTTTAGGCGCAATAATCTTACCGTCACGGTTATGCAAATGATCGGCAAAGTGTATATGAGCGAAGAAAATTCTTGCCCGTTTGCGAAAACAGAGGAATTGCTTGAGAAGTTAGATAGCGACCTCTACATTTGCGATTTTCACGCCGAAGCCACAAGCGAGAAAATAGCATACGCTCACTGTTTTGACGGCAGGATCCAAGTTATATACGGGACGCATACTCATGTTCAAACCAACGACGCCCGGATTTTGGATAACGGAACCGCCTATATTACCGATGTCGGTATGACCGGAGCCCTTGACGGCGTTATCGGCGTCAAAAAAGAAACGATAATCAACCGTTTTCTGCGCGGGACGCAAGAAAGATTTTCTCCGGAAAATGAGGGGAAGACGCAATTTAATGCGATTATTTTAGAAATTAATGAAATTTCAAAAAAAGTAACAAATATCGACACTATAAATTTGGTAGAATAGTCCTGTAAAAGTCATAAATTCTTTTTTCAAAGAATATAATTTTATGACCTAAGAACAGGAGGATAGTTATGGACGTATTAAAAGTTTCATCAAAGTCTAAACCAAATTCAGTTGCAGGCGCTTTAGCCAACGCCTTTAAGACGGCACAAGCTGTGGAAATTCAAGCTATTGGCGCCGGTGCAATTAATCAGGCCATTAAATCGATTGCGATTGCTAGAGGTTATGTAGCACCGACGGGGAAGGATCTTATTTGCATTCCGGCTTTCAGTGACATTATAATCGAGGGGGAAGAACGGACGGCTATTAAATTAATAGTTGAGCATAGAAAATAGCCGAGGATTCGGGAATTATTACAGTGTTTATGGAAATGGGCGAGTCCCATTTCTTTTTATTTGCGAGTTAAAAATGAGTTTCTTTTATTGTTGCAAGAAACGGTTATTTTTTATATAATAATCATAAAGGATGATGACTGATGGAAGCGAAACTACCGGTATTGTTCACGCCGCGGCTGATTTTGCGCGAGATTAGGGAAAAAGACTATATTGATATGTTTGAGTACGCGAGACTACCGCACGTCGGTCCGAATGCCGGCTGGAAACCGCACGCCTCGCTGGGCGAAACGCGCGCGATAATCAGGCTGTTTCACGAGAAGAAAAAAAAGGGTCAATTGGGGACTTTCGCGATCGTTTGGAAAGAGACCAACAAGATGATCGGTACGGTTGAATTGCATACTTATGTGAAAGGATTTAAAGCCGAACTGGGCTATACGGTGAACCCCGCTTATTGGGGATGCGGCATTGCGGTTGAAGCATCGAAAAAGGTTATTTCATGGGGATTCGAGACGTTGAGATTAAAACGTATTGAATGCACCTCGTTTGTAACGAATACGCAATCGCGCCGGGTATGCGAGAAGTTGGGATTGACATTCGAAGGCGTGAGAAAAAAAGGTTATCTAAATTATGACGGGACGGTTCACGATATAAATTGTTACGCGATAACCGACGAGGAATATTTTCAAAAAATTAAAAACAATGAATGGTGGTAAAATGAAAAAAATAATAAAGCTCATGTTGACCTTTTTATTTGTCTCGCTGCTCTCGGCTTGTTTCCTTATCGACGGATTGAAAAATGAGGTTCGTATTCCGGCGGACACGCTAAATTATATTAGCACCGTGGTTATAAATTCGAATGTGAAAATAGAAACGGAAACTTACAAATCCGTCTTCGGAAACGAGATTCCGGGACCTTATCACGGGACCGGGAGCGCCGTAATCATAAAAAAAGAAAACAATAAGCATTATATAATGACCAACTATCACGTCGTTTATTTAGCCGATAATTATAATCACCGTTATACGGTTGAAGACATATATAATAATACCGCCAGGGCAAATGTTGTGTTTATGGATAAGGATTACGATCTAGCCGTACTTGAGTTTCAATCCGTACAATCGCTTGACGCGATTGAACTGGCGTCAAAGAATCCGAAGGTCGGGGATTTGGTTTTCTCAATAGGCAACCCGCTCGGTCGAAACAACATTATTACCGCCGGGAAAGTATTGGGTTATAACAAAATCGAAAACGACAAATATAAAACCGAATATGACGTTATTATTCATGACGCCATTATCCGCAGCGGCAGCAGCGGAAGCATGTTGATTAACGACCAATATAAGATTGTCGGTTTAAACACCTGGGGTTTGGGCGAGAAAGTCATTAATGATTACGTCAATGGCGGGGCGACGCCTGTCGAGATTATTCGCGAATGCCTGGCGAAGAATAATTTCAAATTGGATTAAAAAAATGATATCAACGCGATATCATTTTTTTATACGATCAAATCCGAGCCGAACATAATATTATATTTACGGTAATATTTATCTAGCCTGGAAAGCCAAAGTTCTCTATATTCCCGCTCGTCAGGACTTATCATTGTCTTTTGCTCGCGAAAACCTTTCCCGTCGTCGATATAAATAACCGCATCATAACGACCGGCTAATTTCGGGTTGGCGCTGAAAATTCCTTCAACTAACACGAGCTGTTTTGTTTTCTCAATCTTTACTTGGGAATATTCGCGGTTTCGGCGGTTATATTTGCGATAAAGCAAGTTTTTACCCGGCTTGAGTTTTGATAACGCTTCGGCTTTAAGCCGTTCGCTGTTAATGCCGAATTCGTTCTCGTTATCAACGTCGCGAAAATGATCGCAGCTAATCACCGTTATCGGCAAATCTTCGGCCGCCTTCGCGCAAAACTCCGTTATCATGTTTTCGTTTCGCCCCTCGACGGCGATTATCGCGGGCTTTTCCGGGGAAAAAGAGCGCAGGTAATTAATAAACTGCGCGTATCTGATGTCTTTGCTAATAAATTCCCGTTTGATAAGACGGTAAGCGGGGCGGTATGTGTTTCGGTATTGTTCGCTGTGATGGAAGGACATGAAACCCGGTTTCTTAGCTAGGGAGTATTTTTCGTCAATTTGCTCTTTGGCAAATTTTTTACCCAGAAGGTAGGAGTACAATATATTAAGATCGGCGTAAAATATTTCGTGGTTTGCCTGCGCTTCTGACGAGGCGATAAACCGCTCGAACAAGGCGCGCAAATCAAACCCAAGAGCTTGATAAGGGCGAAGATTGACGCGCGCGAAAACGTCCCCCGCGTAATCGTATAAATCCTCATGATACGCGACTGGATTTAAGTTTTGAATTTCTTTCATGAAAAAATCATGTATAACATCATAATCAACATTAATAAAATGCGCCGGCCCGAAGCGTTTTTGGTATAGATATTTTATAAAATCCTGAACTCCGCTTACGGGGCGCTTTTTATAATAATAATCCAATTCATTAATCATAATAATATTATATCATAAAAAATTAATTATTGTATCCGTCTTCAAGCGGCTTTTGGTATAATATAACGTATGCGTGGCTGTTGTAAGAGCTAGTGAAATTTAGTATAATAAATAAGGTGAATTCAATGACAAGAGATAAATATGAGAAGCATCTTTTCCCGTCGCTTAAGGAAGCGCGGCGAAGAATGCAAAAAGAAACAAAACAAATAAGATATCAATTGCCCGATTATCTCCTCGGCATCGGCAATAATAAAAAATACCACATAAAAACATACGGATGCCAAGGGAATTTGGCCGATTCGGAAAAAATGGCCGGTTTGCTTGAGGCGACGGGATTCCGCCCGACAGAGTTTGAAAACGAGGCGGATATTATTATCCTCAATACCTGCGCCGTTAGGGAGAACGCCGAAAACCGTATTTTCGGAGAATTGGGCAGGATTAAAAACTTGAAAAAACATAATCCCGACCTGTTAATAGCTCTGTGCGGTTGCATGCCCCAGGAAGAATCCGTCGTTTTTAAAGTGATGGAAAAATACCCGCATGTCGATATTGTTTTCGGAACCCATAATCTTCATCGCCTGGGCGAATATATACATGACGCGTATTTTTCCAAAGAAAAGGTTGTGCGGGTGTATTCGAAAGAGGGGGAAATTGTCGAGGGCGTTCCGATGAAGCGCGCGTTCCCGCAAAAAGCGTGGGTAAATATCATGTACGGATGCGATGAGTTTTGTAGTTACTGTATCGTTCCTTACACGCGCGGAAAGGAAAGGTCGCGTCATTATCGCGACATAATCGCGGAAGTCGAGGAATTGGCGGCGAGCGGTTATAAAGAGGTCACGCTTCTCGGACAAAACGTCAACGCCTACGGCAAGGATTTTACCGATATCCGTTACACGTTTGCTGATTTGCTTCTCGATTTGAACCGGATAGATATTCCCCGGATTCGCTTCGTCACGGCGCATCCGCGCGACTTGGATCAAAGAACAATCGAGGTAATGGCGTTGCGAGGCAACATCATGCCGCATATTCACCTTCCCGTTCAGTCCGGAAGCAACAAAATACTTAAGAAAATGAACCGCAAGTACACCAGGGAAGCGTATCTCGAATTAATCGACGCTTTAAGAGAGCATATCCCCGATATCGCGATCACGACCGATATCATCGTCGGTTTCCCCGGCGAATCCGATGAGGATTTTGCCGAGACGCTGGACATGGTAAAACGGGCCGGTTTTGAAGGGGCGTTTACCTTTATTTACTCGCCGCGGTCGGGAACGCCGGCGAGCAAATATAAGGACGATCTTCCCGCCGACGTGAAAAAGCAAAGGCTTCAGGAATTAAACAAGCTTGTTAACGAAGGCTACCTAAACGGAAACAAAAGATTTGAAGGAAAAACGGTGAAAGTTTTGGTTGACGGCCCTAGCGGTAAGAACGCAAACATGCTCACAGGTTATTCCGAACACAATAAACTCGTTAATTTTCCGGGAGAGAAAAGCTTAACCGGCGAGATTGTCGACGTGAAAATCGAAAAAGCTTATACCTGGCACCTGCGCGGCATAATTGAATAATATCCCTCATATTATTAAAATGGATTAATGCCTAGTAGCAATATACCGACGCTTTGAATATATTGTTATTGAGGAGGGATAGGTATGAATGAGATTCGTGAAATAGTTACAAAAGCAATCGTCGGAAAAGGGAAAAAGATTATTCGTATCAAAGATTCCGTTACCCCGAAGAACGAGGCTTTCAGCATATTGGGTTGCTGGATTATAAATCACGAATTCGAAGCGACATTAATAGATAATAAAGTGGAAGTGGCCGGCAATTTTGAGGCTAATATCTGGTATTCTTATGACGAGAACACCAAAACCGATATCGCCAAGAAGATTATCGGCTACAGCGAAGTAATCAAAACAAGACAGATTGTGAAAGAAGTAAGTAGCGATTCTCGTGACGTTATCGTCAGGATACTGCAGCAACCGACCTGTACGAACGCGAAAATAACTGATTCCGGTTTGGAATTGGAAATCGTGTTTGAGGTCGTCGCCGAGGTTATCGGGGAAACAAAAATGATGGTTACGGTCTTCACTTCTGTAGATTCTGTCGAAACTTTGGAAGATGATTTTGAAAACGAAATCGATGAAAATTTCATGAATGTCAACTAAAATCGTATTGGATGATACGATTTTTGTTATAAGACGTCGACGGCATTCATAAATATTAGTGTAGGTGATAAGAATGAAATTTCATATTGTCAGGAACAACGAGACTTTGGAAGATATTTTATTTCTCTATAACGTTACCAAAGAAGAATTAATGGAACAGAACCAACATATCAGGTCATGGAATAAAATCGTACCCGGAACCAAACTGAAAATCCCCCCGATAACGGAAGCGGTTGAACAGGACATCAGCGATATGGAACCGTTTGTTGAAGACTACTACCCGAAACTTAACTATAAAGAGTATACCGTGACGGCGGATGAAGATATCCCGCTCGAGACCTCGACCGCTCAAGGAGTCGCGGATAAACAACCGGAAAGCGACAGCGAAAAAAAGAAAAAAGACACGGAGGAAGTTGCCGTTAAGATCGATGAAACCGCAAAACCCGGGTATCCCCCGGAATTGCTTAAAAAAGCGAAAGCCGAAGAGAAAATGGCCAAACACGTTCAAGTCGTCGGGTATTCTTATCCTTACGGATATTACGGTTACCCGCAAGTTGTTCCCTATCAGGTTGTTTATTACCCGTATTATCAAAAGAAAAAGCCCAGGTGATTGGGCTTTTTTCATTTAAAATGCCTTAAGAGTATTTTTCCCAACAAAGGTTTTTTGCTTTTTGTAATCGCGTTTTGCGGGCATACTTCCGTGCAGCACCAACAGCGAATACATTTTGCTTTATCGGCCGCCGGATATTTCCCGCGGAATGTCATGACTTTCGGCGGGCAAATTTTCACGCACTCGCCGCACCGGATGCACAAATCGGGGATAATAATCGGGTATTCAAGCAACATGTTGCGCAGTCTTTTTATCTTCAGCATTTTAAAAATCATGGAATTGTACCGGTTTTCCGGCGCCTTGAATCGAGCCTCGGAAAAATCGGATATGGAATTCCCCAAAATCGTAATATTATCAATATCGCTCTCTCCGTACCTTCTTTCTCCGGCGATCCTGTTCATGTGGAAATCGCGATGATTCAAGCCGACGGCCTCGACGGCGACCCGATCCAAACTTACGGCGTCGGCGGAAGCGATAATTATTCCGGCTTTTTTCGTCAAGCCGGCGCGGGAGGGACCGTCTCCCTCGATGCCGATTATGCCATCGCAAATATGAAGCATCTTTTTCCCGGCAAACGCGTTTAGGATCGCCCCGTACAAGTCATTAAGCGCTTCGACGAACTCCAAAGGGTTTTTGGCTTTCACATGCCATCCCGCCTTTTTCAAGCCGTAAATAAAACCAAAAAGGTTTTTCTGCGCGACGGTCATATAAGTCAGGGAATGGGTTTTTAATTTTGGCACGTTAATCAAAACGTCGGTTTCGACAATTTCTTTAGAAACTTCAAACTGCCGGTAGTATTTCGCGTTATCGTTGACAATAACGGAACTCGCCTTACCGTTAAAGATTTTGACTCCTTCCGCGACGAGCATCTCGTAGAGCCCGCATTTTTTTAGGGTGAAAATCAAATCTTTGGTCGCCGGGTTATCACCGACGGTGATGTCGTCGGTGTATTGTTTCACCAACCTGATAATCGCTTGTACGAAAACCGGGTGCGACGTAATCCCGAGTTCGGGCGCGAACGGGCCAACGCAGTTTAACTTGATGAAAACTTTGTCGTTTTTATTGATAAAAGAGTCAAAACCCCCGAGAAGATCAACAGCTGTTTTTATTTGATTTAAGACGCTATCATATTCGTAGTTTTCGCATTTAAGAAGGGCTACTTTGGACATAAGTTGCTCCTTTCGTCACGTGTAAACTTGACAAAGTAATGAAAATAGCTATATATCATACATTATACACCATTTGCCGGGAATTAGAAACAAAAACCGCCGCAAAATAAAAAATTGCCTGTCAAAGCAATTTTTATAATTTTAAAAATAACGAGAAAAATTCCTTAATAGTTCTTGACATCTCAAAAGCGTTTTTGTATTATATAATAACAGAATAGAAAGGAATAAAATAATGGCCACAGAATCGTTAATTGTGAAGAACGTGACGAAAACATTTATCCTTTCGCGCAAGCAAATGAAGATCAACCAAACGACCGAAAAAAAATTAACGGCGGTGGATGACGTTTCTTTTTCTACTTATCGCGGCGAGATTTTTGGTTTGCTGGGTCCGAACGGCGCGGGGAAAACAACAACGTTGCGTTGCATCGCGACTTTAATTAAGCCCGATAAAGGGGAAATTATCGTTGACGGCATTGATATTAAAAATGACGTTGAAGTTAAACGCCGGATCGCGTTTTTAACTAACGAGTTGAAACTGGAAGATCAGTTCACGCCTAATTATTTATACGATTATTTTTCCAGATTACATGATATCGACGAAAAAACATGCGCGGCCCGGAAAAAAGAGTTATTTGCGAAATTCGGGATTGATAAGTTCGCGGAGGTTAAAATCGGGGCGTTATCATCGGGGATGAAACAAAAAATATCAATCGCCATTTCCCTGGTTCATAACCCCGACATTATAATATTTGACGAACCGACCAACGGCCTTGACGTCTTAACTGCGAAGGCCGTGACCGATTATTTGGTGGAATTGAAAAACGCGGGGAAAACGATTATTATTAGCACTCACATTATGAATTTGGTTGAAAAGATTTGCGATCGCGTCGGCATTATCATTAAAGGCCGGCTTGTTTTATGCGATAAAGTAAGCAGTATTTTATCGTCTTATCCGGGCGCCGATATCGAGGAAATCTTTTTTGACCTTTACAGCGAGGTGTACAGTGAAGAATATATTTAAAATCGTAAAGAAAGAATTGGATAAAATATTTAAATTTCCCCGGACAATATTCTCAACGCTCCTGCTTCCCGGATTGATTTTATTCGTTATCTACGCGATAATCGGTTCTTTGGTTAGCGTCGAGATCGATAAAATCGAGCAGCATGTCGGCATCGTTCACGTGATTAACGCGCCGGATTCGTTTTCCTTCGCGAAAGAAACGGCCTCGGACAGCAAAATCGAATTTATTGACAGCGCGATAGATCAATTGCCCGAGTTGGAAGAAGAGATTAAACTGGGCTCTGTCGACGCCGTTTTGGTCTTTGACGAGAACTTCGATCAATCTATAATGGAGAAGACGGGAGTTCCCGCCGTAAAAATATATTATAATCCGACTGAAAATAACTCGACGGAAACATTTAATAAACTTTATGTTCTCATCGATACGCAAAAAGCCAAATTGTTGGAAGACCTCGAGATCGACCCGAATATATTCCTGGCAAGCCTGGAAGAGGTTTTTGACGAAAAGAAAGCGGCCGGTTCTTTCTTGGGGATGCTGCTTCCGCTCTTGCTCGTGTCGTTTATTTTCGCGGGAGCGATGTCCATCGGCGCCGACGCGATTGCCGGGGAAAAGGAGCGGGGAACGCTCGCCACTTTACTAATGGCGCCGCTTAAGCGCGACGAGATCATCCTCGGAAAAATTGTTTCCACCACCATTATTAACTTCTGTTACGCGGCCTCGTCTTTTATCGGGATTATCGGCGCTTTGCCGTTTATGAAGTCGCTTGTCGGCAGCGGGGGCGCCGTGATTTCTTACGGGGTCCCGGACTACCTGGGGCTGCTTGGGATTATTATTGTTTTGTCGGTTTTTGCTTCCACGATTCTTCTCGTGACTTCCACGATCGCCAAAACCGTGAAGGAAGCATCCATGTACGCGATGCCGATATACATGATCGTAATGTTGTTGCCGATGTTCACGTTGTTTTCTCAGGCGAAAACGGAAACGCCCCTCGTTTATATCATCCCGGTTTATAACTGCATCATTGCGTTAAAGGGCGTCCTGTCAACGGAGATTGATTTGCTTTCTTACCTGTTAACGATCGGGTCGATGTTGATTTATATCGCCTTGCTCGTCTTCCTGCTTATCCGCCTGTTTAAGCGGGAAAGAGTGTTGTTCTCCAAATAAAACGATTGCATTAATTGACAAAAGGATAAAAAAAATATATAATACTATTAATGAAATTCTTCAGGGCAGGGTGAAATTCCCGACCGGCGGTATAGTCCGCGAGCCCACGGGCATGATCCGGCGCAATTCCGGAACCGATAGTTAAAGTCTAGACGGGAGAAGAATCCATAATGATGGACTTTTTGCTCATGAAGTATTTCATGGGCTTTTTTTAATCAAAAAGCCGGGACAATTTTTCATATACGGGAGGTTAATATGTTCTTAAATGTATTCACAGATTTGCTTGAGCTTTTGAAAAAAAACCTCGAGGCGGTAATTTTGACTTTAGTTTTTGTGGCGATAATTGTTGTCTTTTTCGTTGTCTTTGCGAATCTAAGGGCAATAGAAAAGCGACTTAATATTAAAATACATATTCTAAACACGCTTTTAATTATCTTGGTATTGCTTGGTGTGCGTTATTATTTTTATCTGGAAGAAAAGCGTCTGATAGAATCGGGCGTCGAAGAAGCAATACCGCTGCTTAAGAAAATATTAGTCTACGGTTTCTTTTTTGCCTTATACGCGGCGCTCACGGTCGCCACGTTTTTGAGGAAAAAAAGCGAAACGGGCCGGTATTCCGTTTACAAAATAACCGTTTTGGGATTGATGGCGGGATTGGCGTATGTGCTACGTTTTTTCGGGTTTCCGATTATTCCTGGATATCCTTTTTTAAAGTTGGAATTTAGCGGCCTGATTTATATCCTGGTGTTGCTTTGGTTTGGTTTCGGAAGCGCGGTTATAGTATGTTTGTTGACGAATGTATTGCGGGTTATTTTTCATTTTAGCCTTTTCGGAGCATCCCTTGTTTTGGGGATTGACCAACTCGTGAATTTTATCGCGAGCGTCGCCTACATCCTTCCCGTTGCGATCTTCTTTTTTAAGCTTAAGGAAAATGAACAACCCAATGCCGGCAAAATGTTGATATCGACAATTCTCGGGACCTTGATAACCATGGTGTTTATGATTTTCTACAATTATTTCATTAATCTTCCGATTATTTATGAGCTGGACATGCCGTTAAAGGAAGCGATTATCGTTTTTGGTTCCTTTAACCTGGTTAAGTGGGGTTTGGTCACGGTAATGATCAATCTCCTATGGCAAAAACTCTACAACCTTAAATACTTGTATAGTCCCAAACATATCACGAGATAAAAAAACCGGGTTTTGAGGAACCCGGTTTTTAATCAGAATATTGTTTTTTTAAATTTCAGCGTTATCGTGATCGTGACTTCCGTATCGCCAATAGTTTTCGTGGCCGTTTGCCGGCAGCGCAGTTCCCTTCCCGCTCGGGTGAATTCCAGCGAGTCAAAAACTTGGAATTCTACATGCTGCCCAACAAAATTCAAAGTGATTTTATCGTTTTTATCGGAATAGGTGCCGACTATTTCCGTGACGCCTGAACCGTCCTTAACGGCGAGCTTCATCTTGAAAGTTTTGTCTTTTTTTAGTTCAAGTTTAAGATATTTATAATTCGGAATATGATCTACGATTTGGGCATCATCCTCGTTCGCATAAGAGAATGCTTCTTCATAATGGTAGCATTTATATGTTTTGGAATTGGTGAAGAGATGAACGGTAAACGCGCCAATAACGAACACGACGACCACCGCAAAGGCGATTAAAATGATTGTAGTTAATTTTTTTCTATCCATATGATACCTCGCTATTACTTTTTAGTATTTTTGACCATGATTATTATACCATATCGTCACTTTTATACAAATAAAAAAAGAGAGAATCTCTCTCTTTTAGTAATAATAACGCCGGCGGCGCGGGTAACGGGGATAACGGCCCGGATACCCGTAGTACGGATAAGGATACGGATAGGGGTACGGGTAAGGATACGGGATATAGGCGGGATATCTGCCGGCGCCCCATAAAGGCGCGGTAATTAAAGCCCCAGTTAAAAACGGGATTAATCTCTCGTCGCCGGTATGCAAAGAATCGTTGCGGTAATCCCCGGGAACCCATTGATTGGCATAAGGATCGGTATAATTGACGTTCATTCTTTTCCCTCCTTCATAATTATTTTATGTTGGAATTATAAATGAGTGAATTCATATTTCCATATTGGAAAAGATATATTCTTCAAGCGTTAAGTTTTTTTCACGGATTTCTGCGGCGATAGCTCCGACATAACGGAAATGCCAGGGTTCGTACGAATAACCGGTGATGCTTTCTTTGCCCGGAGGGAAGCGGAGGATAAAACCATATTTATGACCGTTGGCCATAAGCCAAGCAAAAGAGGGGGATTGTTCAAAGAGCAGCGTAAGGCCGTCGCCGGGGCGGCTGATATCGAGCGCGAGACCGGTCTGATGTTCGGAAAAACCGGGGCGGGCGCTGATCGAGTCATCCTGATTATATACTTGATAATATAAAACGCTTTGTTTTTCGTAGTCGCGGTAGCCGGAAAAAATCATTAACTCAATTCCGGCCGCTTTCGCCGCGTCATACATTTTTTGATACGAATCGAGAACCTCCTTTTTGAGATAAATTTCTTCTCCCTCCCGGACGATATAATCAATCTCGTATTCCCGCGCGTTTACCAATCCTTCGGGCTCATAGTCTTCGCTTAGGAAGTAGCATTTGTTTACGAGTATGTGGGGAGCGCCGGCGAAGAGCGCTTTTTGCGGTTTGTGGTAAAAACGGTAATAGTTCGGATTGTTAACATAATTAAGACTCTCAAGATATGAAAAATTATACTTTTCCCTTGCCTCCCGGTATTGGTAATACTTAAAAACATTGAATTTTTGATATTTCAAATAAGGCTCTAAATCGCGGGATTTAATGCCGTTCGCTTTGATGAAATCCATCTCCTCCGACGAGAAATATTCCTCCAAATTTAATGTTTCCCGATCCGCTTTCCTTCCCGCCGGATAAACGCCAAAAAGGACAAATATTAAGAGGATTATAACGGTCAAATAGTATTTTCCTGTCATAGTGTTATTATTTGTGGAAAAAGTAAATTTATATGTCATTTTTTTCGATTTTGTGATACAATACTTTTAGATACGGGTGATTAAATGGACAAGAAAATATTGTATTTGATTGACGGCAACAGTCTAATGTTTAGGGCGTATTACGCCACCATTGATTATAGAACCGGGGCGATGATGCGCACCACGGACGGGAGATATACCAACGCTTTATATGGTTTTTGCTCGATGCTTCACCGGCGCTTGATTGAGGACGTTGATTATGTTTTCGTCGCGTTCGACGCCGGAAGCCAGACATTCCGCCATCAGTCATACGACGAATATAAGGCGACGCGAAAGCCGCTTCCCGACGAGCTTAGAACGCAAATACCCTATATCAAGCAATATCTCGACATAATGAATGTCAAAAGAGAAGAAAGCGATATGTACGAAGCCGACGATTTGTTAGCGAGCGTCGCCCGGAAGTTTTACCGGGATTTTGATGAGATTAGGATTATTACCGGCGACCGCGATTTGTTACAATTGGTTAACGGCCGGGTCAAGGTATTTCTTACAAAACAGGGAATCAGGGAACTGGACGAATATAACGCCGACAACTTCCAAGTAAAAACGGGCATCACGCCAGCGCAGGTAGCCGATTATAAAGGCTTGGTCGGGGACGCTTCCGATAATTTGCCGGGGATTAAAGGCATCGGCCCGAAAACCGCCCTGCAATTGCTTGAGCGGTATCAGACGCTGGAAAATATTATCGCCCACGTTGACGAACTCCCCGCCGGCGTCCGCGCCCGTTTGGAGGAAAACAAGAACGTCGGGATCCGATGCAAGGAACTCGCGACTTTAAAACTGGACGTTGAGGTCGATTTTTCCGCGGACGAGCTTAAATTCCCCAAATATGATTTTCAGGCTCTATTCGAGTTTTTCCGCGAGTTCGAATTTGATTCCTTTTTAAAACAAATGGAAAAAGACAAACCCGTCGCCGAGAGCGAACCGCCCCTGATAATAACCGAAGCAAACGCCGACGTCAAGGAGCTGCTCAAAGGCGAGGCATATATTATCCCGGAGATTTTCACGTCAAATTATTATACCGGTGAATTTTTGGGCTTGGGCGTCGTGGTCGGCGAAAAGAGGTTGTTTTTCCCCGGCGCGGTGGTCGCTCAAAACCAAGATCTTAAAAATTATTTGGAAGACGGGAAGCGCGCGAAAAAAACTTATGATTACAAATCGCTTTATTCGGTTTTAAAAAGGGCGGGCATCGAAATCGCTAATGTCGAGTTCGATTTATTGCTAGCAGCCTATTTGGTTAACCCGGCGTTCGCCGCTGATGATTTTAAAAAGACGGTCGATAATTTCCGTTTTAACGATATACCGTATTACGATAATATTTACGGCGCCAATAAGAAAATGAAAATACCGGACACGGAAGTTTATGCCCGCTACAGCGTTGATAAATGCGAACTCATCAGGGAATTGGAAGCGGAGCTGATAGCGGAAATAGAAAGAAATAATCTCACGGGCTTATATCGAATCGAGATGAATCTTTCCGAAGTGTTGGCGGAAATTGAGTTGAGCGGACTGCTTCTGGATATATACCGTCTCGATGAAATTGGCCGGGCGTTTGCTCTTAAGGCGGAGGAGAGCGCCGAAAAGGTTTATCAGGTCGCCGGGGAACGGTTTAATATTAACTCGCCGAAACAACTTGGCGAAATTTTGTTTGAGAAACTACGTTTACCGCATGGAAAGCGGACAAAAACCGGTTTCTCGACAAACTCCGATGTCCTGGAAAAACTGCAAAGCGATTATCCGATCGCCCGTTATATACTCGAATACCGCGCTTATAATAAATTGATTACAACTTACGTTAACGGCTTAAAAGAGGTAATTGACGATAAAAATTATATCCACCCGCTTTACAGGCAGGCTTTGACCGTCACCGGCCGCCTGTCCTCAATCGAGCCGAATATTCAAAATATGCCGGTCAGGACCGAAGAAGGGCAATTAATCCGGGAAGTGTTTATATCGCGCTTTCCCGACGGCTATATTCTTAGCGCCGATTACTCGCAAATCGAGCTCAGGATTTTGGCTCATCTTTCCGGGGAGGAAAAGATGCTCGCAGCCTTTAATGATGATATCGATTTTCACGCGCTGACCGCGAGCCAGATTTTTGATGTTGATTTGCCCGACGTCACCAAGGATATGCGCCGGACAGCCAAGGCGATCAATTTTGGGATTATCTACGGGATGAGCGCCTGGGGCTTAAGCGAAGCGATCAATATTAGCCAGTCGGAAGCAAACGTCTATATCAATAAGTACTTCGAAAATTTCTCCAAAGTCAAAACTTATTTGGACGGAATTATTGAAGAAGCGAAAGAAAAAGGATATACGCGGACCATCCTGAACCGTCGCCGTTATATCCCCGAGATTAATAGTCCCAACGCCAATATCAGGGCATTCGGAGAGCGGACAGCGATGAACGCTCCGATTCAGGGCAGCGCCGCCGATATCATTAAAATCGCGATGGTCAGGATAGCGAAAAAATTGAAGGAGATGAATCTTAAGTCGGTGTTAATCGCTCAAGTTCACGACGAATTGGTTTTCGATTGCCCGCCTCAAGAGATAGACGCCGTAAAGGCTCTCGTTCAAAAGGAAATGACGGAAGCAATCGATTTAAACGTAAAACTTACGGCTGAGGTCAATATCGGCCGAAACTGGGCCGAAGCAAAATAAAAAGGGAGGCATTTCGAATGGAGATTATTAATATCCGCCGCAGCGTGAGAAGTTATTCAAATAAACCGGTTGAAAAGGAAAAAGTGGAATTGCTTTTACGCGCCGCCATGCAGGCCCCGAGCGCGCGAAATCAGCAACCCTGGCATTTTATCGTTGTTGATGATGAAGAGACGCTTCAGGCGCTCGCGACGGTTTCGCGAAACGTGCAAATGCTTAAGGAGGCGCCGCTTGCCATTATTGTGTTAATCGATAGCGAAAGTCTTACCGCGCCGTTAATGGCCCCGCAGGACGCGTCGGCCGCGACGCAGAATATTTTGCTCAAAGCCGTCGATTTAGACTTGGGGACATGCTGGTGCGGCGTCTACCCGCGGGAGGAGCGGATGGAATCGTTGGCGAGCATCTTAAACGTACCCGACCGTTTTCAAGTCTTTTCCTTAATCGCCGTCGGTTATCCGAAAGATAAAGCAGCCAACCGTTTCGTGGACCGGTTTGACCCGGCGCGCGTTCATTATAATAAGTTCTAAAATGCCGGAACTTCCAGAAGTCGAGACCGTCCGGGCTATCTTAGAAAAAAGAGTTGTCGGGAAAACCGTCCGGGACGTTCTTATTCGTTACGAGAAAATAATTAAAAACACAAGCTCGGAAGAGTTCGCCGCTCGCTTAAAGGGCGCCAAACTTACGGATATTTCCCGTCGCGGCAAATACCTATTGTTTATCTTCGACAAAGCAATTTTGCTTTCGCATTTGCGGATGGAAGGGAAGTATTTGCTCGCCGCCGATAATCCTTATTCCAAACACGAGCATGTGGTTTTCTTTTTTACCGACGGAAGCGAGTTGCGCTATCACGACATGCGCAAATTCGGGACGATGCATTTGTTCGAAACGACCGATCTAATTTCGGTAATGGAAAGCGAGCCGTTAAAAAAGATGGGCTTGGAGCCGTTTGACGACAGGCTCACGCCCGATTATCTCGCCGGGAAAATTGCGAATTCGAAGCGGTCGGTAAAAAGCATCTTACTCGACCAGACGATTATCAGCGGGTTAGGAAATATTTACGTCGACGAGGTCTTGTTTTTATCGCGAATTCACCCGGCCGCGCCGGGCGGGACGCTTGATCGCGCAAGCTTAAAACTTTTGATCGAGAACGTTCGTATCGTGTTAAATAAGGCGATTGCTTACGGCGGCACGACGGTTAAAAGTTTTCAAGCCACGGACGAGGTTTCCGGCAGGTTTCAAAACTATCTAATGGTGCACACCAAGGCCGAATGCCCGTCTTGTCATCGCCCGGTAAGCAAAATCCGCGTCGCGGGCCGCGGCACGTATCTTTGCGAACATTGTCAGATAAAGCCCGCGGGCGCAGATTATTTATGATAAACCGACATTAGGAGACCGTGATTATGCTCATTGGAATTACCGGGTTAATCGCATCCGGGAAATCGACCGTGTCCGCGTATTTAAGAGAGCGCGGGTATCGGGTGATTGACGCCGACGCTATGGTACGGGAAGAGTTAGAGGACGAAACGGTAATCGCGCCGCTTGTCGAGCGTTTTGGCGCTGGCATTCTTGCCGGAAAGAGTATCAACCGCAAAAAACTGGGACAATATATTTTTGAAAATAAAGAAGACCGGCTTTTTTTAAACGCGCTTATTCACCCGCGCGTTATTGCAAAAATTAAACAATATGCCGGCATCGATGATATAATCTTTATTGAGGTGCCGCTTTTGTATGAAACCGGCATCGAAGCGCTGTTTGACAAAATCATCGTCGTATACGCCGACTATCAAACGGTTAAGGAAAGGCTTATGAAAAGAGATAATATCACCGAGGAATACGCGATTAAAAAAATAAACGCGCAAATGGATATTGAGGAAAAGAAAAAACGCGCGGATTTCGTCATCGACAATCGAAAAGGCTTGGACCGAACATTCCGCCAGTTGGATACAGTTTTAAGGAGGTTAATATGAAATTCAGGGATTATTTTAATAACGATTTTGAAACGGGCGAAAACCATTACTTGCCGTCGTTAAGGACAAGGTATTACCGCTGCCGCAACGAAGAGGCTAAAGAAGCGGTAATGCAAGTGATAAAAGAGGAAAAGGGCGAGGTTAAAGCCGTTATAGAGCAACATAACGAGATATTCTTTCACGCTCCCCAATATACCTCGACAATAACGGTTATCAGCCCGCGTTACAGCGAGACGGCAATTGATATTAAAATCACGACTTACAAGTTGTTGCCGTTGGGTTTGGGAAAGAAGATAATTGAACGGCTTTATAAGAGATTCGACGAGATATTACCGTTTAAAGGAGTAAGTTTATATAAAGGATAGGAGGGCTAACGATGGAACTCGCCGTCAACGGCACTTTTAAAATTTATAAGCGGCATTGCCTGGGCGGCGAGGATTACCGCGTCCTTACCCGGCTGTATTTGCCGATCATCGGCGTCGACAGTTTTGGGCTTTATCATTTATTAAGCGTTATCGACGAAAGCGAGACGCACACGTTTAAGTTCTTGCTTGACTCGCTTAATTTCCCCTCGGTTGCCTATTTGGACCGGGCTTTTTCCAAACTCGAAGCGGTATCGCTAATTGCCGCGCACCACAGCAAACAAAAAGACGCGTACCTGTTTTCGGTGAAGGCCCCCTTGTCCGCCGCCGCTTTCAGCGCGCACCCGTTATTGTTTTCGTTTTTACGCGGCCAAATCGGTGAGCTCGCGGCGGATAAGTTAAAAGTCAACGGGACCGTCCCACCTCGCGGTTACAAGGAGATAACCCGCTCTTTCGACAGCGTTTTTGACGTCGCCGAGAAATCGATTCAAAACGTTTTCGACAAGATGTTAAACGTGAAAAGTCTCGACAAGGAAATAAAAGTCGAACACAACGAATTTGATTATATTTTCTTTAAATTGAGTTTTGACAGCGATTTTATCGACGAGAAAATTTTTGACGACGAAGAGTTTAAACAGAATATTTTATACATAGCTTACATGTATAAGCTTAACGAAGAAGAAATGATCGAGGTTCTTAAAAAAACCATCACCGTCGATAAAGATTTAAAGTACAGCGACCTGTCGAAAAACGCCCGGATAATGTATCAGAAAAAATATAAGACGGACGAGCCGCGGTTCGTTACTAAAGAACCGGATCTATGGCTTGGAAGCGTCGCCGACGACGATACCTATCGATTTTTGGAAATGATTGAAACGATTACCCCCGCCGACCTTTTGGCTGATTTAAGCGGTATTAAGCCGTCGGTTAGCGAATTAAAGTTAATCGAGGATTTGGTCAACAACACGAAATTTCCGCTCAGCGTTATCAACATTATGATATTATGGGTATGCCACGAAAAGGGCGGGGAAATACCGGGATACAATTATTTCGAAAAAATCGCCAACACCTGGGCTAGGGCAAAGATAAAGACGCCGCTTGACGCGTTAAGGCATATCAACAAGGAACAAAAAGAAAGAACCGCCGTTTATCCCGCCAAAGTCAAGAAGGCGATGCCCGTGCCCGACTGGTATGATAAATATCAAAAACAACTTGCGGAATTGCCGAAACGGGAAGATTTATCGCCGGAAGAGATCGAGAAAATTATGAACAGCATGAAAAGAGAAACGGAGTAGGTGAATTTATGAAACGCCCGCTTTCAATGATCAAAGAACAACTAAAGAACGATACGGATATCAGCGATTTTTGCCGAAAAAATAAATTGACCGAAGAGCAATTCTTAAATTCATTCAGTAAATTCCTTATCCAAATGGAAAATAACCGGATATGCAAGGGTTGCGACGGGCGACAATGCGCGATGGATCCCTTGGGAATGCAAACCGAGTTGGTCTATGACGACGGCAAAGTCGATTTGCGTTATTTTGAATGTCCAAAGTATATCGGGAAAAAATATAGTAACATCGACATGCTGTATTTCCCCAACAGCCACCGTTTTTATAATCAGCAACTCTTTCTTCATAGTTCCCGCGCCCTCGCATTTAAATATATGAATGAGTTCAAAAGCAAGTATAAGCCGGGGGAGTTTATTAAAGGCATATACTTTCACGGGATCTTTGGAACCGGCAAAACATTTTTGATGCTGAAGTTGGCGAGCGATCTGGCCGAAGCCAATGTCCGGGTTACGGTCGCTTATTATCCCGATTTGGTGCGATACATTAAAAGTTCGATTGGCACGCCGGATTTTGAATCGATAATTAACCAAATGAAACACACGGAAGTTTTAATGTTGGATGATATCGGCGCCGAAAACAATACTGCTTTTATGCGCGACGAGGTCTTGGGACCAATTTTACAATTCCGTCTCCAAGCCAATAAGCCGGTATTTATGACCTCGAACCTGAATTTCGATCTTCTGAGAAAACATTTTATGGAATCGCGGGATCAAACCGACACCATTAAAAGCGACAGGATTATCGAACGAATTCGATACTTGATGCGCCCGGTGGAATTGGATGATCGCAATTACCGTCTCGATCAATAATTCGCCTGAATATGTTTGACATCGCAAATAAAATGTTGTATAATTATCGCAAATCAAAAAGACTGTGAAGCGGACACGGTTATTGAATCACTTTATCAACAGCGAAGGTAGGACGGTGGAAGCTACCCGGTAAAGCTCAATAATTACTACCGCGGAGTCGGGCTCGAAAGATGTCCCCGTTACCCACGTTACCGGGTCAGAGCGCAACTTAACTGTTGAAGTAAGGTGGTACCGCGTAGTAATGCGTCCTTTCGTACGGGCGCTTTTTTTATATTCACGCAAGGAGGAATCAAAATGAAAATTACTTTTCTGGACGGCAGCGCAAAAGAATATCCCAAAGCGGTTAGTCCGCTTGAAATCGCCGAAGAGATATCGGCCTCGCTCGCGAAAAAATCTGTATACGCGAAAATCAACGGAATGGATTATGATCTTTCGCGATTGATTGATTTTGACGCGACCGTGGAACTCGTCACCATGGACAAACCGGAAGCCTTGGACGTATTACGGCATTCCTGTAGTCATTTAATGGCGAGCGCGATAAAAAGCCTTTATCCCGGCGCTCAATTCGGCGTCGGCCCGGCGATTGAGGAAGGTTTTTATTATGACGTTAACCCGGGCGAGGGCGTAAGGTTTAATGACGAGGATTTGCCGAGAATTGAGGAGGAAATGCGCCGGATTGCTTCCGAAGGTCTGAAATTCGAGCGGATTGAGGTCAGCAAGGAAAAGGCGCTCGAGATGTTCCGTCATGACCGTTATAAGACGGAATTAATAAAGGAACTTCCGGAAGGGGAAGTAATAACCGTTTATCGTCACGGCGATTTTGCCGACTTGTGCCGCGGCCCCCATGTTCCCGGCACGAAAATGCTTAAGCATTTCAAACTCCTCAACGTCAGCGGCGCGTACTGGCGCGGTGATTCCCGCAACGAGCAATTACAAAGAATTTACGGGACTTGTTTCTTCGATAAAAAGGAATTAGAAAGCCATTTGCAGGTCCTTAAAGAGCGGGCCGAGCGCGATCATCGGAAAATCGGTCGCGAGCTGCGTTTGTTTATGATCAGCGAATACGGTCCCGGCTTTCCTTTCTGGCTGCCCAAAGGGATGGCGTTAAAGCAAGCGTTAATGGATTATTGGTATAAGGTTCACGAGCGCGAGGGCTACCGGTTTATTCAAACCCCGATCATGCTGAGCAAGGAATTGTGGGAAATATCGGGCCATTGGCGCAACTATCGCGAGGGGATGTATACCTCGGAAATCGACGAGCGCGAGTTCGCTGTCAAACCGATGAACTGCCCCGGCGGCATGCTTGTTTACAAACACGAAATTCATTCTTACCGCGATTTACCGCTGCGCGTCGGCGAATTGGGGTTGGTGCACCGCCATGAGGCGAGCGGGGCGCTAAGCGGCCTTTTCCGGGTTCGTTCTTTTACCCAGGACGACGCGCATATCTATATGGAGCCGAAACATATCGTTTCTGAGGTCGGCAGGCTTATCAAACTCTTTGACGAGGTGTATTCCGTATTTGATCTTTCGTACGCGATTGATTTATCGACGCGTCCCGAGGAGAAGTTTATCGGCTCGGTCGAGGTTTGGGATATTGCCGAGAAAACTCTTGCCGAAGCTTGCCGCTCGGTGAGACGGGAATTTCGAATCAATCCCGGCGACGGGGCTTTTTACGGGCCGAAGCTTGATTTTCAAATCCGCGATTCGATGAACCGCGTTTGGCAATGCGGAACGATACAACTTGACATGATGTTGCCGGAACGATTTGACCTATTCTATATTAACGAAAAAGGCGAAAAAGTTAGGCCGGTAATGCTGCACCGGGCGCTGTTCGGCTCTATTGAACGGTTTATCGGTATCTTGATAGAGCATTACGGCGGCGCTTTCCCGACATGGTTGGCGCCCGTTCAAGTTAAGCTTATCCCCGTTAGCAACGAGCATCACCGGGAGTATGTTGAAGAGTTGGAAGAGTTGTTTAAAAAGAACAATATTCGCGTTGAATCTGATTTTCGCGAGGAAAAATTAAGTTACAAAATTCGCGAAGCGCAAATACAGAAAATTCCGTACCAGCTCGTTATCGGCAATAAAGAGATAGAGAGCCGCGACATTACATACAGGCGTTATCGTTCGCAGGAATCGGTCACCGTTCCCGTCGACCAATTTATTAATATGGTGGTCGCGGAAATTAAAACGATGGGGAAATCATGACCTTAAAAGACTTGGCAAAAGATATGGGGGCGTATCAGGAGCGGATGCGCCGGAAAAGCAAAGCCCGTTTCCGCCGATATTTAGAGACGCAAGCGAAAAAATATGATTTGGAATATCAAGTATCCAAATCAAAGCTTGCGAAAAATGTTATAATCGGGAATATTGAAACGGCCGATTATGTTATCGGCGCCCACTATGATACTCCTCCCCGATTGCCAGCGTTTATCGCGAATAATATCTTGTTGACAAACATCGCCTTGATGGTGATAATACCGACGATGATTATTTTCTCATTGTTTGTCTACAATATTGCTTTGCCGGCGATGATAATTTAAGATCGGAAGAGCACACGTCTGAACTCCAGTCACTT